>Ga0209587_1001611_pt1 | contig 10476 bp, 8 predicted proteins | sample NGEPerD_2_FD_184512 | JGI IMG/M metagenome (GOLD analysis project Ga0209587, IMG submission 184512) | Arctic peat soil microbial communities from the Barrow Environmental Observatory site, Barrow, Alaska, USA - NGEE PermafrostL1-D... | ecosystem: Environmental > Terrestrial > Soil > Wetlands >... | reverse complement strand
ATCGACGCAGCCACCGACGTCGGTGGCTGCGTCGATCGTTGCCGCCAGGGCGCCGGCGTCGGCGAGGACATAAGCCTTCAGAAATTCGGTGATGTAGAGACGCCCATTTTCCGGGTTTGCGGCCAGACCTAAGATGTTGCGGATCCGAGCATTCGCGAGGTGGGTGTCGAGCAGCGCCCCGGAGGAATCGAGCTCGAGAATGCGTTGCTCTTCGGCGCTCGCGGGCGGGGTTCCCGTCCCTGCCGGGAAGCCCTTGACCACGAAGACGTGGCCTGACTCGCCGGCGGCGACGTCGGTTGGTTTGTCTTCGAATGCAGTTCCCGAAAGGAGGCCGGGTGCGAAGACGACCGGCGTCAGCGTCGATCCCGAAGGAACGAACTTCTGGACCCGCATGTTCGTCGACTCAACCGTGTAGATCACGCCGCTGGGGTCGACCGCGACCCGATCGACGCCAGCGAACTGGCCGACTTCGGAGCCTTCGATCCCAGCTTTGCATGCGTCACCGTCGGCTGCATCGCAGGTCTCGAAGGTGGTCGTTGCATTGCCGTCGGTGACGTCGAATCCGAAAGAGCGTACGAAGGCGCCGGCGGAGGTGTACTCGTTGACACGGTGATTGCCGGTGTCGGCGACGAGGACGTTGCCAGCGTTCGGCGCAGCGGCAGGGGCCACGGCCAGGTACCCGTTGAAGCCGAATTCGAAGGCGCCGTTTGTAGACCCGTTGGTGCCGGACTGACAGTTGGCGGCCGCGGAGCAGATCTCGAAGCCGGTGCCGACGTCAGTCGCGTCGACGTCCAGCCCGAACGTTCGTACGAAGTGCCCGGTCGCGTCGAACTCCTCGACCCGCAGCAGATTGGAGTTGGACACGTAGAGGTTGCCGGTGGCCTGGTCGACGGCGATTCCGTGGGGGGAGGAGAGGGTGCCACCCTCCGCCGGTTCCCCTGCACCTTGCTTGCAGTCGGAGGCGGCGTTGCCGGCGGTGACGTCGCAGATCTCGTAGCCGCCGCCGTTGTCGTTTGATTTGCCGCCCTCGATCACATCGCGGCCGAAGGCGCGGATGAAGGCGCCTGAGGCGGAGAACTGGTCAATGCGGTTGCCCGGAGTGCCGGCGATGTAGAAGTCCCCGGGGGCGGCGCCGCCGGTCCCGGTCACGTTGACCGTGACACCCCTCGCGCCAAGGAGAAGGCCTCCGTCGAAACTGGCTCCTTCGCGATAGCTTCCCTCGCCAATGACGGTGTGGACGGTCTTCGAGGCAAGTGCCAGTGGCGTCAGGGCGAGGAAGGCGAAGGTGACGATCGCGAGCCCCAAGATCACCACGGGACGGCGCGAGCGCGCACCAGTCCCGTCGGCGCCGAGAGAGGACGCACGGGTGGCGAAGGAGCGCGCGTTGCTGCCGGCGGCGATTCCGCCGCGGCCGTGGGTGAGCGCGGACATTGCCTTCGCTAGGCGAGTCACGTGGTGTGTCTCCTTGTTCGTGTTGCGGTTCATCTGGAAGTTCATGCGGTGCCCCCGCCCTCGGCGGAGGGCAGGTCCGTGGAGCAAACGGTGGCCGTCTGTGGAAGGTGGGCCGCACGCGTCGCGGTTGGCGCGGTGCGCGGCTTCGGTGCGTCGGTGTCCCGAATCACTGCGATACGTCTCCCTCTCCGTGGCCCCTTCCCGGGGGCCGGTCCCTGCTTTTCCCTGTGGTGCTTCCCTGCCCCGTCTGAGGGCTGTGCTGCTGCCGGGTGAAGAACGTTCCCATTGGGGTGTCCCCGGTACCGACGTGGCTATGAAAGCAGATCCGGCTGCGAGATGCAAGCCATCGTTCCCAAAAGTAGGCGACGGTTTACGTCGTGGCCGAACTGCGGGAGGGGCGCTCGGCGGCGGCTATTCTCGGAGCCATGCGCGCATTGCCCGGCAGCCCGCGATCAGGAGATGCTGAGCAAGCGGTGACGCGAACGGGGGCAGCCGAGAGGCGACGGCAGCGTGTGCTCACGACGACGGCCGAGCTGGTGGCCGAGCGCGGCTACCGGGGCCTGAAGGTCGCAGAGCTGGTCGGCCGAGCCGGGGTGAGCCTGCTGACGGTGCGCAAGCTCTTCGGCGACAAACTCGGCTGCTATCTGGCACTCCTAGATCGCACCGCGGCGGAGGCGAGGCGCGAGTGCGCTGAGGCATCCGAGACGGCGGGGGGCGCGCAGCGGGAGAGGCTCAGCGCCACGGTCGGGGCGCTGTTCGAAGCGGCGGCGGAGCATCCCGCGACGGCGCGCGCTTGCCTGGTCGAGCCCTTTGCCGCCGGCCCGGAGGCGATCGACCGTCACCGGCAAGCACTGGCGGAGCTCGGTGGGGCGCTGCTCGAGGACGCAGGTGAGTTGCCCGAGACGGTTGCGATCGGATTGGGCGCGGCGGCACTGTGGCTGCCCGAGCGCTGCCTGCTTGAGGGGGAGCCAGGGCGAATCCCCGAGTTGACCCGGGAGGCAGTTGAGTTCGCGATCGCTGCCCGAGAGCATGCCGAAGGAACGCCGGAGCGATCACGGTCGCGGCCGGCGGAGGGGCAGCACCGTCTCGAAACCCGAGGAGGAAGCAGCCACGGCGAGCGGCCGGAGGAAGCGGTCCTCGGACCGCTTCCCACTGGGCGGCACGGGCTGACGCGCGCCGCAGTACAGCGCAGCCAACGCGAACGGTTGCTCTCTGCGGTCACCGAGGCGGTGGCGGAGCGCGGCTACGCGGCGACCAGGATCAGCGACGTGGTAAAGCGGGCGGCGGTCTCGAGGCGCGCGTTCTACGAGAACTTCGAAAGCATCGAGGAGTGCCTTCTTGACGCTTTCGAGATAGTCGTCAGGCACTTTGGAGAGATCGCGGCAGAGGCCGCGGCGGCCGAAGGAGGCGATCCGCCGCGGAGGGCGATCGCGGCGCTGCGAGCGGTGCTCGATTTCCTGGCAGCTGAGCCCGACCTGGCGCGGGTCTGCATGGTGGAATCGCTGGCGACGGGAGCGATGGGACAGCGCCGCTACCGCGAGGCGGTCGACGGATTCGCAGCGGCGCTCAGGACAAGTCTGGCGGTGACTCCCGGCGGCGGTGCTTCGGCGGGGAGCGTGCAGATGGCAGTCGGCTCGGTGGCCATGGTCGTCAGCCTGCGGATCGCCGCGGGTGGGGTCGAGGACCTGCCGTCACTCGAGCCGGAGCTGGCGCAGCTCCTGATCGGTCCGTTACACGCCTGGGGGAGCTTGCCGAACAGGGCGAGGGCGGTGCGGATCGCCGTCCGGACCTGCGCCTCAGCCCCGCCATCGACCTCCCCGCCATCCCCGGCCGCGCCTTCCTCGTCTTCAAGCACCCGGTCGACCCGTCCGCGCACGGGGAGAAGCTCGCCGTTACGGCCGGTGTCGAACGCCAGCGGCTTGTAATCGGCCTCGGCCATCCGCGCAGCGCGCCTGTCAAAAAGTCTGCAACTTCCCAGCCGGAAATTCTGTAATCTCCCAGCTGAATTTTTTGCAATCTTCCAGCTATTGCTGCTGAGCCCTTCAGGGAGCCAAATCTCATACACCTTTAGAATCGCGGATCTCGAGTTGCAGAGGCGGCTCGAAGCCGCTGGCGCGGTCTTGATCGAGGGACCGAAGGCCTGCGGCAAGACCGAAACCGCTCGCCAGGTCGCAAAGAGCGAGGTGCTTCTCGACGTCGACAAGGACGCTCGTGACGCCGCCGAACTCAATCCCGCGTTGATCCTCGACGGCGACGTCCCCAGGCTGATCGATGAGTGGCAACTCGAGCCGGAGATCTGGAACCACGTACGCCGCGCCGTCGACGATCGGGTTGACCCCGGTCAGTTCATCCTGGCCGGCTCCGCCCAACCGACCGATGACGAGACCCGCCACAGCGGCGCCGGACGGATCGGCCGTCTGAGGATGCGGCCCATGTCTCTGCACGAGCTCGGGACCGGCAACGGTGAGATTTCGCTTGCAGCGTTGCTCGACGGCCACGAGGGCGAAGCGAGCGACCCCGGCGTCGAGCTCGCTGACCTGGCCGAAGCGATTTGCCGCGGTGGATGGCCCGCCTTGCGGCACCTGGAGCTGCCCGATGCCGTACTGCGAGTCCGCGACTACCTCGGCGAGATACCTCGGGGCGAGATTCAGCGGCTGGGTCAGCGCCACCAGCCCGAGCGGGTCACCCGACTGATCCAGAGCCTGGCCCGCAATGTCGCGACCACGGTCACGGCGAGAACCCTGGCTGGCGATGCCAGCCGGCCGGAGGACCCGGTATCCGACGATGCGGTTGCCGGCTACCTGGGCTCCCTGGCTCGACTGTTCGTCGTCGAGAACCAGCCGGCCTGGCAGCCGCATCTGCGTTCGCGTTACCGGCTGCACCGCGCGGCCAAGCGCCACTTCGTCGACCCCTCCCTGGCCGTCGCCGCCTTGCGCGCTGAGCCCGGCGCCCTGATGCGCGATCTCAACTTCCTGGGCCTGCTCTTCGAGTCGATGGTGATCAGGGACCTGAGGATCTATGCACAGGCACTCGGCGGCGAGGTCGAGCATTACCAGGACAGCGGCGGCCTCGAGGTCGATGCGATCGTCAGGGCAGGAGCCACCTGGGGCGCCTTCGAGGTCAAGCTTGGCGGCTCCAGGCGGATCGAGCAGGGCGCCGCGAGCTTGATCAAATTCAGGGAGCGGATCGATACCTCAAGATCGGGCGATCCCGCCCTGCTGGCCGTCATCGTCGCGACCGGCTACGGATACGTCCGCAAGGACGGAATCCAGGTGATCCCAGTCGGCTGCCTCGGCCCATAGCACAGAGCCTGGTGGCGACGTTCGCGGCGGTCGACGATGAGAAGGCGATAGCGGACGCGATCGGTCAGATATTCGACCGGCTGACGGCGCGAACTCGTCGCGCCGGTTGACGCAAATGCTGCGCCGCTCGCTCGACAGGCACTCGCCGTCTGAGGAAGGTCGGTGCTGTCCCTGTTCACTGCGATGCCTCTCCCTTGTCGCTTGAGCCCCTTCCCGGGGGCTCGTTCCCTGTTCCCTGTGGTGCTTCCCTGCCCGTCCTGGGGGGCTTTGCTGCCCTTCCTGAGGGTGTGTTCCCAATCGCTCGTGGAGTGCAGATAGTTCCCAAAAGAAAAGGAACGTTCCTGGATGCGTTCCCGGGAGGGATGTGGGGGTACCGAAGCGCTACGCGGCTTCGCGGGCGAGGCAGGCGGCCTCGCTGGGACCCAGGTAGGGCGAGAGGATGAAGCCGACGCAGTCGGGGAGAAGGTCCTCGAGCCGCCTCGCATCGCCGGCCGCGACCTTGCGGTAGGCGAGCGAGACGAGGGAGCCGATGGTCGAGTCCTCGGTCGAGTCGGGGAGCGGGCGCTCGCCCGCGGGGCGCTCGGCGCGGCCCTGGCGCAGCAGGGGCGCCATCTCGCCAACCGCCGCAGCGAAGCGCGCCGTGACCACGGGCCCGGCGCCACGCGACTCGACCAGGCAGAGGCGGGCGAGGTCGGGCTCGGCGGCGAGGAAGGCGAGCGTTGCGCGGGTGGCGGCGATCGCCTCCTGGGGCCAGCCCTCGACCGGCGCGACCGCCTCGGCGACCAGTTCACGCAGGTGGGCGAGGACGACCTCGAAGGCGGCGAGGAAGCACTGCTCCTTGCTCTCGAAGTTGGCGTAGAAGACGCGGCGGGAGACCTTGGCGTGGCGGACGATGTCGGCCAGGGTCACCGCGGCGTAGCCCTTCTCGGCGACCGCCGCGGCGAGGCCGGCGATCAGGCGCTCGCGCTGGTGGTGGGCGACCTGCTCACGGCTGTAGCCGTGGCGGCCGGCCGGCAGGGGGCCGAGCTCTTCGGCGGGCATGGCGGAGGCGGCGCCGGGCTAGGCGGAGATCGCTTCGGCGACCTCGCCGGCCCCCCGCGCCGCTTCGTCCTCGCCGACGTAGGGACGGAGGATGAACTCGAGGGTCTCGGGCAGGAGGCCGCGCAGCTTCGCCGCTTCGCCGCCGATCAGCCGCTGGCCGAGCACCCAGGCGACGCCGCCGGACAGGGTCTCCTCGAGGCTCTCGGGCAGCTGCGCCTGGCGCGGGTTGAGCTCGCGGCCTGGTCGCAGCAGCGGCGCCAGCCGCTTCAGCGCCGCCTCGTGCTTGGCGGCCGCCTCGGGGCCCGCGGTGAGCGCCTCGACCAGGACGGCGCGGGCGGCGGCGGGGTGGGCGGCGATGTCCTCGAAGAGGGCACCGAGCGCGGCGCCGACCCGGTCGGTCCAGGGGCCTTCTTCGCGCTTGTAGGCGCCCTCCACCCGGTCGGTCGTGCGCTCGATCGCCGCGTCGAGCAAGGCCAGAAATGCCGCTTCCTTGTCGGCGAAGTGCTTATAGAAGGTCGCGTAGCCGACCTTGGCGCGGCGCACGATCTGCTCCATCGTCGTCTCCTGGTAGCCCTGGGCGGCGATCAGCTCGGCGGTGGCCTCGAGGATGCGGCGGCGCTGGTCGGCGGTGGCCGCGTCGCGGCTTACCGGCTCGGGGCCGGGAGGCTGTCGGGAGGCCTTTCCGGGCAGGGCTCGCACAGGTCCAGGATAGCGCTAGTTCCCATTGGTACGAAACAGGTACATGGGGTTGGGAAAGTTCCCAAACATAAGCTATGGTGTCCTGAATGGAAGCCCCGGGACCACTGCGTGCGATTCGCTCTTGGGAGGAGGCCCTGCCGGACACCAGCGCCGACGACGCCGTGCTCGAGGCGATGCTGCTGACGGCGGGCGAGAAGGGTTACGCGAAGGCGACCGTGCGCGAGGTCGCCGAGCGCGCCCGCATCACCCAGGACCGCTTCCACCGGCGCTTCGGCAGCAAGGAGGCCTGCTTCACGCGCGCCTACGAGGAGGCAGCCGAGCGGCTCGCCGCGCAGCTGCTCGAGGCCTGTCGCGACGCCGAGGACTGGCCCAACGGCTTCCGCGCCGGCCTGGGCGAGCTGCTGCGCGCCGTCGCCGAGCAGCCGCTGCTGGCCAAAGCGCTGCTGCTCGAGGTGAGAGCCGCGCGCGGCGGCGCCTGGGCAAAGCACCAGGAGATCGTCGAGCGCCTCACCGCCGCCCTCGACACCGCCCGCGCCGAGAGCGGCGCCCGCGCCAAGGCCAGCCCGATGACCGCCGGCTTCATCGCCGGCGCGATCGAGGAATCGCTCAGCATCGAGCTGGCCGCCGGCCGCGCCGCCGAGGTCGAGCGCCTGCTCCCCGACCTCACCCACCTCGCCTTCCTGCAGCTCTTCGGCGAGGAGGAGCGGGACAAGGCACAGATATAGGCTCCGCGCATGGACCGGGCCAGATCCTGTGCCGAGCTGCTGGCGGCGCACTTTGCCGCAGGGAGACACCTGGTAGTCGGATTGGACACCGATCCGGGGCGGATCCCCGAGTCGGTCGCGCCCGCAGCGCCGGCGGCCGAGCGCGTGGTCGAGTTCAACCGCCGGGTCGTCCAGGCCACCGCCGATCTCGCCTGCGCCTACAAGCCGAACGCCGCCTTCTACGAGGCGCTCGGAGAGGACGGCTTCTACGCGCTGAACGAAACGGTCGCGACAATCCGGGAGCGCGCGCCCGGCGCCGCGGTGATCCTCGACGCCAAGCGGGCCGACATCGGCTCGACCAACGCCGGCTACGTCGCCGCCGCCTTCGACCGGCTCGACGCCGACGCGGTCACCGTCCACCCCTACCTCGGCGGCGAGGCGCTCGCCCCGTTCCTCGCCCGCAAGGAGAAGCTGATCTTCGTCCTCGCCCGCACCTCCAACCCCGGCGCCGGCGAGTTCCAGGACCTGGTCGCGGACGGGGCGCCGCTCTACCGCCACGTCGCCCGCGCCGTCGCCGGCGACTGGAACGCGACGGGCAACTGCGGCCTGGTCGTCGGCGCCACCTACCCCGAGGAGCTGCGGGCGATCCGCGAGGACATCCCCCCCACGATGCCGATCCTGATCCCCGGCGTCGGCACCCAGGGCGGCGACGTGGCGGCGGTCGTCGTGGCCAACCGCGAGGCCGGCAGTGACGCCTACCTGATCGCCGCCTCGCGCTCGATCATCTACGCCTCGGACGGCGAGGACTTCGCCGCCGCGGCTCGCGCCGCGGCGCAATCCCTCGACGCCGAGATCCGCGCCGCGTGGCGCTTCTAACCTCGCGCACCCGGGCAGATCCGCTTCCGGTGCGCCTTATGCGCCTATAGCGGACATAAAGCGCACCGGAAGCAGGGACGGACCGGCCGCTACGGGCCCCGTCAGTCGCTCTTGGCGATCTCGGCCGCCTCGGCGCTGCCGAGGTAGGGCGTCAGGGTGAACTCGACCAGATCGGGGAGCAGCTGTTCCAGCTCCGCGGTCTTGCCGGCGATGATGCGACGTGAGATCAGCGAGACCATGCCGCCGACCAGCGCTTCCTCGGTGGTCGGCGAGAGGCGCGAGAGGACCTCCGGCGGGCGTCCCTTGCGGCCCTCCTGGAAGTAGGGGACGAAGCTCTGGATCGCCGCGTCGTAGCGTTCGACCACGGCCGGGCCGGCGACCAGCGCCTCGACCATGCAGAGGCGGGCCAGATTCGGCTCGGTGGCGAGGATCCGCAGCATCGCGGCGATCCCGGCCTTGATCGCCTGCGGCCACTCCTCGGCCTCGTCGAAGGCGGCGGAGACGCGCTCGCGCAGTTCCATCATCACCGTGTCGTAGGCGACGACGAAGCACTCGTCCTTGCTCGAAAAGTGCTCGTAGAAGGTGCGGCGCGAGACCGCCGCGGCGCGGGTGATGTGGGCGATCGTCGTGCCGGAGTAGCCGTTCTCGGCGATCGCCTCGGCGATTCCGGCGATCAACCGCTCCCGCTGGTTATGGGTGACAAACTCGCGCGGCAGGCCGTGCCGTCCCGGCGGCAGGCGCGCCAGCTCGGGCGGATAGTCCTCCGCCCCGCCGGACGGCGGATCGTCAGGCTTGTCGGCGCGTTTGCGTGCCACATTGCGAGCATATCCGCCCGGCGCCGCGGAATCACGGCTCAGCTCGGCCATAGCCGCCTCGATACCCAGATACGGCATCACCGCCGCCGACATCAACTGCGGCACCAGCTCGGGCAGCTGGTCGACGTCGCCGCGCACGACCCGGGAGTAGATCTGGCCGTAGGCGGAGCCGGCCAACGCCTCGGCGGTGGTGTGGGGGACGGCTTCCGGATCCTCCATCTCCTGGCGGCCGGCGTCGATCAGCGAGGCGGCCGCCCGCATCGTCATGTCGCGGCGGGCGCGGGCGGCGTCGCCGGCGGCCAGCACCTCGACCCCGAAGGAGGCCCGGCTGGGATCGTGGCGCAAACCCTCGATCACCTCGTAGGCGACGGCGCGGAGGCGGTCAGGCCACTCCTCGCGGCTCTCATACGCCCTCACCATCGTCTCCAGGCACTCCTCATTCAGGTCCTGCCAGGCGGAGAGGAAGCAGTCGTACTTGCCGCGGAAGTGACGGTCGAAGGCGGGGCGGTCGAGCCCGGCCCGCTCGAGCACGAGCTCAATCGTCGTTTCGCCGTAGCCGCGGCCGGCGGCGACCTCGATCACGGCCGCGACGATCCGGGCACGCTCGGTGCTGCCGGTCTGCTCGTGGGTCTCGGTGCCGAGCACTAGCGCATGGGACCTCCAGTCCCTGCCCTGGCTACTTGCCGCTCGGCTGTGCCGGCGCTTCGGCTGCCGTGCGCTTCGCCGCCTCGGCGCCGACGTACGGGGTGAGCGAGAACTCCACCAGCTCGGGGAGGAGCTGCTCGATCCCCTCCACCTGTCCCATCACGATGCGCTGGTAGATGATCCAGAAGATCCCGCCGACGATCGTCTCCTCGAGTGTCCCCGGCAGATCCTCGCCCTTCGGCGCGACCTTGCGTCCCATGCGGAAGAGCGGCACGAAGGCCTGGATCGAGCGTTCGTAGCGCTCGACCGCGGCCGGGCCGGCGGAGAGGGCCTCGACGATGCAGGTGCGGGCCAGCGCCGGCTCGCTGGCGACGTAGTGGAGGAAGGCGCCGAGGCCGGCGTTTACCCGGGCGGGCCATCTGTCGACCCGGCTGGCGGCGTCGACGACGCGCTGCAGGGCCTCCTTGACCGCGAACTCCGAGGCGGCGAGGAAGCAGTCTTCCTTGGAGGAGAAGTTTTGGTAGAAGGTGTTGCGGGCGATGCCGGCGCGACGCACGATGTCGGCCACGGTGACCGCGCGGTAGCTCTTCTCGACCGTCTCCTCCGCCAGCGCCGCGATGATGCGGGCGCGCTGGTGTCGGGTGATGAACTCGCGTGGCAGCGGATGCCGCCCGGGGGGCAGTCTGGTCACCTGGGGGACATGTTCAGCCACAAGAGCGAGGCTACTCGCGGGCGGTCGATATTCAAGCTGGATGGATTGGCGATATACCGCTATAGTACCGGAGGCGAGACAATTTGTTCCCTAGATCATGAGGAAGGGGTGGCGATGGGCAGCAGGCCGAAACCAAAGTCCGAGCAGGGGCTGAGGGGGGGGGTTACGACTTGACCTCTGTACGCACGGTTCTCGGCCGAACCGGCCTCTACCGGCAGGCCTTCTACGAC
>Ga0209587_1001610_pt1 | contig 10477 bp, 13 predicted proteins | sample NGEPerD_2_FD_184512 | JGI IMG/M metagenome (GOLD analysis project Ga0209587, IMG submission 184512) | Arctic peat soil microbial communities from the Barrow Environmental Observatory site, Barrow, Alaska, USA - NGEE PermafrostL1-D... | ecosystem: Environmental > Terrestrial > Soil > Wetlands >... | reverse complement strand
GCGCCGCCACGGCCGCCCGGAGCGACCGGGCACCCGCCCAGCATCGACCGCCCCCGCGCTACCCGCCCCTGGCGACGCCATGACCAGCACAACTCCGGTTAAGTGGAGAGCCCTAACGAGCGTATCCACAGGCACGTTCATGACAGGTGGTGAGCAGCCACAGCCGCCGCGACCGAGGGCCGGGACGGATCTGGGGGACAGCAGGTGCTCCTCCTGGGTGGAGTTGGCGCCTTCGGCCACGAGCGGTCGGCCGGTGAGGTAACTGGTTGGGAGCGGAAGGCGAGGAATGCCACGAGCTCAGCGACGTCCTGCGACCGGGCCGTCCGACTGGTGTCGCGGCGCCATCACCAGCTCGTGTTCGGAGGCCGACGGGGTGCGCTGGTGAACTGGTCTGACGTTCGTCGTCGTCCCAACATCAACCTGGAACCGCGAGCTCGACCGAGCCGCGTAGCGCGTGAGTCATCCCGTTGTAGTCGCCCATGCGCTCTACCACCGGGCCGCAGGACGATCCGGCAAAGCATACGTGAGTGCACGCAAACAAGTACTGGCACAGGACGTCCATAGGCATGACCGGTGACCGCCTGCTCGCTCAGTAGCGGGCGCCAACCACGTTGTCGCCCAATGGATCCAGCACCGCGAGGTCATCGGAGTCGAGGGTGATCTGGACGGCGGCAACGTTCTGCTCGAGCCACTTGACCCGCTTTGTGCCCGGGATCGGCGCGAGGCTGATGCCGAGTCGCGCCCCTCGACCGTGGACCCACGCCAGGGCGACCTGTGCAGGGGTGATGCCCTTTCGCTCGGCGACCCGCGCAACGGCGTCGGCGATCGCCTGATTGGCATGGCCTGCCGCGCCGGTAAAGCGGGGGTTGTGGCCGCGGAAGTCCTTGTCTCCCAACGAGTCGGGCTTGACCGTGCCGGTCAGGAACCCTCGGCCTAGTGGGGAGTAGGGCACCAGCGCGACGCCGAGCTCTCGCATCGCATCCAGGACTTCGGTCTCGGGGTCCCGGGTCCAAAGCGAGTACTCGGACTGGACCGCGGTGATGGGATGCACAGTGTGGGCGCGACGGAGCAGTTCGCTGTTCACCTCGGACAATCCGATGTGACGGACCTTCCCGGCCTGCACCAGCTCGGACATCGCCTCGACGGTCTCCTCGATCTCTGCGTTCTGTGGTGGCCGGTGCAGGTAATAGAGGTCGATGACGTCGACCCCGAGGCGCTGCAGCGACGCGTCGCACGCAGCACGGACGTACGCCGCGTCGCCGCGAAGCTGGCGGGCGCCGTCGCCTGAGCTGCGGTCGATGCCGAACTTCGTTGCCAGCTGGACCTTTTCGCGACGATCGTGGATGGCCCGCCCGACGAGGACCTCGTTGTGGCCGGAGCCGTAGACGTCGGCCGTGTCGATGAACGTGACCCCGAGCTCGATGGCCCGGTGGATGGTGCTGATCGACTCGTCCCAGTCGGCCTGTCCGTACGACTGGCTCATGCCCATACACCCCAGACCCTGAGCAGAGACCTCGAGGCCGTTGGTGCTTCCGAGGGTGATGTGCTTCATGTGTTCAGCTCCGTTCTGCCGCGAGGCGGCGTCGGTAGATCGTGATCTTGGTGGCGAGCAACTCTGTCCAGGCGTCGATCTCGGCACGCAAGTGAGCGAGGGTGACAACCCTCTGTCGGGTGAGGTCCGACATAGCCGAGTTCATCGGCGACCGCCAGAACCCGGTCCGAAGCCTGGCGGACTGCTGATAGGGGTAGGAGAACGCATCATGCAGACCAACGCCGACGTGGTCGGCGTTGGTCTGCAGCGACACTCGTCCCACGGTGACACTCAGCTTCCGCCCCTGCACGCGCCTGAGGGGACCGGGGCGTGCGCCCTTACCGATCGTGGCGCTACGACGTCGGCCAGGTGGCGTAGCCCGCCCGCGACCGCCCTACGCGTGCGCGGGGCCACTGGAACGCTACCGATGTGAGGCACGACCGGGCCGCCGGGTAGTGCGCTGCGCGCTTCTTGGGCCGCCCGCTGAGCCAGGATCAGCGCGATCGGCAGCGGGTCCATGTCAACTGCATTCTTTCTTAGTGTTCGATACCGGAACAGAGCGTTGTGTGTCTGTCCCGGTCAAGAAGGTTCTTCAGTTGTCCTTGAAATGCGGAGCGCGGAACGTCCGAAGTCAGGGATGCTGTGGGGCCTCAGCCGGGGTGCTGCCGCTCTACATCTGGGTGAAGGCGGCCTTGGCCGGGTCGGCGCCTATCCGGGCGTTGGAGTCGAGCGCGGTGATCGTGTCCATCTCGTCGCGGCTGAGGATGATCTCGGTCGCAGCGAGGTTCTCGCGCATGCGGTGCACGTGCATTGTCTTGGGGATCGCGATGTTGCCGGCGCTGAGGTGCCAGGCGAGCACAATCTGGGCAGGGGTGGCCGCGTGCTTCTTCGCCAGTGTGGTCACCGCCGCGACGTTCAGATCAGAGCCCTGGCCCAGTGGGCTGTATGCCTCAACTGCGATCCCGTGGGCGCGGGACCTTGCGGCCAGGGCGGCCTGTTGGAAGGTCGGGTGGAGCTCGATCTGATTCACGGCAGGAACGACCGTTGTTTCGGCCAGCAAGGTGTCCAGATGGTCCTGCAGGAAGTTGGACACCCCAATGGCCCGGACATCGCCTGAGGCATAGATCTTCTCCAAGGCCCGCCAGGCGTCGACGAACAGTCCCTGGGACGGGACCGGCCAGTGGATGAGGTACAGGTCGATCACATCAACGCCGAGCGCCTGCCGGCTGGCTTCGAAGGCCTTCGTGGCCGTGCCCTGCTCCCCATTGCGCAGCTTGGTGGTGATGAAGAGCTCCTCGCGGGGGATACCGGAGGAGGCAATCGCGGCTCCCACACCTGCCTCGTTGCCGTAGCCGGCGGCCGTGTCGATGTGCCGGTAGCCGGCTTCCAACGCGTCTTCCACGACGCGCTGCGTCTGCTCTCGGGGGACCTGGAATACGCCAATGCCGAGCTGGGGAATGGTGACCCCGTTGTTCAACCTCAGGTCGGGAACGACAGCCATGCCAACTCCATCTGCTTCGTGAAAAGGGACCCCTCCAGCGTAGGCACGGCCGAGGTAGTTTGGATTCCCAACCCCTCCCTGCCCTTCCTAGGACCAGCAGACCTACCTTGGGCGTCGAACCCAGGTGCGGCGCGGGACAGAATAGAGCCATGGGTCAGAGCGCAGAGTTTGGACAGTTCCTGAGGGTCATGCGTGCCAGGATGAGCCCCGAAGCGGCGGGACTGCCCACGACGTCGACAGCCCGCCGAGTACCCGGGCTGCGCCGCGAGGAGGTTGCTCAGCTTGCGGGGGTCAGCACCGACTACTACACCCGTCTGGAACAAGGGCGCCAGATCCGGCCGTCCCAGGCCGTGCTGGACGCCGTGGCCCGCGCCCTCCAGCTGGACGCCACGGAGCGCGCACATATGTTAGATCTGCTGCACAACTGCCCACCATCGTCCAAGTCACCGGCCCCGGTACAACGGGTCCGCGCTGGCCTTTGGCAGCTGCTGGACGGCATCGGCGATACCCCGGCCCTGGTGCTAGGGCGCCGTACCGACGTGCTGTCCAGCAACCGCATGGCGAATCTGCTCTTCACCGACTTCTCTGACCTGCCGGTCCGTGAGCGCAACCTGAGCCGCTGGATCATCCTGGAACCGGGCGCCAGGGAGCTGTTCCGGGACTGGAAGGCCGTCGCCGCTGAAACCGTGGCGGCGCTGCGGGTGGACGTTGGGCGCCATCCCAACGATCCACTGGCCAATCAGCTGGTGGGCGAGCTGGCAGTCACCAGCGAGCACTTCCGGCAGTGGTGGGCTGGCCACCACGTGACGACGCGGTCCTCGGGAACGGTGCGCCTTCACCACCCCACCGTCGGGGACCTTGAGCTTGACTTCGAAACCCTGGCCCTGCCCGATGATGGGGACCAGAGCCTGCGGATCTACTCCACCAAACCGGGGTCGCCCTCCCACGATGCCCTGCGGCTCTTGAGCAGCTGGGCCCACAGCGAGTCCACCAGCGACAACCCGCTGTCGGCCAATCCGCCGGCCGAGGACATGGACGTCGATGCATCACCGAAGGGCAGAGAAGGCACCCACAAACTCAAGCAGTAGCCAACCCATGTATTGAACCCCTGTATTGAAAAGGACTTCTCACATGCAGTACACGCATCTTGGCCGTTCCGGCCTGTCCGTCTCGCGTCTGTGCCTGGGCACCATGAATTTCGGTCCGCAGACCGATGAGCCGGCCGCCCACTCCATCATGGACTCCGCCCAAGAAGCGGGAATCAACTTCTTTGACACGGCCAATGTGTATGGCGGCGCCGAGCACCGTGGCTGGACCGAAGAGATCCTCGGCCGCTGGTTTGCCCAGGGTGGGCAGCGACGTGAGAAGACAGTGCTGGCCACCAAGCTGTTTGGTGGCATGACGAACCGGCCCAATGACAACAAGCTCTCGGCTCTCAATATCCGCCGGGCACTGGATGCCAGCCTCCGGCGCCTCCAGACGGACTACGTCGACGTCTACCAGTTCCACCACGTTGACCGGGATACCCCATGGGATGAGATCTGGCAGGCCATCGAGGTGGCCGTCCAGCAGGGCAAGATCCTGTATTCGGGCAGCAGCAACTTCGCCGGCTGGCATATCGCCCAGGCACAGGCCGCCGCCGCCCAGCGCAACTACTCCGGTCTGGTCAGCGAGCAGTCCATCTACAACCTGCTCACCCGCGCCGTCGAGCTGGAGGTCATTCCTGCGGCGCAGGAATATGGCCTGGGCATCCTCCCCTGGTCGCCGCTGCACGGCGGGCTGCTGGGCGGGGTCCTGCGCAAAGAGGCCGCCGGGGTCCGTCGGGCCGAGGGCAGGGCACTTGAAACGCTGAAGACGCATCGGGACCAGATCCAGCAGTACGAAGACCTTGCAGACCAGCTGGGCCACCAACCCGGCGACGTCGGGCTCGCATGGTTGCTGGCCCAGCCCGCGGTAACCGCACCCATCATTGGTCCCCGCACCCAGGACCAGCTCGACGCCGCCCTTCGCGCCCTGGACGTTGACCTGGACGCGGCGACACTAACCCGGCTGGACGAGATCTTCCCCGGGCACCAGACCGCACCCGAGGACTACGCGTGGTGACACGCCGGGACCCCTCCGTCGCCACTCGTTCCGGCGACACCGCCCGCCGCACAGGAGACGCAAAAGGAGCCAGACGATGAAGATCGCCGTCACCGGTGGGTCAGGCAAGCTGGGGCGCACGGTTGTCGCCGTGCTGCTTCAGGCCGGACATGATGTCGTCAACCTCGACGTCGCTGGGACGCGTGGGCCGGGTTTCGTTCGGGTCGACCTGACGAACTACGGGGAGACGATCGATGCGCTCTTCGGCGAGAACGATCCCTCGGCCGGGCCCGACCAGGCCGCGAAACCGGCTTTCGACGCGCTCGTGCACCTGGCCGCGATACCCGCTCCCGGCATCCTGAGCGACGTCGCCACGTTCCACAACAACATCCTCAGTACGTTCGACGTGTTCCAGGCTGCTCGCCGGGCCGGCATCCAGAACATCGTCTACGCCTCGAGCGAGACGGTTCTCGGGCTGCCGTTCGACGTGCCGCCGCCATACATCCCGGTCGACGAGGAGTACCCGGCCCGCCCGGAGAGCATGTACTCGCTGGTGAAGCATCTCGAGGAGCAGATGGCCATCGAACTGGTGCGCTGGGACCCGACGCTCAAGATCATCGCGCTGCGCTTCTCCAACGTGATGGACCCGGAGGACTACGCGGCTTTTCCTGCATTCGACGCGGATGCGATGTTGCGCAAGTGGAACCTCTGGGGCTACATCGACGGCCGCGACGGTGCGCAGGCCGTACTCAAGGCCCTCGAGCTGGACACCACGGGTTTCGACCGCTTCATCATCGCCGCCGCGGACACGGTCATGTCACGGTCCAATGCCGATCTGGTGTCTGAGGTCTTCCCTGGCGTACCGGTCACCCGCGAGCTCGGTGAGCACGACACGTTGCTGTCGATCGACAAAGCTCGCCGGGTGCTCGGATACAGCCCGCAGCACTCCTGGCGTTGATCCCCCGATCGATCCGTTCAATAGATAAGGACACCCCGATGCGCTATCGCACCCTCGGAAACAGCGGGGCCGTCGTCTCGACGTTCGCTCTGGGAACCATGACCTTCGGCGCGGAGGCCGACGAGACGACGTCGCACGCCATCGTTGGCGACTACCTCGCGGCCGGCGGCAATCTCATCGACACGGCCGACGTGTACGGCAAGGGCGCCTCGGAGGAGATCATCGGGCGCTGGCTCACAGCGCACCCCACGGACAGCGAGCAGGTCGTGATCGCCACGAAGGGGCGCTTCACGATGGGCGATGGCAGCAACGACCTCGGCACGTCCCGGCGCCACCTCGGTCGCGCGCTTGACGCGTCGCTGAGGCGCCTCGGCGTGGAGCAGATCGACCTCTACCAGATGCACGCCTGGGACGCCGTGACTCCGCTCCAGGAAACCCTGCGATTCCTGGACGACGCCGTGAGCAGCGGCAAGATCGCCTACTACGGGTTCTCGAACTTCCTCGGCTGGCAACTGACCAAGGCCGTGCACCTCGCGCGCGCCAACGGCTTCACACCGCCCGTGACGCTCCAGCCGCAGTACAGCCTGCTGGTGCGGGAGATCGAGTCCGAGATCGTGCCGGCCTGCCAGGATGCGAACATCGGCATGCTGCCGTGGTCGCCGCTGGCAGGCGGCTGGCTCACCGGCAAGTACCAGCGCGACGCCGACCCGATGGGCGCCACGCGCCTGGGCGAGGACCCGAAGCGCGGAATGGAGGCGTGGGAACCTCGAAACAAGCAGGAACGGACCTGGCGGATCCTTGACACGGTCGAGCAGATAGCGAAGGCCAAGGGGGTCAACCAGGGGCAGGTGTCGCTTGCCTGGCTTGAGGCGCAGCCCGCAATCACCTCGGTGATCCTGGGGGTGCGCAACACCGGCCAGCTCGCCGACAACCTCGGCGCCACATCCGTCGACCTCACCGCCGACGAGCTCAAGCGCCTCGACGAGGTGAGCGCACCCGTCGTCTCGGACTATCCCTACGGTGCGGCTGGCGCCGACCAGCGCCACCGAGCCATCGACGTCAGCCACTGAGCATCGGGTCCCTGGGCTGCACTTGCCCGACCAGCACGTGATCTTGAGGTGCCGAGTTGCGTGTGTTTCAGCAATGCACCGTGTTGACACAACTATTCGCATCAGCGAAGATATGTGTATGGAGATGACGGTAGCCCAGGTGGCGCGGCAGCATGCCCGCACCGACCGTTTCGTGCAGCAAGCGCTCCGATCGGGTGCGCTCTCCGGTCATCGGGTCCTCGGCCGGGCGACCAGCGTGGACGACGTCGCGGTGCAGGCTTGGTCACGGGCTCTGGGGCGGGGGCGACGATGGACTGCCCAGGTGCGTGAGGCTGCCCTCGACTTGTTGTCCACGGGGCGCACGGATCGGCTCTCGGCCTCGGAGCGGTCTCGGCTCCGCTCGCGGCTCAGGGGAATGTCGGCCACCGACATGGCTCACGCTGCTGGTGGCCTGGGGGCGTGGGCTCGATATCGAGGCAAGCCTCCGATCGGCCTGGTCAGGATCGGTCCTTCGGCAGCGAACACTGGTGAGCTCGGCATCATCCCAGGCGAGGGATGGCTCACCTTCGTGCAGACCGACGATCTCGACCGGTTCGAGATCGACCAAGACGTGATCCTTGACGCGGACGGCAATGTCGGTGTCATCGAGCGCTTGACGGTTGACGATCGTGTAGCCCGGATTCTGTTGGACACCTACCTGTTGGGGGACGCTCGCCAATCGGCGGCTGCGGCCGCAGAGCTGGAGCGGAGAGCCGCGTGAGTCAAGACGTCTTCGAGCGCGTCGGGGAGATAGCCGACAATCTCTCACCCGATCGGTGGATGCTCATCGGTGGGCTCATGGTGCACGCGCATGCGCAACTGGCCGGCATCCAGCACACGCGGCCCACCGACGACGCCGACCTGGTCGTTGAGGTGCGGGCCGGTACCTATGCAGAGGCTGCCGCCGTTCTACTGCGGCTGGGTTACGTTCAGCACGAGTCCTTGGACCGTCACGCGCCCTTCCACCGATTCACCCGTGGACGCGAGCACGTCGACCTGATGGGTCCGGAGGACAAGCCGGTCCGCTTCCTGGGCCGTGAGGTCCTCGCGGTGCCTGGCTCTCGCTCGGCGCTCAACCGGACCATCGCCTACAAGACCGCCCGTGGCGTGGCGATCCGCATCCCTGACCTGGAGTCTGCCCTGTCACTGAAGGGCGCAGCCTTCCGTCTCCCGGGGCCCAACAGGGTCCGCCACCTTCAAGATGCGGTGACCCTCTTCGCCTGCCTGGACAAGGCACAACCAGACATCTCCAAGTCGATGAAGAAGAACATCAACAACCTGATCTCCGCGATGGACAACGCTGAAGCATGGAGCTTCGCCGACCCCACGAACCGACGACGGGCCATTCGAGCGATCCGCGCCGTTCAACACAGTTGGGAGCCTCCCGCCTTCGTCCTCCCTCGACGACCCGGCAGGGGCCCAACGACCGGCGAGCGAGAGCGCTGAGTAGCCGCGAAGAGTGCGTCACACCGCCGCCTCCCGTCCCGGTCCTACGCGTTCTCGAGGCCTGCCGCGGAGAACGGACCGAAGGGCCGCTGGTCCTACGCCCCCTGTCCGGGCAGCCGATCGACCGACGCGACTGGTACCGGATCGCCAAAGCCGCCGGGATCCCGCGCCACATCAGCCCACACTCCTTGCGGCATGCGATCACCAACGCCCTGGACGCAGGCGTGCCGCTGCGCGATGCCCAGATCCTGGCCCGGCATGCCGACCCCCGCACCACCGAGCACTACGACCGCGCCCGCGGCAACCTCGAGCGCCACGGCGTTCACTTCCTTACCGCCTACGTCGCGGGCGTGTGAGCTGCTGTCGCGGCGTGTCATTCCGCGTTCCGAGCAGCGGACTCACGTGGGCTACGCGCGTGGCCGCACCGGCCGGGTCGCTCAGGCGTCCCCGATGAGCCGATCCATCGCAGCCAGGAGACAGCCCGGTGCCTCATGCCAGACGAAGTGTCCCGCTCCAGGCTCGATGTGCGACCAGGCGCCGGGGATGCGCTCGGCACTCTCAACTCCGGCGCTGGGTGGCATCGGGCTCAGCTCGCCCACGAGCACGCCGAACGGGACCGTGATCGACGCCAGCGACGACTCGAGCTCGGGAAGGCGAGTCTTCACATCCGTCCACAACCCTAGGTTGGCCGGCTGGGAGAACTCCACGTGCGGTATCGGCGGAGCAGCAGGAGGATGGGCGAAGTACGACCCCCAGACCAAGGAGAACGCCTCGCGTGTCTCCTCGGGCGTGGCCTCGCCCGCGGTGTCCTTCTCGTCCAGCGCGCGGGCACGATCACGGGAGGCCTCGGGCACTCGCGCGAGCATCTCGGCCCCGAATGCCGCCGCCCCGCCGTCGCCGACCGCGCCAAGCGGGTCGACCAACAACACGCCGGCCAGCCGCTCAGGGATGCCGACCGCAGCATGGAACACCAAGTGGCCTCCCCATGAGTGGCCCATCAGGTAGGCCGTGTCCCATCCCAAGCCATCCAGTACGGCGGCGATGTCGGCCACGGCCTTGGCGATCGTGAACTCGCCCTGCTCAGTGGATGGCGCGAGACCCCGCTGTTGGAAAGTCGCCACCTGGTAAATGCGCCGCGAGCTCCGCCACAGCATCGTCGAGATAGCCGAAGTTCATGCCCGGACCGCCGTGAATCGCCAGCACTCGCGGCCCCGCTCCACTGACCCAACCCGAAAGCTCACCGCTCCCCGTGGCAATCGTGAAGGGCGTTCGTTCCATGACGGAAGCGTAGTGCCCTTGCGAGGCACAGCGTCTCTCCTCAGTAACGGTTGTCCGGCCGAGCGCGATCGGGTCTGCCCCTCGCACATGCGTCACTTCGCCGCCTATGACTGGCGCCGTATTCACTCTGCAACGCCGCAGTGAAATGCCCTGACCTGCTTGCGATGGGTGTGCGTTCTTGTCCGGCGAGGGAGCGCTTGGGGTGATGGCTGAATTGCCCTCGCCGGGGGAACGGCCACGCAGGTGAGCGTTTCCCCAACTCGGTGGCGCCTAAACTCGGGCGATGCGCGATCGAAGTTCTGCGGCGCCGCGCTCACGGAGCGCGGGGCTGCAGACGCGCCGACGTCTTCGTGAACCAGGCTGGGTGCCGAATCAACACGGGGCGTGGGCGATGCTCATCGTGCCGTTCGCCGTCGGCGCCCTTGATGCGGGGCCGAGCTGGCGACACCTGCTGCTGCTGTTCGCTTGGCTGGTTGGGTACTTCGCGTTCTTCGCCGCCGGGCTATGGCTTCGGTCCCGAGGCAAGCGCCGTTACTGGCCACCGGTGCGCACCTATGGGGTCCTTACCGTCGTGCTCGGCCTGGTCGTGATCG
>Ga0209587_1001609_pt1 | contig 10479 bp, 12 predicted proteins | sample NGEPerD_2_FD_184512 | JGI IMG/M metagenome (GOLD analysis project Ga0209587, IMG submission 184512) | Arctic peat soil microbial communities from the Barrow Environmental Observatory site, Barrow, Alaska, USA - NGEE PermafrostL1-D... | ecosystem: Environmental > Terrestrial > Soil > Wetlands >... | reverse complement strand
CTCCTGGCGGAAGGGAGGTCACGTCGACACCGTGCACCCACGCAGCGGTTCGGTCGACCGCGATGGCCTCACGACCGGTGACCAGCGCCACGGCGGCGGCGCGTACCTCGGTCGAGTCGGGTGCGGTGGTTGCGGCGTACACCCCACGAAGCAGACGGCGCATCGTGCCCTCGCGCAGCATCCGATCGAGGGGCGCGCGCTCGACCCCGACCGCTCGGGCCATCGCGCAGGTGAACGGACGGTCAAGGGGCAACAACGCGTGCAGTGGTTCTAGCGGCAGGGGGTTCACCTGCAGGGTCTGGTCCATCTGCACAGGGTGAACTGGACCGGCGGATGCGTCGAACGGCTGTCCACAGGCCCTGCGCCAGCTGTGTGGAACGATCCCCTCGCTGACCTCACCAGGGAAGGGTGGCCAGCCCCGTTCTCCGGCACGCGCACACCTCGAGGGCCGGAGCGGTCTCGTTGCGGCCGCTCAGCGCCGCGCGCAGTGGCGGGGCCATCAGCGGCACGAGGTCGTCGATGGGCAGCGAGGCGATCGGTTCGACCTTCAGCACATAGCGGGTCATCGCCAGCCCGATCAGCTGCGAGCCCACCAGTTCTATCCGAACGGCGGACGACTCCACCCCCATCGACCTGGCGACCGGGTTGACCACCACCCGGTTCACCAAGGCGTAGAAGTGCTTCCCGACGCGTGAGTCGCTGACGCTGCCGCTCACCAGGGCGAGCGCGCGGCGCTGGGTCCGCGGGCTCTCGCACAAGAGCAGGAAACGTCGCACGAGTCGCTCCGTGAAGTCCGTGGAAACGCTCTCCGAGCTCATGGATTCATCGTGGCAGAGCGCTACTCCGGCCGTGTGTAGGCGCCGCGGTGGAAGAGCAGCGGCGTTTCCCCACCACCGGAGTCCTGGCTGCCGTCACCGACGTCGAGAGCCTGCACCCGGCCCACCACGATGTAGTGGTCGCCGGCTTCATGGACCCGGTCGATCGTGCAGTCGACGTACCCGAGCACGCCGTCGATCCGCGGAGCTCCGGTCGAGGCCGGCTTCCAGCCCACGCCGTGGAACTTCTCGGCGCCCTTGCTGGCCATCCCGTTGGAGATCTCCTGCTGCTCGGCGGAGAGGAAGTTCACGCAGAAGAACCCCGCCTGACGCATCAGCGGCCAGGCGCGCGATGTCTTGGCGGGGCAGAACATCACCAGCGGAGGGTCGAGGGACACACTCGAGAACGACTGACAGGTCATCCCCACGGGCGCGTCGCCCGACATGGAGGTCACCACGGTGACGCCGGTTGCGAACATGCCGAGTACGTCGCGGAACCGGCGGGCGTCCTCGGCCGCCTGCGGGTCGTCCACCAGGATCGGCGTGTGCTCGCCGAGGCGCAGCTCGAAGTCGAAACCGGTGCCGAGGAACGAGTCGATCAGCTCCCGACTGGGCCAGGTCCCGCCCGCATCGGGGTGGATTCCCTCGGGGACATCAACGGAGGGCCCGGAGTCGGAAGACATGGGTGCAGTCATACCAGTGACGCCCGGCGCCCGTTCACTGAACGCCACGTCCTCCAGGCCGAGGCGGGCCGAAGTGGGCCAGGGAGGGTGCCCCATCCACCTGGAAACGAAGCGGATATGTGCCCCAACGGTCGTTGAGTCCCGGTTGAGCCGCCTTGACGGCCGCCCGGCCCGCGGAGAAATATCGAGAAAACGATCACAAGGGAGGGCACCATGCCTGCAGACGAACCACTTCTCGCCGAACTGCTGATCCCCACCCAGCGCATCGGCAGGCTGGCCTCACCAGTTCTCTCCAAGTCGGTCCACGAGGCTCTGATCGGCGTCACTCTCGCCAGGGCGGAGGCACTCGGCAGGGTCGAGCTGGCCATCACCCCGATTCTCACCGCCACCGAGGGGGTCTTCTCACTGGCCCAGTGGCAGTCACCCTTCAAGCAGCAGAACGACCGCGGGACCTGTTGGGCCTTCGCGGGGGCGGCCGCGCTCGAGGCCGCCTACCGCCGCAAGTTCGGGACAGAGATCGACGTGTCGGAGGAGTACGTCTTCCACATGGGGAAGGCGTTCGCACTGAACCGCGACGCCCAGCAGAACGTCGTAGCGCCGGTGGAGAACAACACCTCACTGGTCGGTTTCCAGGGCGCCGGCGACATCGTCCAGAAGCTCAGCGAGAACGCAGCACCGATCGAGGGAGCGGCGCCGTACCTGCCGAGCCAGCAGACCATCCTCGACATCCTTCCGCTCATCGGCTTCCCCGGAGGACAGTCCTCCCTGACCTCCCAGGAGGACTTCGACGCCGTCGAGTTCTGCGAGCAGCACATCCCACTGATCGCGCGGGTGAACTGCCGCTACCGGGCCGCGAGCTGGGCCACGCTCGGTGGCATGCCCAGCATCGAGCAGCTGGAGAACACCCTGCTCAGCGAGCACGAGGTCGTCTGTGACGTCCAGCAGGTCAACCCGCCCAACGGCGGTCACGTCCTGCTCCTGATCGGTTTCGACCGCAACAGGCGGGTGTTCTTCGCCAAGAACCACTGGGGTGAGAACAGGTTCATCGAGATCGCCTACGAGAACGACCCGAACTGGACCATCCGCTCCGGATGGTTCATCAAGGACGTCGTGGATCCGACCTTCGTCCAGAACGAGGCGTGCTGGCTCGGGAACTGGTTCCTGACGATCGGCAGCGCCACCCATCGACTGCTGCTCCGCCGGTCCGAGGACTTCGCCAACCCTGGTCAGCCGACCCGGCTCGGGAGTGTCTACCTCGGTGACGGACGACACGACGTCAACGGCCACTTCGTCGACAACGGGAGCGGCATCCGACTCTTCCTGGCACCCGGTACGGCGCCCACGCCACCCGGCACCCTGCAGGGCACGCAGATCGACGCGCGGCTGGACTTCAGCGACATCTACAACGCCGAGGGCAACACCGCAACCGGGGAGCGCGTGACTCTCTCGCGGTTCCAGACACGGTTCGCTGCCGTGTGGGAGCCGAGCGACGGGTCGGCGTTCCAGGCCCGCCACGGCATCGACGCCGCGACGTACCAGCAGACCTTCGACAGCCTGGTCGCCGACGGGTTCAGGCTCACGTCGGTCTGCGGCTACAGCGAGGGCCGCGAAGCCCGCTTCAACGCCGTATGGGTCAAGCGCGACGGGCCCGCCTTCCAGGCGCGTCACGGACTCGACGCCCAGCAGTACCAGGAGACCTTTGACTCGCTCGTGAACCAGGGCTTCCGGCTCACCTGCGTCAGTGGGTACGCCGAGGGCGGGCAGCCGCGCTACGCAGCGATCTGGGAGCAGGACGGTGGTCCGGAGTTCCAGGCGAGGCACGGGCTCAGTCGCCTGCAGTACCAGCAGACCTTCGACGAACTGGCGGGACAAGGGTTCGTGCTGCGTCAGGTCTCGGGCTACCGCGTCGGGGTCGACGTGCAGTTCGCCGCGATCTGGGAGAAGATCCCGGACGCCGCGTTCGCCGGACGACACGGGCTGACCTCGAGCCAGCACCAGAAGGCGTTCGACGAGCTCGTCGGTCAGGGCTTCGCGATGACCGGTGTCAGTGGCTACAGCGACACGGGCATCGCGAGGTACGCATCCTCGTGGCGCCACGACCCGAACTCCACGTGGCAGGCACGCCACGGGCTGACCGCGGAGGCCTATCAACAGACCTTCGACCAGCTCGCCAACGAGGGCTTCCGCCCTGTGCAGGTCTCCGGGTACGGCGACGGGGTCTATCCGGCCTGACGACGGCTGTGCGTCGGTCGTGCGACGGCCTTTCGAGGGACTGGCACGTCTAGGCTGGAAGGCATGTCAGACATGTGGAAGACCATTGCCGCCGAGCGTGGCGCACTGGCGGACGATCTTGACGACCTGTCAGATGTCGAGTGGGCAGCTCGCTCGCTGTGCGGCGACTGGACCATCCGGGACACGCTGGCGCACATGACCTCGACGGCGGCGATGACGCCACCCAAGTTCATCCTCGGCTTCGTCGCCGCCGGCTTCAACTTCGCGAGGCTCACCGCCAGCGGCATCGCGAAGTATCGCGGGGGTTCCCCCGCCGAGGCTTTGCAGCAATTCCGCGCCAAGCAGAACTCCACGTCGTCGCCTCCCGGTCCGAAGCTGTCCTGGCTGGGCGAGACGATCGTGCACGCCGAGGACATCAGGCGGCCGCTTGGGATCCGGCACACCTATCCGACCGAGGCTGTGCGGTCGGTGCTCGACTTCTACAAGGGCTCCAACACGCTCATCGGGACCAAGGATCGGATCGCCGGGCTGACGCTCACGGCGACCGACACCGACTGGACCCACGGTTCCGGGCCCACCGTCGAGGGACCCATCCTCTCGCTCCTGGTCGCCGCCACCGGCCGCAGCTCCGCGTGTGACGACCTTGCCGGCGAGGGTGTCGCTACGCTTCGTGAGCGGGCCCGCTGACGCTCGTCCCTCGCCTCGCGCGTCTCAGCCCCGGTCCGGCATCGAGTCGCGCGATCAGCTGGCATAGATCCAGCCGACGTCGTCGTTGGCTACTGCGATCGAGGCGTGCGTCTGCACGAAGCGCCATTGGTCTTCCTCCTGGTGGAGGACCGCGCTCCACCGTGGAGAGACGTGGCCACCGTCCGGCAGGGTGATCGTGAGACGGGTGGTCACCCACCCCACCGTGCCTTCCTCGAACGCCTCGGTCTCCTCAGTGGAGAACTGTGCTCGTCCTCCGGCATTCGTCACCTCGCGTCGCAGGAACTGCGCCGCAGCTTCTCCGCCTCGGAACCATTCGTCCGGGTCACTGCCGATCAGGGAGGCACCCGGCTCGGCCGAGACGTAGGCGTCAACCAGTGAAGCGTCTCCGCTGGACGCCGCGGCGAACCACCGCGACACGAGTTCTTCCAACTCTGGTGAGCGTTGCATGACCTGATCCCTTCGTCATTCCGAGACCTGGGAATGATCATTGCGCCTGGCACAGGGCTACGGCTATCCACCGAGATGCACAGGCCGGGAGCGACTCCCCGACGTGGTCGGCGGCGATACACTGAGTCGATCAAAACGCGCCTGAACGGAGCCGACATGAGCGGACTGCGAGTGGACCCAGTGGTGCTGCTCGGTGACGACGCCGAGCTGGTCGAGTAACCAGATGACGAGATCCGCCTCCGCGCAGCGGGGCATGGCGACATCCAGGTCGCCGACTACGTCAGCGTCGACCGGGAGGGGCCGCCGGCCCACAGCCATCCCTGGGACGAGGCCCAGATCGTCGAGGGCGAGGTCGAGTTCCGCGTCGAGGACGCAGACTGGGTACGAGGCGGTTCGGGAACCGTGCAGATGCTCCCCCAGGGAGTGCCCCACGCCATTCGAGTTCCGGCTGGAACTGCGCGGATCATCCAGGTCTCCATCGGAGCGCCGTACGACGCCTTCGCCCGGGAGATGGCGCAGCTGTTGGGAGCCGGAGCGCCGATCGAGCAGATCGCGGACGCGGCCGGACGCTACGGCGTACGCCTCGCGTGACTCGGGCCGAGCCTGCGCTGCGCCTCAGTGCGCCGTAGCCAGCGACGCGACGAAGTCCAGCTTGTCCAGGACGGGCCTCGGGATCACGAACGGGTAGAGGTCCTCGTGGCCCATGCTGCGGTTGATCATGTTCAGCGCAACGCTGAGCGGCACCCAGATCCCGACCACGACGTCACGGAAGTGTGAGAAGGACGTGACCGACCCGACCGTCGCGAGGCTGTACTCCGACGCGGTCTGGACCGTGTCGCAGATGTGCAGGTAGTGCGCCCAGGACTCCGCGAAGTCCTCGAAAGGGTGCACGGTCGCGTAGCTGGAGATGTACGACGTCTCCCAGCCTTCCGGCGGACCCTCCTCGTAGTGCCGGGCGATCTCCGCCTGGTAGTCCTTGGAGTCATCGCCGAAGAGGTCGCGGCACTCCCTGAGCAGCTCGTCGCCACGCACCAGCTGCCACTCGTAGTAGTGGCCGACCTCGTGCCGGAAGTGACCCAGCATCGTGCGGTAGGGCTCGCCCAGATCTTCTCGGACCCTCACCCGGTGGGCCGCCTCGCTCTCGGCGAGGTCGATGGTGATCAGGCCGTTGGCATGGCCGATGACGACGTTCGCCTCCACGCTGCTCAGCAGGTCGAAGGCAAGGCCGTTCTCGGGGTCTGCATGCTTGCTGACCACAGGGAAGCCAAGCGTGTCGAGCTCGAAGACGAGGTGTCTCTTGGCCCGCTCGGCCGCTGGGAAGTTCGCGATTCCCCGGGCGTCCTCGTCGTTGGGCCGGGTGCGGGTCAGGCTGCAGCTGAAGCACTGCCCGCCCTCGACCTGCGTGAGCCAGGTGCAGCCGGAGAGGGAGAGGTTGCGGCACACGGTCCAGGTGTCCCCCGAGCTGTCGAGGTAGCGGCCCTCGTCGTCGACCGGGACGATCGTGCGCTCCTCCCGGGAGAAGCCGAGGTGGGTGCCGCAGTGGACGCACACGGAGTTCTCGAAGTGCAGCGGGTTCTCACAGACTCGACAGCGGAAGGCCTTCACCGGCGAAGCTTTCCACAGCCGTTGTCCGCCTTTCCACCGCCGTGCCGACTGCAGGTCGCCGGCTCTGCGGCTCTGCTGCGCTGCTGATTTCGGGCTGTGGTGACAGGATCACCTGCATGGGCCTTCTGGACAGCTGGACACTAGGCGAACACTCCTTCGGCGGCGTCAGCCACCCGACATACCGCAAGGGCGCCGGCCCCGGCGTCGTGGTGATCCACGAGATCCCCGGGATGACGCCGGAGGTGATCGGTTTCGGCGAGGAGGTTGTGGCAGCGGGATACACGGTGGTGATGCCGCGTCTCTTCGGCAGTCCCGGCGCTGCGATGGGCCCGGTCACCGTGGCCAAGGCGCTTCGCCAGGTGTGCGTGAGCAACGAGTTCACCAAGCTGGCCATGGGCGTCACGACACCGGTCGCCAGCTGGCTGCGCAGCCTCGCCCGCGAGTTGCATGACGACGTCGGCGGTCCCGGGGTCGGGGCAATAGGTATGTGCTTCACCGGCGGCTTCGCGCTGGCGATGATGGTGGACACCTCCGTGGTGGCCCCCGTCGTGGCTCAGCCCTCGGCACCCTTCGCGGTGAGCCCGAGGCGATCGGCAGACCTCAACCTGAGCCCCCCCGACCTCGCAGTCGTCAAGAAGCGAGCTGCCGGCGGGTGCCAAGTGCTCGGGCTGCGCTACCGGTCGGACCGGGCGGTGGGCAAACGCTTCGAGACCCTCACCCGCGAGCTGGGCGACGCCTTCATCAAGGTGGAGTTCAAGGGCGCCAAGCACTCCACCGTGACGACGCATCGTCAGCAGGAGGGCGTCGACCGGGTGCTCGCGTTCTTCGAGGAGAAGCTGCACACACCGGCATAGCCCCCGCCCTGATGTGCGACTCCAAGTTGCAGTTCCCGCAGGTCCCAGAATCCGGATGTGCAACTCCAAGTTGCAGTTCCCCAGGGTTCCTGAATCGGGTTGTGAAACCGCAAGTTGCACCTTGCGATTTTGGGTCGTGCGGGAACTGCAACTTCGGTTTCCACATCCCCATCTCGGAAGGCCATGTCGATTGAGGAGCGAGCCCATGTCACGTCGGTTGAGGAGCGAGCGCCAGCGAGCGTCTCGAAACCACCCGTACGCCGAACCGGGGCCGAACCCGTCCTGGATAAAGGGTTCCGCCTGCAGCCGACCCTGACTGTTCGTGGACTCGATGTCATGGCGGACCTGCCTTGCTCGGTCGCCCCAGAACAAGTCCTGATCCAACCAATGGCTGGTTGCCGCGCGCCTCACCTGCTGTAGTGATAGCGACAGGCGGCTATCCGGATCTCATCCTCGATGACCTTGTAGATGAGGCGGTGTTCGTCGGTTATCCGCCTCGACCAGTAACCCTGGAATCCATGTTTGAGCCGTTCGGGTTTGCCCAGCCCTTCATGGGCGTTGCGCTCGACATCCTTGATCAAGGCGTCGATCCGTTTGAGGACCTTGCGATCCTGGGTCTGCCACCACAGGTAGTCCTCCCTAGCGGACTCGTCCCAGACCAGCTTCACTCGACCAGGTCTCGGGTGCTCCCGTTCCCTGCCTCGAGCCGGTCGATCGACGCAAGGAGCCGGCGCGCATTCTCCGGGCTCCGGAGGAGGTAGGCGGTCTCCTTCAGCGACTCGTAGTCCGCCAGCGAGACCATCACGACAGGATCGTGGCCGGCACGAGTGATGATCACTTCCTCCCGGTCGTCGACAACGGCGTTGAGTGTCTCGGCATATTTCGCCCGCGACTCTGAGTAGGTCATGGTCCGCACGGCATCACTCCTCGGGGTGGTACAAGATATTGTACGCCGCGGTTCCCCCACGGGCGACCCTGTTCGCGCATCGCCTCGTCCACGCTCTCCGCGAGGGCCCCTGGCGCGCGGCAGCATCGCGAGGGCGAGGCCGCGCGTGCCTTTCTCGAAGCACCGCGACTCGACGTCCCACAGGTCGGCCTACTGCTGGTGCAGCCGGTCCTGGGAGTCGTCGGGGCAGTCGGCGGAGGCGGTCCGCAGGTAGTGCTCGGGGCCGTCCTCGAAGTAGGCCAGCATCTCGGCCGGCAGCAGGGTCTCGTCGCCCTCGAGGTCTGATAGCGGCGCCACCTGGCTGGCGTGTGCACGGATCGCCAGGCGCTTGGCCCGCAGGTCGCGGTCGTCGAGCTCGAAGGGGTGCAGCAACCGCCAGGGAGCGAGGTCCGGTTGCCCCCAGTGCCAGAACCAGACGGGGTACTCCCACAGGTCGGCGCCGGTACGACGCGCTGCCGCGGCCGCCGCTCGACCGGCTGCCTCGTGGTCGTGATGACCGTCGCGTCGCCACGGAGCCACGATCACCGTCCAGCGTCCGTCGCCGACGACTCCGACGAGACGGGTCGTGAGGTCGTCCTGGTGTTCGCTGACATGGCCGTCGGGTAGCTCGAGCCGGTGCACTCGCTCGCCTTCGACGCCCAGTGCGTGGGCTGCACGCCGGCCCTCCTCGGCCCGGATGACGGCCAGCTCCTCCGGCGTACGCGTGCGCGAGTCGGGGTGGCTGCCCTCCCCGTCGGTCGCACACACGATCTCCACGGCGACACCCAGGCGCGACGCCGCGGCGACGAGGCCGCCTGCACCGAGGCTCTCGTCGTCGGGGTGCGCCGCCACCACGACCAGGCGGCGCGGGCCCGCGAGGCGGATCGGGTCGCCGCTCCCCCAATCCCGGTGGCGCCGCCACAGGATCGGCGGTGTCCCGGGGCCGACGTTCGTGAAGGAGCTCGGGTCCTCGCTGCTCACCATTCGGCGAGAAACTCCAGTGCCTGGCGGTAGCCGTCGATCCCCTGACCGGTGATCTCCCGGGCGGCGTACGCCGTGACCACGGAGCAGTGCCGGAACTCCTCGGGCCGAGCCTTCGGGTCACTGATGTGCAGCTCCACGAGGGGTGCGGTCAGCTGGGCGCACGCGTCGAGCAGCGCGTAGGAGTAGTGGGTCCAAGCGGCTGCGTTCAGAACTATCGGCGTCTTGTCGTCGGCGGCCTGGTTCAGCCAGTCGAGCATCTCGCCCTCGTGGTTGGTCTGGCGCACCTCCACCTCGAGCCCGAGCGGGCGCCCCCAGTCCCGGCACAGCTCTGCGAGCTCCGCGTGGGTGGTGTTGCCATAGATCTCCGGCTGTCGCCTTCCGAGCCGTCCCAGGTTGGGCCCGTTGAGGACGAGCACCTTCATCGCGAGACCCCCCTCACGTGGTCGTACGCCGCCCGCAGGACATCCTCGTTCGGGTCGGCGAGGATCGCGGGCCGCGCCAGCTCGTCGAGCACCACGAACCGCAGGTGCGCTCCCCGCGCCTTCTTGTCGACGCGCATCGTCGCGAGCAGCTCCGCGAACTCGAGCCGCTCGACCCCGGCGGCAGCGAACGTGGTGGGCAGCCCGACAGAGGCGAGCACTGCCGCGTGCCGCGCCGCGGTCTCGTCGCCGAGACGGCCGGCGAGGCGGGCCAGCTCGGCAACGAACACCATGCCCAGGGCCACGGCCTCGCCGTGCCGAACGCGGTAGCCGGTGCCCTTCTCCAGGGCGTGCGCCAGGGTGTGGCCGTAGTTGAGCGCCTCGCGACCGGGGTGCCCGTCGCTGCCGCCCCTCTCCTTGAGATCGCTGACGACGACGTCGACCTTGACCTGGATGGCGCGCTCGACGAGCTCACGCAGCTCGCGTGACCGTGGCTCCAGTGCGTCGGCCGGACAGGTCTCGATCAGGGCGAGGATCTCGGGGTCAGCGATGAACCCGCACTTCACGACCTCGCCCAGGCCGGCGATGAGCTCAGGCTCGGGCAGCGTCGAGAGCACGTCCAGGTCGCAGATCACGCCGGCCGGCTCATGGAAGGAACCCACCAGGTTCTTCCCGGCACCGGTGTTCATGCCGGTCTTGCCACCGACCGCGGCGTCGACCATCCCGAGCAGGGTCGTGGGGATGTGTACCACCCGGACGCCGCGCAGCCACGTGGCAGCGATGAAGCCACCCATGTCGGTGGCGGCT
>Ga0209587_1001608_pt1 | contig 10486 bp, 10 predicted proteins | sample NGEPerD_2_FD_184512 | JGI IMG/M metagenome (GOLD analysis project Ga0209587, IMG submission 184512) | Arctic peat soil microbial communities from the Barrow Environmental Observatory site, Barrow, Alaska, USA - NGEE PermafrostL1-D... | ecosystem: Environmental > Terrestrial > Soil > Wetlands >... | reverse complement strand
GATTCACGGGATTTTTGACCAACACCACCTTGTCCGTTCCTTCAAGGGCGTCGGCGATTTCCTGAACGATAAACGGACTCACCGTTGACCTTGCCCCGATCCATAAAAGATCAATATCGTGTTCCAGAGCCAGCTCTACGTGGGCACGGTTGGCGACTTCGGTCGCAGTTTTCATTCCCGTTTCTTTTTTGACCCTTTGTAGCCATTTAAGGCCCAAAGCCCCAACGCCCTCAAAATTTCCAGGGCGGGTACGGGGTTTCCAGATACCGGCGCGGTAGTAGTTGACATCGGTGTCTTTCAGGCTGTTGGCGATGCCCATTACCTGTTCTTCGGTCTCTGCACTGCACGGTCCAGCGATTACCAGTGGGTGATCTAGGTTCATATCGTCTAACCAAGATCTCATTTGTTTTGTGTTTTCCATTTACTTTACTATTTAATTTTCGTAATTTATTGTAACCTCTCGAATAAGGCCTGCAAGGATCGCTCGTTCCTCGCTCATACCTTGCAGGTCACTTTTTAGCTCTCAACTTCACTTGTTCAAAGGTATCCCTTTCAAAATTTCCTTGATCCGGTTGGTGTCGTTCATTTCGTTGTAAATACCTTCATAATCATCATTTTCGAGCAATTGTTTAAATTCTTGTAGGTTTTGGATGTATTCCCTCAGCGTATCCAAAACATTATCCTTATTGTGCTTAAAAATGGGCGTCCACATGGCGGGGGAGCTTTTGGCCAGGCGTACGGTGCTCTCGAAACCACTGCCCGCCATGTCAAAAATATCGCGTTCGTTCTTCTCTTTTTCGATTACGGTCTTTCCCAACATAAAAGAGCTGATGTGTGATAAATGCGACACATAGGCAATGTGTTTGTCGTGCGCTTCGGGATTCATATAACAAATGCGCATGCCCATTTCATGAAAGAGCTCCAAAGCTTTTTCCTGTAGTTTGAAGGCCGTTTTTTCGACCTCACAGATGATGTTGGTCTTACCTGCATATAAATTTTCAATGGCTGCGGATGGTCCCGAAAATTCCGTTCCCGCAATGGGATGTGCCGACAAATAGTTTCTTCTTTTAGGATGGTCCGCCACCGTTTTACAGACCAGGTTTTTGGTCGATCCGCCGTCAAAGACCACACAATCATCGTTCACGGCATCCAATATTTTGGGAAGCTCCACCACCATGGCATCCACCGGAACCATAACGATTACCATATCGGCGCTACCGAGTTCATCATAGCTGGATCTTGCATCGATAATGCCCAAGGACAAAGCCTCTTCTTCATGAACCGGATCGGTATCTATCCCATAAATCTTGGCTTCCGGACGCAGGCGTTTGATGTCCTTTGCGAAAGAACCTCCTATTAAGCCGACACCGATGATGAAAATGTTCATTGTATTAGATGTTAGATTTGAGAAATGATATTTTTGATTTTTGATTTTTAAATGATAAGCTCATTAACCAATAAACTCATAAACTTTTTTCCTTCTTTAATTTCGTAATCAAAACCTTGCGATCGCCTCCCGAATGATATCCTCCGTAACACAAAGTGAAAACCGGATATAGCCTTCGCCATTGCTTCCGAAAATCGTTCCGGGCGTGATGAAAATATTCTTGTCGTATAATACCTCATCGATGAATGCTTCGGAAGATTTGCTTCCTTCGGGCAACTTGGCCCAAACGAACATCCCGACCGATTTTCTATCGTAAGTGCATTGCAGCTTGTCGGCCAGTTCAAAAATCAAATCCCTTCTTCTCCTATATACGATATTCAATCCATCGAACCAATCCTGTAGACTTTGCAACGCGGTGATAGCCCCTTTCTGAATGCCGTAGAACATGCCGGAATCCATATTACTTTTTACTTTCAACACTGCATCAAGGTGTTCTACACTGCCGAGGACCATGCCGACCCGCCATCCGGCCATGTTGAAGGTCTTGCTCAGGGAATTCAGTTCCAAGGCGACTTCTTTTGCACCATTTACCGACAGAATACTCATCGGCGTTTCATTCAGCACAAAACTATAGGGATTATCGTTGACCAGCAAAATGGAATTCCGCTTGGCAAAGGCCACTAAACTTTCAAATTGTTTCACATCGGCCGTAGCCCCGGTGGGCATATGCGGATAGCTGACCCACATTAGCTTTACTTTGGACAAATCTTGTTGCTGCAAGATTGTCAAATCGGGAAACCATCCGTTTTCTTCGGATAAGTCATAATATTTAGGTACCGCACCCACCAACTTCGTGACCGAGGTATAGGTAGGATAGCCCGGATTCGGAATCAGTACCTCCTCCCCAAGGTTCAGAAAGGCCAAGCTAATGTGCATGATACCTTCCTTAGAACCCATTAGCGGCAGTATTTCGTTCGTCGGATCGGCTTCGACACCGAACTTATCCTTATAAAAGCCGGAAATGGCTTCCCTCAGTTCGGGAAGGCCCTGATAGCTTTGATACTGGTGGGCGCCGGCATCTAATACAGCCTTCTGAATACTTTCCACTATCGCTTTCGAAGGGGCCAGATCAGGGCTTCCGATACCCATGTTGATAATCGGCCGACCTTCGGCCATAAGGCCGCGAACTTCCCGTAGCTTTTTGGAAAAGTAGTATTCCTCAACGGTCCGTAACCTGTCCGCCGTTCTTATTTTGGAAACCGTCATACCCTCACATTTTTATATTCGCCCAAAACTTTAAAATCTTCCGACATGATGCCCAATAGGGCTTTTGCCTTTTCAAAATGTTCATATTCCTCGAAAGTAACATCGACAAAAAAGGCATATTTCCATGGCGTCTCAATAATCGGAAGGGACTGTATCTTGGTCAAGTTCAGATTGCAATCGCTCATTACATTGAGCACGGCGGCCAAACTGCCGCGTTTATGGTCGGTCACGAAACGCACGGAAGCCTTGCTAATTTCATCCTTGGGAATCGCCTTGTTTTTTGTGCTTACAATGATAAAACGGGTCGCGTTGTTTTTGATAGTCTGAATCCGTTCCGCTACGATGTCCAAATCATAGAGATTGGCGGCAACCTCGGGTGCTATTGCCGCAATATGTTCCAATTGCTGCTCTTGGATGCGCTTTGCCGTTTCTGCGGTATCGACATCCTCGACCATTTTTATATGGGGATAATCACGGAAAAACTCCTTGCACTGCAATAAGGCCATAGGATGCGAACGGACTTCTTCGATATTGACCATTGTTTGCCCCTTCAGCACCATCAGATTATGGTTGATGTTCAAATAATGTTCTCCGATAATATGTAGGTTATTGTGATACACCAATGCATAGTTGGGAATGATGGAGCCCGCAATTGAGTTTTCAATGGCCATTACGCCGATGTCGGCTGTCTTATCCAACAATCGGTCGACCAAATCGTCGAAAGACATACTCTCTACCAAATCGGGATCGTCGCCGAAATACTCCCGTGCCACTTGGTGGTGATTGGAGCCTCTTATTCCTTGTATGGCTATTCTTTGCTTCATTCTCTTTCCCGCTGCCCACTTCCGAAGAATGGGGAGTCTATTTTTTAGTTTTTATCGGAAATTTTAAAATTTGCTTTCGCAATACTATTTTGGATTGCACTCCAAAAAAAAGTCCCGCTTTCGGCGGGACTTCATTTGTCTATATGTTCAAATATATCACAACAGTCCCGCTTCTCTTTTAAAAAAGAAGTAAAAATAGAAACCGTTATAGAAATATTGTTTCGACATGTTACACTAAAACTTTCGCTAAAGTAATAATTTTAATTAAAAAATGGGTTTTATGGTGCTATTTTTTCAGTAGGAAGTAAAATAAATTTGATATGTTATAACAATGTTTTAACTTCGAACAGAATTTTAGGTAAAGGATAATGGAAGCTAACATCATTAAAGTAGGCAATTCGAAGGGAATCATTATTCCCGCTCAATTTCTGAAGTTGATTGGACTGAAAAACAAGGTCAACATCGAGGTTGAGGACGGTAGACTGGTTATTGCCCCCGCCAAAGAGAGGTCCCGGAAAGGTTGGGAGGAAATCATCGCCAAGGAAATCGCCGAAAACGGCCAACCACAATCTCTTGTTCCCGATTTCTTGGAAGATGAAAATTTGGAAGATGAAAAATTGGAAGATTGGACATGGTAAAGCAATATGAAATTTATTGGGTATCGTTGGATCCGACCTTAGGTCGCGAAATTAACACGACAAGACCTTATTTGGTCATTTCGCCCGATGAGGCCAACAAATATTTGAGCACGGTTTTGATAGCACCTATAACTTCTACGCTGAGAAAGTTTCCAATGCGAATGGACATTGTTTTAAAAAGGAAAAAGGGTCAAATTGCCTTAGACCAGATATGGTGTATCGACAAATTGCGATTATCCAATAAAATGGCTGCATTGGATAAAACCGAGATTAAAAAACTTCGTTTACTTTTGAAGGAATTTTTGATAGACGAATGAACAGAATTTCCAAGTAAACTTACCGCTATGTCTATATCCGTCAAAAACATTACCAAATTTTTTGGCAACCAAAAAGTACTTTACAATATCTCCTTTGAACTAAAAAAAGGAGAAATCGTAGGTTTTTTAGGTCCGAACGGGGCGGGCAAGTCCACTATGATGAAAATTCTAACCACCTATTACCAAGCGGATGAAGGCGAAGCCAAGGTCAATTCTTTCGATGTTGTTGCCGAAAAAAAGAACGTTCAAAAAAGTATCGGATACTTGCCCGAGCACAATCCGTTGTATATGGATATGTATGTAAAGGAATATTTGGCCTTCAACGCCGAAGTCTATAAAACCGACAAAAACCGAATTGCCGAAGTCATCGAACAAACGGGACTTACCCCTGAAGTCCATAAAAAAATAGGACAACTTTCCAAAGGCTACCGCCAACGCGTCGGATTGGCGGCTGCTCTCTTGCATGACCCCGATGTATTGATACTCGACGAACCCACAACGGGATTGGACCCCAACCAATTACTGGAAATCAGAAAACTGATTCGCGAAATCGGAAAGGAAAAGACCATCCTGCTTTCTACCCATATTCTGAAAGAAGTGGAAGCCGTTTGCGACCGGGTACTGATTATTAGCAAAGGTATTTTGGTAGCCGATAAAAAATTGTCCGACCTACGCAACGATGAAGAACAGATTATCGAAGTGGAATTCGACTACCGGGTCGAGGAAGTTTTTTTGAACCAGCTGCCCCATGTGACCCGAGTAAAAAACACCGGTGGGTTTTTATACGAAATCACCTTCGGCACTTCAAAGGATATGCGCCCTGTCGTTTTCGACTTTGCCCATGACAACAAGCTCAAAACATTGCAGCTTTGTCGAAAGAACAAGAATTTGGAGAGTTTGTTTGCGGAGTTGACGGGGTGAGAAGGTAGAGAGTGGTGAACATTTTGACAGCTTTATTCCTCATTCAACTTGTCCAACCACTCCCTGCCATTGTCATTTTCGGGGTTCAACTCTAGAGACTTTTGATAGTTCTCGATGGCCAACTTTTTATTTCCGGCCGCGGCGTAGGCTTCCCCCAAGCTGTCATAGGTATTCCACGCGTTGGGATAAAGCGTTGCATTAAGTTTAAAAATTTCTAAGGCCTCATTTATTTTGTTTTCCTCAAGAAAAGTATACCCTGTGGTATTGAACAGATTTTCCACAATCTCGGGATTTGTTGTTGGGGCGTAGGAAAGCGTATCTATGGTCATGAGCGAACTTATTTTCCATTGATCGCCTTCTTTTACAAAAGTTCGAAATTCCCTTGTACCTGTTGAAATCAGTGAATCGTTTTCAAAATCTGTTCGTTGGTTATAAGCCATCCAAGCCAGTCTATCGGACACTTCAATTATATAATCGCTGTTATATGTGGTGGCCTTGGTTAAAGGTCTGGTCATGTACAAGGTAAATAGGGAGTCGATCGGTTTCCAGCCTACCTGCCCGGTATAAAAACCATTGCCGGAATAGAGGCGATTGGTTTTGGCGTTTTGGCTCATCAGTGCCCTCCACCCTTCTAAATTGCCTTCTCTGTAAATCTCGGTCTCCCGCAGGGCCAACTTTTTCAAAACCTCTTCTTCAGGGCTTTGTGCCAGGGCATTATATGAGGATGCTATACATAGATAAAATGTGAAAATCCATAGCGTTTTCATTTGTGTTTGTTTTAGTTAAAAATACTACTATCTCATTTGAAATTCTGGATGCCCCGTTTGCCATAGGGCAAAACTGAGGACATCGGCATAGGCATGAAAAAAGGTCGTCTTGGTATCGCCCATACCATGCCCCGCCTCAAAATCGACCGAGAACAAGATGGGTTTATCGGAGGCATTGGCAGCTTGCAGCCGTGCCGCAAACTTGCCCGGTTCCCAAGCACTGACACGGGGATCGTTCATGCCTGCCGTGATCAGGGTCGCGGGGTATTTTTCCCTATCCACAATGTGTTGGTACGAATCCATTTCGAATAGTGCCATACATTCCACGGAGTCTTTGACGGTTCCGAATTCCGGGATATTCGGCGGGCCGTTCGGTGCAAACTCCATCCGCATTGTATTCATACAGCCTACTTCGGGAATAGCGGCTGCAAACAGATCCGGTCTTTCGGTCATCGCCCGGCCAATAAGCACTCCACCGGCGCTACCACTATAGATGGTAATCTTTTGAGGAGTGGTATACTTTTCACGCACCATGTACTCTGCACAAGCAATGAGATCTTTCCAAGTATTCGGCTTGGTGGTCTTCATGCCCCCTTTGTGCCAAGTATCACCCAACTCGCCCCCACCCCTAACGTGGGCAACTGCAAAAATGGCCCCTTTTGTGGTAGGCATAAGGTAAGTAGGGCTAAAAAAGGGGCTCATCGAGTAGCCATAGGCTCCATAGCCAAAAAAGAATACTGGGGTCTTGCCGTCCTTCTTTATGTTTTTATTATAGATTAAGGAAAGCGGCACCAAGGTACCATCGTGCGATGGCACCATTAATTCTTCCACCATAAGATCGTCATATTCGGGATATGCTGCTTGGGAAGAAAGGTTTTCCAAAATGAATTCCGAATTATGAGGATCAAAACGATACCTTCGGTAATCGGTGGTCCAGCCGTTTAAGGTGACCCAGAAATCGGGAGAATCGATGCTTTTAGCACGAATACCGATTCTTCCGGCCGCATTCGGAAGTTCAATTCTTGTTGCTTTTGCTTTCCCTTTGGGCAAAAAATACAATTCTTGCTGCACTCCGTTTTTTGACAGAGTATAATAAAGTCCGTCACTGGTCAGGTCAAAAGTTTCTAAAGTGCCATTTTTACTTTCCGGTACTACTACTTCTGCGTTCTCCATATCGGGATTGATCAGGGAAGTTTTGAGAATCTTAAAATTGGGTGCATTTTTTGGGGTATAAACGAATATGGAATCTTTGGTCGTACCGAAAGAATAGACCTCATCCTCCAATTTAAAAAGAGGTTTCCAGTGGATTATCGGGGCATCGATTTCTTTTGAAGGGGCTATAAACGCTTTTACCCGGCGATCATCGGTCATCGGCAATGCGAAAAGAAGCTCGGCATCGGGATCGTAGTATACGAAGGCATACTCCGCTTCTTCGATGCCAAGGTTTGGGTACTTCTGTCTCGAAAAAATCTCACTGTCGCTATCGGGCGATCTACCTACCGTATGTAGCATGGCCTTACTGTTCAGCATACGGTCTTTGTCGTGCACGTCGCTAGAATTCCACCGGAGATAGAGAAGCCGTTCCCCATCGGGGAGCCAAGATGCCCCAAACCCCCAGCAGCGGTCGATTACTTCGGGATAGAGTTTGCCGGAATCTACGTTCAGCAGCAGCTCGGCACTTTCCGATCCGTTAGGAGCGATCTCAAATGCGATTTTACTGCCATCGATCGATGGCGATAATGCAGTTAGGGTATATTTTAATGTGTCGCTCCTGTAACTTGTGGGATCAAAAAGCAAACGCTCGCTGCCATTAAGGCCATCCCTAAAGAACAGTTTTCCTGTTTCGTCTTCCGGGGTCGTCTTCAGATAAAAATATTTGTCGTTCTTGGTAATGGTAACCTCGTTTACCGAAACGCTCTTTCTGCCGTCCATTTCCCTTAACTTGTCCACCAGGCCTTTCCTTCCGGGAATTTGGTCCAACAACTTTCTCGAATAATTGGCTTGGGCCTTAAGCCAATTGACGACGGTAGTGTCCTTAAGATTTTCCATGTAACGGTAAGGATCCTTCACTGATGTACCAAAGTGGTTTTCGGTTACCAAAGCAATTGGAGCCATGGGCGGTTTTTCCTGAGATGGCGAGGTGCAGTCTGCTAGTAACAACGAGTTTAAAATCAGTAGAATATTGATAAGGTTTTTCATGAAATAGGAATTAGAACATGGTTATAAAAAAATTTCTTTTACATTGGTACGCCTTTTTGAAACCATAATAAATAAGAGCATTGTATTTCATCTCCGGCCTTTGCCAATCCATCAGATCTAATTTTTGTGGGTTCCCGATTTGCAACTCCGGATAAATCGTTCCGATTAAAGCATCGATGCACCTCCACATCAAAAACATATTAAAAGTATCAGATTTCTTTACTTGGAACAATAGGGATTTTTCCCTAATTTTAAATCCCCCTGTGTAAAGCAAACTATTCAATACAAAGCCTTTAAACATTGAATATGAAGACACAAATTAAGGTATTGCAACCACTGGATGCCCATGCATTTCGAACGCTTTTTAGCTACGAGGATAACTATTGCGAACCCCAGGATGCTCTGCGCCATTATGCACCATTGATCCAAAGTTTTGAAGGATTGGCCGTTGGGAGATTTTTTTGGTTTATCGGAGATTTCGTCAATCGCGTCCATTGTTTTGCCGGGGGCGATATTGAAAACCTCACTCCTTTTAAAAGAGAGGAATTTTCAACCATGTGCCATCTGAGGCTACATGAGGCTACCCATCCGGAAGATTTGCACAAGGTGCTGGCATTTAGCAAAATATGGATAGAACTTTTTGCGCAACATGGAGTAGAATTTATCAGAAATCTTAATATGTCCTTATTTTTTAGGATGATGGACGCAGGGAAAAACTATTATTGGATTATGGTGCAGTACGCCGAGCCCATCCCTGACAAAAATGGAAAAGCAGTTTACGGACTTGTATTGGCTACGGACATCTCACATATTAAAAAAGAAGGAGTGCCTATGATGAATATACTGAATACAAATACCCAGACCTGTCAACAATTCTTTTGCATGGAAAACGGCGACCTCTCACAAAAGGAATTTGCTATCCCATCCTTTACAAAAAGGGAAAAAGAAGTTTTAACTATGCTTACCAGAGGGTATGGCAGCAAGCAGATTGCCGATCAGCTTTTCGTCTCGATTAAAACCATAGATAACCATAGGCAGAACATGCTACACAAAACGGGATCAAAATCTTCTTCAGAGTTGGTCAGTATGGGTATTCGTCTAGGGATAGTTTGAAAGCCCCATAGTAGTGCTTACCCGACTTGACGCTAGAAAAAAGAGAAAGTAGGGCCTAGAATCTAGACTAAAAAAATGGAGAAGAGAAAAAAGACACAACAGGCAGGGACTTTAAAAAGGTGCCTGCCTGTTTTAGATTTATTTCTTGGTTTCCTGCCGATCAAAACTTCAACGCCAATCCCGTTCCATTTTGATTGCTGACAGGTACTAAGCGATATGAAGTACCCGTACCGACGCTATTGTTATAATCTAAAATAGCCATGCGTTTTTTATCCGAAGACGCTTTAAAGAATATCATCCCCACCAGTCCAGTACCAGCTGCTGCGATAATCGGGCCGGTCAAAGGTTTGTTCTGATCAAGATTGCTCACCAGCCAGATCGTGGAACCCAAATTGGCCAATCCGAAACCGAGTCCACCCAAGGCCAGTTTTTTTGACTTTTGCCAGTTCGCCTCGGCGACTTGACTTTCCATCATAATCTTGTTGACCTCTTTCCAGCTCAATTTCTCCTTATCTTGATAGAACTGTTCGCCCCATGCACCGGGGAAGGCGGTGATTTCTTGTGCTGAAAGGTTTGTGGAAATTAGGGTGATAATGCCAACGGCAAAAATTGTTTTTAGGATTTTCATAGCAGTATTTTTAATTTTCGTTGAACTAAAGTACTAAAAACCTTAGACAACTTTGACTGTTTAGAAACGTATTTTAATGTAAATGAATATAGCGAATGTAAAAACGGTCGGATTTTGGTGCTAGTACCCGTATCAATTTTGAAATCGCCGAACTAACTCCTGACGATTTGAAACTTTTAATTTGCTATAGATATTCGTGATATGGGTCTTTACGGTGCTGAGGCTTATAAAAAGTTCGTTGGCGATTTCTTTATTGGTCTTGCCCTCCAGAATGAGGGTTTGAATGTTCCGCTCTTGCCTACTTAAATCGGGTAATACGGATCGGCGTTTTCTTCGAACGATCAAAACTGCCCCCAGACCGAGTACTAGAAATCCAAGGATAACATTGATGGCCGTACTCCAAGCATATTTTCGTTGAACTTCTTC
>Ga0209587_1001607_pt1 | contig 10487 bp, 9 predicted proteins | sample NGEPerD_2_FD_184512 | JGI IMG/M metagenome (GOLD analysis project Ga0209587, IMG submission 184512) | Arctic peat soil microbial communities from the Barrow Environmental Observatory site, Barrow, Alaska, USA - NGEE PermafrostL1-D... | ecosystem: Environmental > Terrestrial > Soil > Wetlands >... | reverse complement strand
AACGATATCTTCTGTAATATCTCCATCAACATCATCTAGAGCCGTTGCTCCTTCATCTGTGTAAGTTGAACCGAATTCTTTAATAACTGGAGAACTTCCAACTAGAGTAATAACTGGAGGGGTGGTGTCTACAAAACTAGAAATATCATTTCCAATGAGCGTAACCTGAGTTTTTGAAAATGCTCTTCCATGTAAAATTGCACCAGCATCCATCGCAATATATCCCCAACCTAAAATATTTCCTTCAAAAGTAGCTCCGTCAAAAATTTCCGTATAACCAGAGACCGCCCAAAAAACATTATTTGCTTGTGCTCCTCCAGTTAAAAGAATTTTCTTATTTGCTTGAATAGTAAGATTTTTCGTTGTTAAGAGCTGAAATATCCAAACATCGTCTGCACCACCATCAAGAGTGATATCACCAGTTATTGTAACATTGGTACTCCAGTCGTAGGTTCCAGGCAAAATAGTCTGAGTACTAAGAGTTCCAGCGCCTAATTCACTGTTGGTTGGTATTTTAGCACTGATAGCATCATTATAAGCTGTTGTAAAATCTGCTACAGCCGCAGGAACAATTGAGTCATCTGTTAATAAACAACTAACGTTTAAATCATGGCCACCAGCATATCCTGCCGTAGTGAGAATATATATATTTCCTCCCCCCAGTACTTCTGTACAACTAAGACCCGTGATAGCTGGATTCTGAACCAAACTGGTTCCTACATTTCCTGTAATAGCAGAAGAAACTGGACTTGCATCTGTGACTCCCATTTGACCAAAAATAACAAAGTTATTAGTTTCTAATGATCCAAGATCGACTAGTGCTGGTCCAGCAGCAAATACTTTAAAATTAATAGCAAAACAAAAAATGAAAAATACGCCAGCAATAATAGCGAGTCTTATTGCTGTTCGTTTCAATATAATCTTTTGTTGCATTTTTTTTATACCAAGCCTAATCTGTACTAACTAGAATAACCAAGAAATTAATATTGAGAATATATTATTACTTTTTGGAGCAAAACCAGAGTTCGGAAAAAGTGGAGCAACATAAGTAGTAGTAGTAGGAAGAGTATAATATTTAACTACAGGTACAGGTGTAGGTGCAGGTGTAGGTGTAGGTACAACAATAGTGGCATACACACATAACGAAGGCTTGCTTGCAGCAAAATATTCATAGTTAGTGGCATTAATATCCTTGCAACCAAAGTGAGTTCCACCACTAGAGCTTCTACTTGATGAAACTTCAGCTATAACGTTAACTGTTCTAGTAACCTGAGTAGCGGCGTTCCCAGATGAATCTGAAACATTATAAGTAATTGTATAAACACCCACAACATCTTCATCTACTGGATTAACAGTAACGATATCAGCTGTAATATCCCCGTCAATATCATCTAGTGCTGTGGCTCCTGCATCAGTATACGTTGTACCAACTGTTAGTGATACTGTATCTGAACCCACAAGTGTAATAACTGGAGCATCATTAGTAGTATCTACATCTACGTCAGTGGTTGATATAGTATTTCCAATAAGAGTAACTGCAGTTTGAGCCAAAGCCCTACCTTGCAAAGTTGCTCCCAATTGCATTGCAATACTTGTTTGATCTAAAATATTTCCTCTAAAAACAGATGAGGGGAAAAGAGTAGTCGCACCAGTTACCACCCAAAAAACATTTGAATTTACTGCTCCACCCGCTAGAATGATTTGTTTACTAGTAGCAAGGTCCAGAGTACCCTCTACTTGGAAAATCCAGATATCTGAAGCATTACCAGTAAGAGTAATATCCCCAGTTATAGTTACATTAGTAGTCCAAGTATAAAGACCAGGAACAAAGTTCTGACCATTAATTGTTCCTCCACCAACATTTAAATTTGAAGCACTAGTAGCAGCTGGTCTGGTATTTCCATCAACATATGCAGTTCCCATATCAAGGACAGCTTGATCTACTAATGTTTTATTTGCTCCGGCTGCCGGTGTCATCAAACAAGTAGTAATTGAATCATGACCACCGGTATAAGTATTATCAACATCATATATACTACCTGTAATTTCTGTACAGGATAGACCTGTAATATTTGAACCTGCGGCACTACTCAACCCCACATTACCAATTATTGATGTTAAAGTAGGATCTGCATCTGTTATAGCAGTTTCACCCAAAATAACAAAATCATTCGTTGTGATTGATAAAAGATCTACTACTGCTGGTCCAGCCGCAAACACCATCATTGGGCCAGTAAGACCTAAAGCAAAAACAAACACCATTGCAATTATTAAAACTGTTTGAGAAATCTTCATATTTTATTATTATGATTATGATTAATATTAATGACTTGTTTACATTATACTCCTAATCAAGATTAAATAGTATCATTTGGGGGGGATAAGAAAACACACCAAGGCTAGGCCTTGATGACACAAGCATTTTACCCTTTAGCTTAGCCCTCTTTAGCCTGAACGGCTCAACGAGTTGAGCCGTTCAATTTCAGTCAATATTGAGGTGAAAATTCTCTTTTGAAATACAATAAATTAATAGTCGGAAGGAAGGACCTTCCGATGAGTGAGCAGGAAAGACTCCCCTCCCGCTGTGAGTATTTTTTATCTTAATTCCGATAACTTGACGACCGTCAAGTTATCGGAATTTTGTATAAGGGAAACTGACAACTTTTATCATTAAAGCCATACTTATTCCAAAAAAACATCTCGCCATCATCGCTTGTTACGTAGCTTGTTACGTAACAAGCTACGTAACAATTTTTTTAAATCCTAATCCTAGTCTAATAAAAAAAAATTAGCTCGCCCACCAAAGTGAACAAGCTAAAAGTTAACAAAAAAACCTAAACAATATAGCCCTAAGATTTATACCAACAAGGATCAGTCAAACGAGCCCAATTGTCTTTCGGACGCACAACTTCAGAACCTTGTTTACAAAGCGGACATTCTTTGGGTGTCCATATTGGCATCGGATGATCAATAAGAGCAACAATTTTCTTCCCGGCTACCTCTGAGAAACCAGACCGATTTACCAGAACAAGGATGAAAGGCAAAACTATTCCGCCCTGCTCCTTAACGGCCTTTTCAGCCATTTCCACGCTTCCGCCAGTTGTCAGGACATCTTCACACAACAAAATGTTTTGACCAGCCAAAAGCTTTTTTTGACCACCAGTAAAAACCATCGACTTTATTCCATTCTTTCTGTTTTTAGCGGGAGAAGCCGAAAAACAACCCTGATTGCCCCAAATCGCAACAATCTTGCTAAGATACTCAGCCAACTTGGTTGCTCCAGTTTGTGGTCCAACAATCCCCCTAACTTTAGAAAGATCGCCCCCCGCCACTGGATCAGAAAAAATGTCCAATAAATCCAAACAAGCATCATGTAAAAGACGATCATGAGGAATCACCAATCGGCTGTTAAAAAAACCGTTTGAATGTTTCCCTGAAGCAAGCAGAGCATGTGGTTGCTTTGGATTTCCTCCATGAATCCAAAGAGCATCAAGGGTCTTATACGCACGAATCCAACCATCGGTAGTTCTAGACATAGGTTTTTCCTTTCAAAGTTCAATTTTATGCATAATCTAAATTTATGCATTTTAGGTCGATTCATATCGACACTTTATCTAAAACCACCCTAACTCAAAATCAGTTTATAGTAAAGCCCCTAAGGTAGTGTCTAATCAGATGACACTCTTTACAAGAATCAACCTCTATCCCATATATCATGGCAAGCAAAATAATCTAGTATTGTTTTTTACTCCATTATTTTGGCTGTCAGTGCTGATTTTTAAGCGTAAAAATCACGTCGGAAATGAGCACATTTCGACGCAAATAAACATGAAGCAATCTCATCTTTATAACCAACCCAGATTGCTTCGCTTCGCTCGCAATGACAAAATTCCGATAACTCTGACGGTCGTCATAGTTATCGGAATTTTGTATTGGAGAAACTGACAACTTTTATCATTAAATCTTAAACTCAATCACATCACCATCTTTGACGATGTATTCCTTGCCTTCAATACGAACCAAACCTTTTTCACGAGCTACACCGTATGATCCAGCTGAAACTAAATCTTGCCAATAAATAATATCCGCTTTAATAAATTTTTCGGTAAAATCAGTATGAATCGCCCCGCCGGCTTCTGGAGCTGTTGAACCCTTCTTAATTGTCCAAGCTCTGGTTTCGTCTTCTCCGGTCGTTAAAAAAGTAATCAAATCAAGCATCTTGTAACTCTCAACAATCAACTTATCAATGCCATCATCGTCGGTCGCTCCAAGTTCGGTTTTAAACATCTTTCGTTCTTCACCTTCAAAATCAGATAAATCTTGTTCAATTCGAGCATCCACATAACAATAATTTGCCCCTAAATCATTTAGGAATTTAAGTAATTCTGTTGTATCGACTAGCTCAGCGCCACTTTTTTTATTTAAAACATATAAAATCGGTTTGGCTGATAATAAATGTAAATTATGAAAATAAATTTTTTCATCAACTGTCAAACTTTCTTTTATGGTATTCGCCATTTTGCCAGCTTCCAATATTTTTTCTAAACGAGCCGTAAATTCACTTTCGGCAATTGCTTTTTTATCTCCCCGCTTGGCATCGTGAGTCAAATTAGCTAATCGTTTAGAAACAGTCTGAAGATCGGACAAAATTAATTCTAAATTAATCGTTTCAATATCACTAACTGGATTTATTTCGTTAGAGACATGAGTAATATTGCTATCCTTAAAAATCCGAACTACTTCGGCAATAGCATCCACTTCTCGGATATGAGATAAAAATTTATTACCTAAACCCTCCCCATCAGATGCTCCCTTGACCAAACCCGCAATATCCACAAACTCAATCGCGGCGGGAATTTTCTTTGCCGATTTAGAAAAATCACTCAAAATATCCACCCGTTCATCTGGCACAGAAACAACCCCAACTGATGGGTCAATAGTACAAAATGGATAATTCTCCGCCGGAACTTTTTTCCGCGTCAACGCATTAAAAAGCGTCGACTTTCCGACGTTTGGCAACCCGACGATTCCGATTGATAGAGAAGACATTGATTTATTTTATTCTTTATTTTAACTTTCCAATAATTTTTAGATATTCTTCTCGTGAAATACCTAGGACCTTCAAATTATTGGAAATAATAAAACAGATTTTGTGTCCTATTCTCGTAACTCACTGCGAGGATAGGACACAAAATACCGTGGCTGTTTTTTTGGAATAAGTATGGCCACCGGCCATACAAAGCACAACGCGTGTCCTCATCCTCGCGGTAAACCGACGAGAGATTCGAACATCGCACTCCAATAAAAGCTGGGAGAGAAGTGTCACGAGGAATCACTACTGGACGCTTCAATCCTTTTTTCCAATATACTCGATGATCACCCTTTTCTCTAGTAAAAACACATCCAATTTTAGATAGAAACTTTTCAAACTCTTTCCAATGAATAGATTGAATACGAGTCATTTAAGCAAAAGCTGGAATTTTCATATTCATAAAAGGAGAAGACACGACTTGTGGTGGAACCCATGATTTTTGAACTTTTTTCCAGCCAAGTTCAGCCAAAACATCATTTACAGTACCAGCTTGAATTATCTCCTCAAAAAACAAATCAACTAACTCAATAAATTTCTTCTTTACATCCTTTTCTGTTTTACCAGCTGTAGAAATATCCAAAGCAGGCGTATAAGCCACAAAACGGCGATTTTGCTTAGTGATAATAACCGGAAGCTTGAAAGATAATTTATTGTTTAACATATTTATATGTTATCAAATTTAAGCTTTTTCATCAAATACTATTTCACACCACACCCCAAAATACCTAAAAAATGGAGAAAAGTAAAATTATTAGAGTTTAATTATGCTTGAGATTTGATGAAGATATCCATGGTTTAGTCTAAAAATGCACTAAAATATCTATTATACAAATATTTCTTATCGTAGTTAATCTCTTTTGTTTTTTCTACTAAAATATCAAGCTTAACAAAACGATCAATAACTCTTTGTGCGCCTGCTCGTGTAAAACCTGTTGCCCGCATAATACTTTTTGTAGTTACTATTGGATTTTCAAATAAATACTTAATAACCTTCATCCCACTATCAGACTCTCTTTTTGCTAAGCCTTGAATTTTACCCATATCTTCGTCACGAATACTTCGAATCTTTTTTGAAACTTCTACCGATTCCTTAGCCGTTGCAATCACACCGTCAAGAAAAAACTCAAGCCAACCAAAAACATCACCGCCATCTTGGTAAGCGTGGAGTTTATTATAATAAGTCTTTTTGTGTTGTTTAAAAAAGGAAGAAAGAAACAATACGGGCTTTTCAAGTAATTTTCTTTTAACCAAAAAAAAACTAATAAGCATTCGTCCTGTTCGCCCATTACCATCCAAGAATGGATGGATTGTTTCAAACTGAGCATGAGAATAAGCAATGTTTATAATCGGCAAGGTTGAATTATTGTCATAGAGAAACTTTTCAAAATCGTCCAAATTATTCTTCATTTCTTCAGGAGGGACAGGAATAAAAGAAGCATTATTTAAATTAATCCCCCCAACCCAATTTTGTGAAGTGCGAAATTCTCCAGGATTAGAAAAATGGGTTGCGCGAGCACCTTGCATGAGTTTTTTGTGTAATTCCCGGATAAAACGCTGAGAAATAGGAAAAACCTTAAGCCTCTCCATTCCATAATTAAGTGCCTTAATATAAAAATTAATATCAGACGCATCAGTTTGATTTCCATCTATTCCAGCAGAGGCTTCAAGTGCTTCTGCCATCGTTGCTTGTGTTCCTTCAATTTGCGATGAAGAAGTCGCATCTTTATATAAAAACATACGCAAGAAAAACTCCATATTGGGAAGTATTTGCGTAATACCATCTAGTTTACCCAAGAGTCTTTCTGCCTCTCCAGCCTTATTAATAAGATTTTGGGGGATAGCAAAAAGCTCTTTATTTGGAAATGGATTCGGTACCGATGCCATATATCCCCTTGACTGTTTAACCTTAGTGCAAATATCAATTTTTTTCATGTTTTTAGTATCTTTATTGTAATAGATATATACTATCTTATCACTTAGTATATATCTTGTCAAACATCTATACTAATAGTTAAAAAATGGCTTTAGAGGGTATTGTGAGACTCTGGGGTGCTCTAGGGTATGTCTTAAATCACCAGTGGTCATCTATACCACCCATTAGTAGATTAACTACCTATGTCTCTGACACCTACGGAGTTTGAATAACATCAAGGGAGTTTTTTATCGGAGTGCACTGTTTGAAAACCCCGTCGGCTTGCCGTGGGGATGAAAAACAGGCGGTGTGTTTTGAGTGGTCGGTGGACCACTCCTATTCCGAAAAACAGCCACGGTATTTTGTGACTAATACCCCGTCGGCTTGCCGCGGGGATAGTACACAAAATCTGTTTTTATTTTTTCAAAATTTTTAGAAATTACATCAAGCTGTTCTGCTAAATAAAATTCAGGTAGATTTTCTAAGGAGAACCATTTAAGTTCCACATTTACATTGTCTGGAATAGTGGGAATTTCCTTTTGAGTTGGAATCATTAAAAAATAATGAATTGTCTTTTGTTCGTTGGCCTTTTCTACAAAACGTTCATAAGTACCAAGAAGATACTGGATTTTAATATGGTGTAGCCCTGCTTCTTCTCCAACCTCACGCAAAGCAGCTTGCTCTAGTGATTCACCAGGTTCAACGTGTCCCTTAGCTAAATACCATGTGGGAAAACGAATATCTCTCAATAAAAGAACAAAATAATTTTTGTCTTCCTTTTTAACAATAACTCCTCCAGCAGATATAGCAGTTTTTATCATAAAATAAAATTAAGAGCTTGTAATAATACAAATTATTATCAAAAGGGTAGTTTTTTCAATTACCCTTGATTCATATTCGCTAATGTTTAACTATTTTCAATACTGATTTTTTATTAGAAACAATTAGTTCAGCTTCTCCTCCAATAGGAAAAGTAATCATTGGACTAGTATGTCCAAAATCTACATTCGCTAATACTGGAATATGACTCAATTCTTTTTTTAACTTAATGACTTTTATAAAATCCTCAGTTTTTATTTCGCTTTCATTCTGAAATCGTCCAATAACAATACCCTTCACTTTATCAAAATTTGGAAGATGGATAAGAGACTGTAAATCGCGGTCAAAATTACCCAACTTAGATTCAACATCGTCTTCCAAAAATAAAATAGAATTTTTTAAATCTGGAAAATATTCAGTCCCTTGAAGAAGATTAAACGTACACATATTCGCACCCACAATCGTCCCCTGAGCTTTACCTTCATTAATAACTAACCAGCCATCATTTTTAATTAACTTCCGTTTTTTTTGATCCTTATGCCACCTATCATCACTCCATAATTCACTCGGTAAAATATTGAATTCTTTATCACTAAGTAAACATTTTTTAAAATATTCAAGCGTGTAATCAAAATAAAGTTTTTGACCAAATGACGAGTACGACGGACCAGAATATGTAATTAATCCAGTTTTTGCATATATAGCATTTTGTAACGCTGTTGTATCTGAATATCCAATAAAAATTTTCGGATTCTTTTTTATTAAATCCCAATCTAAGTAACGCAAAAGCTGATTACAATTATATCCTCCAAAAACAGTAAATATGCCTTTTACACTTTTATCAGAAAAAGCTTGGTGTAAATCACTAACTCTAGACTCAATACTTGAAGACCCAAACTCATCTAATTCATTAATATTTTTAGCTAAAGATAATTCCAAACCCATTTTACCAAACTTTTCATCTGCAAACTGTCTTACCTCTTTAGAAATAAAACTAAAAGAATCAGAAGGTGCTACCAACATAACCTTGTCACCTTTTTTTAATTTATTTGGAATAATTTTTTTCATGTCTTTATTTTATTTAAAATAACAAATTATCTTTTTTTACTTTATGTATATTCAAATTTTAGTTCTCTTTTCCATCTATACAAAATAAGTAAACCAATGATTACAAACAAAACCATTGACATAAGGGCAATACGATAATTTATACTTTGTATTCCCAAGGTGGCAATAATACCTCCCCAAACTAGTGGGCCAAAAAGAGTGGCAAAACGTTCTGATAGAGTATAAAAAGTGAATCCATAAGTAAGTTCATCTCTATCCAAAACCTTACTTAGGTATGACCTAGACACCGTCCAAATTGGTCCCATAAGAAAACCTGTCAAAGCAGACAATATAGACAGGGCAACTAGCCCCTTGGCCAAGGCAAGTAAAGGTATTAGGATCACCCAACAAGCTAAAATAAATCTTAAAGTTTTCAAATCTCCAAATTTGTCCGCCACCCAACCAAAGACAATCCCGCCAAAAGCCGACATAAGCAATATTGATAAAAGTAAGTAATTTTTAATATTATCAGAAACACCAAAAACTCTCTCCATATATATGGGGTAATTATTAGAGATTGTTATCAGAGCATCATTAAAAAAGAAAAATGAAATCAGTAGTGGAACAGCAACAGAGATTGAAAAAAATGTTACCATTTTTTTTATATATTCCTTTTCTCCTTCTCTAAGTACCTTAATATTTAGTTTGTTACTTTTTGGTTTACTGTCAACGAAATAAATCATCATCGGCAATGATAGTAAAATAAACAGAATCAAAGAGGGAAACAAAGGTTGTAATCTGGTTGCTGACAGTGGTAGAGCAATCAACAACCCAGAAACTTGACCGAGGCTATTAGAAAACTGACCAATCCCAGAGGCTCGGGCTCTGTGTTCAACATCAGACACATCTTCAATTAAAGTATTATAGAAAACGAAGGACAGCTGATAGAAATATTGTCCAAGCAAAAAAAGAAAAGCTATCACAAAAATATATTGTGTTCCTAAATAAGCAAAAATGGTAGCAAAACCGTAACCTAAAAATGTTCCTATGGTAGCAAAATTCAACAAATATTTTCTTCCACCATATTTATCTGTAAAAGAAGCAAGAGTTGGAGCGGAAAAAAATAACAAAATCGAGGCTATGGCAAAGATAGCGTTATACCAAAAATCTGACAAACCACCATCTATCACCATCCACTGAGAGAAATACAAAAGAAAGTTTATAAAAATAAGCGAATTGGCAAAATCATACAAAGACCACTGAAACAACTTCTTTTTATTCATATAAATAAATATATCAAGAATAATAATAAAATCATAGTTTCTCTTGCTATGTATCAATAATTATACTTTACGATGTTTTACAACACAATAAAACCCTCAATATTTTCGGGCTACAGAGGGTATTGTGAGGCTCTAGGGTACTCTGTGGTATGCCTTAAATTACCGGTGGTAATCTATACCACTCTTTAGTGGGAGTGGTATTTGAGCAATGAATTCAATTGGAATCTAGTTTTAAACTATCTTACACCCTCTTCAACAAAAATCTCTTCTGATATTTTTTCAGTAAATTGATCTTCTTCGGTCAACTTTTTATTCTTCCAATCGCCCTTTACAT
>Ga0209587_1001606_pt1 | contig 10498 bp, 8 predicted proteins | sample NGEPerD_2_FD_184512 | JGI IMG/M metagenome (GOLD analysis project Ga0209587, IMG submission 184512) | Arctic peat soil microbial communities from the Barrow Environmental Observatory site, Barrow, Alaska, USA - NGEE PermafrostL1-D... | ecosystem: Environmental > Terrestrial > Soil > Wetlands >... | reverse complement strand
CGCACGACCATGCCGAGCTTGGCGCGGGCGAGGCAGCCGTGCAGCACGACCACCGGGGCCCATCCGACCGCGCCGACGCGCTCCGCCTCCTCAGGGCCCAGTCCGGCGATGCCGTCCAGGCGACCGCTGTCCACGCAGCGGACGACCTCGTCGTCCCAGGCGCGCGCCCCGTCGACGGCGTGCAGCGGGCTCTTCTCGGTCAGACCCGCCGACAGGTCTCCGGCGGCGACCACCAGGACGCGAAGGTCGCGTCCGGGCAGCGGGATCTTGCCGGTGTCGGCGAGATCGAGGGGGATGTCGGCGCTGCCTTCATCCTGGGCGTCGCTGGCCGGAGAGTTCGCCGGAGGGTCCTCGTCATCGTCGTCGTCGCCCCGCAGCCGCCGCAGCGCGCCCGCGATGCCGGCACCGACGCCGATCAGCGCGTCGGCGCTGGCGCCCCGGGGCACCGCGATGGGCACGACGGGCGCGTGGCCGGCCAGCTGGAGGGCGAGCATCGCCAACCCCAGCGGCAGGGGCTCGCGCTTGTACAACGGGTACTGGGTCACCCGGCTGATCGCCTCGATGGCGGCACGGTGGATCTGCCCGTGCACCACGATGTCGGGGCGTGCGATGCCGGCGAGGTCCGCGGTGTCGACGTCGTACAGGCCGTGGTGCTGGCCCTCCGGCCGCTCCTTCGACGACGGCGTGGAGGCCAGCAGCACAGCGACGTCGGCGTCCGGCAAGGAATCCACGACCGCGTCGACGGCGTCGGCGACCCTGTCGACCGCCGACGGCCTGGCTCCGCTCACGCCGTCGAGCAGCAGCGGGGCGGTGGGCAGGATGCAGGCGCCGACGATCACGCCGGAGCGGCGGCGAGCCCCGCGGCGGTCGGTTGCGGCGCTTCCACGAGCTTCCCCAACAGGTAGAAGGACAACGCCTCGGTCAGCTTCGCCGCCACGCGCGCGCCGGGCACGGCGTCCGGGACGGCGTCGACGTGCACGAGCCGGTTGGTCCGCGTGCGACCGCTGATCCGCGACGGGTCGGTCTTCGACGGCCCCTCCAGGAGCAGCTCCTGCACGCTGCCGACCTGGCGCGCATTGCCGGCGGCGCTCAACTCACGGGTGAGCGCCGTCAGGCGGCGGTAGCGGGCACCCACGACCTCCGGGTCGAGGTGGCCGTCAAGGTCGACGGCGGCGGTGCCGGGGCGCTTGGAGTACTCGAACGTGAACGCCGAGTCGAAGGCGGCCGCCCGCGTCACGCGCAGGGTCTCGGCGAATTCCTCCTCGGTCTCGCCGGGGAAGCCCACGATGATGTCGGTCGAGATGGCAACACCGGGGATCGTCTCACGGGCCTCGGCGACCAGATCGAGGTAGCGCGCCGAGCGGTACGAGCGCTGCATGCGGCGCAGCACGGCGTCGCTGCCCGACTGCAGCGGCAGGTGCAGGTGCTCGCAGACGTTGGGGACGTCGCGCATGGCGGCGAAGACGTCGGAGGTGAAGTCTTTGGGGTGGGGGCTGGTGAAGCGCACGCGCTCGAGTCCCGGCACGTCGCCGAGCGCGTGCAGCAGCTCGGCGAACAGGGTTCGGTTGCGACGTCCGCTCCCGCCGGCGGCGGGGACGAAGCCGTTGCGCACCAGGTCGCGCCCGTAGGAGTTGACGTTCTGGCCCAGCAGCGTCACCTCCGACACCCCGTCCGCGACCAGCGCGTGCGCCTCCGCCACGATGTCGCCGAGCTTGCGGGACTTCTCCGGCCCGCGCAGCCGGGGGACGATGCAGAAGGTGCAGGTGTTGTCGCAGCCGATGGAGATCGACACCCAGGCGTGGTGGCGGACCCCGCGCCGCGCCGGCAGGGCGGATGGGAACATCTCGGTGTGCTCGAGGATCTCCACGACCGGCAGCTCGACGGAGTCCGCCTGCGCAAGCAGGCGCGGCAGCGAGCCCATGTTGTGGGTGCCGTAGACGACGTCGACCCACGGCACCTTCGCCGCCAGTGTCGCCTGGTCCTTCTGAGCGAGGCAGCCGCCGACGACCAGGACCTTGTCGGGGTCGGCGAGCTTCAGCGGCCGCAGTTGGGTGAGCTGCCCGTAGAGCTTGTTGTCCGCGTTCTCCCGGATGGCGCAGGTGTTGAACAGCACCAGGTCCGCCGACTCGAGGTCGGCCGCCGCGCGGTAGCCCATCGTCTCCAGCACGCCGGCGGCGCGCTCGGAGTCGTGCTCGTTCATCTGGCAGCCGAAGGTGCGGATGAAGTAGGTGCGACCGGTTTTGGGGCTCATCGCTCGCTCGTGCGCCGGGGGAAGGGGCTGCCGGCACAGGCTTTCGAGGATAGCCGCCTACCGGTGGGGCGGGACCACGGCGGTCCGGGCGCCGCTACTCCGCGATGCTGCTCGCGCGCAGCTCACGGATGACGGTGATCGTGATCTGCCCCGGGTAGGACACCTCGGCCTGGATGCGCGCGGCGAGGTCGCGCGCCAACGACTGCGCACGGACGTCATCCACGGTGTCGGGGTGGACCATGACGCGGATGTGGCGACCGGCCTGCATGGCGTGCACATCGATGACCCCGTCGTAGCCGCGGCACAGCTCCTCGATGCCCTCCAGGCGGGCGATGTAGCGCTGCAGGTTGGCACGCCGGGCTCCCGGCCGACCGGCCGAGATGGCGTCCGCAGCCTGGGTCAGGACGTCGGCCACCGTGGTCGGGTCAACCTCGCCGTGGTGCGCGGCGATCGCATGACAGACCTCGCTGCGCTCGCCCAGGCGGGTCGCGACCGTGGCCCCCACCGCGGCATGCGTCCCTGGCACCTGCTGCGTCAGCGCCTTGCCGATGTCGTGCAGCAGCCCGCAGCGACGCGCCAGCGCCGCGTCGGCGCCGATCTCGGCGGCCATCATGCCGGCGATGTGGGCAACCTCGATGCTGTGGCGCAAAACGTTCTGCCCGTAGGAGGTGCGCAGGTGCAAGCGCCCCAGAAGGCGCACCAGCTCATCCGACACACCGGGCGGGCCGCCGATCGGCACCTCCGCCTCAATCGTGGCCGCGCGACCGGCCTCGTCGGTCACGGCGTGGACGGCGATCTTGGCGCGCGCGCTGGCGGCCTCGATGCTCGCAGGATGGATCCGCCCGTCCTCGACGAGCTCGAGCAGCGCGATGCGGGCGATCTCGCGGCGGACCGGGTCGAAGCACGACAGCAGCACGGTTCCGGGCGCATCGTCGACGACCAGGTTGACGCCCGTCACCTGCTCGAAGGCACGGATGTTGCGTCCCTCCCGGCCGATGATGCGACTCTTCATGTCGTCGTCCGACAGCGTCACGGTGGTGGTCACGACCGGGGCAGAGGCCTCCACGGCGACGCGCTGCGCGACCGTCGCGACGATCTCCCGCGCTCGCCGATCCCCTTCGCTGCGTGCGCTTGCCTCGATGTCACGCACGATCGCCAGCGCATCCCCTCGAGCCTGGCGCTCGGCGACGTCGAGCACCTGCTGACGGGCCTCGTCAGCGGTGAGCTCGGCCACCTCCTCCAGGCGCTTGGCGCAGGTGGTCCAGGCGTCGTCGAGCTCGGCCTGCGAGGCCAGGATGTGTCGCTCGCGCTCCAGCAACGTCGCGTCACGCAGCTCCAGCGTGCGCGCCTTCGCCTCCAGCGTCTCCTCACGGCGGGTCAGCCGCTCGTCGCGGGTGTCCAGGGCCTGCTGCCGCTGGGCCAGGTCCTTCCGCCCGCGGGCCAGCCGCCGGGAAGCAACGCGGGTGAGGATGCCGGCGGCCACCAGTGCGGCGGCGGCTCCTGACAGCACCAGGAGGGTTGGCGAGCTGATTCCGCCCTCGACCGCCGCGTAGAAGGCTGTTATGGCTGTCATCGCTGCATGGGCCGCTCCTTCACCCGGCGCGACCGGCTCGCCTCCGACGGCGCGGCGAGAATGCGACGAGCGGTCGTCTCCCTCGGCAAACCTGCTGGTCAGGGCGCAGTCTATGGGCTGGTCTGTCCGAGGTCAACGATTCTCGCCACGCGCTGCTGCCGAGCTTCAACAGACCGTGATGCCACCTGCCCACCGCCGGGAGGGCGGTGGCAGCGGTTCCAGGCGACACGGGCGGACCACATCGGGGCTGACAACTGCTCTCCGGTGCGTCAGCCCGTTGGGTGCGCCGCTGAAGACCTGGTCGCGGCTGCGATACAGCTCATCCCAGAACTGGGTGTCCACCCGTCCTCGTCCTACGACGCCGGCGTGGGTGCGTTGCGCTCTGGCTCCTCCGGTGGCCGTGTCGAGCCCTGCCCTGCGGCGTAGAGCAACGCCAGCACCCCACCGAGCACGGCCGCCGAGGGGCGATCCATGCTGGCCACGACGGCAAAGCCTGCGCCGAGGACCACGTAGCCCAGGAGCTTGCGCACCGGCGAGCGGGACAGGAACAGGGCCAATCCGAGCGCGAGGACAGGAATGCCCACCAACAGCCACACCTGCACCACGCTCACCGGAGTTCTCCTATCCCATCATCGCGGCTCCGGCCGGAGCCTACGCCACGATGCGATGCAGACGTGGCAGCGCCCGCCGGCTAGTCCCAGCTGCGGTCAAGGCCGGTGACGGCGGTGGCGGCACGCTGCGCCAGGGCCGGCGGGTAGCCGCGCCGCACCAGGTAGCCGAGCAGCCGACGCGCGACCTTGACCGGATCGACATCCTGGCCGTACTGACGCGCCCGCTGCGCGGCCAGCTCGGTCGCCACGGCGATGTCGTCGCGGTCGTCGAGCGCGACCAACGCCTCATCGATCAGCGCGTCGTCTACCAGGCGACGCCGCAGCTCCTGGCGCAGCCGCGCCCGTCCGTAGCCACGGGTTCCGCCACGGTCCTCGACCCACGCCCGCGCGAAGGCTCGGTCGTCGATCGCACCCACCTCCCGGGCCTTGCGCAGGGCCGCCTCGGCGGCCACGTCGTCGACGTCCCGGCGTCGCAGCTTCAGCGCTATCTCGGCCTGTGTCTGCGGCCGCTGCTGGGTCGAGCGAAGCACATAGGCGTAGGCCTTCTGCGCCTCGTCGTCCAAGACGTCGCCGACGCCCGATCCGAGTCCCGATGGGGAACCGGCGGCTGGGCCGGAGGTGACCGGCCCGGCGGCCATGTCCGCGTTGGCCGCCATGTCCGCGATGGCCGCCGCCAGCGCATCCCGATCGGGCGTCGAAGCGCGGATCACCCGGATCAGCCGTCCCCGTCGTCGCTGCGGGCCTCGCCGTCGGTGAGGGCCTCATCACCGGCGAGGGCCTCATCGCCGGTGATGTCGGTGGGAACCAGCCCCAGCAGCTCGGTGACCTTCTTGTAGACCTCCTCGCGGACGTCGGTGTGCTCCTTGAGGAAAGCCCGCGCCTGCTCACGCCCCTGACCCAGCTGCTCGCCGTCGTAGGAGAACCAAGCACCTGCCTTCTTGATCACGCCGTTGTCGACCGCCATGTCCAGGATGGAGCCCTCCTTGGAGATGCCCTCGCCGAACATGATGTCGAACTCCGCTTGTCTGAAGGGTGGGGAGACCTTGTTCTTCACCACCTTGACGCGCACCCGGTTGCCGACGAAGTCGGTGCCGTCCTTGAGCGACTCGATGCGGCGCACGTCCAGGCGCACCGAGGCGTAGAACTTCAGCGCCCGACCGCCGGAGGTGGTCTCCGGTGAGTTGTGCACCATCACGCCATCGACGAAGTAGTTGTGGGTGCCGTCCACCTCGATGTCGTAGCGGTAGGCCGTCTTGCCCCCTTCGGGAGGCGGCGTGCGGTGGACGTCGACAACGGGCATCGCCGCCAGTGCGTCACGCGGCTCGGAGAACCGTGGCTCGACGGCGAACTGTCCACGGAACCGCGGGAGCAGCTTGGAGGCCATGGACGGGTGCACGTACGGGGCGATGAGCGTCTGCAACGCATCCGTCCCGGCGCGGGAGAAGGTCAGCACGACCTTGCCAGCCGCTCCCCGTGCATCCAGCCGGACGTCGAGGCCCCACACGTCCTGCAGGTATGCGAGCAGTCGGGTGCGCGAGGTCGGCTCCAGCGCCTCGACACAGATCTCCGATCGCCCGGTCCCACCGGCGGTGCGCGGCTGCGCCCCCTTCGATCGCGGCGTGAACGATCCGTCGTCCATGTACCAGACCGCCAGGGCGAGCGGAGTCAGCTGCTTCAGGTAGTCGTGGCTCAATACCTTGCCCGCTCCGATGGAGACGGCGTGCCTCAGCTCCGCCAGCTCCACCAGCGGCGGGAGGTCGTGGAAGACAGCCCCCTTGGCGTTGGTCGTCCTGCTGGAGCCGATGTCGGCGAACAGCGACGCCTTCCAGTCGGCGTACTCAGACTGCTTGGCTCCGTGTCCGAAGCGGTAGCGCGCCCGGTGTCCGCTGCGGGAGGGCGACAGCGCGCCATCGCCCATCAGACCGCCGAGGACGAGCTGCCATTGCTGGTCCGACAAGCGGTGGGTGACCGCTTGGACAACGTCGTCGCCGACGCCGATCTCCTGCGCCTCACGCCATCCTCCCGGCGTGCGGATCAGGTGGTTGGGGGTGGAGGAGAACTGCGCCCGTCCGTTGCCGGATCCGCCCGCCACGGTGAAGGTCAGGAACTCCTCTGTGGGGCCGTTGTTGAACCAGTTGGTGACCCTGCGCGGCACGATCCTGCCGAGGTCGGGATCGTAGGACAGCACCTCGACGTCCATGCGCTGATCGACGATCTTGCCGATCTTCTCCTGCGTCCCATCCGCGAGCGTCACCCGCGTGGAATATGAGAAGCAGCCGAACATCACCCCGATCTTCTCGCGGATCTGGTTGATGAAGACCGCGCAGGTACGGGACTTGCTGAGGTTGCCGGCGAGCTTGCGCAGCGCCTGGCTCATGAGCCGCGCCTGGAGCCCGACGTGGGTGTCGCCCATCTCGCCTTCGATCTCGGCGCGAGGCGTCAACGCGGCGACCGAGTCGATGACGATGATGTCGACGGCACCGGAGCGCACCAGCATGTCGACGATCTCCAGGGCCTGCTCGCCGGTGTCGGGCTGGGACACCAGCAGCGCGTCGACGTCGACGCCGAGGTTCTTGGCGTAGATGGGGTCCAGTGCGTGCTCGGCGTCGACGAACGCCGCGATGCCGCCGAGCCGCTGGGCCTCTGCGATGGCGTGCAGGGCGACCGTGGTCTTGCCGCTGCTCTCCGGACCGTAGATCTCCACCACACGCCCGCGAGGCAGGCCACCGATGCCGAGGGCCACGTCCAGGCTCAGCGCCCCGGTCGGGATGGAGGCGACCTTCACCTGCTGGTCGGCTCCCAACCGCATGATGGCGCCCTTGCCGAACTGCTTCTCGATCTGCGCCAACGCCATTTCGAGGGCCTTCTCGCGGTCCACCACGGCTGCTCCTTCACCTCTGTCGCGCCTCGTCACTCGGTCACTCGGTCACTCGATCGCTCGCTCAGTCGCTCAGTCGCTCAGTCGCTCGGCAACTCGGTTGCTTGGTCGCTTGGTCGCTCGGTCATCGGTCATCGGTCATCGGTCATCGATCATCGGTCGGCTCACCGTAGCCCCGGGGTGCGACAGGTCGATGAGGTGATCTGCCGCACTGTGGATAGCATAGCGAACAGGCGTTCGGTTACGGCGCAGGCTGCGCGGCCCCGTCGGAAGGCGCGGAGCCGCCCAACGGCCACTCCCCCTCCACGGTGTACGCGGCGCCCGCGGAACGGCCGGTCGAGGACAGCAGCTGCACCGCCGTCACCCGCCAGGCAGCCTTCGGGCCGTCGTAGGCCGCGATGGCGGCAGGAGGCACGCGCGCTCCTCCCCGTGGGGTCCTGGCAAGGGTGAGGTGGGCCGTGAACGCCTCGTCATGGGGCTGCTGCGCCGGTGGTTGACCGCACTGCGTGCCGCCCGCCCCCGCGAGCGCCGCCCGCGTCGCCGAACGCACCGCGGTGGCCAGCGAGCGAAGCGCCGGGCAGGGCTCGAACGCCGCCCACAGCACGCGACCGCCGAAAGTTGCGGCGCGGCCATCCAGACCCACGTCGAACGCTGGCCGCCCGACGCAGACCCCGGCCAGCGCGCCCACCAATGCCGGCCGCGCGCCCGGCTCGACACGGCCCAGGAACGCCAGGGTGACGTGCCACGAGGCGGCGGCGGCGAAGCGCAGATGCGGGGCCGCCGTCTGTACGGCCGGCAGAGCCGCGGACACCCGGCGACGGACCCCCGCGGGGACGTCGACTGCGACGAACAGCGCCATGGCCTCGGCAGATCCTGACGTTGAAGTCCCCGACGTTGAAGTCCCTGATATGGGAGTCCCTGCGTGGCGAGTCCCGGAGTCAGCCCAGCCCGGCGAGCTGCCGGCGCAGGAAGTCCAGGGCGACGCTCGCCGCCCACTCCTGCACGACGACGCGGCCGCGTCCGGGCAGCCGCCTGGACCACGTCCGCACGACGCCCCGGGCCGGTACGACGAACCCCAGGCAGACCGTTCCGACCGGCTCGCCACCCTGCTCGGTCGGGCCCGCGACTCCTACCACGGCCAGGCCGACGTCGGCGTCGAGCCGCTCGCTGGCGGCCTTCGCCAAGGCGGCGGCGACCGCCTCGCTGACGGGCCCCTCGGCTTCGAGCAGCCCCGGGTCGACGCCTGCGAGGACGGCCTTGGCGGGGGTGGCGTAGGTGACGAGACCGCCCTGGAACCACTCCGAGGCGCCCGGCACCGTGACGATGCGCGCCCCCAGCCCGCCGCCGGACACCGATTCCGCGACCGCCAGCGTCATGCGAAGACGGCGGAGCTGGCGTCCCACCGCGTGCTCCACGCCCTCGTCGTCGACCCCGACGACGCCGGTGCCGAGCACGTCGAGCACCTCCTGCACCACGGGTGCGGTAAGGGCCAGCGCCGCCTCACGGTCGGCGGCCTTGCCGGTGATGCGCACGCGCGTCTCACCGCGCGAGGCGAGGAAGGCGATGGTCGGATTGCCCGCCGCCTCCAACCGCTCCACGATTGGTCCGCAAGCCTCCGCGACAACGGCCTCGGACACGCCGGCCGTTCGCACCAGCCGGGAGACGGTGGTGGCCAACCCGCCGCGCGCGATCAGCTCCGGCAGCACCTGGCGCGTCATCATCAGCTTCATCTCACTGGGCACGCCCGGCATGCAGTAGATCGTCGCGGCGTCCGACGATCCGGCCACGCCCACATCCAGCACGAAGCCCGCCGCCGTCCCGACCGCGTCCAGCACGCGTGCGCCGGCGGGCAGGTCCGCCTGGCGCAAGTTGCTGGGCGGCATGTCGCGACCGGAGCTCGCGAAGTGCTGCTCGAGGTAGGCAACCAGCTCCTCGCGGCGTTCCAGCGCAACCCCGGCCGCCCGGGCCACGGCCACGCGCGTCAGATCGTCCTGCGTGGGGCCGAGCCCACCGGTCACCAGCACCACGTCGGCACGCGCGCAAGACTCCCGCAGCGCCGCCGCCATCCGTTCGAGGTTGTCCCCGACGGTCGCGTGGCGGAAGACGTCCACGCCGACCTCGGCCAGGCGGACCGAGATCCACGCGGAGTTGGTGTCGACGTTCTCTCCGAGCAGCAGCTCGGAGCCGACCGCTACCAGCTCAGCGCGCATGGTCGAGCTCCCGTTGCAGACGTGTGCCGCGGAAGGCGTACTCCAGCCCGCTGGCGACGGTCAGGACGACCGCGACCAACAGGGAGACCTCCGCCGCGGATCGGGGCACCGCCGGCAGCAGGTAGGCCAGCACGGCCGCGATCTGTGACACCGTCTTGAGCTTGCCGAAGCGGCTGGCCGGCATGACGATGCCGCGCCGCAGCAGCACGGTGCGCTGGACGGTGACGGCGAGCTCCCGAGCGACGATCACCCCCACGGCGAGCCACGGCAGCTCGCCCAGGAACGCCAGCACGGCGAGGCTGCCGACGATCAGCGCCTTGTCGGCCGCCGGGTCGGCAAGCTGGCCCCAGCGGGTCACGCCCACGATGCGGCGCGCCACCTCCCCGTCGATGGAGTCGGTTAGCGCGGCGAACACGAAGATGCCGAACGACCACCAGCGCGCCGTGTCGCCGCCGGCGAGCAGCAGCACGGCGATGACCGGGACCAGGGCGACACGCAGCAAGGTGAACGCGTTGGCGAGGAAGCGCCAGGTGGGGTGCCGTTCGCCGGGCAGCTGCTCAGCGTCCATGGGCGACGGCAGCACGGTCCTGGGAGGCAGGCGCGGACACCCGCAGCGGCACGGCTTCCAAGTCGACGCCGTCGCAGCGCAGCACGCGCACGCGCACGCTGCGCCCGACCGGTGTCTGGCAGTCGTGCACGCGCACCTCGCCATCCACCTCCGGGGCTTCGCGATAGGACCGGCCCACGACCCCGGTGACCGAGGTGACCCCGGTGAGTCCGGCGGCCGGCGGCTGTCCGTCCACGTCCTCAGCCTCGATGAGCACATCCAGCTCCCGGCCGACGAACGCCTCGGCGCGCCGCAGGGCCACCGACTCGGCGACCTCCACGAGCCGGTCGCGGCGAGCCCGCGCCTCGTCGGGGTCCACCTGCTCCGGCATGGTCGCCGACGGGGTGCCGTCCTCGATGGAGAACGGG
>Ga0209587_1001602_pt1 | contig 10506 bp, 11 predicted proteins | sample NGEPerD_2_FD_184512 | JGI IMG/M metagenome (GOLD analysis project Ga0209587, IMG submission 184512) | Arctic peat soil microbial communities from the Barrow Environmental Observatory site, Barrow, Alaska, USA - NGEE PermafrostL1-D... | ecosystem: Environmental > Terrestrial > Soil > Wetlands >... | reverse complement strand
CGAGAAAGACCGCCTGTTCGCTAAAGTAACCCTCGACTGCCACGAGTTCGAGCTGTACGAGCAGATTTACACGCACGTGACCATCAACGCGCCCACGCCAGATCTGGTCGTGTATCTGCAGGCGCCGGTTGACGTCTTGCTGGAGCGCATCAGAAAGCGGGGCCGCGCGTACGAACAGCCCATCGATGACGCGTATCTGGAGCGAATCAACGGCTCGTATGCTGATTTTTTCTACAACTATATGGCCGCGCCGCTTTTGATCGTCAACGCCGCGGAGATCGATCTGGTCGCGGGCGACGCCGATTATCGCGCGCTACTGACACAGATCCGCGCGCTGCCCGTCGCCCGCCGTTACTTCAATCCGCTGCCCAATTCGCTGCTGTCGGCGCTCGATGCATGAGCGTGCATAGCGAACAGCGCGGCGTTACCGTGACTACGCTCAAGCGCCTGAAACGTGAAGGCGAGAAGATCGCGTGTCTGACCGCCTACGACGCGAGTTTCGCCGCGGTGCTGGATCGATCCGGCGTGGACGTGATCCTGATAGGCGACTCCTTGGGCATGGTAATTCAGGGCTTCGATACCACGGTGCCGGTCACCGTGGACGACGTGATCTATCACGCCCGCGCGGTTGCGCGCGGCAGCCGGCGCGCGTTGCGCGTGGCCGACATGCCGTTCATGAGCTACACGAATCACGCCCAGGCACTGTCGAACGCCGCGCGGCTGATGCAGGAAGGTCACGCGCAGATGGTCAAGCTCGAAGGCGGCGAGACCCAGGCCGGCATCGTGCGCGAATTGAGCGCGCACGGCATTTCGGTGTGCGCGCACCTGGGGCTGCAACCGCAGGCCGTGCACAAGCTCGGCGGCTACCATGTGCAGGGCAAAGATGCCGCTGCGGCCGCGAAAATGGTTGAGGCCGCTGCCGCGGTGGAGGCGGCGGGCGCGGAACTGCTGCTGCTCGAATGTGTGCCGGCGGCGCTGGCTGCGCAAATCTCGGCCACGGCCGGCATCCCGGTCATCGGTATCGGCGCCGGCAACGGATGCGATGGACAGATCCTCGTGCTGCACGATCTTCTGGGTGTGAGCGTGGATAGAACACCCAGATTCACCCGCAACTTCCTGTCCGGCGCGGACAGTATCGCCGACGCAGTATGCCGATATGTGCGCGCGGTCAAGGACAAAACGTTTCCCGCCGCCGAACATAGCTTCTGACAGCACGTTTAAGTTTTCCTGGCGCCGACGCGGCGCGGTTCGAAACGAGTTCACCGGCACGCATGCTCATCGTCGACGACATCCAAACCTTGCGCGCGCGCCTTGCCGAATGGCGGCGAGAGAACTTGCGGATCGCGCTGGTGCCGACCATGGGCAACCTGCACGCCGGTCATCACAGGCTGATCGAGCGCGGCCGCACGCGGGCGGATCGGGTGGTGGTGAGTGTTTTCGTCAATCCAATGCAGTTCGATCGCGCCGAGGATCTGGCGGCGTATCCGCGCACCATGGACGCTGACCTCGCGCAGTTGCGGGAACTGAAGACCGATCTGGCGTTCGCGCCCGCAAGCGATACGATTTACCCGCAAGGCATGGAGAACGCGGCGCGCGTGGTGGTGCCGCGGCTTTCCGACATTCTGGAAGGCGAGAGCCGTCCGGGACATTTCGTCGGCGTCGCCACGGTCGTAGCGAAGCTCTTTAACATGGTGCAGCCGGATGCGGCGGTGTTCGGCGAAAAGGATTACCAGCAGTTGCTGGTCATTCGGCGGCTGGTGGCGGAGCTGAATTTTGCGGTGGAAATCGAAGGTCTGCCGACGGTGCGCGAGCCCGATGGGCTTGCCATGAGTTCGCGCAACCGCAATCTCGACGCCGACGAACGCAACCGCGCACCGCAACTTTACGCGTGCCTGCGCGCGCTTGGTGACCGCATTCGCGATGGCGAGCGTGATTTTGACCGGCTACAGGCGCGGTTCATGCATGAGCTTTCGGCGCAGGGCTTGCGACCGGATTACGTGAGCGTACGCGACGCCGTGGATCTGAGCGTGCCGAACCCACAGAGCGTCGATCTTGTCTTATTAGGCGCCACGTGGCTTGGTCGCACCCGCTTGATCGACAATATCCGAGTGACATTGATGGACAGCCATTTATCGTCGATAATCCGCCGTTCATCCGCGGCAGGCCCAACCACCGACGCCCAACCATCGACGCATATGAGGAAGCACACATGAGGCTAACCATGCTCAAGGCGAAACTTCACCAGGCCCGAGTCACGCACTCGGAGCTTGAATATGAAGGCTCCTGCGCGATCGACAGCCGCCTGCTGGATACCGCCGGTATCCACGAATACGAGCAGATTCAAATCTACAATCTGGCCAACGGCGAGCGCTTCACCACCTATGCCATCCGCGCCGAAGCCGGTAGTGGCGTCATATCGATCAACGGCGCCGCCGCGCATCGCGCCAGCCCCGGCGATCGCGTGATCATCTGCGCATACGCCGAGCTGGAAGCACACGAGGCCAGTCGCTTCAAGCCAACTCTGGTGTATGTCGATGCCGCCAACCGCATCGTGCGTACCGCCAACGCGATTCCCGTGCAGGCGGCTTAACGCGCGCTGGTAGTTCCGGTGAGGCGCGCGCTATAGATACCTTCCCGCGGTGGCGACCACGACCACCACGAGCCCCAGCCCCAGATTGATGCCGATAATCACGCGAATCTGATTCAGACTGCGCGAAGCGGTCTCGAAATAGCTGTCGTCAACAGCTTTAATCAGACGCCGGTACGGTGCGAAAAACAGGTGCAGAAACAGCAGCATCATCGTAATTCCTAAAGCCTGCATCACATGGACATGCCAGCCCGCGTTGCCCATGCCGCCCGGCAGGCTGAAAATCATGCCATAGCCGCTTGCCAGCAAGACAACGATCGCGGCCCATACCCACGGGAAGAATCGCCGGAAAACGTAACGCCACAGCATCACGCGCATCGGTACGTCCAGCAGGCCCGCGGCCGCGGGCCGGAGCACCAGGAAAGCGAAGAACATGCCGCCGACCCAGATCACGGCGGCCAGGGCATGCATGGCTACTAAAACGGACATCTATTTCTCCCCCTGTAATTTCCCGAAGTCATGCATTTGCCGATTCAATTTGTCGCCACCGCCCCGGCGCTTTCCCGCGCCGCGAATTTGCCGGCGGCGACCTCCGGTTCCACGGCCTCGAAAGCCGGGCGCGCGAAGAAACGCGCGTGACCGCCCAGGCGCCACGCGAGCATCAGGACAAGTCCCAAAAGCAGAAATCCCAGACCGATCACTAAGGGCAATCCAAGCCCGAACAAAGTGGCGCCGGTGTAAGACTCACGCGGATCGGCAAGACTCCCCATCGACATGAAAAACACGTAAGCCAGCAGCATCGCGCCGAGCAGGGGCGCGACACCCATAAATACAAAATTCCTGACGCTCTTGAGCAGCTCGCGGCGATAATAGATCACGCACGCGAAGCCGGACAGCGAATAGTAAAAAGCGACCAGCAGCGACAACGCCGAGAGTGTGTCAAAGAGGAAACTCTCGGACAGGAACTTGAGCGGTACGTACCAGGCGATCCCCGCGGCGCCAGTGATGATGGTCGAGATGTGTGGCGTTTGAAAGCGGGGATGAATGCGCCCTAGCGCTTTCGGCATCGCGCGCGCGCGCGCCATCGAGAGCGTGGTGCGCGAGGCGGGAATAATCGTGGTCTGTGTGGCGGCCAGCGCCGAGGTCAGCACGGCCAGCACGACAAACTTGTCCCACGGCGAACCCAGCACGTCGGTCGCCAACTGACTCAGGATCGCGTCGTTGTCGGCGAACCCCTCTACGGTTGAGAGACCCGCGAAGGCCACGACCGCGGTACTTACCGAAAGGTAGGTAATGAGCAGGATGATCGTGGCGCAGATCGCGGCCAGACCCGGCGCGGTCGCGCTGTGCGTGCTCTCCTCGGTGCTGTTCACCGCGCTTTCCCAGCCCCAATATATGAACACGCCGATCAACAGGCTGCCAATAAGGGCATCCGGGCTGGAGATCGCGAAAGGGGAGAACCAGGACAATTCCGGCCTTACGGAACCCTCCGGCGCGGTGCCATTGAAGACGCTGATCAGGGCGACGCTGGCAAAGAGCAGCAGCGCCAGAACCTGCGCCACAATCAGCACATCCTGCAGGCGCGCGGAGGGTTCGATACCGATCACGGCGATCCATGTCAGCACGGCGATGTAGGCGACGGCCAGGATGGTGACGGCGAACTTACAGGCGGCCAGCACGTCGAGCTCGAATAGCAGAAAGGTATAACGGGCGGCGACGTCCGCCAGCGAGCCGATCACGAGGATGCTTGTGGCAACCACCGCCCAGCCCGCCATCCAGCCGACCCACGGCCCCATTGCGCGTGTCACCCAGGAGAACGAAGTACCACAATCCTGATCGGCCCGGTTCATGTAGTAAAAGGCCGCGGCGATGAAGAACATGGGGATAAAACTCGTCAACAAGGCTGCCGGCGCGTGTACCCCCACCAGCACCGCGACCACGCCGATGACCGCCGCCAGCGAATAGGCCGGCGCTGTGGAGGCAAGCCCGATCACCAGCACGCTGACAAACCCTACCGCGTTGGCCTTCAGGCCGTGCTCGTCTGCTTCGGAGCTCCCCGCCTGGCGGTCCTGCTGCCCGGTCGCTTGTGCCAACGTACCTACTCCCGACGATCGATCCCGGATCGATGTGATGACGGCGATGGCCGCGAGCGCCAACCATACCCGAAGCGGCGGCTGCCACAAAATGTTTTATGCCGCTGCATCGTTTTCAGGTGAATTAATGTTATGCAGGGTGGAATTAAGCTTGGCCCCGGACTACGGGCGCGTAGCGCCGAATCCAGGCACCGCGTAGCCATCCGTGACGAAACTTCAACGATTTCCGGAAACCCCGGCCCGGACTTCCGGCGCGTTGTGTTCCCGACAACGCCTGGAAGCCCGGGGCAGGCTGTCCCTGCGGGCTTACCCAACATTGCGGGTGGATGCGCCCGCAATGTTGGCGTGTGCTCGTCGCACGGGGCGACGGGCTTTACCCACCCTATATGGCTCGCCGCAAAATCCCGCGCGCAGTAGAAGGGTGCCGCTGGACGTCGCATCGGTAATTTTTTCAAACGCGATGTAATTTTAGAGTTTATTTTGCCGGCAGCGGCGGCACCCTTCCCGAAACTCACGCCAGGATGTTCCCATAACCGCGCGGCGGCGGCATGGCATACAGCTTGCCTTAAAGCGTCTGGAGTCAGACGCCATCGCCGCCAGTCCTTCGCACCCGTCTCGCCGGGTCTCACCAATTTGACGGGCGCGCCGCTTAACGTGAACGGCAAGCCCAACGGTCTGCGCGAGGCGGTGGTCGATTTCTTCAGCGAAAGCCGCGGCGAGTGGGAAGTGCGCGTACAGCTTTGCACCGATCTTGAAACGATGCCGGTGGAAGACGCCTCGGCGACCTGGCCGGAAGACCAGAGTCCGTATGTCGCGGTCGCCCGCATCAATGTGCAACCGCAATCCGCCTGGAGTGAGACCAGAGTTACCAACCTTGACGACGGCCTGTCTTTCAGTCCGTGGCACGGTCTGGCGGCGCACCAACCGCTGGGCTCGATCATGCGCGCGCGCAAACCCGTGTACGAGAGTTCGACGCAGTTTCGGCAGGAATTCAACCAGCACGCAATCGAAGAACCGCGCAACACCAGCGCCTTGCCGGACCAGGCGAGTGCCGGCGCCGGCGAGCCAATTGCCATCATGACCCGCAAATGACCATGCGAGCGCGCATCGTCGAAACAGGTCTCATCGACTGTTTCGACGAAGACCTGAAGGCCGCGAAAGGGGCGCGTGTGGACGCCGAGATCTCGGCCGTAGTGTATGACGGCAGTCGGCTCGTCTTCGCCAGCGACAAACCGATACCGGGCGCCGCGCGCTCCGCGGTATTTTCGCTGGATTATACCGACGGCGCGCTGCGGCCGGAGACGTTCGAATACCACACCGCGCCGCTGATCAAGGCGGCCATCAAGTACGAAGACTTCGCCCTGACGCCGGACGGCAAATACGTCATCGCTGTGACCGGGTTCGATCGCATCGAGCCGGACTCCGCGGCGCTCGATCATTACAACATGCTGCTGAGCTGGCCCGCCGGCCGATCACAGGATGCCCGGATCGTCGCGCCCGGTACGCGCGCGGGCGCGACCAGTTCGATCGGTCTGCGCAAAGAGTTTTCACGTGCGCTGGACGGGGCGCCTTACTTCAAGATCGAGGGTCTGACCGCCCTGCCGGGCGGGGAAGAACCCGAGCGGCTGTTATTCGGGGTGCGCGAGGTGGGCGAGAGTCACGAGCGTTTCGAGTATGCGATGAAGATCATCGCAGCACGTTACCGCATCGAGAACGACGAACTCGCGTTTATCGGAGATTTCACGCTGGTCTACGATTACGATCCCGCGCCGCTGAGCGAGATCGCGCAGACCGTGGGCCTGTCCAGCATCGAATACGATGCTTACCTGAATCGCATGCTGTTGCTCACCAGCTTCGAGGAGCCGACGCGCGACGGCAAGGCGTTGCTGGGTGGTTATCTGTGGACGATCTCTATCGAGGACTTCGAGGCCAACCGGCCGCCCACGCCGTTCGTGGCTGACGATGGCAAACCCCTGCGGTTTGTCAACAAACCCGAGGGTGTGGCGGTGCTGGACGAAACTCATCTGTTCGTGGTTTTCGACAACGACCGCGCGCTGGGGCTGGAGGATGAAACCAGTCCAGCGGTCAGGCATCCGCATCAGGCGCCGTACGCCATTCTGGAGCTTGAGTAGGACAACCTTCAAATAATACGATCCCGCGCGACGGCGCATCCGCTGCACGCAGTGGTTAGGACTATTGAAGTGTTCTCGCGTACTCAATAGTCACCTCCTAAGGCCGGACTCTATGAAGTCTCGAATACCTTTCCCACGGAGGTGCCAGCCGCTTCCGGACGAGACCAACCTTCCATCCAACGCCGGTAATCTGAGTTTCACGATGCCCGACGTCAGTTATTCCGATTAAGAGACACTCCGGGCGCGGTCTTTTACGGCCTTGTGTAACGAACGGTCGATGCCCCGCATACACCCGAAGGCGAATGCGCTTGTCCTGACGTGCGAAGTAGAGAGCGCCGCACCATTCACGTAAACGATCGCAACAATCCAATATATCAATTGGATTGATTGTCGGAAATGGAATATAGCTGCTCTTAACCGGTTATAGCGTTTCATAGATCGAGTGTGGCCGGGTTCAATTTGCAGAGGTGGACTTAAGTTCTTTATCGCAAAAAGTCTGTGAAATCCTGGATGTCTTCCGCTATCTGATGCAGCTGGGGGCGGACGGCGCGCCCCGCCGGCGAGATCGCGGCTCGGTTGAGTTGCCGGGGCGATGCTGGCGCTCCACTTGAATAACCTGCGCCACGCGGGGCTTGTAATGAACCGTCGCGACGGTCGCTCGATTATCTATACGGCGAATGTCGACACCATGAACGCGTTGCTGACACTGAACGGGTCACTGCGAGATTGCCCTATGAGGTCTCAATACAAGCCGATCACGAGGAGAGAGAGTCATGACAGAGAATCAGATACAGAGCAACCCGGTAAATTGGGCGGTCGGCGGAATATTCGCGACCGCCTTTGTTTTTTCTACGGCCGCTCCGGCGGCTGACCAGCAGGAGCCGCCGCCGCCATCGAGCTACGCTCCGGTTGTCGAGGAAGAAAGTTTCGCGAGCACCAAGGCCCGCATGGAAGCGGCCAAACCCGAGATCATGGCACGCCAAAAGAAGCTGCTCGACCAGCGTTACGATCTGAGTGACCGGCCCGCAAAGAACGTCACGATGACCAAAGGCAAGCCGATTCAGGCAGGCGTACGCATCAAATTACCGAACGGTGTGACCTGGCAGCAACTCGCGAGCATGAGCCCCGAAAAAATCCGCGACCAGGGATTGTTCCCGGCCGGTTTTCTGCCGTTACCGCATCCTAACCACGCCGAAGGTGGCATGGTGTTTCCTCAGTTTCATATCGACGAAATCAAGAAACAGGAGGGCGAAGTGCTCCGCAACCTGACGCGCTTCGATCTGGAGTTGGATCTGCCGGATCATCTACTGCCCGAGTTTCCCCCACCGATGTTTCTGACGACCCGCCCCGATCTCGGCGATGTCTCCAAAGGCCAGCTGGTTACCACCCAAAACTACTACGAGTTGTTCAACGGTACCCTGACGCCGAAGCAGTTGGACGGTGTCCGGTTACTGGTCACGCCGGCGCCCCAGCAGCAGTTCAATTTGACCGCCGACCGCCGCTCCGCGCGGCCGAGTCTGGGCGTCACCTGTTTCGATTGCCACGCGAACGGCCATACCAATGCCGCAACCCACCTGGATCCGCAGACACGGCCGCAGGAATCCAGGCGCCGCCTCGATATACCGACCTTGCGCGGCGTGAACATTCAGCGTTTGTTTGGCTCGCAGCGGTCGTTGCGCAGCATTGAGGACTTCACGGAGTTCGAGCAACGCGGCGCGTATTTCGACGGCGACAACGTGATTGCGACCAAAAAAGGCGTGAACATCCTCGAGCGCGGCAGCGAGGTTGCCAACATGGCGGAGTTTCAGTCAATACTGGATTTCCCACCGGCGCCCAAGCTCGACATTATCGGGAAACTCGATCCCGCGAAGGCGAGCCAACCGGAAATGGCCGGGCAGGAACTGTTCTTCGGCAAGGGGAAGTGCGGAAGCTGCCATCAGCCGCCGTTCTATACCGACAACATGATGCACGATCTGCAGACCGAGCGCTTTTACAAGACGCAGATGATCAACGGCAAGAAAGCATCGGGCGATGGTCCGATCAAAACGTTCCCGTTGCGCGGCATCAAGGATTCTCCGCCCTATCTGCACGACGGCCGGCTGCTGACGCTGGACGACACGGTTGAATTCTTCAACGTCGTCGTCGGCACGAAACTGACCGAAGCCGAGAAGAAAGATTTGGTCGCGTTCTTGCGGACCTTGTAGCGGGGAATGCGAGCGCCAAATTCGTAGGTCGCCGCATCCCTTGACGTCAGCGCGTCGGAAAAGGATTTTCGACCTACGGATTCAGTTCTTAAAGGCTGTTACAGGCTACTCGCTGGATTCCGCTTCCGCGAAGACCCAGATTCGTGGGATAAGGGCGCCTCGAATGTTTTCGAAGCGCCCTTATATCGAGTAGATGGCGGTTTACTTGCCCTTGAACTTGTCCTTGACCTCGCCTTTAGTTTCTTTTAGATGGCCTCTGCCTTGCTGTCCCTTGCCCTCGGCTTCACGGTCTTTGTCACCGAGCACCTTGCCGGCGGTCTCTTTAATTTTACCGACGACTCCATCAGCCTTGCCTTCGGTTTTGTCTGTCTTGGGATCTTTCATGTCATGCTCTCCTGGTGTGTAGAGTGGGTTAGGCGCGCAGCGCCGTAATCCACCAGCTTCGTAATATGGGTTATGCCGGATCGATCTCGGATAATCCACGCCACGACTTAACGTTTCAGGCGCGACGCCATCAAAGCGCCGGCGGCGAAAGCGATCGTGATCGTTGCCACGGGATAGTTGTATGCGAGGTCGGCTAAATCCCGGTAGGCTTCGCCCGACCGCTGCCGCACCTGGCGAGCGGAGTCTCGCACAACTTCTTCAGCGTCAGAGACGGTTTCTCGCGCACGTCTGTCCACCTCGGCGGCGCCCTCGGCCCCTTTTTCAACTACCTCGCGCGCCGCGTCAGCGACCCGTTGGCGCTTGGATTCAGATTTTGTGAACATGTCCTATCTCCTTTGCCGCGTTCGTGACCGAGATCAGCGCACGCCGCCGCGGCGGATAAGGTTGACGATGGCCAGCAAGATCACCGCGCCGAGGAACGCGATGAACAAAGCCGGCATGCTGAAATTGCCTTGGTTCATGCTGGCGATGCCGAACAGCGGCGAAAGCAGCAAGCCGCCGAGAAACGCGCCGACGATGCCGACGACGATATTTAAGATTATTCCCTGCTGTGCGTCGGTCTCCTGATCATTCCGGCGCATGGCACTCCTGAGCGTAGCGCGCCCAAGTCTCTGGATTGCGTACGGCGAGCGTCTGCTAATCTCACAGCGCCATGACAAGGCGGGTCTGCGCCACAGCGCCAGTCGATGGATAAGACGGGTTGAAGATTCGGCTGCTACGTGATGTACGGGACATGGACCGACTGCTGGCGGTTTTCCATCATGTGGCTTAACCTGTTCGAAGCACGTCTGTATCGCAGTAGACTACGTGCTCGAACATTTTCTTTTCGCGTGTATTCGACGGCGCCAAGCCATGCAGATGGCACGACGTTCGGCGAGCGATACTCGCTGACTCTCCGCGCCAACTGGCCGGTGACATCAGCGCCAGCGTACGCATATGCCGCATTGAAACGGCTTTGTTGCATAAATCGATGGAGGAAAAACGTCGCCTATACTGATGATATTCAGACGGCATAGCTATCGGGCATGCCTAAGTGGGTCATGTGA
>Ga0209587_1001601_pt1 | contig 10507 bp, 9 predicted proteins | sample NGEPerD_2_FD_184512 | JGI IMG/M metagenome (GOLD analysis project Ga0209587, IMG submission 184512) | Arctic peat soil microbial communities from the Barrow Environmental Observatory site, Barrow, Alaska, USA - NGEE PermafrostL1-D... | ecosystem: Environmental > Terrestrial > Soil > Wetlands >... | reverse complement strand
CCTCGTCGTAGGCGAACGCCGCGGCGGCCGCACAGCAGGCGAGCAGCGCCGGTGCGAGCAGGAAGGCGTCGTCCGGCCACCACGCGAGAAGCCCCGCGATGACGGCGGCGGCACCGCAGCCCCCGAGCAGCGGCAGCCAGGCGACCCCGCGCCGGAGGTACCAGAGCCGGGTGCTCAACTCGTCGCTCGGGACGGGATCGGGTCGGAGTCCCGGTTGTCGTGGTTACCGGTGGTGGCCGCGAGGACGAAGAACGCCACCGCGGCCGCCGCGACGGCTGCGACGAGGATGCGGAACCTGGGCGTCCGGGCGGTGCGGTCGTGCCACATCGCTCCGAGGACGGCGAGAGCGCCGAGAGCCAGCAGGTAGCCGAGGTAGGCAGCGGGGTTGCCGGCGATCAGCGTTTGGGTGCCGTCCGGGTTGTCCCCCGTGTGGAAGATGGCCCAGGGCACCCAGAGCCGCCACTCGGAGCTGCCGGTGTCGAGGAGGGGCTGTCCGAGCACGCTCACCACGATGAGGGCGACCACCACCATGGCCGAAGCGCCACGGAACCGGAGCCAGCGGCCGGCCAGCACGCCCAGCAGCGCTCCGTCGAAGCAGGCGACCGGGCACATGAGCACGATGCTCCACACCTGCCAGTCGGGCAGGGTGCCGAACCACCACTCCTGCGGAGCCACGCCGATCACCTTCGCGAGGACGACGAGGGCGACCGAGAACACCAGCCCGGCCACGAGCGGCGGGATGCCGGTCGCGGCGAGCGCGAGCGTCCGGCGGGCCTCGGTGCCGGGTGCCGTGGCGATGGTCTCGACGGCGACCTCGGTGGACCGGGTGAGCAGCGCGGCGGCGATCACACTGGCCAGGCCGATGTAGAACGCGCCGAGCAACGGAAGCGTGAGCACGACCGGGATCCCTGTCTCGTCGCCGACGAGGACGACGTACAGCCCCAGCACGACGAAGCCAAGAGCCACGCCGAGCACGAAGACGGGGTGGCGGGCCATCCGGCGGGCCTCGATGACGGCCATCGCGCGGTGACCGGCGATGCCGGACGCGGGTATGGAAAGACTGCTCATCGGTCGCTCCAGGTGTGGTTGGGACAGCGTTATGAGGGTGTGTGGACCCGGTGCGCGTCGGGCCCGAGCATCAGCAGGTAGGCGTCCTCGAGGGTCGGCTCGGCAGGGTCCGCGCCGACCGGCGCCCTGCCGCCGACGACGTGGTGACGGCCGGTGCCGGTCCGCCAGCTGACCAGTGCGTCGTCGCCGGGCTCGTCGGCGAGCCAGACCCGGCCTACCGCGGTGGCGACCAGGTCGGTGACGGCACCGTCGAAGCGGACGGTCCCGCCCGCGAGCACGACCACGCGCTCGCAGAGTGCCGCGACGTCCTCGGTCTGGTGGGTGGACAGCAGCACCGTCGAGCGGTGGCCCAAGGCGGACAACGTACGCCGCAGGTCGGCGCGCTGCGCCGGGTCGAGTCCGGCCGTGGGCTCGTCGAGCACGACCAGCCGCGGGTCCCCGAGCAGCGCCTGCGCCAGCCCGACCCGCCGGCGTTGCCCACCGGACAGACGGCTGATCCGGACGGAGGCCTGGTCGGCGAGCCCGACCGCGTCGAGCACCCGGCGTACCTCCTGGGACCGGGCCTCGCGGTCGTTCCACTCCTTGAGGACGGCGACGTACTCGATGAAGCCGAAGGCGGTCATGTCCGAGGGGTAGCCGAGCTCCTGCGGCAGGTAGCCGAGCTCGCGACGCACGGCGGTCACGTCGGCGTGTGAGCGGCTCGGGTCGCGCCCGAGCAGCCGCACCTCGCCGCTGTCCGCACCGATCGACGTGGCGACGATGCGCAGCAGCGTCGTCTTGCCGGCGCCGTTGGGGCCGAGCAGACCGGTGACGCCTCGGTCGAAGGCGAGGTCGACGTCTGCGAGGGCGCGCGTGCGGCCGTACCGCTTGCCGACGCCGGTCAGCTCGACGGTGCTCGTGCCGGCGCTCACAACGCCACCCCCGGCTGCCGGTCGGTGCCGGCCCGGATCGCGATAACGGCACAGGCGGCCACGGCCAGCCCGAGGTAGACGCCCTGCTGTGCCGCCTCGACCGGCCAGGTGGGCGCGAGGGCACGCGTCGAGCCGAGCACGACGCCGGACCAGGCGAGCGACACGATGGTCGCCGCGATCCGGGGGCCGACGAAGGCGGCCAGCGCGAGCAGCACCGGCACCAGCGCCAGGGCCGGGCCGAGCCACGCGGCGGCGAGCCACGGCGGCCCGGGCACGGCGAGCCCGAGCAGCACGGTGACCGGCAACACCGACACCAGGACGCCGATCGTGCGCAGCAGGATCAGCCTGGTGCGCCCGTACGGCGCGGTGGCCACCAGCGCCTCGAGCGGGTCCTGGCGAGGGCCGTAGGCGGCGGCGACACCGAGCACCGGCGCCAGGGGCGCCGCGAGGAGGAACGGCGCGAGCGCCGTCCCGTCGGACGCGTAGGCGGCCAACGTGGCGAAGGACAGCGACAGAAAGGCGCCGACCAGCCAGGCGGCGCGCAACGAAGCCGCCGAGGCGAGCAGCACCGCCGTCGGCTCCGGGAGGCCGAGCCGCCGGGCGACTCGCATCGGGTAGGGCGGGGTCGGGCGCTCGACGCCGTCGCGGATGCCGGCCCAGGTGCGCTCCAGCAGCTGCGGCTCGAGCAGGCGTCCCACCGTCGCCCGGCAGGTCTCGCACCGGCTGACGTGCTGCTCGACCGAGGCGCCGGTGACGGCGTCGAGATTCCCGGCGAGGTATCTCGACAGCAGCGCGGGGTCGGCGTGCCACTCTTCGGTTCCGGTTGTCATCGCCATCCCTCCTGGGGTTCGGTGAGCGTCGCCCTGAGCTGTGCCTTGGCGCGGTGGAGCCGGGTTTTCACAGTGTTCTCGCGGACACCGAGAAGTCGTCCCGCCTCCTTGGTGGTCAGGCCGTCGAGCACGACAGCTTGCACCACCGAGCGGAACTCCGGCGACAGGCGTCGCAGCCCCGCTGCCAGGTCGCCGTACTCGACGCCGAGCAGCACCTGGTCTTCGGCGGACGGCATCACCTGCTGCAGCGTCGGCGACACGTCCCACTCCGGGATGAGCACCACGTCCCGGCGGGAACGTAGCCGCGAGACCATCCGCCGGAACGCGATCCCCCACAGCCACGCACCGACCTCGCCGTCGTGACGGAACCGCCGCGCGTCCTTCCAGAGCGCGACGAAGGTGTCCTGCACGACCTCGACAACGACCTCGGGATCGTTGCAGCGACGGATGAGCCGGGCGTGCAGCCAGGCGCCGTGCCGCTCGTACAGCTCCCGCAGCGCGCCAGCGTCCCCGTCCGCGACCGCAGCGACCAGCGCTGCGTCCGTCACGATCGGGGTGCTGCTCATAACCTCATTGTCGCCACGACGACGCGGTTTAGTTCCCGGCTGCCGAGTCAAAACCCGGGACTGTGGGACCTCCTGCCGGCCCTCGGCTGCCCTTGGCCGCCCGTCGCCCGCGGCCGATCAGCCCGAGGTCGGCCCGGTCGACCCTGTCGCCGACAGCCAGCTGCGGTCATCTGGATGCCGCATGATCAACCAGTGCGCCGTTGACGCGGTTGCCCAAGCCGTCCCACACGGGATCGTGCCGCGGCACAGGAGTGGCCGGCATCAGCCGGGACGTGCGACGCTTCTGGGCATGGCGAAACAGGCGCTGGACATCGCCGAGAAGTTGTCCTTGTTCTCTGAGCACTGGTCACCCAAGGTGGTGGCACGGCTCAACGACTACGAGATCAAGGTCGTGAAGCTCCGCGGCGAGTTCGTCTGGCACACCCACGAAGACACCGACGAACTGTTCCTTGTCGTTGACGGCGAGCTGACCATCCAGTTGCGGGACGGCGACGTCGACCTCAAGCCGGGGCAACTATTCGTCGTTCCAAAGGGAGTGGAGCACTGCCCGATCGCTGCGGGAGAGGTTCACGCACTGCTCATCGAGCCAGTCGGCGTCGGCAACACCGGCAACGCCGGTGGAACCCTGACCGCGGCGTACGACGACTCACTCTTATAGCCGTTCCAGTCAGCGATCCCCGGGTTCGCGCGGTGGTCGCAACACCTGATCGATCCTGTGAGGGTGTTTATGACCGTGCGTTTCTCCAATCAGTTGGTTGCCGAGCTGTATCAGCCGTTCTGGGCGGCGTGGCAGGCCGGTGAGTTCTTGACCGATGCGGCCGCGGTGGCGGGCACCCATCGACATCGAGGGCTCGCTTGGCTGCGCCAGGCCGGCGGGGTGCGTCCACGTCGTGGCCGCAACCTGCAGGGGCGCTACTTGTCGTTTGCCGAGCGGGAGGAGATCGCGTTGGCCCGGGCGGCCGGTGAGTCGATCCGTCAGGTAGCGGCGCGGCTTGGTCGCAGTCCGTCGACGATCTCGCGGGAGCTGGCCCGCAACGCCGACCGAACCGGGCGGTACCGGGCGGGCTCGGCGCATGTGCTGGCCCATCAGCGGGCCTCCCGCGCGAAGCCGGCGAGACTGGTGACCAACCAGGTGCTGCGGGAGCGGGTTCAGACCGAGCTGACCAAGCGGTACTCCCCGGAGCAGATCGCCGGCAGACTGCGCGAGGATTACCCCGACCAGCCGGAGATGTGGGTGTCGACCGAGACGATCTACCAGTCGCTGTACGTGCAGTCGCGCGGTGCGTTGCGCCGCGACCTGACGCGCTGTCTGCGCACGGGGCGGGCGATGCGGGTCCCGAACCGGCAAGGTGCCCGGCGCAAGAACCGGGTGCTGCCCGACATGGTCAACATCAGTGAGCGGCCGGCCGAAGCGGTCGACCGGGCCGTACCCGGGCACTGGAAGGGTGACCTCATCATCGGCAAGGCCAACGCCTCGGCGATCGGCACTCTGGTCGAGCGCTCCACCGGCTACACGCTGCTGGTGCCGCTCACCGAGGGGTTCAAGGCCGAGCAGGTCGCACCCGCCCTGGCCGCGAAGATCAACACCCTGCCCGATCAGCTGCGCCGGACGCTGACCTGGGACCAGGGGGTAGAGATGCGGGACTGGAAACAGGTCCAGATCGCTGCCGACATCGCCATCTACTTCTGCGACCCAAAGTCGCCCTGGCAGAGGGCGACCAACGAGAACACCAACGGGCTGCTCCGGCAGTACTTCCCGAAAGGGACCGACCTGTCGGTACACACCGAAGCCCACCTCGACGTCGTCGCCGCTGAGCTCAACGACCGACCCCGCAAACGTCTACAGTTCAAGAAGCCGATCGAGATGATCGGACCACTGCTGTTGCGATGACCGCGAGAATCCGCCGATCGGCTTGCGGGACGACCGGATCTACCGATGCGCGTGAGTCCTTCCGTCCACAGTTACGCGATGGCACGCAGGCCCTTGAGTCAGAAGGGCGGCGCCAGGAGTCTGTCTCTTCTCGTAGAACTCGAGGTAGCGGTCCGTTGGCGATGCCTTCCTTGCGGTAGGCGTTGGGTGTCAGCCAAGACAACCCAACGAACCAGGACGGTGCGATCACGTCGGCGCACCGGTTTGCGCTGGGATGGCCTCGGCGATCCGGAGCCGGCCTGGGGTGTCGATGACCCGGGTGAGCTGCAAGCCGGCCGCGTCGAGGAGATTCTCCAGCTCACCGGAGGTCCGCTCCCGGCCGCCGGTGACGGCCAGCATGATGACGTCGATCGTCAGGCTGGCTGGGTCGAGGTGCTCGGGCAGGATCCCCTCGATGACGAGCACCTTGGCGTCCTCCGAGGCGGCTCGCCGGATCGCGGCCAGGATGGCCGTTGCCTCGGCGTCAGCCCAGTCGTGGAGCACCTCCATGACCAGGTAGGTGTCCCCTGCCGGGAGCGGGTCGACGAAGAAGTCGCCCGCCTGCCGGACCAGCCGGGGATGTGTCGGCCCTCCGGTCTCGACGACCTCAGGCAGGTCGAACAGGATGCCTTGTGCTCGCGGCGTCGACTCGAGTACGGCGTGTAGCAGATGGCCGCGGCCACCGCCGACGTCGACGATCCGGCCACATGTGGAGAAGTCGTGGGCCGCCAGGACGGCCGCGGTGTCCCCGGCCGCCCTCGCGGTCATGGCCCGGCCGAAGACCGCTTGCTCCGCCGGCGCCCCGCTCAGGTAGCTCCAGAGGCCGCCGGGATCGCTCAGCTCGATCGAAGGGCGCCCGGTGCGAACCGAGTGGGCCAGCTCGTCGAAAGACTTCAGCACCACCGGCAGTCCCATCATCTGGGGAAAGTCACGCATCGACATCGGGTCGTCGCTGCGTAGCAGCTGGGACGCGGGGCTGTGCTGGTACCCGCCGTTGGCGTAGGTGAACACGCCGTGCGCGGCCAGCAGGCGGAGCACCCTGTCCAGCCCGTCCGGGTCGACCGCGCAGAGCCGCGCCAGGTCCTTGGCTGGAACCGGACGGTCGTCGATGTGGTCGGCGACGCCGAGCTCCGCCACCACGTGCAGGCACCGGGCGGCCACGGCTGCGTTGGTGAGCGAGAAGATCAGCTCGTTGGGCTTCATGGGAGCACCTATCTGGTCCGTGCCGGTGCCCGCGTGCGGGAGACCCACGCGTCGAACCCGAGCAGCGACGGGTTGAGCAGCCTGGCCAGCGGCACGTCCCTCGGTCGGCGGTAGTCGTCGTTGGCCTCGGCGACGTACTGGAACATGTTGGCCGCGACGTCCGCCCCAGGGAACGGCAGGGATCGGAACACTTCGAGCGGCAGCGGCTGATAGCGCACCGGCTCGCCGTACACCTGCGACAGCCCGGCTGCGAGCCGCTCACCGGTGATGTGCTCACCGGCGATCCCGACCGTCCTGCCGATGTAGTCCTCGCCGCCGCGGAACACGCCGTAGGCGCACCGGCCGATGTCCTCGGCGGCGATGCCGGGCAGCAGTGCGTCGCCCAGAGGCATCGCCACGGTGAGCACACCGTCCGGCCCGAGCTGCGGAGCACCGAGGCCGAACACCCACGACTCCCAGTGGAAGGGCGTGAGCAGGGAGGTCTTCGGGACGCCTGCGTCATCGAAACGCCGGTCGCCCTCCGACTTCGCGTCCCACTGTGGCACCTTGAACCGGCCTTGCAGCGTCGGCATCAGGTCATCCTCCAGGGGGTATCGCCGCCGGGTGTCCTCCGCGGTCGACCAGATCGCGTGGCGGATGGACGCGGTCGCGGCTGCCCGGGCCAGGTTGGCCGCCTGGGTGACCTCCCGCTCGGCGTCGAAATGCTCGAAGAACTGGGTCAGGCAGAACGCGCCGTAGGCCCCATCGAAGGCAGCGACCAGACTGTCGACGTCATCGAGGTCGGCGCGCACCACGGTGGCTCCTCGGGCGGCCAGCGCCCCAGCAGCGGCCGAGTCAGGGGTTCGTGTGATTGCCCGGCAGGCGTAGCCGCCTGCCGGGTCGGCGAGGATGGCCCGCGCCAGTCCTCCGCCGGTGGCGCCTGCGGCGCCGACCACGGCAATGGTCTTGGTGTCGGTCATGCTTCAAGACGCTAGGCGGGGAGGGAGGACTGCGCGTCGACCGATTTACTCAGCCGACCTACTCATTTCCCGCCCCCGCACCCACGCCCCGACCTGGCTCCGGTTCGGCAGATCCAATTTGTCCAGGATGTGCTGGACATGGTTCTGCGCGGTGCGCTCGGAAAGAACCAGACGCGACGCGATCTCGCGGTTCGTCAGCCCCTGCGCGACCAGATCCGCGACCTCGAGCTCCCGTCGGGTCAGCACCACCGCGGCGGCCGCGTCGATCCGGTCCAGCAGCTCCTGCGCCCGGGCCCGGATCGGCGGCATGCCCAGCTCGTCCATCCGCCGCAGGGCCTCCACGACCAAGGTCCGGGCGCGTGCGAGGTCACCCGGAGCCGATCGACGCACCAGTGCCGAGGCGAGCTCGTACTCCGCCTCGGCGCGATAGCCCTCCGCACCGTTCTCCGTGCACGCCTTCACCGCCTGCTCGAGATCGGCGACCGCATCGTCGACCAGCCCCAGGTGTTGGGCCGCTCGGCCGAGATGGAGCTCGGCGGGACCGCCGTACGCCATCGCGTAGCGGCCGTTCACGACGTGGCGCCCGCGCCAGGGGCCGAGTTTGGCACGCAGAGTCGCGACGTCGTCGTCCGCCCCGACCGCCACAGCGGTCGAGATGCCGAGCGCCCAGGTGAAGAGCATGGCGTGGGACGACTCATGCCACTCCGACGCTGGGCCGAGCCTGCGGTAGACGGCGGCAGCCTCCCGCAGCCGACCGGCATCCGCCAGCATGCCTGCTGGCGCCAGGGTCGCGATGACACCGGTCAGGGGCCAGTCCTGCACGGTCGCGTCCGCGTCGCTGATACCCACGGTCCCGAGTGCCTCCGCCGTCTGCCCGGTATGGTGGCACCGGACGCTCAGCAGGCCGCTCCACAGCATGAAGGCCGGCGGGAACCCGGTGGCCGCCAGCATCCCCAACGCCTGGGCGCCGAACCGGTACGCCTCGGCGTAGCACCCGCGGCCTTGGGCGAGCATCGCCCGGCAACGCAGCAGCCGCCACTGAGCCATCGGGCCGCCGACACGGGTGGCCCAGCGGCCGATGGCCTCCACCTCGCGTGCCGCGCGCGCCAGGTCGCCCCGCTCGCACGCCGCGTCGAAGCGCCATTCGGACGCCGACATGCAGGCCGCCACGCTGCCCGTGCGGGTCCCGAGCGCCCACATCCGGTCCGCGTTGGCGTCGCGCTCGGCGAGCCCATCCGGGCCGGAGCGCACCATGTGGTGCGCGGTCAGGGCCGCCTCCAGCGCGGTCGGGTCGCCGCAGGCTTCGGCCAGGCCGAGCGCTTCCTCGACCGCGGGGTAGGCCGCGTCCAGGTCGGAGAGGTGGTCGCAGACCCAGGCGTAATGGGCCAGCGCCCGCGCCCGAAGCGCAGCCGGTGCGCCGTGGAGGACCGAGAGGGCGCGCTCGCACAGAGTGCGGATCACCCGGTCGATCCCCTGGTCGAAGGTCGGCTCCGGCACCAGTGCAGCCGCGGCCGCCAGGTCGGGACGGTCGATGCGCATCGCGAGGTCGACCGCCTCTCCGCACGTCTCCAGCGCCCCGGTGAAGTCCGAAGACAGGCGCTGGGCGCCGGCGTATGCGATCAGCAGGCGACACCGGGCGACGTCGTCCAACACCCACTCGCTGAACGCGAGCGCCTGCCCGAACCAGCGCCGGCCGTCCTCGTAGGCGTGCAGCCGCATCGCCTCGCGGCCGGCCCGCTCCGTCCACATCACCGCGGCAGCTCGATCTCCGGCGACCGCCGCCTCGGCCCAGTGGTGCGCCAGGTCGAAGACCACAGCATCCACGCGCGGCGTGTGGGCCTCGATCGACTCGGCCGCGCGGCGGTGCAGCGTGACCCGCTGCCCGGCACCCAGGCCGTCAGCGATGGCGTCCCGGACCAGGTCGTGGGCGAACCGCCGCTCCCCAGGGTCCGCGCCCGCCACGACCAGTGCGGCGCGCGCTGCCTCGTCCAGCGACGCGAGACACTCGCCCAGGCCCCTCCCCGTCATCGCCGCCACAACCGGCACGGCGAACCGGTTCCCGAGCACTGCCGCCGCACGCAACGACGCCGCGCAGTCTGGGGACAGGTGCCCGAGGCGCTGGCCGATCGCGTCGAGCACGGATCGGGGTACGGCGCCCGGGAACGCGGCCCCATCCGTCAGCTGGCGGGCGAGCTCGGACACGAAGAACGGGTTACCCGCCGTGGCGTCGTACACCGCAGCCAGCTCGGCGTCGCTGACCGCACGTCCGGCAACGGCGCAGACTTGCTCGCCGACCGAAACGCGCTCCAGGCCACGCAGCTCCACCTGGGTGGCGTTGGGCTCCTGGGCCAAGCCGGCGAGCGGACCGGCAGTGTCGCGGCAGCAGACGAGGACAAGGAGCCGGTCCCCGCGCGCGGAGCGCGACAGGTGCCGCACCAACAGCTGCGACGGCTGATCCGCTCCGTGCAGGTCGTCTAGCACGACGAGCAGCGGGTGAGTCCTCGCGGCCCCAAGCACGAGGCGGGCCATCGCGTCGAACCTCCGCAGGCGTTCCTCCAGCGACGGCTCAACACCTCCCACAGCCGCTTGGGCGACCGCCCCCGCGCCTGCCGTGCCCGCGTCCTCCAGCGCCCGCAGGACCTCCCACCACGGCCAGTACGGCGGCGCACCGTCCGTCGCGGCGGCCCGACCCCACGCGGTCAGGACTCCCCTTTCCCGGGCCCTGGCGGTGAGTTCTTCGGCGAGGCGGGTCTTGCCGATGCCCGCTTCGCCCACGCAGACGACCAAGTTCGCGCGGCCCTCCTGTGCCTCGTCCAGGCACCCGAGCAGAACGCCCAGCTCACGATCCCGACCGACCAACCCAGGGGGCACCCCGTGCCTCCTTCGGCAGCGTGCCCCCAGTGTGCCCGAACCACGCGCCGCCGCGGCAGGCTGGTCCAAAATCGGAGCGACGGATCCGGCGGAGGTCCAGTATCACTTCTAAAAAGATACTGCTCGCATGGCAAGTTTCGTGTATCGGCCTTGGTTCAAGAGAAGTGGGCGCGGACCGCCTTGGCGACAC
>Ga0209587_1001600_pt1 | contig 10517 bp, 11 predicted proteins | sample NGEPerD_2_FD_184512 | JGI IMG/M metagenome (GOLD analysis project Ga0209587, IMG submission 184512) | Arctic peat soil microbial communities from the Barrow Environmental Observatory site, Barrow, Alaska, USA - NGEE PermafrostL1-D... | ecosystem: Environmental > Terrestrial > Soil > Wetlands >... | reverse complement strand
ACGAGGCACAACTTATGACTGATATGAAACGCACACCCACCACGACCGACGCCGGCATTCCGGTAGCGAGCGACGAGCACTCGCTCACGATCGGTCCCAATGGCCCGATCCTGTTGCAGGACCACTATCTGATCGAGCAGATGGCGAACTTCAACAGGGAGCGGATCCCGGAGCGCCAGCCGCACGCGAAGGGCGGTGGTGCGTTCGGCACATTCCAGACCACCAGCGATGTCAGCGCCCACACGCGGGCCGCGGTGTTCCAGCCGGGCGCCGAAACTGACGTGCTGATCCGGTTCTCCACGGTAGCGGGCGAGCGCGGCAGCCCCGATACCTGGCGTGATCCCCGCGGCTTCTCGGTGAAGTTCTATACCTCCGAGGGCAACCTCGATATCGTCGGCAACAACACGCCGGTGTTTTTTATCCGCGATCCGATGAAGTTTCAGCACTTCATCCGCTCGCAGAAGCGGCGCGCCAACAACAATCTGCGCGACCACGACATGCAGTGGGACTTCTGGTCGCTCTCGCCGGAGTCGGCGCATCAGGTCACCTGGCTGATGGGTGACCGGGGCATTCCGAAGTCCTGGCGTAACATGAACGGTTACTCCAGCCACACCTATATGTGGATTAACGCGCAGGGCGAGCGGTTCTGGGTGAAATATCATTTCAAGACCGACCAGGGTATCGAGTTTCTGACTCAGGAAGAGGGTGACCAGCTGGCCGGCTCCGACGCCGACTACCACCAGCGCGACCTGTACGACACGATCGAGCGCGGCGACCACCCGAGCTGGACGCTGAAGATGCAGATTATGCCGTTCGAGGATGCCAAGACCTACCGGTTCAACCCGTTCGACCTGACCAAGGTCTGGCCGCACAATGACTACCCGCTCATCGAGGTCGGCAAGCTGACCTTGAACCGCAATGTAACCGACTACCATACCGAGATTGAGCAGGCGGCGTTCGAGCCGAATAACATCGTGGCCGGCACGGGTCTGTCGCCGGACAAGATGCTGCTGGCCCGCGGCTTCGCCTACGCCGACGCGCACCGCGCCCGGCTTGGCGTGAACTACAAGCAGATCCCGGTCAACGCGCCGAAGGTGCCCGTGCACAGCTACTCCAAGGACGGGGCGATGCGAGTGCAGAACGTGTCCGACCCGGTGTACGCGCCGAACTCCTATGGTGGTCCCGAGGCCGATCCGATCCGCACCGACGACGGCGGGCACTGGTACTCCGACGGCGAGATGGTGCGTACCGCGTATACGCTTCGCGAGGAGGACGACGACTGGGGTCAGGCCGGCACAATGGTTCGTGAGGTGATGGACGACGCCGCGCGCGCGCGACTCGTGTCCAACGTCGTAGGTCATCTTATGGACGGCGTATCTCCGCCGGTGCTGGCCCGGGCCATCGAGTACTGGCGCAACGTCGACAAAAACCTGGGCGACCGCATCGCCGAGGGCGTCGGCGGCAATCGGGAGCGCGCGGCGCCCGAATCATCCGCTACGAAGGGCGCCTATTCTACGGCGTGACGCAGCGAGCCAAAGCCCCCGGCTTTGCCGGGGGCTTTGGCTGCGCAACATCTGTGGTCGTCGTTGTGGGCAAGCATGCCCCGCGAGCGCGATTTGAAACTCGGGTGCAAGGGTTTTTCACTGGATTCCAGCCTTAGCTCGAAAGACGATAAAGAGCGGCCGTCGGTACTTTGAACTATCCGTTGCTTAGTCGTTGCACGCTAATCGTGACGACGCTGTTGATAGTGTGCGGCGGGAGGAACCTGGCGAGTATATCCAACGCGGGTTCCGGGGAGAACTAGACACTCTCGCCGTGGTGTCATTGGTCGTCCAGTGCCCCGCGTCTACGCGCTCATGCGCCAAGCAGGCGTCGCGCGAGCAAAGCTTGCATATCGCGCCGACCATCAACGATCAGATAGATAAACACTCGTTTTCCAATCACGCGGTAGATTACACGGTAGGGTTTGAAGAATATCTGGCGGTACTCGCGGATGCCCAGCGCCTGCAATTCGCCTGGATGCGGCCCACGCCCCGGTGAGGAGATGAGGCTTTTCGTAACCTTCACCAATCGATCCAGCACGTAATCCGCACTGATTTGCGAATCGAATGCAGCGATGTGGTTATAGATTTCCTCCAGGTCACGCTCCGCGCCCGCGGTGAGCATTACCTGGTAGCGCATCAGGCATCGGCCTTCTTTGCTCGCAACCGCTTAACTACCGTGGCCAAAGGCTTCACCTTTCCGTCTTCAACCTCGCGATTGCCCAACGCCAGAATCTTCAGGATCGCCAATGCGTCCTGCGTCTCCTGAAAAGAAACGACGTCCTGGATCACCGCCCTGGCTTCACCATTCTGGGTGATCAGCAGGGGTTCGCGTTGCTCGGCCAATCGATCCAGAACGTCAGCGGCGTTGGCCTTGAGATAGCTTATTGACTTGACTTGGGATGAATACCGCATGGCATGCGCTCGATGGCTTAATGAGAGACTGAATATAGTCGTTTAAAAGACTGTCAGCAACATCATTGTGGCCGCCCGCTGAGGCTGTCCCGGAATCTAACCCTGAGGTGAACTGAAACCACTGAACTGACTGTCAGATAAAATGTTGGGTAATCCACATCACGGCCGCGTCTGGACTTGCATATAAATGGCGCTGAAAATCCGTAAACAGTCCGCGAATGCCGGCAACGCTCCCCAATTCGGCCGCCGCGTCGCTTACGCTGTGATACTTGAGTTCCAGTAGACTGCCCAGCTTATTCTGATCCAGCTCGTCCACGCCTTCCTTTTCGTATTGCGACAGCACGAAGTCGAGGAACGCCTGCTGTTTGTAGTCGTATTGTGAATAGCTGCGTGTCTTGCAACGCAACACGCGCGCTTCGCGCGTCATCGTCGGCAGTTTGTAAGCGACATAGGCCAATACGTCGAACAGATCGCTGTTCTGCGCATCGACGATTTGCTGTAGCTCCGCCAGTTGCGTGGCGCCGTAACCTTTTTCGGCCAGGCTTTCCAGCAACGCCTTGCGCGTATCCGGCCGGCCCCAGATTTCGCGTAGTTCATCTTCATCGCGGAAAAGCTCGGGCAGAGCGCCGAACATGCGATCCATAAATTCCGCCGACGAAAGAGGCCTGCCGTCCGGACCCCAGAAGCTGGTCGCCATCATGTGCTGGATGGTGCGCTCCTTGCCGTCCGCGAGTCTGATTTTAATCCTCCTTCGCGGGCGCTGCTCGTCTTCATCCTCGCCAGTCGCATCAGTCTCGTCTGTCTGCTCGTCCTTTTTTGGCCTCAGTGTCGGCTGCTCAGGTTCAATCGGTTCGCCGTCCCACTCGGGATCGTTGAAGTGCTCGTAGGCTTTCACGAAGTCAAGAATCGTGAAGTAATCCTTGCCGTCGAACAGGCGTGTGCCGCGCCCGATAATCTGCTTAAACTCGATGATGGAGTTGATGGGACGCATCAGCACGATGTTGCGCACGTTGCGCGCATCCACGCCGGTGGATAGTTTCTGCGAAGTGGTCAAAATGGTCGGGATAGTCTTGTCGTTGTCCCTGAATGTTTTTAAGAATTGGTCGCCCAGCACGCCGTCGTTGGCCGTCACCCGCACGCAATAATTCGGATCCGGGATCTCCTTAATCTGATTGATCAAATCCCGTACCGCCAGCGCGTGGGCCTGCGTCGCACAGAACACCAGCGTTTTTTCGCGCGGGTCGATCTGTTCCATGAACAGCTTCACGCGATATTTCTCGCGCGCCATGATTTCGATGATGCTGTTGAAGTCTTCCTCGCCGTACCGCCTTCCGGCTTCGACCTCGCCCTCAATCACCTCGTCATCCGAGGTGTACACGTAGTCGTCCAGCGTGGTGGCAATCTGCTTCACCTTGAACGGCGTCAGAAAGCCATCGTTGATACCCTCTTTCAGCGAATACACATACACCGGCTCGCCGAAATAGCGGTACGTGTCCACGTTGTCCGTACGCTTGGGCGTGGCGGTGAGGCCGAGCTGCACGGCGGGCGAGAAATAATCCAAAATGCCGCGCCAGTTGCTTTCGTCGTTGGCGCCGCCGCGGTGGCACTCGTCGATTACGATGAAATCGAAGAAATCCGGCGGATAGCTGCCGAAGTTGGGGGCAGGCTGTCCCTGCGCATCCGTGCCCGTCATGAAGGTCTGGAAGATCGTGAAAAAGATGCTGCCGTTGGTGAGCGCGCGGCCCTTTTTGCGAATCTCGTCCGGGCTGATGCGCACCAGGACGTCCTCGGAGAACGCGGCAAACGAGGAAAACTCTGAAAATGCCTGATCGGCCAGCGTATTGCGGTCGGCCAGAAATAGGATGCGCGGTCTCCGCGTTGGCTCGGCGCTCAGGTTCCAACGGCTCTCAAACAGCTTCCAGCAGATCTGAAAGGCGATGGACGTCTTGCCAGTGCCGGTCGCCAGCGTCAATAGAATGCGCGGCTTGCCAGTGGCGATTGCCTCCAGAGCGTTCCTGACGGCGATGTCCTGATAGTAATGCGCCTGCCAGGTGCCGCTCTTGTCCGCGAACGGCACGGTGGCGAAGCGGTCGCGCCATTCGTTGTGTTCCGCGAACGTCTGGTGCCATAGTGCTTCCGGGGAAGGGTATGTGGCGACGTATCCCTCGCGGCCAGTGTGCATATCAACCTGGTAGATCTTTCTGCCATTGGTGGAGTACGCGAAGCGGGCTTGCAGCTTTTCGGCGTATTTCTTCGCCTGCGCGAGACCGTCAGTATCCTCAGCGTCGCGCTTCTTGGCCTCGATCACGCCGAGCTTGTGGCCGCGATAGATGAGCACATAGTCGGCCACGTCGCTCCCCCCGCGCTGGCCCGCGCCCAGCAGGCGGCCCCGCGTGATCTGCTCGCGCCGTACGCGGCTGGCTTCCATCACGCCCCAGCCCGCCGCCCTAAGCGCGGGATCAATCAGTTCGGCGCGGGTTTCGGCTTCGTTCATGCAACACCCTCGCTTGGTGTGACCTATTGTACAATTGTCACATGAGCGTCGTCGCCGATACAAACATCTTTCTTGCCGTGGCTCTCGATGAACCGCAAAAGGCGGCCATCGTTCGCGCGACGGCAGGCGCGGACATCGCCGCGCCGGAAATTCTGCCCTACGAAATCGGCAATGCGCTCACCGCCATGTGCAAACGCAAACAAATCAACTCGCAGCACGTGCGCGAGATTTACGCGGTCACGCAGCGGATACCCGTTCGCCTTTTGGCCGTGGATATCGGCAGCGCGCTGCGAATTGCACTGCGCTTCGACATCTATGCCTACGATGCCTATTTTCTGGAATGCGCGCGAACCCTGTCCTGCCCGCTCATGACGCTGGATCGGAGAATGCAGCAGGTTGCCGGCGAATCGGGCATCAAGACACTGGAGCTGCCCTCATGAAAGTTTTCACTTATTCGCAGGCCAGACAGAACCTGGCCAGGCTGCTCACCCTGGCGCAAACCGAACCTGTCCGGATTCGGCGCAAGGATGGTTCGATTTTCGAGCTGCGCGCGGAGCGCAATACCGGGCAGTCGCCCTTCGATGTCCCCGGCATCAATACCGGGGCAACGACCGAAAACATTCTCGATGCCGTGCGGGACTCGCGCTCAAGCTGATTGACGAAAGAGTTGGAAGCGCTGACGGCCTAATGCCCAGCGCTGCAGCGGGTGCTCGCGCCGGACGCGGCTGGCCTCGGCCACGCCCCAGCCCGCCGACTTAAGCGGGGGTCGATCAGCTCGGCGCGGGTTTCGGCTTCGTTCATGCGAGCGCTTCTTTCAAGGTTTGCGCAGGTTCCGACGTGAGTTCGCCGGCGAACGCTTTTCGCAGGAGGGATTGCTTGAGCCTGTCAAGAGTGGTCAGCTTGCGACAGTAACAGGACTCTAGGCGGCGAGTCGCAGATGAAAGGGAGTTTAATGCCTGTGAAATGTCCTGCTGCACGCGAAGAGAGGGTAAGCGAATACGATATTCTTTCAACTTGGTTCCGTTGATGTTTGCCTGATTCACGCTGCGGCTCATCACCCGTCTTCCATGCTCTCTCGCGAGAGAGCTATTCAGGTAGTAGTTGAGATAGTCCGCCTCCAAACGGCTTTTATCTCTGTGAATACGGATGAGATAGCCTGCAAAGATCGCCGGTCGCTCGCCTTGATACACCGCTGCCTTGCCAACATGCTCGGCGCTATTCGTCCTATTGAATAGCACGTCACCTGGTTCGAGCATGTATTTATTGATTTCCTTTTTGCCGCTTGTGTATACCAGATCGTCCCAGACTATTGTTCCATTCTGGAGGTTTCCCATACGCAACACCGGAATAGCGCCATCAGGCGAAGATTTCGATGCAGTGCCGTATTCGACGCCATGACAGAGATCGCCGAGCTTGTTCTCCACCCATCCTTCGCCCTTCTGGGTGAAGACAGAGTACAGATAGCTTTCGAGCAGCTCGCGGGCGTTGGCGAGGTTCTTCTCGGCATTGGCGACCGCGGCCGCGATCCCCTCAAACGCCTCATCGAGAATGGCGATAATGCGCCGTTGTTCAAGGAGGGGTGGCAGTGGAACCTCAAAGTCCGTCAACATACCCTTTTTTATGTAAGGCATAGTATTGCCGAGTTTTTGCGCGGCCACTGTCGCTTTCAATGTACCCTCCAATGCTAAGAACAAGAATCTCGGAAGGACGTTCTTAAAAGCTAAGAGCACGTATGTCCGCTGGTATGCCTCAAATTTACCTTGGTAATACGTGACCGTACCGACATCGCCATTACCCGCGATCAACAGTGCTTCGGCGTCAAAGGAGTATTCATCGCTGAAGGTGTGCGTTCTGGCGCAGGTGAAGAATGGATATGCGCCCTGTGGGTTGCCTTGATTGACGTCCTTTCTACCCGTCCTAATCTCACACAAATCGCCCAGAGGTTTTCGCTGCCAACCGCTCCTCATAGCATTCCTCTAATGCCTTCCAGAATGCTTGCGCTCTCCTCATCCAGCAAGGTCATCTCTTCGATGATCTCCTCCGGCCTGCGCTGCGGCGCTTCCTCGGCCTTGTTCGGGTTTTTCGCCGACAGGTCGAAATTCGCCGGATCGATGTTCACTACATCCACTGACCATGATTTCGGCGTGTCGGCATAGCTGGCCTGCAGCTCGACGAACTCTTTCAGGTCTTCATCGTTCAGCGGCGTCGTCTTGCCGAGGCTGCGGCCGGGGTCGAGCTGGTAGTACCAGACCTTGCGGGTTAGCGCGCCTTTCTCAAAGAACAGCACCACCGTCTTCACGCCCGCGCCGATGAACGTGCCGCCCGGACAGTCCAGCACCGTGTGTAGGTTGCAGCTCTCAAGCAGTTCCTGCCGCAGCGCGCGCGACGCGCCGTCAGAGTTCGAGAGAAACGTGTTCTTGATGACGATGGCGGCGCGGCCGCCGGCTTTGAGCATTTTGATGAAGTGCTGCAGAAACAGAAACGCGGTTTCGCCGGTCTTGATGGGAAAGTTCTGTTGCACTTCCTTGCGCTCCTTGCCGCCGAACGGCGGGTTCGCGAGGATCACGTCGAAGCGGTCCTTGTCCTGAATGTCGCTGACGTTCTCGGCCAGGGTGTTCATGTGGATGATGTTCGGCGCCTCGATGCCGTGCAGGATCATGTTCATGATCGCGATGACATAGGCGAGGCTCTTTTTCTCCTTGCCGTAGAAGGTGTGGTTCTTGAGCGCGTCTAGCTGCGTGGCGTTTTGCACGTGCGGGCGCAGGTAGTCGTAGGACTCGCACAGAAAGCCCGCCGATCCCACGGCACCGTCGTAAATGCGCTCACCCATACTGGGCTTGATCACCTTGATCATGGCGCGGATGAGCGGACGCGGCGTGTAGTATTCACCGCCGTTGCGCCCGGCGTTGCCCATGTTCCTGATCTTGGCTTCGTACAGGTGCGACAGCTCGTGCTTTTCCTGCTGCGAGCGAAAGCGCAGGGCATCGACGTGCTCCAGCGCGTCGCGCAGCGAGTAGCCGCTGCGGAATTTGCTGCGGATCTCGCCGAAGATTTCGCCGATCTTATATTCGATGGTGTCCGGGCTGGTGGCGCGCTGTTTGAAGCCCATCAGATATGGGAACAGCTTTGTATCGACGTAGTCGATCAGGTCCGGGCCGGTGAGCGCATTGTTGTGGTCGAATTTACCGTCGGCGGTCTTGGGCGCGGCCCAGCGCGACCAGCGGTGTTCGTCGTCGATAATGGGCGTGTATGGCTTGTTATTCAGCTCGGCCTGTAACGTGCGCTCATGCTCCAGGTCATCGAGATACTTGAGAAACAGCATCCACGACGTCTGCTCGGTGTAGTCCAACTCGGTGGTGCAGCCGGCCTCCTTCCACAGTACGTCGTCGATGTTCTTAAAGGCTTGTTCGAACACTCAGTTCTCCCCTCCCGTTGCTTAAATGCGTATCGGACCGAACCAACGTCCGCTCGCGGTAACCAGGTCGTCGATCTCGACATCAAGGTCGGCGACTTGGCGCTAGCCGCCGAAGCATGATGATCTCCTTTATGTCAAGGACCAGGGACTGGAGGTCCCGCCGCCAAGAACAGAATCGGCATCCGTCAGCTCCTCCCGGTTTTAAAGGAAAACGGACCCTTGAATTCCAGTTTAGTCACGCCTTGTCTCCTTACTCAGGCTATATCACGCCAGGCGCAGTTGAGGTACTACGCTCGCCATCCGATCAAAGTCGCGGTCGTTATGCAGTAGTAGCAGTTCATGCTCGATTGCTATCTGCGCGATCAAACAATCGATGGTGCTGCGAATGGTCACATCCTCGCGGCGGCAGCGAAAAAATAATCCCGCGGCTTCCCGGTAACTCACGGGCGCGTCCGCTGGCTGGTAAAAGCGCTGAGTAATGAGGTATTGGTCGATACGGTCGAAGTCACGAACCGTGTTCGCGCCTTGCAGGATCTCCTGATATATGACGCCCGTAATGCCATACGGATAGCCGTTCGCAAGTATCGAAGTGAATTGTTGCGTTGCTTCGTTATCGATTTGGCGCAAGTAGTCGATCCACACGGAGGTGTCGACCAGATACATGGTTAATCTTCAGTCCGCAGACGTTTGTGATCGTATCCCTTGCGGATACGAACGGTGCCGCGCAGCTCCCGCACATCCCGGCGCCGATGATTTTCGACAAACTCGCGCAACGCGCGCTCTACTACCTCACGCTTGGTTTTGACGCCGGCATATTGAAGCGCTTCCTCAACCAGATCGTCGTCCAACACGATGTTCGTGCGCATAGTCATACACCCCCTGATGTGTATGCTAGGGCATGCACACGCACTCAGCAAGCAGAGATTCATCTCTAATGGCACCAGCCGGAACGAAATCGGCCGTTCGATCTCTAGGTCAGGCGGATGCACCCGGTACCTTGCCTCTTGCCAAGGGCAGGCAAATTGCCTCGGGCGAGAATTAACACCCGCTCGGCCGTTGCGCGATATGCTGTGAGTTTACCGCCGTAGACTGGGCACCATCGAGTAGCGGCATTCGCGTTTGAGTCTGCCGAGTAGCACGTAGAGCGCGAGTCCATTATCAATCTTCCAGGCGCTGCACCGGTTGTGTCGGTAAACGGGAATGTGGAAAGGAGACAGCCGGACCAGCTCCGGCGCGTTTCGCAGCAGCCGTGCGCGCTCCTGGAGGCACTCACGCACCAGCCCGAACCGCAGCGTTTCGAGATAACGCAGACTGCCGTGGATCAACTTGCTGGAGCGGCTCGACGTGCCTTGCGCGACTGAGGAAAACCGCTCCAGCACGCATACGGAATAACCCGCGGCGACTCCGGCGTGCGCGACTGCGCCGCCGTGTATGCCGCCGCCGATCCAGGTGATGTTGAAGCGCTCACTCACTAATGCGGAACGCCGTGCACCTTGCCCATCACGATCAGGGGATCTCTCCTACGGCGTCTTGAAATCTGAGCCTATGATCGAACGCAGGGTCTCGATCAGGTCCGCGCCGCGCGCGAGCTCCAAGTCATCGAGATACTTGAGAAACAGCGTCCACGACGTCTGCTCGGTGTAATCCAGCTCGGGTGCAGCCGGCTTCCTTCCACAACACGTCGTCGATGTTTTTGAAGGCTTGTTCGAACATATCTCCCCACCGCTTTTCTTATGAACACTGCAAACATCTACCGGCAGGCAACCGATCGCGGATGCGCGGCGTCAGAACGAACGTTAGCTACCAAACGGACGCGCGATACTGCCGGGGCGTGCTTCTCGAGCTTGAAGCCGCCGGATTTGTCCTGTCGGCAGAGTATATCGGCTGGTTGGCTTTTCGACAGCGCTTCGGCCTCTCGTCGTCAGCCTCGTGACACGCTTATCCTCCCAGAAGCAGATACTTCGCTTTCTCCACCGACACCTGGCAACCCTTGTCGACGTTGGCGGCATCGTTTATTTAGGCCCGCTTGAGTGCCCCCTGGGCGTTGGCCAGACGCGCTGCTCTGTGTTCCGCGGCCTGCTGATAGATGGTGGTTTTGCCGATGGGTGCGGAGGGCATGCTGGAGTCAATCGTTTTCGAGGGCGGCAAGCGG
>Ga0209587_1001599_pt1 | contig 10525 bp, 6 predicted proteins | sample NGEPerD_2_FD_184512 | JGI IMG/M metagenome (GOLD analysis project Ga0209587, IMG submission 184512) | Arctic peat soil microbial communities from the Barrow Environmental Observatory site, Barrow, Alaska, USA - NGEE PermafrostL1-D... | ecosystem: Environmental > Terrestrial > Soil > Wetlands >... | reverse complement strand
GGTCCGGAGCCGGGCGTGGGGCCGGGCCTGGGGCCGGGCCTGGGGCCGGGACAGTGGCAGCGACGGCGCCGGCCTGGTCCACGCCGGTGCGACGCTCCAGGCGGTCGAGCCGGGCCGCCAGCGCGGCGGGGTCACCGGTTGACTCCGGCAGCGCGGCCTTCACCAGCGCGACCTCCAGCGGCAGCCGCGTGTTGCCGCGTCGCATCTGCGCCTGGGCGTCGGCCAGCAGCTCGATGGTGCGGACCAGCTCCACGCGCCCCAGCGCACCTGCCTGCGCGGTCAGGCGGCCGAGGCGCTCCGGTGTGGTCTCGACCAACCCCGCCTCGGGCGCAACCTGCAGCAGGAACAGCGCTCGGAGGTGGTCGACGGCGTCGTGTGCGAACTGGCGCAGGTCATGGCCGCCGTCGGCCAGGCGCTGCACGAGCGTGCACAGCGCCGCGACGTCGCCGGCGGCGATTGCTTCGGTGGCCTCCATGAGGAGCTCGTCCGGCACCGCGCCGAGCACCTCGGTGACGCCCGCGAGCGTCACCGTGGGGCCGGTGAAGGCGACGACCTGGTCCAGGACGGACAGGGTGTCGCGAGCGCTGCCGTCTCCGGCGCGCACGATGAGGTCGACCGCACCGGGCTCGAAGCGGTAGCCCTCGAGCTCACCCAATGCGACGACGTGCCCGGCAAGCGCCGTGGCGTCGATGCGGCGGAAGTCGAAGCGCTGGGTGCGGGACAGGATCGTGTCGAGCACCTTGTGCGGCTCGGTCGTGGCGAACACGAACACGACGTGACCGGGCGGCTCCTCGACGGTCTTCAGGAACGCGTTCCAACCGGCCGTCGACAGCATGTGGCACTCGTCGACGATGTAGACCTTTGTGCGCGCCGACACCGGCGCGAAGGCGACCCGGTCGCGCAGGTCACGGACGTCGTCCACGCCGCCGTGGCTTGCGGCGTCGATCTCGATCACGTCTACCGACGAGGCGGTCGTGATCGCGACGCACTGCGTGCAGGCATTGCACGGCTCCGGCGTCGGTCCCTGCTCGCAGTTCAGCGCCTTGGCGAGGATGCGGGCCGTCGAGGTCTTGCCGGTGCCCCGCGGACCGGTGAAGAGATAGGCATGGTGAACCCGGTTGTCCGCCACCGCCTGGGACAACGTCCTGGTGACGTGGTCCTGGCCGACGACCTCCGCGAAGGTCTGCGAGCGGTACTTGCGGTACAGGGAGACGTAGGACACGAATGACTCCGACGCGTTCGCAGGAGGTTGGAGCGTCGTGCTCGTGGAACGCCAACCGCCCTGGACACCACCGGGCGGGTGGATCCCGCGGCCTGATCGCGGCGCCCGTCACAGACCGCTTATGGCTGCTGCCTTCCGGCCCTGACCAGGTTCACGGTGCGACGTCGCGCGGGACCTCGTTCACCACCCGTCCGGTGCTGCCCACGGCGGATGGAGCCCGAGTATAGCGAGACCGACCGGGCCCGCAGCGGCCGGCGGCCGGGCCGCCGCAGCCGCTCCCCGGCGCCGTTGCCGGAGGTGGCGCGGATCGCGCACCGGGGCTGCACGCAATCCTTGGCACCTCCCGAATCCGGGCGCCAGTTGCCGGAGGTGGCGCGGATCGCGCACCGGGGCTGCACGCAATCCTTGGCACCTCCCCGTATCGGGGCGGCGTTCAACTTCGCTGTGGCTTGCCGCGACCCACCGCATGGGGCGGGGAAGCGCCCGCTCAGCTCACGACCTGGCCGCCCGCGGCCTGCTGGTCGCAGCGCAGGCCCTGGGCGTCGCCCGACAGCGCGTCCACGGCCTGGTCGAAGGTCTCCACGCCGATCACCTCGAGCGCCGCACCATCTGGGAGGCCGGCGCAGGCGTCCACCATCTGGGAGGCCGGCGCGATGAAGAGGTCGATGTCTTCGTTGCTCGCGGACAGCACCTTCTGCTCGATCCCGCCGATGGGCGTGACGCTGCCCTCCGGGGTGATGCCCCCGGTGCCCGCGATACGCCGGCCCATGGCGAGATCCAGCGGATCGACCTTGTCGAACACGGTGATCGCGATCATCAGCCCCGCGCTCGGCCCGCCGATCGAACCCGAATCGACCTCCACGCCGAACGGCAGGGTCACGTCGGGGGCGACCGTCTCGATCTGCACCCCCACGATCGGCTCCGCCACGCCGGTGACGCGCGCGGGCGTGAGCGAGGCGCTCCGCTCCTCCCCCTCTCGCAGGAAGGTCAGCTCGAGCTCCTCGGTGCCGCGCTCGAACACCGCGATGCGCAGGTCCTCCGTGGTGGACACCGGCCCGGCGTCTGTGGCGACGACGATGTCACCCGGCAGCAGCACGCCCTCGGCGGGCGTGCCGGGCAGGATGCCGACGACCCTGGCGCCCTCGCCCTGGGGGATGGGGACGTCGAAGCCGGCGCCGCGCAAGCCGACCGCCGCCGCCACGAGGGCGGCATCGCTGAAGACCTCGCGCTGGCGCTCGAAGTAGGCGCTGTCGGTCTCACCCGGCCCGAGGAAGCGCGCCGCGGGCACCAGCGCGATCGCCTCTGACAGCAGGCTGCGCGGCAGCTCCACCGGCGTGGCGCGCTGCAGGATGACGGTGGTGAGCAGGTACTCCCCGGTGACGTCGCCGACCTGCTCATACTCCACCGCCACGCGCTCCTCCAGACCGAGCGGCGTGCCGGGCCGCTCCAGGAAGAACGGCAGCGGCACCACGAAGGCCGCGATGGCCAGCAGCAGGACGGAGGCGGGCAAAAAGGCGACGCGCAGCAGGCGCATGTGGTCAGGCCTTGCCGAGGTCGGGGATCTGGAACGAGCTCAGCAGCCCGACGGGCCGGCCGGAGTCGGTCACGATCAGCTGGTTGGCGGGTGCCGAAGGCAGCCCGTCGAGCGCGGCGTCGAGGTCCTGGCCGGCGTCGACCGCGATCGGGCCGTCCGCGTCGTCGGCCCTGGTCATGACATCGCCCACGGTGCGGGCCCACCAATCCTGTCGCGGGACGCTGTCCAGGTCGGCCAGCTGCACGACGCCCAGCAGCCCGGAGGCCTCCCCGAGCACCGGGAACAACACCGACGGCCGCTCCTGCAGCGCGACCACGGCGTCCGACAGGGCCTGGTCGGCCGGCAGCGCCGGCGGCAGGGCCGCCATGACGTCGCGCACGATCCGCCCCGCCAGGCGTTCGCGGAGCCGGGCGCGGCGGTGCGAGTCGGTGGCACCCCGCAGCAGGAACAACCCGATCAGCACCTCCCAGACACCGGAGAAACCGCCGGCGCGCAAGAAGGTCAGCAGGCCGAAGCCCATGAGGGCGAGCGCGAACACCTGGCCAACGCGCGCGGCCCAGCGGGTGGCCTTGTGGGGCGAGCCGGTGAACATCCACAGCACCGAGCGCAGCAGGCGCCCTCCGTCCAGTGGATAGCCAGGCAGGACGTTGAAGACGGCCAGGGCGAGGTTGGTCCAGGCCAGGTAGCCGGCGATGGCCGCGGGCACCGGCATGGCCTCCAGCGGCACGTACAGCAGGCCGAAGGCGCCGGCGAGGACCAGTGAGATGTACGGACCGATGCCGACGATGACGAACTCGTCCCGGGCGCTCTTGGCCTCCGCGGTGGACTCCGTGACTCCGCCCATCAGGAACAGCGTCACGCCGAGGACCGGGATGCCGCGGTCGAGGCTCGTGAGCGCGTGGCCGAGCTCGTGGGCGAGCAGGCTCGCGAAGAACAGCAGGGCCGCGACGGTGGCCGCCAGGACGACCCTGCCCGTGCCGAGGTCGCCCAGCAGCACGCCGAACTGCGTTGCGAAGACGTACACCACCAGTCCGGCGATCAAGAGCCACGAGACATCGACCCGGATCGGCACCCCCCTGACGTGGAACAGGCTCCGGGCGTTGCGGAAGGTACCGGCCGGCTCCCGGCCGGCCCGTCGTCGCGGCGTCTGCGTGTCGGTCATGGGTTTGGCATCCCCTGCGCGCGCTGGTGTACGCGGGCGTCGCGCACCGTACGTCACCCGGGCGCAGATCGGCACCAGCCGGGCGGTCGGGGCCGCGATCGCCGCCCGCGGCAGCCCCGCTATACTGCCTGCTCCGTGCCGGGCGCGCTGCTGCGACAGGCTTCCGCCTCGGTGCACCGTTGGAGTCGTCGCCTAGTCAGGCCTATGGCGCGGTCTTGGAATGGCCGTAGGGTGGCAACACCCTCGAGAGTTCGAATCTCTCCGACTCCGCCACTCCCGGGATCCGCCAGGTCACCGGAGGATCCCAATGACACTTCCCTTGCGCCTGCGGGCGTTGCGGGACCAGCTTTCGGCCTCGCTGTGGCTGCTGCCCACGGTCAGCGTGCTGGCGGCCATCGCCGCCGGCACCTGGCTGATACGCCTGGAGGTCGAGCCGCGCGGAGAGCTGGCGCGCCTGATCTTCAGCGGGACGCCGGACGGCGCCCGCGCGCTACTGGAGACGATCGCCGGCTCGGTCATCACCGTGACCAGCTTGACGTTCTCCCTGACCGTGGTGTCGCTGCAAATGGCCGCAACCCAGTACACCCCCCGGCTGCTGCGCAACTTCCTCACCGACCGCGGCACGCAGATCGTCCTATCGACCTTCGTGGCGACGTTTGCCTACAGCATCACGGTGCTGCGCACGGTGCGCGGCGACGGCGAGGAGTTCAGCGCCAATGTCCCGCGGCTGGCCCTGACCGTCGAGACCGCACTGGCCCTGGCGAGCCTGGCCGCGCTGGTGTACTTCATCCACCACATCGCGCAGAAGATCCGCATCGAGAACATCCTCGAAGAGGTGCAGCTCGACACCCTCAAGGCGGTGAGGATCCGGGCCGGGCCGGAGGCGGACCACGTCGTGATCAGCCCCGGCCTGCCGGCGACGCCGGAGCACGCGACGCGGCTGCACGCGCAGACCTCCGGGTTCGTGCAAGGCGTGTCCATCGCGGGACTGGTCAAGGCCGCGGATGAGCACGATGTGGTGATCCGGATCCGGCGCACGACCGGGGAGCACGTCACTGCCGGGACCTTGCTCGGCTGGGCTTGGCCGCGCGAGGGTCGGGGCACCCTCGGCGCCGATGCGCTGGCGGCGGCGGTCAACCGAACGGTGCAACGGGGCCACCAGCGAACCATCTCCGGCGATCCCTCCTTCGGCGTGCGCCAGCTGGTGGACGTGGCCCTGCGGGCCCTGTCGCCTTCGGTGAACGATCCCACCACCGCGACCTCTGCGCTGGGCAAGCTCTCCGTCATCCTGGGAGAGCTGGCGGCCCACCCGGTGGGCAATCAGCTGGTCTTCTGCGACGGTCAGCTGCGCGTGGCGTTGCCGCGGCCATCCTTCCAGGACTACCTGGGCCTTGCCATCAACCAGATCGCCCACTATGGCGCCGGCGACCTCGCCGTGGTGCGCCAGCTGCTCCGGCTGCTCGGCGACCTTGGCGAGGTGGTCGATGACCAATCACGCCGGCAGACCCTACGAGCTGCGGTCGAGCGGGTGGGCCAAGAGGGACGCGATCAGCTGCGGCTGCCGGTAGAGCGGGCGGCGCTCGAGGAGGCAGCCCAGGACGTGCTGCGCGTGATCGACGGCCGGATGCCCGAGCAGCAGCCCTTCCTGCTGTGAGCGGCCACCCCCACCGCACGAGGCCGAGGTAGCCGCCTCAGCCGTCAGGTCTGGTCGACGGCTTCCTCTCGCGACCACAGGCGCAGGTTTCGGCACTGCTCGACGAAGGACGCCGGTGTCGCGCCGTCGCTGAACGCGATCCAGCCCTCATCGAGGTCCCCGGCAAGACCGGCCTTCTCGATCAGTGGCATGGCGTCGGTGACGTAGCCGATGAACTTCAGATGGGCGAAGGCGTCGGAGACGAAGTCCCGGGCGGTCGCATCCTTGGCCAGCTTCCCGGCACCGTCTCGCGAGGGCAGCAGCGCGACGGCGTCGTACAGCACCGAGGGACCGCCGTCGACCTTCTGCTGCGCCTCGATGTGGTTGCCCTGGCTGTCCTGCACACCACCGACCGTGGGCGCGATCACCTCGAACATCGCGCCCTCCTGCTCCAGGGCTGCCGTCAGCGCGGCGAACAGCTCCGCATCGGCCCCGTCGGTCATCAGGATGCCGACCTTGCGGCCCTTGAAGCTGGCGGGCCCATTCTTGACGATGCTCAGCTTGGGCGACTCCGCGAGATCCTCGCGGGTAGGCCGGGCGCCCTGTGCGGCATCCGGCATGCTGAGTCCCAACCCGGTGGCGACCGCCTCCGCGAGGCTTCTGTGGATGTTGCGCAGGTGCGACACGACCCGCGAACGGATCGCCGGTGTCTCCACCTTGCTGAGCTCGAACACCAGCGCGTCGGCGATGTGCTTGCGCTCGATCGGGGCTTGGCTGACGAAGAACTGCCGGGCCTGGCTGTAGTGGTCAGCGAAGAGCTCCGCCCGCACGCGCAGCTTGGGCCCGTCGTCTTGCGCGGGATACGAGCGGAAGCCCTTGTCCGGCGACTCCCTCGGGCCGCCCGCCTCGCCCCAGCTGTTGGGCTCGTAGTTGGCGCGGCCCGTGGGGTTGCGCATGGCCATGTGCCCGTCCTGCTGGAACACGTGCACCGGGCACTTGGGTGCGTTGATGGGGATGTGGGTGAAGTTGGGGCTGCCGAGTCGCTTGAGCTGCGTGTCGAGGTAGGAGAAGTTGCGTCCCTGCAGCAGGGGGTCGTTGGAGAAGTCGATGCCGGGCACGATGTTGCCGGTGTGGAAGGCGACCTGCTCGGTCTCGGCGAAGAAGTTGTCGACCACACGGTCGAGCACCAGCCGTCCCACCACCCGGACGGGCACCTGCTCCTCGGGGATGATCTTGGTGGCGTCCAGCACGTCGAAGTCGAAGCTGTCGGCGAAGTCCTCGTCGAACAGCTGCAGCCCCAGCTCCCACTCGGGATGGTCCCCCGCCCCGATGGCATCCCACAGGTCGCGGCGATGGAAGTCCGGGTCGGCGCCGTTGAGCTTCAGCGCCTCATTCCACACCAGCGACTGCAGGCCCTGCTTGGGCTTCCAGTGGAACTTGACGAAGGTCGACTTCCCCTGGGCGTTGATGAGGCGGAAGGTGTGGACGCCGAAGCCCTCCATGAAGCGAAAGGAGCGGGGGATGGCCCTGTCCGACATGACCCACATGATCATGTGCATGCTCTCGGGACTGAGCGAGACGAAGTCCCAGAAGTTGTCGTGAGCGCTCTGGGCTTGGGGGAAACCGCGGTCCGGTGCCTCCTTCACGGAGTGGACGAAGTCGGGGAACTTCATCGCATCCTGGATGAAGAACACCGGGATGTTGTTGCCGACGATGTCCCAGTTCCCCTCCTTGGTGTAGATCTTCACGGCGAAGCCGCGAACATCGCGGGCGAGATCTGCTGAACCCTTGTTGCCCGCGACGGTCGAGAAGCGAACGAACGTGGGTGTCTTCTCACCGGCTCGCTGGAACAGGTCCGCAGCGGTGATGTCCGCCAGCGACTCGTAGGTCTCGAAGAAGCCGTGCGCACCGAAGCCCCGGGCGTGCACCACGCGCTCCGGGATGCGCTCGTGGTCGAAGTGGAAGATCTTCTCACGGAAGTGGAAGTCCTCCATCAGCGTGGGACCGCGGGATCCGACCTTGAGGGAGTTCTGGTCGTCCGCCACCGGGGTGCCCTGCTGGGTGGTCAGCACCGGCGTGTCACCGCTGGCCGTCTGATGCGTCTCGCCTCCCGCGCCCAGGTCGACCTGCTGCTCACCGAACTGCGCCGGCGTCGTCTCGGTGCCCTCATGTGCGGCCATGTAAGGTCCTCCATGGGTTCACGATCGGTGTCCGCGGACTTGGCCAGTGGACCACGGCGACGCCGGCTTCGACACCCCCGGCTGCGATACACCCGCTGCGGCCGGCGGATGCGCGCGCGGGAAACGCGCGCCAAGATCGCGGGATGCACGCGCCACGATCAAGATGCCATGAGGGCCATGAGGGCTGGGTGGTGGAGGTGGGATTCGAACCCACGAAGGCGTTGCCGCCTTACGGCATTTCGAGTGCCGCGCACTAGGCCGGTCTATGCGACTCCACCGGGATCGGGCGGAAGCCTAACAGCGGCGCGGGCCTCCCGCGAGGCGCCGGCCGACGCCCGTGACGGGGCCCGGCGGGCGCGGAAGAACGTGGTCAGCAGCGCCCCGCACTCCTCCGCAAGCACCCCCGCGGTCACGTCGACGCGATGGTTCAGGCGCGGCTCGCGCGCCAGGTCGTACAGCGAGCCGACCGCGCCGGCCTTCGGGTCGCTGGCGGCGTACACCAGCGCCGGGAGGCGCGCGAGCACCAGCGCCCCGGCGCACATGGTGCAGGGCTCCAGGGTGACGTACAGCGTGCAGCCCTCGAGGCGCCAGCTGCCGAGGTGGGCCGCGGCCTGACGCATGGCCGCCATCTCCGCGTGCGCGGTCGGGTCGCGGTCTGCCTCGCGCCGGTTGTGGCCCTGTGCGATGACCCTGCCCTCGCGCACGACGACCGCCCCGACCGGCACGTCGTCGTGAGCGGGGGCGAGGCGCGCCTCGGTCAAGGCCCGTTCCATCCACACCTTGTGCGTCAGCTGGCTCAAACCACGTCCTGTCGGGTCGTCTCCACCGCAGCGTGGCGAAGCCTACGTGGGCGAGCAGTTGCCAGCATGGGTTCGCAGGAGCTCGAGCAGCGCTCTCAGAAACGTCCGCAGTGCCGGCGAGCCCAATGGTCAACCGATGGTTCTGCTTGTGACCGGCCTGTCGAACCGGACCCTGTTCACCGACCGCCTCTCGCATGCCTTGTTGCGGACGCGGGGCGAGCACCACGCTTCCGTGGCGGTGCTGTTCTTCGACCTGGACGACTTCAAGGTGGTCAACGACTCCCTGGGACACCAGGCCGGTGACCAGCTGCTGGCCGTCGTCTCGGAGCGGCTGCGCGCCTGTCTGCGCCCGGAGGACACCATCGCCCGGCTGGGCGGTGACGAGTTCGCGGTGCTGCTCGAAGACGTCGCGGGCGAGCACGACGCCGTCGCTGCGGCTGAGCGGATCGCCAAGTCGTTCAGGGCACAGCCAGCCACCCTGGCTGGCGGCCAGCAGGCGTTCGTCGGGGCCTCGATCGGCATCGCCCTGGGCACGCCCGGAGGCGACTCACCGGCCAGGGTGTTGCGCGACGCTGATCTGGCCATGTACGAGGCCAAGGCCCAAGGGAAGGGGCGTCACACCTTGTTCCAGCCGGGTATGGAGGTCCGCGCGCGCGACCGGATGGAGCTGGAGAACGACCTGCGGCACGCCGCGGAGCGCGGGCAGCTGGAAGTGCACTACCAGCCACAGGTGAACATGAAGGATGGGCGGGTCCGCAGCGTCGAGGCACTGCTGCGCTGGCACCACCCCGAGCGCGGCTCGATCGCGCCCGTGGAGTTCATCCCCATCGCCGAGCAGTCCGGCCTCATCATCCCAGTCGGCCAGTGGGTTCTGGACCAGGCCTGCAGGCACGTCGCCGAGTGGCAGCGGGCCTACCCAGCCGCCCACGACATCACGGTGAGCGTGAACCTGTCGGTCCACCAGCTCAACCACCCAACCCTGGTCGCGGACGGCACCGAGACGCTGCGAGCCTCGGGCTTGGCCGCCCGGCACCTGACCCTGGAGATCACCGAGAGCGCCCTGCTGATCGACACCCCCGTCGTGTCATCGGCGCTCGCAAAGCTCCGGGCGCTGGGCGTAAGGCTGGCCATCGATGAATTCGGTACCGGATACTCCTCCTTGTCCTACCTGAAGCACCTCAACTCCGACTACCTCAAGATCGACAAGTCGTTCGTCGACGAGCTTGGCCGCAACCCGGACGACGAGGGAATCATCAGGTCCATCGTCACGATGGCCGCCACGCTAGGCATCACCTGTGTGGCCGAGGGCGTGGAGGACGAGGAACAGCTGACGCTGCTCCGTCAACTGGGCTGCGAGCTGGGCCAAGGCTTCTACTTCCACCGACCGGCCCCGGCCGAGCCGCTGGCGACCCTGCTGTCGCAGAGTGCCTACGCGTCCAGCGCCATGCCGGTCGAGAGCTCACCGCGGCCACGCCAGGCAGCCTGATCCTGCGGGAGCACCAGCATGGGCAAGTCGCCTGTTCCGCACGCCCACTGAGGTGGGTGAGCCGGCGGTGCGGCGCCGCCGGCCCTCCGGTCAGCAACCGGGGCGCAGCACCACCAGCCGTTGGCACCAGGGGCAGCGCCGGCGCTGATGGGGTCGCGCAGCCCGCCAGCTCACCACGCCCCGCACCAGGCGATGACAGCACGGGCACGGCACCACGACCGGCACCCGCTGCAGCGGAGGCAAGGGAGGCGACGCTCCGGGATCAGGTGCCATCGGCCCCATGCCTGCTCATGGGTGCAACCTATGCCCACCCTGCGACGGCCCACTCTCTACGCGGCCCCGCGCGCCTCCAGCGACGCCGGAACCGCAGTGAGGGCTAGCCCCAATACCGTTCAGTTAGGGTGGCCCCGCGAGTGCCTGGACGGCCTCGCGGGGCCGTCGGATGGGTTGGGGCCAGTTGCGGTGGCCGGCGCGTTTGACGCTGTAGTTGCTCATCTTGCGTTTGACG
>Ga0209587_1001598_pt1 | contig 10525 bp, 8 predicted proteins | sample NGEPerD_2_FD_184512 | JGI IMG/M metagenome (GOLD analysis project Ga0209587, IMG submission 184512) | Arctic peat soil microbial communities from the Barrow Environmental Observatory site, Barrow, Alaska, USA - NGEE PermafrostL1-D... | ecosystem: Environmental > Terrestrial > Soil > Wetlands >... | reverse complement strand
GCACCGAGATATTCGGCCGTTTCGTCCTTAATGCGGGCATGCGACGGCAACAGCGGCGTCTGGATGGAACCACCGGCATACCCACGATGCACCTTCCCGCGCGGCACAACGGCGTCATCCGATTCGTCACCCCACACCGTCCATCCGGGTTCCGGGTGACGAGCGAACATCTCCAAATACGGCCCCGGCGAACATGATTCGATCAGTGGATATTGCTCGTCGGGCTTGCGGGAATGCTCCCGCTTGCGGGTTTCGATCATGTTGACCTGCCGCCGCGCCGGCTGGAGCGTGCGCATGCTGCCGCGCACCCCGAACAGCAACATCTCGGTCACGTTCCGGAAGTAGAAGCCGACACCGCGACCGTCCGGGCCACCGTCCTTGCGCCGCTTCGCCCAGATGATGTTCGAGACATAGCGGAATCCCCATGACTCCATGACCTTCAGACCGTCGGGCAAGAGGGCATTGGGCACCCACAGATAAAGATGCGCGTTTGATGCGGCACTGTCGGCAACAGGAAGATTGCAAATGTCGTCCATGGTCAACGTTGAATACCGGTCCAGTCGACGATGCTCGGGAGCAACTTTGCCGGTACGGTTGGTGAACCGCCACGGCGGGTCCGCCAGGATGGTCTTGAATCCACCATCAGTGGCAGGTAACGGCGAGGGTTCAATTGATTCCCGAAGCGGAGGGGCATATTGGGCCATGACGACTCCCATTTAGATCTTATGCGTATCACTATTTAGATCTTATCATATTATCCACTGAACGTACAGTGTCTACCACAAGGTTCGATGGTCGTTGAAGGCGTCTTCAATTTTCTCGAATCCATTGATTCGTGATGGCTCGATTCCCACGACGATTATCGGGCATTCACCACCGCCGCCAAGATTGATGCGCGGGATGATCTTGTCCCAGTGGGTGGTCGAAGTTCCAAATTTCTTGCTTCCGGCAGTCCGCCCGGTTTTGATCACCGGCCCGATGTACCGCTGGAGCGTCGGTCCTCTCGTCACGATAACCCCGACCGCGAGCGCGCCTTCCCGATGAAGCGCGGCGAAGTTCAGCAGGTCTCGATCGAAAAACGGATCCTTGTTGTTCCATTCCATTTCAACCGCGACGCCGGGATAGTCCTCTTCCGCTGTGCCCGGTGCGAACATGTCGATCTCATGTCCTCTGGTCGAGTGAATCATTCGCTCATCGATCATCCTTGATATCGTGATGTTGCGCTTGCCCCAGCCGCGATCCTGAAGCAGCGAATCGAACCGGATCGTATGTGTCGCCCGGCTCCCACCACCTCTCGTGAGCTCGTCGAGATCGATGCGGAACTCCGTCAACACTGCCTGCAGGTCACGAAACCGATTCGGAAAGGCTTCGCGAAGGATTATGTCCGCATACCGCGTGACCCCATACTGGTATCCTCCCGGCAAGTCGCCAACGCTCGGCGCAATCACCATCCCTGCCGGTTCGGGCAATCCCTCGGCCAGAACCTCCTCGTCTTCACCCACAAACACACCTCAATATGAATCCAGTAACGTTCTTACAATGTAGATCTTCGATGACATTCCCGCAATACGCCTATCGCTCACCCTCTGCGACACAGCCTGTGATTTTTCGCCAATCAATGATTGCCTCAGTCAGCTGGGATGCGAGCCTTCGGGAAAGAGAATGTCCAACTCAGCGGCAACGTTCGCCAGCCGGCGATCACGGGTCCAGAGCAAGGTTCCGGAAGCGGCACGGGCCGACGCCAGGAGTTGGGCATCGACAAACCCAATGCCTCGTCCGTAAATCTTCGCTTCGGAAATGAATCCGAGCATCGCATCGTGCCCGATCACGGGCGCTTGAGGCATGGATGTGAGGAGTTGCAGGATTTCATCACGATTGCGCAAGGTACCGAGAGCCAGCTCACCTGTCACCCATGGATGCACAAGCACCTGGCTATTCTCCAGAAGAAGCACCACCGACAAGTCACCCTGGCGAAGATGATCGACCCACACCGAGGTGTCAACCAGGATCACGAGGCGTCGCCGCGTCTCCGGTGAATCTCCTCCAGCTCCGGCTCGCTTCCACCAAGCTTTGCGAGACGCCGGGCGCTCTCGCGCTCGATCAACGCCCGCAATGCCTCTCGCATCACGTCGCTGGATTCGCGCAATCCCGTCAGTCGCCGCGCTTCGGCAAGCAGACCTTCATCGATGATCACTGTGGCGCCCATGTGTCCTCCATTCAATGAAGAGATGTAGTGTATCCATCATACGCCGCTCCCACAGATCCATCCCCTGTATCCGATCTCTGCGACACTGCCTGTGACCTTTTGGCCTCTCGCGGCGTTCTCATCATGCAACCGTTGCATCCGGCTGACGAGCCGGATCACACAACTATCGAAACCGTTCGCCGTCGGGGAGCCAGCGATGCAGGCGTACCGCTTCGACAACTCAGGCGCCATCGTCGATGACGACGACGTGCTACCCGTCGAGCAGGATCGCGAGCTCGCCATCATCGCCGCCGCGAAGCAGAATCCGCACGCATTTGCCCCGCTTTACCGCCACTACGTCGGGCTGGTCTACCACTACGCGCTGGGACGGCTTCGCGATCCGCACCGCGCCGAGGATGCCACCAGCCAGACCTTCACCCGCGCCCTGCAAGCACTGCCGTCGTTCAATCCCAAAAAGCGACCCGACGGCACCACCTTCCGCGGCTGGCTGATGACCATCGCCCGCAACACCGTGATCGACGCCAGCCGCCGCCATCGCCCCGCCGACTCGCTCGACCTGGCCGCGCCGGTCTCCGCCGATCCGGGACCGGAGTACCTCGCCATCGCCAGCGCCGAGCGCGACCGGGTGCACGCCGCCATCGCGCGGCTGCCCGAATCGCAACGCCAGGTCATCGAGCTGCGGCTCGTCGGCCTGCGCGGCCCCGAGATCGCCGATGTGCTCGACATGAGCACCGGCGCCGTCAAAACCGCCAACTACCGCGCCTATCAGCGACTGCGCGAATTGCTCCGGGAGACCGATCATGCCTGATTCCCGCCTTCCATCCCACCAGCCGGACGGCTCCACTGAAGACCGGTTCCTGCACTGGGTCGATCACCTGGTCGATCCCACCACCGGCGCCGCGCCGCCACCCGATCCGGATTTCGCCGGAGTCGCCGAAACGGCGCACACCATCCATCGCGCCGCAGGGTTGGGGGCGAGCATTGCCCCATCGCCCGAGCGAGCCGATGCCATCTGGGAGAGCCTCATGCACACCAGTACGGGCGGACTCCATGTCCGCTCCATAACACCCGTCCAACCGGCTGCGTTCAACGGCAGCGCGCCGCCACCGGCGAAACTGCGACCCTCGGCAATCGCGCCCCGGCCAGGATGGCGATCATACCTGATGGCCACCGCCCTGTTCGCCGCCATCGTGGTCGCCAGCGCCGTCGCGCTGTGGCGAATCACCGATCCGCTCGACGGCCGCGATTCTGATGTCGCCAACCAGCCGGGCTTCATCGCCTCATCGACCCCGGCCACTGAAGTACAGTGCGACCTGACCAGCGATATGCCGGTCTTCGTTGGCTCCGTGCCGGACGCGCCGTTCCTCGACACCTACCTGCTACTCGACGACGGTGTACTGACGATGAATTGCGACCAAGCATCAACGACCATCGCCAGCGGCGTCGAGCAGGTGAAGCCAGCTGCTTGGCCGGGCGCCATTGCGCTGGTGATGCAGGATGGCACCGGGCAACTGGTGAATCTCTCCAATGGCGCCACCGTCACGCTGGGTTCGGGCGAGTTGCTGGATCATTCCGGGCAGGTCACCACCGCTCCCACGGAGTTCGTCACCGCCCCCCACAGCCCGTGGCTGGTCAGCATCGCCAACGGCAACCGCACCGACTGGCGCATTACCGACCTCCGCACCATGGAATCGCTGCTGCTGTCCGACGAGATCGGTGGATCATTGCCAGAGCCCCGGCTGCCATTGATCAGCAATGGGCTGTCTTCGCAATCAGACATTGCCAACGGCTCCGGGGTAGCGGTGATTGCCTTCATGAATGGCGAGTACGAGGCAGCCGACACACCGGATGCTGATGTGCATGCGGGCTCCCTGCCGACCCCCGGCGCCGCGCTGGTGCTGCCCGGCACGCTCGACGCACGTCGCTGGATCGATCTCTCACCGGCGGAAGCCAGGATTCCGATGCTCAGCGCTGGCGTCAGCGCGGACACATCGCTGCTCGCCTACGTCACCACTGCTGATACCGGAGACGAGCTAATTCGCATCGAGCGCACGACGAGCGGCGAAGATGTCGCCGAGATGCCTATCGATCAAGCCGAATGCCCGACATTCTCCAACCAGGTTCTCCTGTTCGTCGGCAACGAGCCAAAACTCCTCTACTCCGACGGATGCTCCATCGAGATTCTCTCCTGGTCACCGGACATCGAACGCATGCCCCTCGACCTCGACCTGCTGTCCGGCGACGTCAGGGTCTACCCAACCGCGGACCCTGACATCGTCCTGCTGGAACAGGGCGGAGGCGCGATGACCATCGATGTGACCAATGGCACGGTGATCCGGGAATTCCAGTACGTCCCGTATCTCGGCAATCAGCTGCAATTCAGTGATGGACACGGCTACGTCGGCGCCATGGTCACCGTCACTGCCGATGGCCCTAATGACCTTGCCGTGATTCAGATCGTCAACCCGGTCACCGGCAAGGTTCTGGCGGCAAGCCAGACCATCGGCGCCCATCCGATCCAGCTCACGCAGACCTACGGGGTGTCCCTGGTCCGTAATGGCACACTCGCAATCCTGCTGCTTCCGCCGGACAGCGCGATGGAAGTTCCACCTCTTCCACCAGCCGCCGTGATTGTGCTGGACGCCTACACCCGCGAGGAGTGGATGATCAAGCTACCGCCCTACGATGATTGGCTGCTCATCGCCTCGCCGGATGGCCGATATCTCTCCTATGTCCCGCTGCGGACGGTGCTGGATGGCGAAGAGCAATCGTTCATGATGAAATCAACCGGACCGGGTTCGGGCTGGGTCGAGGTGCCCGCCGGATCAGTGCCAGGATTTGTCATTGGCACGCATGACCTGCCGTCATCGATCACCGACGAGCCCGCAGTACTCGAAGCGCAGGAGATCACGCCGATCGTCGCTTCCCCTGCCGCCACTCCGGCGACACCGGTTGCGATCAGCAATGGGTGTGACCTCACGCAGGACATCCTGGTGGTCACTGACCGCGATACCCTCCCGTGGGATCGCACAACCGTCCTGCTCGACGGAGGCACGCTCTCGCTCCAGTGCGACGGAACCAGCACGATCGTGGCCGAAGGTGTCGCCGACGTTTGGAGCACCTACTGGCCGGGCGCGGTCATCATCACCATGGAGGATGGCACGCTGCACGGCGTCAACCTCCTCACCGGCGCGACCGGCGACTTCGGGCCAGCGAATGTGCTGACGGAGTCCATCTCACCGGACACCTGCTACACCTGCTCACAAGGATCACCGTGGCTCGCCATCCCCGGAAACACCCAGCTTACCGACTGGCGCATCGTCGACCTGAAAACGATGGAGTCCTTGCTGCTTTCCGACGTGATCGGTGGCGTGCTGTCGACCGCGATGCTCGCGAGAAACAACACCACCGGCGATACGCCAGCCGTGATTACCTTCCCTGGACGTCCCCCGACTTCCGGCGCGACGCCGGCGCCATCTGAAACACGCGACCTCCCGGAAGCGTCACTGCCATCAAGCAACGCCGCCCTCGTGATCGACGGCTCGCTCGACAATCACCGCTGGACCGAAGCGTCGTCGGTGCCACAGGTGTCGGCCTCGGTCAGCCACGGCGATTCGCTGCTGGCCCTCGCCGTTACCGATGATCTCGGCATGACCGTCCGCGTCGAACGTGTCGACACGGGCGAGCTGGTCGCTGACACCGGAATCGACCTCGGCGCTGGTGACGGCTTCTTCGTGCTGGACGACGGCGCTGGCCTGCTGCACCTCACCGACGAGCGGCTCGATCTCGTCACCTGGAATCCGGAGCTCGCGACCGGGACACTGCTCGAATTCGAAACCGGCCAGGGGCTGCCCCAGATGTTCCTCACCGCGAACCCGGACGTCATCATCGTTAGCCTGATAAACTCGCTCGGGGAGAGCGTTGGCTATCTCGTCAACACGTCGTCCGGCGAAATCATCGAGGTGCCGGGCCTGATGAGGTCAGCGCTCCAGGCGGTCTATTCCGAGGGAATGTTGCCACAATTCGTGCTCGCCGCGTCTCCCGCCGGCAGTGACGGTCGCCAATCAACCATCCGGATGATCGATGTGACGACCGGTGACGTTGCCGTCGAAAGTGACCCGGTCGAGTTCGATCCGGCGCAAGTGGCCCTGCGTCTTTCGGCGCTGCGAGCTCAGGGCACGATTGGCGTCAGTTTCTACAAACCGGGGCACGCGGTTGTGCTGAACGCGCTGACCGGGGAGACGTTCAGGATCGAAGCGCCAACCGGTATTGAGGATTTCGCGGTCGATAAGGAGTGGTACTTCTACCCAAGCCCGGACGGCGAGTTCATCGAAGCCGGCACGCCGAACTTCCAGTCATCGCCCGAAGAAACGCGCTGGTTCGTGCGGCGGCTTTCACCGGAGTCGGAGTGGGTCGAATCGCCGTCCGGTTCGCTGTCCGCGCTCATCGTGGGATCGCACGCATTGTCCCAGGATGGCAACCAGCACCCATAGTGGTGTCTCCGTAAACGCGGACGGCGATGCCTGTGGACACGGACGGCGATGCCTGTCGATTCGGGCTCAGATGCCCGAGTTCTCACCTCCTGTCGTCAAGAATGGGAGCGCCATGCCATCACCCACTGGCTCCGAACCTGCGATTCGTCGGATCAGTGGGGTCGTAAGGGCGACTTCCATCAGGATACTCGTTCCGTGTGCGCTCCCGGACCTGGTATGAGTACCTTGCCACGAGGGGTTGTCACGGTACTGAGTCCTGGGCAGTCCCGCCAACCAGCCAGCCAACGCAGGACCGGCTCCGGCGCAAAGCTGGGTGTTGAACGATTACAACCGATGCTCGGCTACCGTTGCGTCGTTCAGGTTGATGCCCAATCCCGGCTCGATCGGCAACAGGATGTGACCGTCAACGATCTCTTCACCTGGCGTGATGAGGCTGGCTCGCCACGGCGCCTCACCCCATGCATACTCCAGCGAGCGCAAGGACGGCATCGCCGCCGCGGCATGCGCGCTTGCGATCATCGCCACCGGCCCGCTCGGGTTGTGTGGCGCCACGGCAATACCGCGCGCCTCCGCCATCCGGGCAATCGCCATCAAGGCGCTGATACCGCCACAGTGCTTGACGTCCGGCATGACGACATCCCAGATCTTGCCCGCGAGGTAGGGCCAGTAGCCCTCGATGCCAAACAGCCCTTCGCCGCCGATCAGCTCCAGATCCGCCACCCGCGACCGCAGCCGCGCCAGCCCGTCGATATCCTCTGCCTGTAATGGCTCTTCGAACCAGGTAACGTCGAGTCGCCGCAGCTCTGTCGCAACCTCGATCGCCGTGGGAACATCCAGGCGACTGTGGCAGTCGACCAGCACGTCAACCTCGCCGCCGACGGCATCACGAATCGCCGCCACCCGATCGAGCCCCGCCCGCACGAGCTTTCGTTGCTCGCGATTGCGGATCTGTGCCCGCACCACGCCATCGAAGGGCGCGCACTTCACCGCTCGGAACCCCTGCTTCACCGCCGTCGCCGCCGAACGCGCGAAACCCTCCGGCGATCGATCTTCCGTGCCGCGATTCACATTGGCGTAGAGCGGGATCCGCTCCCGCACCGGACCGCCCAGCATCCGAAAAACCGGCAGGCCCGCGGCTTTGCCCGCCAAATCCCACAATGCCTGCTCGCAGGCCGAGACGGCCGTCGCTGAGGCGATACCATCGACGATCCCCCGCAACGCCGTTGTCGCCGCCACAACCGCACGCGGATCCCGACCGCGAAGCAAAGGCAGGCATTGCTCCCGCAGGATCGTGGCGACGACCGCGTCGCGCGCCGGCCCACTTCCGCCGTGCGACGCCTCGCCGATGCCGGTCAGCCCTTCATCGGTTTCGAGCTTCACCAGCAGCCAGTCGCCGCGCCGGTTGACACCGACGAGGATGATGTCAAGGTTGGTTATTCGCAATGTCGTCTTCCCTTCTTGTCCCAGCCGAGCCGGGAGCCCGGCACACCATCATCACCTTGCCGACCCGACGCGCGGGTTCATGCACGAGTCCGCTGGGTATACATCTCCCAGTCTGTATCCGACGTTGCAAGACCACAAGTCCCTCCTCGGCAGGATACTGTCTTCAGACTCGGTGTAGTCTTCCATCAGAACAACCCCACCGACTCACTGCAGAAAGGCATGGAATGGAATCCCTCGTCATCCCGAACATCTATGGCCTTGTTCGACCCGTGGAAGACCCAGTGAATCACATCCTCCTGCAGGAACGCTGGAAGCCCAACACCGACCCGGCGAACTCCGGTCGCTTCGAGCTCCCAGGAGGCAAGTGGCGCGCCTTCGAACCGGCCCTCGCCTGCCTTGGGCGCGAGATCGCTGAGGAAACGGGATTGCGGGTCGAGACCGTCGATGTTCCCCATCAGGAATTCGCGCTCGGAGCCGACACGGTCGATGTGCTCACGCCGCCCATGGTCGTGCAGATGACGCGCGGCCCGTACCCGTCAGTGCTGGTGATCCTCCCGTGCCGCGCAAGCGGAACACCGGCGAGCCGCGGTGACGGATCGCGAAACGCCGCCTGGCACGACATTGGACTGCTCAGGGAGATGATCGATTCGGAGCCGGGACGATTCACCGCGCTGACCTATGCAGTGTTGCACCATGCGTTCAATGATGGAACTCTCTGATTGTCCACGGCGGCGGCGTAACCACATGCAGAGGCTGGCCCCCGAGCCCGTCCTGACGCTGAGGGGAGTGAAGGCGAAGCATCACCACTGACGACTGTAGCCTCGGACTGATAATGGTCCAGGTTCCCGAACACAACACAATCTCCTCGGCGCACGGCCTCCGGCGTTCCTTGCGCGGCGGCATGAAAACGCAATTTCACCCGTAGCGGCGTCACGCGGCGTGCCGGTGCCCCCAACTCCCCGATAACCCACGATCGTGTTCCCGTCGTTGCTCAACCTCCCCAACCGGCACTGGTGGCCGGGGCCGGCTGATCTTCCATGCCAGCGCCAGCCCGGCCAGCGCCACCAGCGAGCCAACGACGCCGTCGAGCAGATAGTGGTTCGCGGTGGCGATGGTCGCCAGGTACATCACCAGCGGCATCAGCACCCCGAACGCCTTCGCCCAGCGATTCGACGAGCACCGCACCACAGCAAGCCCCATAAGAAGGTTCCAACCGACGTGCAGGCTCGGCATTGCCGCGTACTGGTTCGTGAAGGCGGGCGGTTGCAACAACCGGTAGGCATTCGAATGCTGCGTGACCGTATCGATGAAGCCATAATCGGTCAGGAACCGGGGCGGGGCCATCGGCAACAGCACGAAGCACACCAGCCCAATCGCGCCGGAAAGCAGCATCGCCGAACGATACATGGCGAACTGCTCGCGATGCTTCCAGATCAGCCAGGTCATCGTCCCGGCGATCACCGGCCAGTGCCCGAAGATATAGACCCGGTTGGCCAGCGTCGCCAGCCAGTCGTACCGCAGCACCTGTGCCTGCAACCAAGGCTCGTGAAATATCCCCAGCCGTTCCTCGAAGGCGATCAGTGACTCGGCATGGAAGACGGCAAGGTCGACTCGAGTCTCCATCAGGCCACGCACGAAAAAGTAGAGGATTGCGCCAAGTGTGATCGCCAGCACCTCTCGTGCAACACGCATTCCGCCGGACATCGTCACGGACGGGCGGCCAGGTTTGGCAGGGTCAAGCGTCCTCGTTCCATGCAGGGATCCGTGTCCTGGCGCTGTCATCATCCTGCTCATGTTGCTGGTCTCCTCGGCCACATCCATCAAAACCCCTGCCATTCAAGGTGCGGGCAAACTATCGCACCTCCATCGTGCGGTTTTTGAAGGCGAATTCGAAGCAGGGAGGCGGGAGTGTTCGCGGGATGGATATCCCCCCGTTGCAGGGGCAGGTTTTCCAGCGGTCACCGCCACATTCCCCGTCTGCCTTTCTTGTTATTGACGCGATCTTGTGGAGAATATGAGAAACAGTCGACACACCGGGAGACGAAAACGAAGTACCCATGGACGGACCCTGTGCGGCCGAATGGAAGGACGGGACTCATGAGCGCGCCAACCACCATCTCGCGTCGTCCATCGCCGCTGCCCGTCGAGCTGACGCCCCTGCTCGGTCGAGCGCGCGAATCGGATCAGCTGCTGGTGATCCTCTCCGATTCATCGAATCGGCTGGTCACCATCACCGGACCCGGTGGCGTCGGCAAAACCCGCCTCGCCCTCCATGTCGCCGCGGCCCTCCGCGCCGACGGTGATCACGCCGAGGATGCCGTCGCCTTCGTCTCCCTCGCCTCCATCCAGGATCCCGCCCACGTCCTCCCCACCATCGTCCAGA
>Ga0209587_1001597_pt1 | contig 10530 bp, 11 predicted proteins | sample NGEPerD_2_FD_184512 | JGI IMG/M metagenome (GOLD analysis project Ga0209587, IMG submission 184512) | Arctic peat soil microbial communities from the Barrow Environmental Observatory site, Barrow, Alaska, USA - NGEE PermafrostL1-D... | ecosystem: Environmental > Terrestrial > Soil > Wetlands >... | reverse complement strand
GTGAAGTACTGGCCCGCGCCGGACTTGGTGTCCTCGGCGTTCTTCTGTAGCAAGCCCTCGTAGGCGTCGCCCTTCACGTCGGCCTCCAGGGTCATCCACCGCTCCTGGTCGATGAGGTCGACGACGAGGCGGCGCAGCTTGGCCGGGTCCTGGATGCGGTTCTGCGCCTTGCGGAAGATCACGCCGAGCATCCCGGGCCGCCGGCCGAGCTCGTTGAGGATCTTGATGTAGTGGGCCTCGAGCTCCTCACCGTCGCGTTCGAGCATCGACGGCCAGTCGAGATCCGGAGGCACGACGGGCGCCCGGTCGAACGGCGGGCGGGTCTGCTCGTCGGCCATCTTCAAGAAGAGCAGGTAGGTGAGCTGCTCCACGTAGTCGCCGTAGGACAGCCCGTCGTCCCGCAGCACGTTGCAGTAGTTCCAGAGCTTCTGCACGAGGGCCTGGGAATCGCTCACGGCATGACCCTCCGGAGGAACTCGTCGAACAGCGGCACGGTGAATGCAGTATCGCCGTGCGCGGGGCTGTAGATCATGCCCTTGCGGATCAGGCCGGCCCGTCGCGGCGCGACGCTCTCGACCCGAACTCCCAACCCGGCCGCGATGTCCCCGCTGCGATGAGGACCCGGCCCGAGGTCGGCCATCGCCCCGAGATACTCCTTCTCCTTCGGGGTCAGACGGTCGAGTCGCACCCGGAAGAAGTCCCGATCGAGCGACTCCTGGACGAGCGGCGCGATCGCTCGCACGTCGCCGAGGCGAATCGGCGATCCGAGCGCGTGATTCCACACGTGGTATCCCCACTCCTGAAGGAAGTACGGGTAGCCGTGCGACGCGTCGACGATCGCGTCGAGCGCGTCATCATCGAACTCGACGCCCTGTGCACTCGCGGGGATGACGAGCGCGGCCCGTGCATCGTCGGGAGACAGCGAGCCGATCCCCGGAAACTCGAACAACCGCTCCGCGTACGACTTCGCGTCGCCCGCGAGACCGGGCAATTGCGGGAGCCCGGCGCCCACGAGGACCACTGGAAGGTCGAGCTGCGTGGTGCGATGGATCGCAACGATGACGGCTGCGAGCTCATCCGGGGTCAGGTACTGCACCTCGTCGATTGCGACGAGGACCCCGACGTGTCGATCGGCGGCGGCCTCGCCGGCCGCGACGAGCAGGTCCGTGAGGTCGTCCGAGAGCACCCCCGAATCGGCCTGGCCCAGCAACGGTTCGGGGTCGAGCTGGATCGTCGAGCCGTCGGGCAGGGTCATCGTGAAGCTCTTGAGCACGCGCAGCGCGGTGCTGACCGCGCGCGACACCGGCCCGCGGTCGAGACCGAGCAGGATCTTCCGCAAGCGAACCGCGAGCAGCGTCGGGAAGTTGCCGGTCTCCGGTGCCTCGATGAGCCCGACGGCGAACCCTTCGTTCTCTGCGACCTCGGCGAAGCGGTTCAGCAGGACGGTCTTGCCGACCCCTCGCAGTCCGATCGGCATGACGCTCTTGCCTGGGCGCTTGTCGAGCGCGCGCCGGATGGTGACGCCGAAGTGCTGGAGCAGGTCATCGCGGCCGATCAACGCCGGTGGGGTCGTCCCGGCGCCGGGCCGGTATGGGTTCGCCAGCTCGTCCATCTCAAAGGACCTTACCGCAGCTTATTCGTCTTACTGGCTTGACGGATAAGATCTCTCAATACACACGCTCGGTCGGTCGGCCGTCAAGCTCGCCAACTCCTCGGAAGACAGAAATCACTCGGCGCTGCCCGTCATCTCGAGGATCCCGGCCGAGCGCCCTGCGCTCGTCGGCCTCGCCGCGCGCCACGGACCCGTAGACCCGCACATCGTGCGCGCCGTGGCGCGCGGCTGCCGCCAGGATCTCCTCCCGGCGGCGGAGCTCCGAGATCGTGATGACGGTCGGAGTGCTCATGTCGCCTGCATCTCGGCGCGGCGACGAACTCGACGGGTCGGTTGTTCCGCGGCTCGCTCGGCGGCGATCCGTTCGAGCAGCACGGAAGCCGGCTCGTCGGCGGGGTCCTGGGGCACCAGCCGGCCGGTGAACGCTCGCTCAAGGATCGCCCGCCGAAGCCGCCTCGACCGATCGAGCGCGCGGTCGATGGCGGCGCTCAAGGAGTCGAGGATGGATAGCTGCCGTTCGACCTCCGCGACGATGCTCCGCTGCTCGTCAAGCGTGGGCAACCTCAGGACCAGTTCTCGAAGATCTCGGAGATACAGATGCGGCTGCGCGGTCGAGCCAGAGGCATTCCGAATGGTCTGCTGAAGGCGGGGCGCGCTGAGCGCGATGCGCACGAACCGCGCGTCGACGCCTGGGATCGTTCGGATCGCGGCCAAATTCCGATCCGCGCTGAAGGTGAGACCCTCGGGGACAACGGCAGTCTCGCCAATTGTCCCCACGCAGGTGACGATCACATCACCTGCGCACGGCTCGTAGCGCCGGCGCGTCTGCTCGAAGCCCTCGGGCGAGACGAACGTGCACCCGTCGATGGTGACGCGCCCGTTCCTGATGTGCTTTGCCGTGAGGTGTGGCACTCCCTGGGGCACCCGTTTCGGTGGCCGATGATCGCCATCGGTCACGAAGTCCGCCAGATCCGCGACCCGAACCTCGTTGGCGTCGGTGCGATCAACCGCGGCGCTCAGCACGGCACTCGAATAGCCCTCGGCATGACGCGCGGCACCTCTGAGTCCTGCCTCAGCGGCGTCGGGGCGGGAGAACTGCTCCTCGATCACCGCCACGATCCGTTCCTGCTCACCGATTGGCGGCACGGGGAGCACGATGGTTCCGAGGTTCCTCCGCGACACTCGCTTGCGGGTTGTCCCCGATTGCAGGGCCTCGATCTGGAATCGGGCGCGAGGCGCGTTCAGGAACCACATCAGCCAGCGCGGCGCGGCGCCTGTCACCGACGGCCGAATGACACAGACGTCGACGACCGTGACAGCGGGGCCGGGATCACCGGGGAACAAGCAGGCTCGTCCAAGTGGGTCGGGCATCCGGGCGACAAGCACGTCCCCCCTCTTGAGGAATGTGCACCGGAGCGCCTCTGCCGTTGCCATCGTCAGGCGACGGTTGGAACGGTCGCGCCAGGTCGCCTCGCCGACATCAGCGAGCTGCGTAAGTCGAACCTCACCGGTGGAGTCCTGGTCCTTGCGCTCCACCCAGTCGCCGTCCGCGAAGAGGCCAGATGGCCCGATGATGTCTGCGATGCTCGCCTCGGCCCAGCCCTCCGGCAGCTCTGTCATGCCGCGAGCACCTCGGTGAGCTCGTCGAGGAGCGGCGTGAGTTGATCGCCGAACACTTCGTACGCACGCCCGAGGCCGCCGTGCTCGACGAAGGGCGTGTACTCGAAGTCGTCGGCGGTGATCGCGAGCGAGGCGGCTATGTGGTCGCGGATGCGCTCGAGCCACGCGAGCTGATCGGAGGTGAAAGCCCGGCCGGCGCGGTGGTCGTCGGGATCGTGGTCGGGCGGCTCGCGTCGCGGCGCGTCGAGGACCGGTACCGCAAGTACTACTGGCGAAAGATCGTCCACTACACGACCGTGGTCGTCGCCCTGATCGGTCTGGGGATCGTGTGGCGGCCCTTTGCCGGCCAGCTCGGTCTCCTGCTCGGACTGGTGGCGGCAGGGCTAGTGATCGCCCTGCAAGACGTCATCGGGGCGTTGGCAGGCTGGTTCAACATCATCTCCGGGGGCGTTTTCCGGGTGGGTGATCGGGTGCAGGTCGGCGGCGTTCGGGGCGACGTGATCGACATTGCCCCGCTGAGAACGAAGTTGATGGAGATCGGCTCGAGCGTCGGTGACGAGACGTGGGTTCGGGGCCGCCAGTACACGGGGCGCATCGCGGCGGTCTCGAACAGGGCGACGTTCGACCAGACCGTCTTCAACTACAGCGCCTCGTTCGACTTCCTGTGGGAGGAGTTCACCATCCCGATCGCCTACCGTGACGACTGGCGCACCGCCGAGCAGATCATCAACGAAGAGGTGCATCGGATCTCGGCCTCACGGGAGGCCGAGATTGCCATTGCTGAGATGGTCAAGCGCTATCCGGTCGCGCGTACCGAGGTCGAATCTCGGGTATTCATCCGGGCCACCGACAACTACCTCGAGCTCGCGGCGCGTTTCGTGGTCCCGGTGCGCACGGCGCGCCGGGCCACTGACGAAGTCACCCGGCGGATACTCGACCGACTTGAAGAGGCCGGTATCGCGGTGTCATCGTCGACACAGGACATCACGGTCCGACGAGCAGGCCCGCCGGTGGGCCAGGACGACGTGGCGCCCGCTGACCCCGCGCAGCCCTAGACAGGTGCTTGCTCGTCGTGCGCGCTGCCGATGTCGGACTCGTCAGACTCGGTCGCGAACGCCCGTTCCTCGGCATCGAGGAAGTGGCGTGACTCGCTGAGTTCGAGGAGACGAAACTGTTGCGAGCGTCAGGCTTCTCTCGTGCTCGAGATCAGTGAGACTCGCTGAGCTCACGGGCAGAGATCATGAGCGGCTCCGTGCGGAGTATCGGCAGATGTTCGGCGACCAAGGTCAGTGATGACCACCGTCGCATCTGTGGTCACCCACCGCCATGGCTCTGTAGAGCACACGCGCGCTGACGGCCCTGTAAGCCGTCACTCAGTCGGCTCTAGAAACTCTGCTGGCCGCCAACTCAGCCTCAGGAGAGTTCGACGGAGCCGCCGCCGAAGATGGCGCGATACCTACGCTGCGGCGGCGTTCGCGGGGAGCGTTCGCGCTGGAGTCTGTGGACGTGAGAGCGGTGTTCGGTTCGTGGACTGGGCGTCGCATGCGGCGGACTTCGCGCCGGATGCGTTGTTGGTGGTCGACCCAGACGGGATCGTGTTGTGGGGTTTACCCTCGGCGTATGCGCGGTCGGGGCATGGGCGGCGCCGATGTTGGGAACGGACGGGTGAGCTGGTGTACCCGGATGCTCTGGGGCCTACGCGATGTCGGCCTGTTGCCGAGAGAACGTATCCCGCTTGTCGGGGTCATCGAAGTAGACCAACACCCACGCGTTCGGCGCGCCGGCGCGCACCAGAGCCTCATAGCGATGGTTGCCGTCCTGAAGGAGGAGCCGCCCCTCTTGGAACTCGGCCAGGAGCGGGGGCGGATCCCAACCCCGTTCGACACTCTCCTCCATCGCCGAGACGTCGTCCTCCCACTCGTCGTCCTCGATCGGGCAGAGCGCGTCGTCCTCGGGGCCTGCGAGGCGCACGAGCTCTTCGACCGGGAGCGAGAGCGGCCCGGCCCACCAGTGCTCTCGCTGCGCGAGCGCCGCCGCCAACATCTCGTTGTCGCTGCCTCGGCTGGCGAGGAAGTCGCCGACCCAGAGGGCGGTCTCGTCGTGCTCTGCCGCTCGGTGAGCCGACGCGAGGTCGAAGCGGCGGCCACTCATCCTGCGGAACCTCCCCGTCCGTCGCCGCCGCCAAACACGGTCACGACTCAGGCCGCCGCGATGAGCGCCGCAAGCTCGGTGAGCGACGCGACGCGATCGTAATCGGCGTCGACGTGCAGCCCGAGCGGGTCGATGATGAACGGCCGGATCCCGGCGCGCCGCGCACCGACGATGTCGAACGCCGGCATGTCGCCGACATACCACGCGTCGGCGGGCTCGACCTCCAGGGCGTCGAGCGCGATCTTGAAGATCCGCGGATCCGGCTTCATCACGCCGACGTCGCCCGAGTCGATCACACAACCGACCTCAACGCCGAGGCCCGGCCCTACCTGCAGGATCTCGAGCTCTCGAAGCCGGTTGCCCATCATCCCATCCGCGTTCGAGACGACACCGAGCAAGACGCCCGTCTGGGCGACGGCCCGGAGCCCCTCTCGACACCCCTGCGCGACCGACAACCACAACGCGGCGTCGGCGAACTCGCTATCGAGATGGCGGTGGACGTCGCCCGGATCATCGATGGTCACTCCGCACGCGTCGACGTACGCGTCGAGGTAGCCGCGCCAGCTGCCCACCCAGTCGGCCTCGACGTCGACCTCCGTCGTGAAGCGCGCCGCCGCCCGGTAGTGCGCGTCGTCAAGCCCTTCGGACGCGATCACGACATCGGCTCGCGAGAACGCCCCGATGATCCGCTCGTGCTGGGGCAGCAGAAAGATTCCACCGGCGTCGAACAGCACAGCGCGCGGCTCGGTCATGCGCCTGGAACCTACCTCCCATCGCAGCGACACCCGCTCCGACCCCGGGGCGCCGCTCAGGTCATCGTGCTCGACGGGGTGGCACGGTGGTCGTCATCTGCGGTGTCGGTACAGCTGTCACTCGTCGTCGAGGCGGAAACCGACCTTGAGCGTGACCTGGTACCAGCCGATGTCGCTGTCCTTCATGGCGCCGCGGATGTTGGTGACCTCGAACCAGTCGAGGTTGTGGAGCGTCTTGGCGGCGCGCCCGATGCCGTTGCGGATGGCGTCGTCGATCCCGTGTGCCGACGAGCCGACAATCTCGGTGACCTTGTACGTGTGGTCCATCGGTGCTCCCCGTTCGTTATCGTCAGCCGGAGAGTACCGGGACGACCGCGTGAAGCCGGTGGCGACACCCAGGTGTACGACATCGCTCGACCGAAGGGAGCGCGACGGTCATGATTATCGGGATCGAACCGCACAAGGGTTACGAGGAAGGGCGACGCGGCGCTGGTCATCGGCGGGCCTCCCTGCACCCAGTCCTCGAAGTCGGGGCCGTCCGACGACGAGAGGGCCAGATCGTACGACGAACCGGTAGTCGACTCTCGATCGAATTGATCGGTCGGTGCGACCCGTGGTGACGGTCGGTGTCGATGTCGGAGGCACCAACATTCAAGTCGGTCTGGTCGGTGACGACCACACCGTCGTGGGGCGGGCCAAGCGGCCTACGCCGCGCAAGGGTCCTGCTTCCGTCATCGAGGCGGTCCTCGATGCTATCGACGGGGCCAATGGGGACGCAGTCGACATCGGGGCAGTCGGGATCGGTATCCCCGGTGCGGTGCACGGCGGCGAGGTGGTGCAGGTGCCTAATCTCGCCGGGTGGGATGGACCGGTCGACATCCGAACGCCGATCGGCGAGGCAATGGGGGTGCCGGTCGTGTTGGGGAACGATGCGAACGTGGGCCTGCTCGGCGAATGGGTGGCTGGGGCGGCCCGTGGCCATGACGACGTGCTCGGTGTGTGGCTCGGTACTGGGATCGGTGGCGGGCTGATCCTGCACGGTCGTCCGTACGACGGATCGTTCGGCTCGGCCGGCGAGATCGGCCACGTGATCGTGCGCGCCGACGGCGCGTTGTGTTCGTGTGGTCGACGCGGCTGCGTCGAGGCGTATGCCGGGAGGCGGATGATGGCGGGCGCTGCCCACGCGATGGTCGAGGCCGGCCGTTCGACCGATCTCTTCGACATTCAGCGGGACGAAGGGAAGTCGAGGCCGACCTCGAAGGTCTGGGCTCGTGCCCTTGACGAGGAGGACGAACTGGCCACGCAACTGTTCGACGCTGCCATTGATGCCATCGCTGTCGGGGTGGGATCGGTGGTGAACCTGCTCGACGTCTCTCTGGTGGTGATCGGCGGCGGGATGGCCGAGAAGCTGGGCCAGGACCTCGCCGACCGGATCTTCGAGGCGTCGCGTCCGTGGATGTTGCACCCGAATCCGAAGCTGTCCTTCGCGGTGTCCGCGCTTGGCGATGACGCCGGCGTCGTCGGAGCGGCGGCGCTGGCCCGCGCCGAGGTGATTTCGGACTGAGCCGCGCTTGGGAAGGAAGACACAACGAGGTCCGGGTTGAGCCGACGGGCGATGCGCGACGCACGATCCGCCGATCGCGGCATACCCTCCATGTGAGCGCCTCGGCTGAATGAAGGATGGAGTTCATGCGACTTCAGGGGAGTGCGTGGTTGGAGCGGTTCCGGGCCAGCTTGTTCTTCGTGCCGATGCTCGCCGTATTCGGTTCGATCACCTTGGGATTCGCGAGCCTGGCGTTGGACCGCCACATCGACATGAGTGGCACGGACCTGCCCTTCGGATTCACCTCGACGGTCAACAGCGCACGGGCGTTGTTGAGCACGATCGCCGCAGCGACGATGGCGTTCGCCGGCATCGCGTTCTCGGTGTCACTGCTCATCATCCAGCTGGCGTCCAGCCAGTACTCGCCACGGGTCGTGCACACGCTGTTCCGCGATCCGTACAACAAGCGGGTCATGGCGCTGGTGGTCGGGACGTTCACCTACTGCATCATCGTGCTGCGTTCAGTGCGGTCACCGCTGGAGCAGAGCGGCGATGCAGTGATCCCCAACGTCTCGGTCGCGGTGGCTGTGGTGCTAGGTATCACCACGATCCTCGCCATCGTGGCGTTCATCAACCACAGCGCCCACGCGATGGACGTGTCCGAGATTCTCGAACGGATCCGCCACGAGGCCGTCGCGCACGTGAAACGAGAGTGGTCCCCGTCGGAGGCTGGTACGCAGGCAGCCGCCGACGGGCAGCAGCCCACAGCTTCGACAGACGGCATGTCGAGCTTTGTGATCCGCTTTGACCGCAGCGGGTGGCTCCAACAGCTCGACGCCGACGCGCTCCTCGAATGCGTTCCCCAGGGCGGGGTGATGCGGCTCGTCACCTATCCCGGTAGGTACGTGATCGAAGGAACGCCGCTGTGCACGCTCACCCCCCGACCCGACGACGAAGATGCCGTGGCGCGGCACGTGTGCACCTCGGTCGTGGTCGGCGCGACCCGCACGATGCAACAGGACACCTCCTACGGGTTGCGACAGCTGGCTGACATCGCGCTGAAGGCGCTCTCGCCGGGCATCAAGGACCCCACCACCGCCCAGGACGCCATCTTCCACTCTGCCGCGGTGGGGTTGACCCGGTTCGCCGGACATCGTGACTATGCCGCGTGAGCGGTGTTGGTGTTGCGGATCTTGTTCTCGTAGGCGACGGGCGTGCAATAGCCAAGCGTGGAGTGGAGCCGGCGCCGGTTGTAGAACACCTCGATGTAGTCGAACACGGCCCGCCGTGCGTGCGTGCGCGTCGGCTGTGGTTGGCGGTAGATGCACTCGAGTTTGAGCGACGCGAATAAGCTCTCCGCGACCGCGTTGTCCCAGCATTGCCGAGGACGCGATAGGGACTGGAGCATCTTGTGGTCGGCGAGCAGGTCGGTGAACTCGGTCGAGGTGTATTGGGTGCCGCGGTCGGAGTGGAACATCGCTCCCGTCGCGGGCTGCCGCGCGTCGATGGCCATTCGTAACGCGTCGCAGACGAGTTCGGCGCGCATGTGATCGGCCATCGCCCACCCGACCACGCGTCGTGACGCGAGGTCGATGACGGTCGCGAGATACAGCCAGCCTTCCCACGTCCGGATGTAGGTGATGTCACCGACGTAGACACGGTCGAGCTCGACCGTGCCGGGCCCGAACGTGCGCTTGAGGAGATCGACCGCCAAGACAGCGGGATCGGAGATGGTGGTCTTGATCCACCGTCGCCGGCACCGACCCACCAGGCCTCTGGTGCGCATGATCCGCGCCACGCGTTCGCGGCGGACGTGCACGCCGTCATCTCGCAGCGCCCGATGCACCCGCGGCCAGCCATACGTGCCGCGAGACTCGTCGAAGATCTCCTGGATACGTTCCCCCAGCTGCTCGTCAGCGAGCTGACGTGGCGAGGGGACGTGCTGGTGCCATTCGTAGAACGCGGACCGGGAGACCTCAAGCAGACAGCACGCCTTCGCGACGTTGCGCTGCTCGGCCTTCTCCGCCTCGATGAACGGGAACACGTTCACCGGGTCTCCCTCGCGAAGAAAGCCGTCGCTCGCTTGAGGATGTCGCGCTCCTCGCGCAGCACCCTGTTCTCCTTGCGCAACCGTGCGAGCTCGGCCCGCTGCACGCTGGTCAACCCCTCACGATAACCGTCGTCGATGTCGGCCTGCTTCACCCAGGCACGCACCGCGGTCTCGGTCAGATCAAGATCGCGCGCGACGCTCGCCGCCGAGTTCCCCGTCTGGTGGACCAGCTCGACAACCTCGGCCTTGAACTCATTGGTGAAGGACCGACGCGGGCGCTTCGCTCGTCCCATCGTCTCCATCATGATGGACATCCTCTCCGGGGCTACACCCCTGATCGTGGATGTCCGTCAAACCGGGTCAGGCCCAGCTCGCTGCTTGCGGCCCAATGTTGCGTAAGAGTCAACTGTTGAGGTGAGCTGATAGTGGTGCTCATTCCAGAGATCCAGCTCAATTATCTGAGTGATCTCGTTATCTGTATGCGAGGTCCAATTCGGTCCGCTCATCCTGCATCTACGAGAGCGTGGGAGACACAACTCTTCCGGGCGCTAGTCGCGACGCCAGCTGCCATCGGCAGGGCGTTCCGGCATCGAACCTGGGTGGCCGAGTTTTCCGTCAGCGGCATCAGCAAACCAGCCAGCCCAACGATCGACAAAGTCGGCGAGGTCCTCGACCACTAGCGGAGTAAAGGGCCAGGCTAGCTGAAACTCAGCCATCCCCGCCCAGACGGCTTTGGCCGACTCTTCGCTCGGGACGAGCGCAAACGGATCCTGTCGGCCCCGGCGAGCAATCAACGGTGCGA
>Ga0209587_1001596_pt1 | contig 10531 bp, 10 predicted proteins | sample NGEPerD_2_FD_184512 | JGI IMG/M metagenome (GOLD analysis project Ga0209587, IMG submission 184512) | Arctic peat soil microbial communities from the Barrow Environmental Observatory site, Barrow, Alaska, USA - NGEE PermafrostL1-D... | ecosystem: Environmental > Terrestrial > Soil > Wetlands >... | reverse complement strand
AGGTGTTCGTCAGGATCAATGGAGAGACGCATTATCTCTGGCGTGCGGTAGATCACGAAGGCGAGGTGCTTGAGGTCTTCGCGACGAAGCGCCGGGATCGAAAGGCTGCGCTGAAATTCCTGAAGCGTACGATGAAGCGTTACGGCCGACCGCAATCAATTGTAACCGACCGGCTACGGTCGTACCGATCGGCGATGAGAGTAATCGGCAATGCTGCCGATCAGGAGTGCGGTCGGTGGCTCAACAATCGCGCAGAAAATTCCCACCAGCCGTTCCGACGACGAGAACGAGCGATGCAGAGGTTCAGGGCCGTAAGGACCCTACAGAAATTTGCAGCCGCCCACGCATCAATCCACAATCACTTCAACCACGACCGTCACCTCAACCGCCGCGACATCTTCAAACAGAACCGTTCTGCCGCCCTGGCCGAGTGGCGTCAGCTGGCGGCCTGAACGCCTCAGACCAGCACCCTTCGCAGGCCCGCTCAGGTTAGTCTGACAATGCCTCTAGACTGTATGCAACGGAGTGATTGATACGCTTCGTGTCGAAGCGAGCGTGCAGGACATCCCAATGCGTGGCTTCGTCGGCGTGGATGCGCGTGGAAGGCATTGTCAGACTAAACCGGCTTGAGCCTCCTGGCGAGGATCCGTAGCCTCCGGCGATGCGCAATCCCTTCCGTTATTTCAACAGCTCGCCCGAGGTGATCCGCCTCACGGTGATGATGTATATCCGCTATCCACTGTCGCTGCGGCAGGTGGAAGATTTGCTGTTCGAACGCGGCATCGATATCTGCCACGAGACGATACGGTTTTGGTGGAATCGCTTTGGTCCGATGTTCGCCAACGAGATCAGAAAACGTCGTATTCAGACTCGATCATATTCGCACTGGCGTTGGCACCTGGACGAGGTCTTCGTCAGGATCAATGGAGAGACACATTATCTCTGGCGTGCGGTCGATCACGAAGGCGAAGTGCTTGAGGTCTTTGTGACGAAGCGCCGGGATCGCATGGCTGCGTTGAAGTTCTTGAAGCGTGCGATGAAACGCTATGGCCGGCCTAAGGCAATCGTGACGGACCGGCTTCGATCTTACGGCGCCGCGCTAAAGGTCATTGGGATTGTGGAGCGTCAGGAGTGCGGTCGTTGGCTCAACAACCGGGCCGAAAACTCACATCAGCCGTTCCGGCGACGAGAGGGTGCTATGGCGAAGTTCAGGGACATCAAAACCCTGCAGAAATTTGCCGCCGCGCACGCCTCGATCCACAACCACTTCAACCACGACCGTCACCTCAACGGCCGCCATATCTTCAAACAGAACCGTTCTGCCGCTCTGGCCGAGTGGCGTCAGCTTGCAGCGTGAGAGTCCTGACCGATCGTGATCGGCCAGATCATGATTAGTTAGTCTGACAACGCCGGCAAATGCGCCGGAAACCGCCCGAAAAAGGGAGGTTCCGTGAAACACGATTTTTCGTGCCATAACAATGACTTAGCATGGCTGGGGCGCCAGGGTTCGAACCTGGGATCACGGGATCAAAACCCGATGCCTTACCACTTGGCTACGCCCCAATATCGCGCGCATCTAAGAGAATGGCTCACATCCCTCATACAATATGGCGAGCGGCTGCCCTCCTACCAGTATCGGGCCCATGGAGCAACGCCATGCCACCCGGCGCTCTCAGTCCGAAGGCGGCCGAGGGCCGGCATAGGATATTGCCTGCTCGACCGACTTGCCATAGCGCACCAATGGCTTTTTGAGCCCCGCCTGCAACAGCACCCGCCGCACGCCAGGCGTCGCGCCAACCAAGAAGACCGTCGCCCCTGCCTTGGTGAGCTTCTCAGCGAGTCTCAGCAGCGTCTTGGCCGCGGTGCTGTCGACCATCGGCACTTCGGAAAAGTCGAGCACGAGCACGCGGGGATGCGGCCCGATCCGCTCGAGGACTCCGCTGACAGCGGCCACCGCACCAAAGAAGAACGCCCCGCTGATGCGGTAAATGACGACATCCCGGTCCGCGGACTCCGCCGGGTCGTAGGATATGCGGCCTGCGTAGTCGTCAGCCCGGTCCTCGGCGATCAGTGGCGCCTCGCCCTCGACCTCGACGCTTTCGGCCATGCGGTGCAGGAAGATAAAGGCCCCAAGGACCACGCCGACGCCGATCCCAGTGGTGAGATCGACGAACACCGTCAGAAGAAACGTGGCGAGCAGGATGAGCCGATCGCCACCGGAGGCCCGCAGCAGGCCGATAAAGTCGTGACGCTCGGACATGTTCCAGGCGACGACGGCAAGCAAGGCCCCTAAGGCCGCGAGCGGGATGTAGCCCGCCAGGGGCGCCGCTACCAGCATGAACACGAGGAGATAGCCGGCATGCAGGATACCGGAGACCGGACCCTTGGCGCCGGCGCGAATATTGGTGGCCGTGCGGGCGATGGCGCCGGTCACCGGAATGCCGCCGAACACGGTCGAGCCGATGTTGGCCACGCCTTGCGCCACAAGCTCGCAATTGGAGCGGTGCCGCCGGCCGGACATGCCGTCGGCCACCACGGCGGACAACAGGGACTCGATGGCGCCGAGAAGCGCTATCGTTACCGCGTCGGGAAGCACCGCTTGGAGCTTCGCCAGGCTGAACGCTGGCAGTGACGGATCGGGAAGGCTGCGCGGCAACGCGCCAAAGCGCGAGGAGATGGTGGCGACGTCGAGATTGAGCGCCCAGGCGATCCCCGCGGCGGCAATCACCGCGATCAAAAAGCCCGGCCAGGCCGGCCGCCATCGTCGCAAACCGACAATGATGCCAAGGGCCCCACGGCGCCGACAGCCATCGCTTGCCCATTGACCGTGGCCCGCGCGTTCCAAATGGCCTCGAGCTTGGGCACGAAGGCCGCGGGCTCGCTCGCCAGGTCAAGCCCAAGCAGTTCCTTGAGCTGGCTGGCGAAGATGATGACCGCGATGCCCGCGGTGAAGCCCACGGTCACCGGAAAGGGGATGTACTTGATATATGTGCCGAGCCGCAGGAATCCGGCGGCGATCAGAATCAGACCCGCCACCAGCGTGGCGAGCACCAGCCCGTCATAGCCGTGCCGTTCGACGATGGCGGCGATGATGACGATGAAGGCGCCGGCCGGGCCGCCGATCTGGAAGCGGCTGCCGCCAAGCGCCGAAACGAGAAAGCCGCCGATAATGGCCGTGAACAGCCCCCGCTCCGGGCCGACGCCGGAGGCGATGGCGATGGCCATGGACAGAGGCAGCGCGACGATGGCGACGGTCAGGCCGGCGACCGCATCGGCGCGGAAGTCCCTCAGACCGTAGCCTTCGCGCAGCACGGTGAAGAGCTTCGGCGTGTAGAGCTCGGCAAAACTCGGGTCGCGCCGTCTTTTGGACCTCAACAAGGCCTCCCTCATGGGTGGGGACACATCGAAAAATCAAGAGGCCAGGCAAGCGAGGCCCGAAGCGCAGAATCGCCGCGGCATCCGCCCCGTTGCGGCGAGACTGGACGAAGCCTGGCGGATTGATGTTTGGGATAGCTGGCCGGGGCCTATTGCCACAATGCGCTCTAGTGGCGCGGGCTGGTGGGCGAGCCGGCCGCAACGGGCTTTCTTGCGGGCCAGCGCCTTGCCGTCTATATACGTCCGTCTTCAGCTAAGCGGAGTGTGGCGCAGCTTGGTAGCGCACCTCGTTCGGGACGAGGGGGTCGCAGGTTCAAATCCTGCCACTCCGACCACCATCTCGCATGGCGGTGCTCGGCTGGGAGACGCGCAAAGCCCGGCGAAACGCGGCAAAATGCGCCCTAATCCCCGCCTTGCCAGTCATATTTTGCGCAAAAAGCCATGGGAACGTTAACGCTGCAAGGTCGGCAGCGCTGCTGGCCGGCCGCCGCTCCGCTAAGATGCCGCGCGGGTTCACCAGAAGACCAACAACAATTCGAGACCATGTCGGCGGAGCTTGCTTTCAATCGTAGCGTGGACGTCGATTACGGCGTGGCCGAGGAGGTCGTGCCTGGCGTGCGGCGCATCGTGGCCAACAACCCGAGCCCGTACACGTTTCTCGGCACCAACACCTATATCGTCGGCTCCGGCGAGGTCGCGGTGATCGATCCGGGACCGGCCGACGCGGCTCATCTCGCGGCGATCGCCAAGGCAACGCGGGGCGAGCGCCTCACCCATATCCTCATCACCCACAGCCATCGCGACCATTGCGACGGGGCGAAGCCCCTGCAGGCGATGCTCGGCGGCGAGATCGTCGCCTATGGGCCGGCCGCCACGCCACGCGGCGCCGGCACGGCAGGCCTCGGCGACGCGTTCGTCGATTCCGCGTTCAAGCCGGATCGCCCGGTCGCCGACGGAGACACCGTCAAGGGGCCCGGCTTCGCGCTCGACGTGCTGCACATGCCCGGCCATGCGCCGGACCATCTATGTTTCGCGCTCGTGGGCAAACGCACGGTGTTCACCGGCGACCATGTGATGGGCTGGAACACCACCGTGATCGCGCCACCCGAGGGCAACATGGCCGATTTCATCGACTCGCTCGAACGGTTGATGCAGCGCCACGACAAGATTTTCCTGCCGGCCCATGGCGGGCGCATCGAGACGCCGCAGCGCGTGGTTCGCGCCTATATCACCCACCGCAAGTGGCGGGAGCAGACCATCATGGCCTGTCTCGACGACGGCGTGGGCACGATCCCGCGCATCGTGGCGAAGCTCTATGGGGGGCTCGATGCCAGCCTCAAAGAAGCGGCCGCGCTCTCGGTGCTCGCCCATCTGGAACATTTGATCGCCAGAGACATGGTGGCGGCGGAAGGCGCGACCGACCGGTTCAGCGCCTACTACGTGCGCCCCGCTTCCGCCGCTGCGTCTTCGTGACCTCTTCGGCGGGCTTGGCGACCGGATCCTCTGTCTTGGGCGCGGCCTGTTCGAGCACCGTCTTCTCGCCCTTCTCCAGCGTTGTCGTCACTTCCGCATAGAGCGCCCGGATGCGGTCGGCATTGGCGCCGAAATCGTGCATGCCGTAGCGGGACGCCGAACGGACGTCGATCAGCGTGTGGGCATCGTCGCCCTTCACCCGGACCACCACGTCGTCGGTAAACCCCATGACCATGGTCCGGTCCGTCGCCTCGATGCGGCCGACGCCGCTCTCGCCGGGGGTTTCGTTCACGACGACGGCCCAGCCGAGCCGCCCAATCGCCTCGTTGACGATCGCGAACACTTCGGGCGCTGAGCGTTCGAGATACATGGGGCCGATGTCGGCATAGGCCTCCGCCTGCTTCTCCGCCTGCTCGGCATCCGGGTTGCTCAGGGGGTTGGCGTCGGCGGGACGCTGGGTGCCGAGCACGGTGAACTGGAGAGGATCGGCAGGCGTCGTCTGGATATCGGTGAGCGGCGGCAGAAGGACCACCTTCGTCAGAAAGTAGACGGGCAGCGCCAAGCCCATCAGTCCCAGCACGATCGCGGCAAAATCTTGCGCGGCGCCGGTCTGGCCGCCGTACCAGATGCGAATGAGCGAGCCCACGGCGATGATGACCGCGATCGCCATGCCCACCATCGAGACGCCGATCAGATTGACGGCCGCCGGCGTGCCGAGCCCGAAGAAGCGGTGCAGGATGACCGTCAGGACCAGGAGCTGGAGGAAGAACAGCGCGATGCGCCGCGCCCATCTGGCCTCGCGCGCCTCCTTGACCGCGAAGCGCGCGGTCGAGAATCGATCCAGTGAATAATTCGCCGTCACGTCAACACGGCCCTCATGCTGAAACCGCCCTCGCCCATCATTCTAATCGCTAAACGGACGCCGTGGCAGGTTTGTGGTGGCGCGCCCTCACACATGCTGGCCGCCATTGATATGCAGCTCCGCGCCGTTGATATAGCTCGACTGGTCCGAGCACAGGAAATAGATGACCTTGGCCACTTCCTCAGGCTCTCCGAGCCGGCGCATGGGAATGTCGGCGAGCAGCGCTTCGGTGCCGGGCGAGAGAATAGCCGTGTCGATCTCGCCGGGCGAGATGGCATTGACCCTGATGCCGCGCGGCGCGAAGTCGGCGGCCATTTCCCGGGTGAGCGCGGCAAGGGCGGCTTTCGAGGTTGCGTAGGCGGAGCCGGCAAAGGGATGCACCCGGCCGCCGGCGATCGAGCTCACATTGACCACCGTGCCGGACGCCGCTTCGAGCTCGTCGATCAGGCCGCGGGCTAGCATGATGGCGGCGAAGAAGTTGACCTGGAAGATGCGCTGCCAATCCTCGAGCGGCGTGTCGAGACAGGACAGCCGCTTGCCGCCCTCTGCCTTTGGCGAGATGGCCGCATTGTTGACCAGCGCATTCAAGCGTGAGCCTTGCACGCGCAGCCGATCCTTGATCTCGGCGATGGCGCGGATCGTGCCGTCAGGGTCGGCAAGATCGACCTGGATGTGATTCTCAGGTCCCGCCTCCCAAGGGCAGTCCTCGGGAAAGGGCTGGCGCGAGCAGGAGATCACCCGCCAGCCGGCGGACGAGAATCGCTTGACCGTGGCGTGGCCGATGCCGCGCGAAGCGCCGGTCAGGAGCAGGGTCTTGCGCTCTTCGTTCGGAATGAGGGTCATGAGGTGCGAAGGTTTGGGGCGCGGAGGTCATGGGGTGCGGAAGTCATGGGGTGCGAAGGTTCTTTGGCCGGCCAACCCTAAGGGCTCGCGCCGCTCACGGATAGAGGCGGGTCTTGGTCCAGGCGCCGTCGGGGGTGGCCCGGCGGAACACGATCCGGTCGTGCAGGCGGAAATCGCCGCTTCTCCAGAACTCGATCTCCACCGGCCGCACGCGATAGCCGCGCCAATACGCGGGCCGCAGCACGTCGCCGGTGGCGAACTCCTCGGTGCAACGCTTCACAGTGTCCTCCAGCGCGGCGCGGCTCGCGAGCGGCCGGGACTGGCTTGATGCCCAGGCCCCGATCCGGCTCTCCCGGTGGCGCGTGGCGAAATAGGCGTCGGCCTCGGCCTCGGTGGCGGGCTCGATGGGACCGCGAATGCGGATCTGACGCCCGAGGCTCTTCCAGTAGAACAGCAGCGCCGCCTTAGGCGTCGCGGCCAGTTCCAGCCCCTTGGCGCTCTCGCAATTCGTATAGAAGACGAAGCCTTGGCTGTCGGCGCCCTTCAAGAGAATCATCCGCACATTGGGCATGCCCCCGGCATCGACGGTGGCAACCGCCATGGCCTCGGGATCGGCGGGCTCGGCTTTTTCGGCCTCTTTCAGCCAATGCCTGAACAAGACGAAGGGATCCTCGGCGGCGGTGAAATCCTGGGCTTCCGGTGCTTTGTCGTCCATCTCTCGGCTGCTCTCTGCGGCGCCGCGTCGCCCGGCTCAAAAAAAATCCCGGGCCGGTACGGCCATTTACGTTTTCCTCACTCTGATAGGGCAGGATCGCTCGTGTTGATAGTGGGCGCGGGGATTTGAGTAGCCGCGTCGAGTTTGGGGACGAATTGTTATGCGTACGTTCCATTGGAACGCCCCTATCATTGGGGCGGGCGCTCTAGTGTTGTCAGTATTGCTGCCCGCCCTTTCTCCTCTCATGGCCGAGGAGAGCGGGGCAAACGACGTCGCGGCCGTGACCACGGGGCCTCAGCCGCAAGGCCTGAACGCCCTGAAATCCAGCCTCGATCATAGCGACCGCGCGGTCGCGTTTCAGGCGCTGCAAATGGCTCTCACCGAGCTCGGTGACGGCGTGACGCTGGTATGGCGCCGCCCGGCAAGTCAGCTCGCCGGCCGAGTCAAACCGGTATCTGCGTTCCGCGACGATCAGGGCCGCATTTGCCGCCATGTCCTCTATTCGCTCGCGCTCGGCGCCTACGAAAAGAAGATCGAGGGTGTCGCCTGCCGCGAGCAAGACGGCCATTGGTCAATCTCAGGCTAAAGGGGTTCAAAATGTCCAATTCCCAGCATCCGACCGCTCGTGCCGCTGCCGCCGCCGCGACCAATCAAGGCGAGGCGCGCGAGACCCAAGGCCAGAACTCAAGGTTCACGCCGCTGCGCTCCTACGTCACGCGGGCACAGGCTCTGACCAGAGAAGCCCGCAGCGAGCTGGCCCTGTCCCGCCTGATCCCGGCGCCGCGCCTTTAAGACCTAGGCGCGCCTCCGGGCCCAGCCGGGCGCTCATCTCTCGCGGCGTCCGGCCCGTCAGCACGGGAAATCGTCCTCCGTGTATAGAACTGACCGGAAAATCTGTCCGCTTCGGCCTATGTGAGTCTGTGGAGGCACTTAAAGTTGTCCCCCAATCCCTAGACTTGGGCCGTTTTTCAGCGGCTCTTTTTTTTGCCGGGTCGTGATGTCTAATTTTGCTCAGACCTGTGGGCGGCGTGATGTCCAAAATGACCATGGACCAGAGCGCGGCGGGCCTGAGGCTCAGATCACTATCCCTCTCCCTCTGGGGGAGGGATGGCGATCTCTGCATCCAGGCCCCAGCCGGCGAAGCGATTCTCCTCGCAACGACGCGTCCAATCCGGTCCCCGAAGGCCGGATCTCCCGTATTTGCCCGCCGACCTCGGGCCTCTCAGGTTTAAAAGCCTACGGCCCGGCACGCCCGCCATGTATAAAGCCCCGACTTCTGGCTTGAAGGAGGGCGAATGGCGGACGGCGGAAAACTCATGGCAGGCAAGCGCGGCGTCGTGTTCGGCGTCGCCAACAACCGCTCTATCGCCTGGGGCATCACCAAGGCCATCACCGAGCAGGGCGCCGAGGTGGCGCTCACCTACCAGGGCGAGGCGCTGAAGAAACGCGTCCAGCCGCTCGCCGATGAGATCGGCTCCAAGCTCGTGCTGCCTTGCGACGTCACCGACCGGGCCTCGATCGATGGGGTGTTCACCGCGCTGGCGTCAGAATGGGGCACCATCGACTTTCTGGTCCACGCCGTGGCCTTTTCCGACAAAGAGCAGCTCGACGGACGCTATGTGGACACGACGGAGGAAAACTTCGTCAAGACGCTGCTGATCTCTTGCTACTCGTTCACCGCGCTCGCCAAGCGCGCGGAAGCGCTGATGCCGAATGGCGGCTCGCTGCTGACGCTGACCTATTATGGCGCGGAGAAGGTGATGCCCCATTACAATGTGATGGGCGTGGCCAAGGCAGGGCTGGAGGCCAGCGTGCGCTATCTCGCGGCCGATCTCGGCAAAGGCAATATCCGCGTCAACGCCATCTCCGCCGGGCCGATCAAGACGCTTGCGGCGAGCGGAATCGCCGACTTCCGCTACATCCTCAAATGGAACGAGAACAATTCGCCGCTGCGCCGCACCGTGACCATCGAGGACGTGGGCGGCGGCGGGCTCTACCTGCTTTCGGACTTAGGTCGCGGAGTGACGGGCGAGGTGTTGCATATCGATGCGGGCTACCACGTGGTCGGGATGAAGACCGTGGACGCGCCGGATATCCCCGTGGGGGGAGAGTAGCGGGACGCGGGCAACGCGCCCGCGCCCCCTTCTTCTCATCGGTATGACCTCTAGCCGACGCGGAACACCGCGCCCTGAACCGAGCGTGGCCGCTCGCGGACGCGGCCGTCGTCATTCCCCGACTTGACGATCCATTGACCACTCGCGTTGCGGCCGGTGATCATGCCGACATGATGCGACCACACCACCACGGCGCCGACCCGCGGGCCCGAGGACCGGCCCCAGCTGGCCCAATTGCGCGCCAGATTGAGTTCGGGGCCGCCGCCTTTTTGCGTGCGCATCCACCAGCCGCACCAGCGCGCGGGCTTTGGGCCGACGCTGTAGCGTCCGCCCGTCGTCCTGGTCACCTTGCCGGTCCGGTTGGACTTGCGCTCGGCCGCTTGCGCCGGCGAGGCATTTTTCGCGAATGGCGAGGGGAAGGCTTGGGCGGGGACAAGCGGCACGGCGCTCGCCAGGATCAGAACAGTCAACATTGCAAAGACCGCATGCACAGCACGCATTGGCTACTCCATTACTGATTGTGGGGGGTTTGGAAGACCGGCGAAGACTCAGCCGGTCCGCGCCTCGACGCGTGCGGGCAAGCTACGGAAAAATAAGACGAAAACCCGTCTGCCAGGGGGCTGCGAGAAGCCCATTCAGGGGCTGGTAGCGCCCTCAATGGTCGCAACCGCGCGGAACCCAAGAAATTCGCGCATTCGCCCCCGTCAGCCCTCAGCCAGAAGCCGCGAGAGGGACGCCATGTCGCATGAGGGCGGTCATTGGCCGGGCGCGAGCTTGCCCTCTGGGTCGCCCCGTGAGCCCGACAGGCAGTCGCTCCGCTCTCGTCATACCGGCGAAAGCCGGTATCCAGTCGCGCGAAGCGCAAATAAAGCTGGACCCCGGCTTTCGCCGGGGTGACGCAGAAACAGGGGCGGCCTTATCCCCGCGCGCCAAACCTGCGTTACACTCCCACCACCTCGTCCGTTGAGGGGCGCGCTCATGAGGCGTCTTGATCGCGGGACGGGGTGCGGCGCCTGCGGGGCTTGTACGTGACAAGTCACTCGGGCGGCATCGGGGCTCCCCCCGGGACCACTAGGAGTCCCCGCCAGGAGCTGGCAGTTAGATCCCGGACAGACAGTCCGGGATTGAAGCGGGGCCCGACGCCGTAAC
>Ga0209587_1001595_pt1 | contig 10541 bp, 10 predicted proteins | sample NGEPerD_2_FD_184512 | JGI IMG/M metagenome (GOLD analysis project Ga0209587, IMG submission 184512) | Arctic peat soil microbial communities from the Barrow Environmental Observatory site, Barrow, Alaska, USA - NGEE PermafrostL1-D... | ecosystem: Environmental > Terrestrial > Soil > Wetlands >... | reverse complement strand
AGTGTGATATGCGCAAGGTTACCACTGTGCGGCGTCACTAGGCCGCGGCCTAGTGACGCCGCACAGTGGTAACCTTGCGCATATCACACTACCCGGAGGAGGGCGAATGCGCGTAGACGAGCTTGGGGAGTTCGGGCTGATCGAACGACTGAAGAATCACGTAGGCGCGGCGTCGCCCGACGCGGTAACGGAACTCGGAGACGACGTCGCAGTGCTGCGCATGGCTGGAGAACGGGAGTACGTTCTCGCTACCACCGACATCCAGGTGGAAGGGGTGCATTTCCTACCACATGCAATCTCCCCAGAACAGCTGGGGCGAAAGGCGGCGGCTATCAACTTGAGCGACATCGCTGCATGCGGCGGCGTGCCCCGCCACGCACTCGTTTCGCTCATACTCACCCCCGTCACCGAAGTCGAGTATGTGGAAGCCCTCTACGATGGCTTCCGAACCGAATGCGAACCGCACGGAGCAGCCGTAGTGGGCGGCAACCTGGCCCGGGACGAACGTCTCGTGGTAGACGTGTTTCTCCTAGGTGAAGTGGAGCGCGCCCACCTTTGCCTACGCTCCGGGGCAAAGCCCGGCGATCTGGTCATGGTCACTGGAACCCTGGGCGATTCCGCAGCCGGCCTCACCCTCATCCAGGATACCAGCATAACCGTTTCTCCTTCCGACCGGTCCCGACTCATCGCACGCCACCTTGTCCCGACCGCCCGCGTGCAGGAAGGGAGCGCAGCGGCCGCCACCCGCAGGGTCACCGCGATGATCGACCTGAGCGACGGGCTAAGCAGCGACATGGGCCATATCTGCACGAAAAGCGGAGTCGGCGTCCGCCTCCTTGCCGATCTTCTCCCTATCGATCCCTCCGTGGAGCGTGTGGCGGAAAAGACCGGCCGTAATCCCCGGTCTTTCGCCCTCGAAGGAGGAGAAGACTACGAGCTCTGCCTGACCGTCCCCCGCGACGCCGCCGAGGAAGTGGCGGCGGCCGTGACCGAGGCGACCGGCACCACGGTGACCGTGGTGGGTGAGATCGTCCCGCAGAAGGAGGGGCGCCTTCTCGTTCTCCCGGACGGAGAAGAGGTTCCTCTGGAGGCGACAGGTTGGGAGCATTTCAAAAGAGGAGCTGGAGGACCATGACGGTCCGTGCGCTCACAATCGCCGGTTCTGACTCCGGGGGCGGAGCGGGAATCCAGGCCGATCTCAAGGCTTTCGCTGCACGCGGTGTGTACGGCATGAGTGCTGTCACCGCCCTGACCGCCCAAAACACCAAAGGCGTGTTCGGTATTCATCAAGCGCCGGCGGAATTCGTGCGCCTGCAGATCGACACCGTGATGGAGGACATCGGTGCGGATGCCTGGAAGACGGGCATGCTCGCCAACGCCGGCATCATCAAGGCCGTGGCCCGGGCGGCCCGGGAATGGGAGGTTGAGAAGCTGGTAGTGGATCCGGTCATGGTGGCAAAAAGCGGTGACCCTCTGCTTCCCCTTCAGGCATGCCGGGTCCTTATCGACGAACTCCTCCCGCTCACTCTGATCCTTACGCCCAACCTCGATGAAGCAGGTGTGCTCGCGCAGACAGTCGTAGAAACGCGGGAGCAGATGGAGCAGGCGGCCGAGGCCGTGCACATCCTGGGACCGCGCTACGTCGTGATAAAAGGCGGTCACTGGACGGCTGCGGGGAGGTCTGCCGGGACGGCGGCGGTCCCATCGCAGGCGCTGGACGTGCTCTACGATGGCCGGAGCCATACCTGGCTCTCGTCGCCCTGGATCGATACGGTGAATACCCACGGCACCGGGTGCACCTTCGCCTCCGCACTCGCAGCCGAGCTTGCCAAGAACCAGCCCGTCGAGCAGGCTGTGCGAATAGCCAAAGACTACCTGACTGCCGGCCTGCAGTCCGGCGCACATCGGCGCATCGGAAAGGGGCACGGCCCGCCGGAACACTTCCCAGCCACCGTGTAGGAGCAGCCAATAAGATCACGTACGTAGATGCTGACGAGCGACACAATCTCACCTCATCTACTAGGCCTGCCCGTGAGGGCATACTGCCACACACAAACCGCAGCCCAGACCACCCAGCTCCTTCTTCCCGGCCGTCCGGTAATCCCTGCAGGCCGCTACATCCACCCGTTGGGCCACGTCCTCCCCCACGGCAAAGGAGTGCCCCACCACAGCGCCCGCAGGGCACACTTCCACGCAGCGCTCACAGGTGCCGCAGTAGTCCTTGCCCGGCCCGGTCCGCCCGGAAGTGGACTCCCCTGCCTCTATGGTCCCCGAGCGCAAGGGAGCATCGGTGAGCACCGTGATCAGCCGCACCCTGGGTCCCGCCTTCCGGGTCACCAGAAGCGCGTTCTTCCCGATCCACCCTAAGCCCGCCAGGTTGGCGGCCATCTTGTGCGGGAGTTGGCCGGCCAACCTATTCTCTTCCACGTAAAGAGAGCTGGGAATAACCAGCGCCCCGTGCCCAGCTCCGCCCAGAAACTCCGCCACCTTCATCCCCGCCGCTTCCAACCGCCTGTTCACCGCCCGATAAACGTGCTCATCGTAGAGGCGGACGGTGGACGGATCCCGGTGACCGTCCGGCAAACGGTCCACTATCCCGTCCTGCAACCTATAGGCGAGGGAGACGGCACGGGAAAAGGAGGTGAGCCACTCTCCTCCCTGAGAGACGATGACCTCTCTCACAGCGGCATCCTCCAAATCAGCCACCCCCAACGCAAACATCCCCTCCCCTGCGGCTATCTCCCTCAGGCGGCTCTCTGAAGAAATAGTCATCCGTATCCCCCCTGACGAGCGGCCTCGTACAACACCCAAGTGTTCATTTTAGTAGGATCTCTCCCTGGGTTCCAAACCTTCTATCACCACAGGCCGGTACTCCAGCCGGGGTCCTTCCTCCGTCCGATAGGCCAGAGTGTGCTTCAACCACCCAGAGTCGTCCCGGCGCGGGAAATCCGTACGGGTATGGGCTCCCCGCGACTCCTCCCTCGCCAAAGCTCCCTCCGCGCCAGTCAGAGCGACATCCAGCATGAGATCCAACTCCAGCACCCGCAATAGGTCCAGGTTGAAGGTCTTCCCCTCAGCCCGTACTCCAACGCAGGCGTACAGCTTCCGTAGTTCCCTCAGGACCTTCACGGCCTCTCTCAGACCATCCTGATGCCGGAACACCTGAACATAGTCATCCATCGCTCCAGTTAATCTCCGACGCAGATCGTAGGCATCTTGCTCCGAAAACGTGTCTGCCCTCTGAGAGAAGCGGACATGGACTCTGGTCACCCCCGCGGCCACCGCGCCGTCAACCTCTGATCTGCTGAACTTGACCTCGCCCGAAACATCTTGAGCCGCCGCCTCGCCCACACGCTTGCCGAACACGATTGTCTCCAATAGGGAATTCCCTCCTAGGCGGTTTGCCCCGTGCACAGAAACGCAGGCGCACTCTCCCGCTGCGTAGAGCCCTTCCACCTCCGTTCTCCCATCATGGTCTGCGTCTATGCCACCCATAGAGTAGTGCTGGCCGGGCTGCACGGGTATCGGTTCAACCACCGGATCCAAACCTGCGAAATGCACGCACAGCTCTCGGATGCCGGGAAGTCGTTCGCTGATGACCTTCTCGCCTAGATGCCGCAGATCCAGGTAGACGAAGGGCTTGCCCCCGATCCCGCGACCCTGGTCTATCTCCGTCTGGATAGAGCGAGCCACCAGATCACGGGGAGCCATCTCCATGAACTGTGGCGCATATTCACTCATGAATCTATCCCCACCGGCATTCAAGAGATAGCCGCCCTCGCCCCGGCACCCTTCGGACATAAGGATGTTGGTACCATAGAGCGTGGTCGGATGGAACTGCACAAACTCCATATCCGCCAGCGGCACACCAGCCCTGTAGGCCAGGGCCATACCTGTGCCCGTGTTGATCAAAGCCCCCGTAGAACGACCGTAGACACGACCGGAACCGCCCGTAGCCAACACCACCGCGTCCGCGGAGAAACCAACCAGGCGCCCGCGCTGAAGATCGTACGCAACCACCCCGCGACAGACCCCATCCTGAACCACGATCTCCTGCACAGAATACTCAGAATATACGCAGACCTTAGCGGCAACGGCCTGTTCGTACGCAGTTTGCAACAGATAGTGACCGGTACGATCGGCAGCATAGCAAGCACGAGGATACCCAGCTCCTCCAAGGGGGCGTTGGGCTATGGTTCCGTCTGCGAAGCGGCTGAAGGGTGTCCCCCAACGCTCCATCTCACAGACCCGTTCCGGTGCGTCGCCGCACATGATGCGGATGGCATCCTGGTCTCCCAGGTAGTCTGAGCCTTTTACCGTATCGAAGACATGGGAATTCACATCATCCGTGCGAGCCTCCGGGTGATTGCCCAGACTGGCGTTGATTCCCCCCTGGGCCGCACCCGAGTGAGATCTCACCGGATGCACCAACGAGACCACAGCACAGTCTATGCCGTACCGAACCGCCTCTACAGCTGCACGCAGACCGGCAAGTCCCCCGCCGACAATGACCAGTTGATGGGAGCGAAAGTTCCCCCGTTCCCCTTGGCTAGAACCGAGACTCAAGACTCCATGCCTTCAGATTCTACTGCTCCACCACTCTCGCCCTCCGGATCCACTATGAGATCGGCGAAGAGTCCCCGCATCGTCTCTAACTGCTCCAGGTTCTCCAGGCGTTCGGTAAGGTCATCCAACGCAGAGTCATGGCGACCGCTGAGGGAAGACAGGAGGTGGAACTTTTCCATCACCTGTTCGTCGGACATGGGGTTCTCTGGATCCCCTTGGGAATTCATGACTTCCGATACCAAGGTACGACCATCCGCAGTATCTACCTCCACTCGGGAGGCCCAATGCCTTGGGTAGTACTGGTCCAGTCGCGGATCCACCTCCACATCCACCCGTTCCATGAGGTCCAGGACGTGAGGGTCATCCAACGCGGATGCGGTGAAGGCATCCAGACCCAAGCAGCCGCGAAGCGCCGCCTGGCTGAGGCAGAACGGAAGGTTGAACTTTGCGGACCAGGGATTAGCCATCTCCACATCCTTCAACCTTTCCCAGGCGCCTGAATAGACAAAGGCTCGTATCCTCTCCAGGTCACCAGCTTCTAAACCGTGCTCGTTCACGACCTTGAGCAGCGCATCCACAGAAGGGTGGGTGTGGCGACAGGATGCATGACACTTGAAGGACACCTCCAGGGTCTTGTAGTCCCGTACCACAACAGCACCACTCTTGTCGTCCACCGCCTGCAATCCCTGCAGCAAGGCATCCCGCCAACCCTTCTGAGTCGGAGCGGCGCGTCCTGAGACGCCAACGCCAGCGGCGGTCATTGCAGAGAGCATGCCTGCATCACCCAGAAGAATATCAGTTGGTCCCGTGAACCCTTCGGCGGCCAGGCATGCGGCGAGCATGCCGTTGAAGGCGGCCTTGGCAGTGTGAAGTTGCTTGGTCATCGCACCATCTGCCAGAAACTGCCAGAGTCCAGCCGCCTGTGAACCGGCGTTGCCCAGTGCCCAGAGCATCCTTTCCTCATCGAGGCCCAGCAGGCGCCCGGTAGCCACAGCTGCCCCAATGGTGCCAGCCGTGCCCGTGGTATGGAAGACGGCGTAGTGCTCCGGCCCCAGTGCCTCGCCCACACGCAGCATGACCTCGTAACCCGCCACAGCAGCACTCAAGAAGCCGTGGGGGTATGCGCCCACAGCTTCAGCGGTAGCCAGAGCCGCGGGAAATATGCACGCACCCGGATGAGTGATGGAACCATTGTGGATATCATCCATCTCTACCACATGTCCTACAGCGCCATTGAGCATGGCTGCGCACAGCGGAACAGTCCGGCTGAAGTCCGTGACCACCGTAGCCTCTCCGGGAGTCACAGGGGAGGGGGCATCGCCCGGTACGTATGCGCTCCTGGAAACCAAACCAAAACGGCTGAGCGCACTGCCGTAGGATTCGACGGGAGCCGATCCCGTCCCGGCCAAAGCCGATCCCAGCCAGTCAATGAACAACCGGCGGATGCTATGGCAAACCTCATCAGGAAGAGTCTTCCACTCGATGCCCGCGGCCGCCCGGACCAACATCACCTCCGGGGACATTGAAGCGTTCTCGCTACGGTTCATCAAACCTCGCTCTCTGGATAATCCCGCGTGCTCTCTCTACAACGGGAGCGTCGATCATTTGCCCCTCCAAGTCCACCACTCCTCTGCCCGAATCTTCAAAGGCCTCAACGATCCTCCTGGCTTCATCCAACTCTTGCTTGGACGGCGAGAAGCACTTTTGAATCACAGGCACCTGCGCAGGATGCACGGCCAGTTTCCCGCTGAAACCCAGAGCGCGAACTCGGTGACACTCGTCGGCCAGGCCATCCGCGTCCGGGATGTCGGTCCACACGGTGTCCACCGGTTGGACGCCGCAGGCTGCCGCAGACGTGACCAGCATCCCACGTGCAAACGAGATCTCCTCTCCTCCACGCGTCCGCCCCATCCCCAAAGCCAGGCAGTAGTCCTCCCCGCCCAAGGCCAACGCGGTAACCCTGGGAGAGGAAGCCAACTCTGAGCAGGACAACACCCCAGCGGGCGTCTCCACCAGAGCCGCGATCTCAACGGACTCAGGCTCCATACCTGACTCTTGCTCTGCCCTGCTCAGCCCCGCCGCCACCGTCACCAAACTATCTCTACTCTCCGCCTTGGGCACCATGATCCCGGAAACACCCGGACAGACAACAGTGAAGATGTCTTCCTCCTGCCACGCACTCCCGACTGGATTGACGCGCACAAAGATCCGGGGGGCGGGGCCGGCAGCCTCCGCGTCCCCGCCCCCCTCCGCAGAGTCCCTCACTGTCCGCACCACGGATTCCCGGGCCCTGGACTTCTCCTCCGGCGGGACGGAGTCCTCCAGATCCAGGATAACCGTGTCCGCCCCCGTATCCCGAAACTTGCTCAGCATTTTCTCGCTGTTGCCAGGTATGAACAGCCAACTCATGCTCAACGAGCTCGCGGGCAGGCTCACCGCTCCTCCCCCTCCATCTCGTACAGCTTATGGACCTCCGCCACTCCGGGCGCCGACTCCCAACAAAGCCCGCACAGAGTACACTCATCCACCTGCTCCTGGTCCACCCGCGCCATACTCCCACTCTCCACAAATACATCTACCGGGCAAAGGGGGATCAGAGGAACACAATCCTGATGTCCTCGGCATCGCTCATGGTCCAGGATCACCTGGATGAATTCGCCCATAGCGCCTCCCTCACCATGTCCGGCAGAGCGGAGAGCTCCTCCACCACGTTCACGCCCACTTTAGCGAGCTCCTCCGCTTTTGCCGCCGTAGTGTCCGCGTACCGGCGAACCAGGGTGGCGGCGTGTCCAAAACGCACCCCTTGCATGTCATCTACAAACTTACCGGCGATGAACACGAAGAGGGGGAGGGAAGACGCTCTCTCCCGCAGACGCTCAGATAGCGCAGATTCCATTGCCCCCCCTGGCTCAGTGAAGAGAACTAGTGCTTCCGTCTCCGGGTCCTTCTCAAAATCCCCTATCAGATCAGCGAACTGACTGCCCACGATGGGATCTCCTCCCACGGAGATGCAGGTGGACTGCCCCAGACCGTTCACCGTAAGCAGGTTGGCAATCTCCGTGGTCATTCCTCCGGAGCGGCTCATCACTCCCACAGGACCCTGCATGTAGGACTTGCGAACGTCTGCAGCAGGTCCCCCGACCATGCCCAGCCGGCTCCGGCCCGGGCTGATGACACCCAGAGAGTTGGGGCCGACCAGCCGGGCGTCCCGCAGGCGACACATCTCCACCATCTCCACCGCGTCGCGACGAGGCACCCTCTCGGTCACCACCAACACCAGACGGATCCCATTTTCCACCGCTTCGAATGCTGCGTCTTTCACGAAAACAGGAGGCACGGATATGACCGTAGCATCCACCCGTTCCCGGGAGACGAGTTCACAGACGGTATCAGTCACTGGCAGGCCGAACACCTCCTGTCCTCCCTTGCCAGGCGTCACACCCCCAACAACGCGCGCGCCGTAGTCCAATGAATCCTTCGTAAAGGAAGCGGCTTCTCTTCCTGTGATTCCTTGAACGATCATACTGGTGTTCTCGTCAATGAGCACCGGCATCTAGACCGCCCCCTTGCCCTTCACGGCACGTCGGGCCGCTTCGTCAATGGACACCGTCCGGTCCGCGTAAGGCACTCCATACTTCCGGAGGATAGCAAAACCGTCCTGTTCCCAAGCACCAGGTATGCGGAATATGGTTATGACCTTCCCAGGATCCAGGCCCAGCTCCAGGATGCCTTTAACCACTCCCCGGGCCACCAGGTCCACCCTGGTATTGGAGACCACGTTCATGATCACTGCCACCTTGTCCACTCCGTCACGCCCCAGCAGGAGCTTAGTCAACTCTTTGACCTTCCACACGGAAGGATTGCCACCGATCTCGCAGTAGTTGGCAGGCTCTCCCCCGTGACGACGGACTGCATCAAAGGCAGTGAGGCTCGCTCCCCCACCCCCAATAAGCAGACCCAGCGAACCCGGAAACTCCACCATCCTCCCCGCGACTCCCCGATGGTCCGCTGAGTCTATCTCCTCCGCCCGCTGCTCCAGAGTACTTCTGGGCCCTACTTCTCCGGTGCGCCCGGCGAGGCTCCAGCGCTCCACCAGATCCTGGTGACGGAAGAGAGCATCCTCATCAAGTTCTATGTGCGCGTCCAGGGCTATGGGGTCACCACCAGAAGTGATCGCCAGCGGGTTGATCTCAACCAGCGTGCAGTCTCTATCCCGGAAAAGAATGGCCAGTCGCGTGAAGATTCCAGAGAGGCGGCCCAATAGTCGCCCGGAAACCCCCGCGCCCGCCAGGAGCTCTTTGAAGCGAAAGGGTGACTGAGGAAGGAGTAGGGGGATCTGGACCCTTGCGACCTCATCTCCCTCTTCAACATCCACGCCACCACCCCGAGTGAACAAGGCAACCGGCCCCTTGGCCGTCTCGTCGTAGGTTATGCCCAGGTAGTACTCTTTCGCCACCTGCGCCTGAGCATCGACCAGGACCCGCTCCACCAGGTGTCCCTTCAACTCCGACCCAAGCAGCCGCCCCACTGCACTCCTTAACTCGGCCCGATCGGCTGTGAAGAGCACTCCACCGGCCTTCATCCGTCCTCCGCTCAACACCTGAGCCTTCACCACACCTGGGAGAACTGCGTCGGGAACCGTCTCCGCTTGGCCGGTGTTTTGGACCAGAACACCTTCCGCCACAGGGACCCCGGCCCCTCTCAGCAGTTCCTTGGCCTCGTGTTCAAAGAGTCGCACTCACGCACCTACGAACATGTGACACCCGGATAGTCGGGGCAGGGAAGGCCGTGCTGTCGAACGTGCCGAATGAAGGCCGCGTTGCCCCTTTTCTTATAACGGAATCCCGGGTTGTCCGTCACGAGATGAGCCTGAATGCGCTCAAGGTGAATGGTCTCTGCGGACCCGGCGGAAAGAAGAATCTCCTCACCCCGTCGGCTTCGAGCCACAGCGCATGAATGAGCTTCTCGTTCAGGGTCCGACCAAAGATCACCCACGGACACATCCGCCAATTCTGATGACCAGTCATAACAGACCATGCAACGATACGGGCGGAACGGCCTCAGATGCTGCTTGGCTTCCGGATAAGGAAGGCTCTTGCGGCTGCCATCCTTGCTTTCCACCACTATCGATCCGGGAAACTCACCCTCGCGGTAGGCAACCCTCTCCACGTCTTCCAAGTTCACGCCGAATACCTCGCGAATCATGTATTCCGTGCCCTCCGGCAAGAAGTTGCTGAGACAAAAGAGACCGATCGCCAAGACAATATCCGGTTCTAGCCCCCAGCCACCAGCCTGCGCCTTCCGAAGCCCCGCAATCTGACACGGAAGTCCCACCAAAGCCACTCGTTCCTTCTTCCCCAGATCACGCAGCGCTGCGTTCTGCGCAGACATCGTGTACTTGGATTGAGCGTGCGCGCGAACACCAGCGGGAGTGTGGACCACAACCGGCCTGGCACGCCACGGATGATTTTCACAGAAGCCCGTCACCAACGCCGCGTCAATCTCTCCGTTCTCCATCATATCCGTTATCAGTTGAGTCACTAGACCGCCGGACGTTCCAGCTTCTCTCACCGCTTGATCCCGAGAATACCCGGCCCACAAGGAGCGGAAGAAGCCCAGTTCCTCTCCCGATCCGCGCTTGTTGTTGAAGGCCACTTGCTCCATTCGACCCATGGGCAGCGTTTCCCCCGGGCAAGAATCAACACACGCACCGCAGTCCGAACAGTCCCCGTCCAAAACCGGCTCCACGTCCTGGATCTTCAGACAGGTTTCAGGACAAACAGCCACGCACGTGCCGCACCCTGTACACAAGCCGCGACCGACTACGCCGCTGAGAAGCTCCTCTGCACCGGTCAAGTCCCACCAAGCCCCGGTCTCTCTACCACGATAGGCCTTCGATACGCTCAAAGATGATAGGCAGACGCCTCAGATGGTAAGAAGGATCAAAGCAGTCATCCAGTTGCTCAGTTGTAAGG
>Ga0209587_1001593_pt1 | contig 10555 bp, 10 predicted proteins | sample NGEPerD_2_FD_184512 | JGI IMG/M metagenome (GOLD analysis project Ga0209587, IMG submission 184512) | Arctic peat soil microbial communities from the Barrow Environmental Observatory site, Barrow, Alaska, USA - NGEE PermafrostL1-D... | ecosystem: Environmental > Terrestrial > Soil > Wetlands >... | reverse complement strand
GATGGACCAGGTCGTGGAATCTTTGCGGGGGCTCGACCCCGATGCGGGGGAGTCGGTGGCCATCTTGCATGCAAAGGGCTGGTTCTCCGAGGTCGAGCGAAGGCTCAGACCTCCGGAAGTAGCGGCGGGGTGACTGTTGAGATTCATGCGGGCTGGACGTGGTAGGTGATGGGGCGGCGGTCGCCGGGCAGTCGTGGGGGCGTGGTGTTGAGTTCGTCGGTGAGCAGTTCCAGGGCGGCTGCGATGCGGGGGCTGTCGGGTCGGTCGAGGGTGACGGTGATTGTGGTGGTGCTGTAGTCGAGGTGGCCGCCTTGGTGGAGCAGGTTGCGGGTGATGGCCCGGTACTCATCGTTGTCGGCGAGGTAGGCGTTGAGGTGTTCGGCGAGCCAGGCTTCGGCGTTGAACGCGAGGAGCCGCAGCACCATCTGCAGGCCGCGGCGGGCGATGCGTGGGCGGGCTCGTTTCGCGTTGGGGTCGAGGTCGGTGGCGAGTACTTTGGCCGGGATGGGCCGTAGCGCGGTTTTGGCGTCGGCCAGCGTGGTCTTGGCGGCCTCGATCTGCTGGTGCAGTTTGGGTAGGGCGGCGTTCTTCTGGGCCGGTGTGCCGGGGCCGGCCAGCATCTGGGGCAGCGCCCGTTCGGCTGCGGCCACGACTGCTTCGGCTGCGGCAACGGTTTTGCGGGCCGCGACCCTCTCGGGGTTCTTCACCATCGCGGTGTCGCGGTCGATGTCCATCGCGTAGTCGGCCAGGGTGTCGATGCCGTTGTGTTCGGCCGCGTACTTGAACATGTTCTCGATCCGCCACCGGGCACGTAGCCAACACAACATGGCGGCCCCGGTCGCGTGAGTGTCGGAGGTCAGCACTTGCAGCACCGGTTCGCCTGCTTCGAACAAGGTGAGCTGACGGGCCTCGCCGTAGCCCTTGATCGTCACGGTCTCATCGGCCAGCGTCACCGTGACCCGGCGTCCCTCGCGCACGGTCCAGGACCGCCGCGGCGTGGCGGTCGCTTCGACCAGGGGGGCGCGTCGGTAGGTGACCCAGTCCGCACCCGCCTCGCGGCATGCTCTGAACGCGACCGGGAACGCACCACCCCGGTCGAACCCCAGCAAGACCGGCGCCTCGGGACCGATCACCTGCCGTAGCTGGGTCAGGACGCCGGGCAGGGTGGTGGCCAGCCCGGAGGGCTCCCCGGTACCGAAGACCACCGCCCGGCCCCGGGCATCGACCAGCATCGTGTCGTCGATACCGGGTTGGGCATGACGCCGTTTGGTGTTCCATCCCTTCCCGACCGGCCGGGCACCGGAGTAGGCCACGAAGTGGTCATCAACGAAGTACACCGGATCATCGGCCGGGTCGTGCGCGAGCATCCCGGCAGCGAACGCCCGCTGGGTCCCCAACGGGTCAGACCCATCGGCCAACGCGCCGAGCCGGGTCCGCAGTGTCTTCAGCTCCGGGGTCTTGACCAGCCCGACCGCGGCACCGGCCTCGGCGCGGCGTAGGTGTTTGGCGCCCTCGACGGTGTCGACACCGAGCGCGAACCCCAAGGTGGCGGTGGTCAGCACGGCCAGGTCGTCATAGCGCCGGGCCGGGCCACCGGTGACGGTCGCGAAGATCGCCTCCGCCCCGACCCGGTCCAGGTAGGCATGCAGCAGCATCGCCCCGGCATACCGGCACCGATGCGTCCCGGTGGTGATCCGAGACGTTCCCGCCAACCCAGCCACCGCCTCGGTGTCGACCGGCTCGGCTGCTACCGCCTCGGTGTCGACCGGCTCGGCACTGCCGGGCTCGGCGGTTGTCGCCTCTGCATGCTCGGCGCTGTGAACGGTTGACTCGGAGCCGGGCAGTGCCTGCTGAACCGGCAGGGGGCCTCGCCGGGCGAGTAGCTCGCTGATCACCGAACGGGCCACCCCGAGCCGGTCAGCGATGGCCTGCTGGCTCAGTTTCTGGCCCGCCCAGGTCCGCGCTTGGGTCACCTGCCGCTCGGACAGCTTGGGCGGGCGGCCGCGGCGGCGCACCAGACCGGCCGACCCGTCCCTACGGGCCCGGCCACGCAGGATGGAGACGTACGTGGCGGTCAACCCGAACACCGCAGCCACCTCATCGACCCGCCGGTTGGCGTCGGTCAACGCCACGATCGCCAGGTTCCGCATCCCGGTGTCGCCCGCGTCGTAGCGGTAGAGCAGCCAGTGTCCGCAGGTCACCAGGACCTGCCCGTCGATGCGGTCCAGGCGTAGCGCAGCCGGTTCTGGCATCCCCTCCAGTGCGGTCTGGTCCATACCAGAATTCTATCACATGATCTTATCTGATTTCCGACGACATGGCTCAAAGAAAAAGCCCTGATCACAGGGCTGGTCGGTCACCTACTTCCGGAGGTCTGAGGCTGTCCGGGAGTGCCGGCACGTTGAGGTTCCACCCCTTCGGGTTGACCCCGTCCGCGGTGAACGTCGGACCGACCTCGGCGACCGCCTCGACGATGATCGCGAGGATGGTGGTGGCAATGATCGAGATCAGGATCGCGCCCTTGACCCTGCGCACGTACAGCGTGATCACGAGCAGCACACCGATCGCGAACACGAGCACCGGCCAGCCCTGCAACGTTCCGTTCGGCCCGAGCTGGACGGGTACGACGGTGTTGGCCGCATCCGGGATCCGACGTACGAACCCTGCATCGACCAGACCGATCAGCGCGATGAACAGACCGATCCCGACACTGATCGCGGTCTTCAGCTGGGCCGGAACGGCATGGAACACGGCGGTACGGAAGCCGGTGAGGACCAGCACCAGGATGATTAGCCCTTCGATGACCACCAGACCCATCGCGTCCGCCCACGACATCCCGGAGGCGATCGAGAATGCCACGAACGCGTTCAGCCCCAGCCCGGTCGCGAGCGCGAGCGGGTAGTTGGCCACCACACCCATCAGGATCGTCAGGACACCGGCCACCAGCGCGGTCCCCGCGGCGATCAGCGCGAAGTTGTCCGGTGGCGCCACCCCGCCGAGGAAGTTGCCGTCCGCGTCCTGTGCGTTACCGATGATCAACGGGTTCAGCACGATGATGTAGGCCATCGTGAAGAACGTGACCACACCACCGCGGATCTCCCTGCTGACGGTCGAGCCGCGTTCGGTGATCCTGAAGAACTTGTCCACGGGCGCAAATCCTGCCAGAGGATGCCGCCCTGTCGGCCGTCGCCGGGCCGGGTGGACTAGATTCGGCTCCGTGGAGAACGACAAGCAGGACGCCGACGAACCGGTCCAGACCCACGAGATCGGCAACCGGACCTACATCGTCGCCAATGTCGATCCGCTGGACGTGGACGGCGTGCGGACCGTCGCGGTCGGAGCCATTCTGTGGTTGGTGGCCTTCGTGCTGCTGCTTCCGTTCTACGGACGGCTCGAGGAGACCGACCGCACCTGGTGGTTGTGGACGTGCCTCGCCGGTTTCGGACTCGGGGTGCTCGGCTGGGACTACTGCTGCAGGCGCCGCAAGGCGCGCAAGGCCGGTCAACGCCCCCCGGCGCACTAACCACGCGTTCGACCGTTGCCATCCGAATTCATATCAGATATGTTCCTGGAGCGGAGGTGGCGGGGATCACAGAGATCGCGGACCGCCTCTGAAAGGGAGAACCCTTCGCACGGTGAGTGCGTGGAAGATCCGACGAGCGAGGTGGAACAGATGAGAAGAAACCTGGCACACCGGGGCACCAGTCAAACGATTCCCGATCGCCTACGACCACTGAGCAGCAATACGACTCACGCATCTAGGTCGAGGAGGAGTCGGCTATGAAGCGGGGTTGGGCTTGCCTGGCGACACTGACGCTCGTTCTCACCGCCTGCGGACAGGGCGCCGACTCACAAGGTGACCAGGAGCGGATTCGTGTCGCCTTGGGTGACATCGAGTCGGTGGAGACGCTCAACCTGATGATCGCGCTCGAGCGGGTGCGCGAACGTGGGATCGAGGTCGAGCTCACCGAGCTGGCTGACGAGGATCTCGCCAACCAGGCGGTCGTCGGCGGGCAGGCGGACATCGGGCTCGGCGCTCCGTATGGCCTGATCCAGGGTAGTGAGGCGCCCCTCCGGATCATCTGCCAGATGCAGACGCTGCGCTTCTTCCCTGTGGTCGACAAGGCCGCTTACCCGGACTGGCAGGCGCTAGACGGTGAGGAGTTCACGGTCCACTCGCGCGGTTCCAGTACAGAAGCAATGGCGAATATCGTCGAACAGACCGAGGGCATCGAGTTCGGAGAGATCAGCTTCGTTCCCGGCGCCGAGGTGCGGGCGACCGCCCTGCTCCGCGGCAACGTGAAGGCCACCGTCCTCGACATCCCGAACAAGAACTTCGTCATGGACGAGGCTCCGGGCCAGTTCCATCTACTCTCGTTCCCCGACACGGGCGCGAGCGACGAGGTGCTCTTCGGCAACACCGAGTGGCTCCAGCAGAACGAGGAGTCTGTCCAGGTCTTGCTCGAGGAGATCCTGACCGTGGCGCGTTCTATCAACGAGGACCCCTCGTTCGTTACCGAGGAGCGCGAACGACTCGATCTGTTGTCCGATCTCCCGCCCGAGCTCGAGGGTGAGCTCCTGCCCTACTACGAGCAGGCCAGCGAGGAGGACCTCTTCACTCAGGACTGCGGGGGCCGCGAGGCGGCGACGGCTGACTTCGAGTTCTACGTGAACGCCGGGCAGCTCGACGGAGAGCCCGGAGATCTCGCGGTCGAGGACTTCTGGTACCTCGACCCACTCGAGCAGGCTGTCAGCACAGTGGAATCGGGCAGCTGAGGCGTGGTCGCACGCATCCAGAGCCGGTCGGGCCGGATCAGTGGTCATCCCTGGCTTCTGCGCGGCCTGTCGATCCTGCTCGTTCTCGCGCTGTGGGAGTGGGCGGGCACGATACCGGTGAGCATCGCCTTCCCGAAGTTCAGCGAGACAATCGTCGCCTTCGTCGAGATGCTCGGCGACGGCACGTTCGTAGCGGCCTACTCGGAAACGATCCCGCCACTCGTCGTGGGCGTGCTGCTCACGGGTATAGGTGGAATCCTGGCGGGGATCGCGATGGGGCTCTCACCGAAGGCCCAGTGGCTCGGACTTCCTTTGTTCATCGTGCTCCAGGCCTCTCCCTCAGCCGCCATCGTTCCGTTGATCACCTTCATCTACGGCATCGGCTTCGCCGCCAAGGTATTCGCCGTCGTCCTGCTCAGTGCACCGGTCATCGTGCTGAACTCGTACCGGGGGATCAGTAACGCGCCGCGTTCGCTGCTCGAGATGAGTGAGGCGTTCCTGGCCAGCCGATGGCAGCGGATCTGGAAGATCGTGCTTCCGGCCGGGAGCGGGCTGATCTTCGCCGGGCTCCGGCTTGGTCTCGCCCAGGGGTTTACCGGGGCTGTGCTCGCGGAGCTGATCATCACACCCACTGGAGTGGGGGACCTGATCACCTTCTATCGCTCGACTGCCGACTATGCCTACATGTTCGCGTCGATCCTTTCCATCATCCTGTTAGCCAGTGTGAGCGTGAGCCTTCTCCAGAACCTGGAGAAGCGCATCTTTCGACCCGAGATGAGGCCCGCGTGACCGATCCCCCACCCACCAGCCCGTCCTTGCCCCTGTCCTCGGACACCGGGGGGCGGAGCCGGGAAGCCGCAGTCCGGGTCATGAACCTGACGAAGGAGTACCCGGGAGGCATCCGTGCGCTCGAGGGCGTCAGTTTCGACCTGCCGAGGGGTGAGCTGACGAGCATCATCGGCCCGAGCGGCTGCGGTAAGACCACCACCCTCAAGATCATGGCCGGACTCGTCGAGGCCACGGCGGGGGACGTCCTTGTCGACGGCAGCCCGGTCCGGGGCCCCGGCCCCGACCGTGCCTTCGTCTTCCAGGACTTCGCGCTGATGCCCTGGGCGACCGTGCTGCGGAACGCCGCGTTCGGACTCGAGCTGCGTGGTGTCGCAAAGCGGGAACGCGAGGCCGTCGCGCGCGAGTACATCGCCAAGGTGAACCTCAGCGGTTTCGAGGACGCCTACCCGCATCAGCTCTCCGGTGGGATGCGCCAGCGCGTCGGTCTGGCGCGGGCCCTGGCCGTGGACGCCGACATCTTGTTGATGGACGAGCCGTTCGCGTCCGTCGATGAGCAGATCCGCCGCAAGTTCCAGGAGGACCTCCTGAACCTGCTCAGTGACGAGAAGAAGACGGTCGTGTTCGTCACGCACTCCATCGAGGAAGCGGTCTATGTGTCCGACCAGATCGTCATCCTGACGCGCGGACCCGCGCAGGTGTCCAAGGTCGTGCGGCCCGGTATCGACCGGGACAGCGACTCCCAGAGCATTCGGCGCGACCCCGCCTATCTGGACTGGGTCGAACGTATCTGGGACGAGCTGCGGGACTATCTCGAAGGATGAGGGGTCGAGTCATATGACAATCCGCGGGTACCGCATTCCGATGGCCTTCTCGCTGCTGGTCTGGTGCGCGCTCTGGGAGGTCGTCGGCAGACTCGATCTGGTCTCGCTCATCCCACCCTTCACCGAGGTCCTGGGCGCGGCGTTCGAAGTGATCCCCTCGGAGAGCTTCGCGGAAGCCGCGACGATCACGTTCCAGGCGTTCGGCATCGGCATGGCGCTCGCGCTGGTCGTCGGGATCGGTGTCGGCATCGCGATGGGGCGCATCCCCGCGGTCGGTCACCTCATGGGGATGTGGGTGAACATCTTCGAGAGCTCGCCGCTGACCGCCATCGTGCCTGCGCTGATGGCGCTACTGGGCTTCGGACTTCCCACCATGGTCGTGACCGTCTTCCTGTTCTCGGTGTGGGTGATCGCGCTGGACACGCAGGTGGGCGTCGAGCGGGTCAATCCCTCGCTGGTCGAGATGGGCCGGTCGTTCGGTGCCTCGAACCGTGACCTCTACTCGAAGATCGTCATTCTTGCGGCGCTCCCGGAGCTGCTTGCCGGGATCCGCCTCGGGCTCATCCGCGGCCTGAAAGGTGTGATCATCGGGCAGCTGCTCATCGCGGTGGTGGGCATGGGCTATCTTTTCGAGCTGTACTCGCGGAACTTTCTGATGCCGGAGTTCTGGGCGCTCCTCATCGTCGTTTTCGCTTTCGCCTTCGTTGCCTCGGAGGCCGTCGCCTACTTCGAGCGTAAGGTGTCTTTCTATGCCACAAGCCGTTGACGGAACCTCAGCCACGAACTACGCCATCCCGCCGCCTGTCGTCACCACCCTGCCCGTGCAGGGCATGGACGCGGCGTTTCCTGTCTGCCGCGTGTTCTGCGTCGGCCGCAACTATGCCGAACACGCCGTCGAGATGGGCCACGACCCCGACCGGGAGCCGCCGTTCTTCTTCATGAAGCCCGCCGACGCCGTGGTGCCGACGGACAGCCTCCTGCCGTTCCCGTCCATGACGGAGGACCTGCATCACGAAATAGAGCTGGTCGTAGCGCTGGGGAAGGGCGGCGAAGACATCGCAGCTGAGCACGCCCTCGCGCATGTGTTCGGGTACGCCGTGGGCCTCGACATGACGCGTCGTGACATTCAGGCAGAGGCGAAGAAGGCTGGTCGCCCCTGGGACATGTCCAAGGGTTTTGACCGCTCCGCCCCGATGAGCCCCATCCGCCCGGTGTCGGCGATCGGCCATCCGAGCGCGGGCGCGATCTGGCTCCGCATCAACGGCGAGCCCCGGCAGGAAGGCGACCTGGACCAGCAGATCTGGAAGGTGTCGGAGACCATCGCCTACCTGAGCACCATGGTCGAGCTGAGACCCGGCGATCTGATCATGACCGGAACGCCGAAGGGTGTCGGCCGGGTAGCACGTGGCGACTTCCTCGAGGGACACATCGCGGGCGTGGGAGACCTGACGGTCACCTACCGGGGTTGACCCCCAGCCCGCCTCTACTCAGAACTTCTCCAGCTCGTCCCACGACACGGTGTCGAGCACCGGCTCGGGCAGCGGTATCGGAAGGTTCCGCTTGTGCAGCTGCGCCTCGGAGTGGGCGCCACACCCGTGGTCGAACGAGACGACACGCCCGTCGTCGTTGGCGTAGGCGTTCGCGCACACGCCGAACAGCCTCGACATCGGCCCGGAGAGGCTGACCAGAAATCCGCAGGTCGAGCATGGGCTGGGAGCCGACTGGGCGATCGCCGCCTCAGGCCCGTGGCTCCCGTCGTACCAGCGTTGCGCCGCCAGCTCACGCCCTTCGAGCGAGAGCACCCGGGGGCGACCGAGGCCGAGCTCGTCGGAGACCTCCCGGACGGAGTCCACGTCGATGGTCTCGTCGCCGGCGGTGAAGCCGGGGACCAGACGCGGGTCGTCCTCCTCGGTCGGCAACACGTCGCCGGGGCCGAGATCGCCCGGCTGGATCCGGTCCCGCCAGGGCAGCCAGGACGGCGCGATGATCGCGTCCGGGCCGGGCAGCAGGACCACCTCGTCCACGGTCACGTTCTTCTGCCGCGATGCGCGCGTGACGGTGACGGACCAGCGCCAGCCCCGGTAGCCGACGCGGAGGCACTCGAAGAAGTGGGTGACGACCCGTTCCCCGTCGGCGTCGTGGCCGAGATGCCCTCCGACATCGGTTGCGCCGACGAGCTGCAGGAGCCCGTCGCGGGCAACATCCACCGCCCCGACGCACGTCGCATCGGGCTTCACCGCACGTGCCGGAGCCATCATGCGTGGGATTCTCCCTCATCCGGGGTCGACTTGTCGCGCCGGGTGTCACAATCGTCAGCCCCGACAGGCAGGATGGAGCCATGGCGTACGACGACCCGCGACCGGCCGACGAGCGCGTTTCGGCCACCCGGGCCCGGGCGTTCCGGCACAGGGGTGGCGCGGCGGCGAGGGCGACCGGACGCGGCACCAAGCGCGCCGCAGGCGCCTCCGCGCGTGCGGCGAGCAGAGCTGGCACCGCCACCGGCAGAGCCGCCAACTACACCGTGCGACAGGCGCGGCGTGCGACCCATGCCGAGGGAGCGGGCGACAGCGGCCTTGCCCGGCTGATCGAGCTGCACGCCTTCAACGCAGCCGGCGACGCGGCCGTGGCGATCTCGCTCGCGGGTACCCTCTTCTTCCAGGTCCCCACCGGAGAGGCCCGCGGCCAGGTCGCCCTCTTCCTCGGGCTGACCATGCTTCCGTTCGCGATCGTGGCTCCGCTGCTCGGTCCGTTCCTGGACCGGTTCAGCCACGGGCGCCGCTGGGCGATCGGCGCCACCATGGCGCTGCGCGCCTTCCTCTGCTGGGTCCTGGCCACCGCCGTCGTGAGCGGATCCGTCGTACTCTTTCCTGCCGCACTAGGGTGTCTCGTCGCGTCCAAGGCGTACGGCGTGACCCGCGCGGCCGCCGTACCCCGGCTGCTCCCCCGCCAGCTCAGTCTGGTGAAGGCGAACTCCCGGATCTCCCTTGCCGGGCTGGTCTTCGGCGCCGTGTCGGCCCCGGTCGCCGTGCTCGCGTCGACGGCGGGCGCGCAGTGGTCACTGCGATACGCGTTCGGCGTCTTCGTCGTCGGCACCATCCTCGCGATCCTGCTGCCGTCGCGGGTGGACTCGTCCGCCGGCGAGGGGCAGCTGGAGCTCACCGCGGTCGGCGGTGCGCCTCAGCAACGGCGTCGACGGGCGACGGTTCCGCCGATGGTGGTGCTCGCCCTGCGCAGCAACGCGGGGCTCAGGCTGCTGTCGGGCTTCCTCACGATGTTCATGGCATTCCTGTTGCGCGACCAGCCGTTCCCCGGGTGGGAGGACCGCCCCGACCTGCTGCTGGGACTGGTGATCGGTGCCGCCGGTCTCGGCGGCGGCATCGGGATCGCGCTCGGCTCGCTGCTGAAGGTCGTGAGACCGGAGGTCACCGTGGTCGTCGTCCTCCTCCTCGACGCCGCGGTCGCCGTGGTCGCCGCCCTGCTCTACGGCCTGGTCGCGGCAGTGCTCCTCGGACTGACCGCCGGCCTCGCGCAGATGCTGGGGAAGCTCTCGCTCGACGCGCTGATCCAGCGCGACGTCCCCGAGCGAATCCGGACAGCGGCGTTCGCGCGTTCGGAGACGTTGCTCCAGCTCTCCTGGGTCGTGGGCGGTTTCATCGGCATCGCACTGCCGTTGATTCCCCGCCTCGGGCTCGGCGTCGCCGCCGGCATCCTGGTGGTCTGGACCGTCTTCGTCCTGAGCAGCCGTCGAACCGATCGCCAGCCCAGTGAGTCAGCCCAGTGAGTCTGGCCAGCGAGTCTGGCTAGAGCTCCAGCTCGTCGGCCAGCGCACGCAGCAGCATCGCGGTTGGTTTGGCCGTCTTCGGGTCGGGGTGCCGCCCGTTCCGGTAGCTGTGCTCGATGCCCTCCAGCAACCGGTACAGGTCCTCGACGATGTTGACCATGTCCGCTGGCTTCTTGCGCATCCCCTTCGACACCGACTGGGTCGGCTCGAGGATCCGCACCTGAAGTGCCTGGTCCCCCTTGCGCCCCTGGACCACCCCGAACTCGACACGGGTGCCCGCCTTCAACGTCGCCACTCCGGCGGGGAGCGCGGCAGCACGCACGTAGACATCACCCCCGTCTTCCTTCGACAGGAAGCCGAAGCCTTTCTCGGCGTCGTACCACTTGAC
>Ga0209587_1001592_pt1 | contig 10555 bp, 9 predicted proteins | sample NGEPerD_2_FD_184512 | JGI IMG/M metagenome (GOLD analysis project Ga0209587, IMG submission 184512) | Arctic peat soil microbial communities from the Barrow Environmental Observatory site, Barrow, Alaska, USA - NGEE PermafrostL1-D... | ecosystem: Environmental > Terrestrial > Soil > Wetlands >... | reverse complement strand
GTGGTGCCGTCGATCGGGTCGACGGCGACGGTCCCGAATGCGACGTCGCGGTCGACCCGATCGACGGCACCACGCTGGCGGCCAAGGGCATGGCCAACGCGATCGCGGTTCTGGCCGTTTCCCCGCGGGGCTCCATGTACGACCCGAGCGCGGTGTTCTACATGGAGAAGCTGGTGACTGGCCCCGAAGCCGCTGACGTCGTCGACATCCGCTACCCGGTGCGGGAGAACATCCACCAGGTCGCCAAGGCCAAGGGCAGCAAGCCCGAGGATGTAACCGTTGTGGTGCTCGACAGGCCTCGCCACCAGCAGCTCGTCGACGAGATCCGCGCCACCGGGGCCAGGATCAAGTTCATTACCGACGGTGACGTAGCCGGTGCGATCATGGCAGCCCGGGAGGGGACCGGCATCGACATGTTGCTCGGCATCGGTGGCACTCCCGAAGGAATCATCGCCGCCTGCGCGATGAAGTGCCTCGACGGCGTCATCCAGGGGCGCCTGTGGCCCACCAACGACGAGGAGACCCAGCGCGCGATCGACGCCGGTCACGACCTCGGGCGTGTCCTGTGCACGGCAGATCTGGTCTCCGGTGACGACTGCTTCTTCGTGGCGACCGGCATCACGGACGGCGAGCTGATGCAGGGCGTGCGCTACAAGGCCGGCGGCGCGTCCACCCACTCACTCGTGATGCGCTCGCGCAGCGGCACGATCCGCTCGATCCACTCCGAGCACAAGCTGAGCAAGCTGAGGGCGTACGCCGACGTCGACTACGACCGCTGAGCAGCCACCCGTGATCGTCGTCACAGGCGAGGCGCTCATCGATGTCGTCGTCGACCGCGATGGTGACTCCACCGAGACCCCCGGTGGTTCCCCGCTGAACGTGGCCGTCGGCCTCGCGCGCCTGGACATCCCCACGACGCTGATCAGCCAGGTCGGGCACGACCAGCGAGGTGGGCTGGTGGTGGATCACGTGACCGGCAGCGGCGCCGAGATCGTCGCCGTACCCACCTCGAGCGGGCGTACGTCGGTCGCCACCGCCCATCTCGACGAGGGGGGCGCGGCCAGCTACGAGTTCGAGCTCGAGTGGAACCTGCCTCGACAAGAGCTTCCGCCCTGCCGGGCGTTGCACGTCGGCTCGCTGGGCACGCTGCTCGTGCCGGGGCGCGACAGCGTGCTCGACCTGGTCGAGCAGGCGTGCGCACGCGAGGGTTTCGTGAGCTACGACGCGAACCTACGCGAGTCCTTCGTCGACGACCGCGACCGAACCCGGCGCGAGGTGCAGGCGCTCGCCGCGCGGTGCACGCTGGTCAAGCTGAGCGACGAGGATGCCGACGTGCTCGATCCCGGGACGGACCCCGACGACTTCGCCCGGGCACTGCTGGGCGGTGAGCGCACCCGCATCGTGCTGCTCACCCGGGGTTCTGAGGGCGCCACGGCCTTCACCGCGAAGGGTGAGACCAGCGCCGTTCCCCGTCAGGTCGAGGTGGTGGACACGGTCGGCGCGGGTGACGCCTTCATGGCCGCCACCCTGGCGCAGCTGTGGGATCTCGACGCCTTCGGGCACCCTGGACCGGGTCTGCCTGTCGTCGAGGAGGAGATTGCGCGGTTGCTGCGCGGAGCGATGGAGGTGGCCGCGATCACGTGTGAGCGACGCGGAGCGAACCCACCTCGACGTCTGGAGCTGCCTCGCGGGTGGCCCGCCTGACGTGCTGCCCGCGCAGTGCGGCCAGCACGTGGTCCATCACGATCGGGTCCACGGCCATGCCGCAGTGGCTGGTTGGCACCTCGATCTGGTCGGCGGAGGGGTCCAGGCACGCCCGCCAGTCGACGATGCCGTCACGCTTGCTGTAGATCGCGGTGAAGGCGAGCTCGGCGTCGAGCGGCTTCTGGCTCTCCTCCCACGACACCCGGGCGCACTCGCCGCCGAAGCAGTCGGCGCTCATCATTCCGCCGAAGCCGGCGCGGGTGAGCTTCGCCAGCATCTGGGCGTCCCAGGCGAGCACCTTGTGGATGGCACCGGGTGCCAGCACGGGACTGCCCATGCTGACGATTCCCTCGACCAGGTCGGGTCGACGCGAGGCGAGACCGCGGGCCAGCATGCCGCCAAGGCTGTGACCGACGATGGTGACCTTGCGGTTGCGCCTGGTCGCGATCGACTCCAGTCGCACCTCGAGGTGGTCGGCGGCCTGCCGGGTGCAGCCCGCGTTCACGTGGATCTGGGCGCGGTAGGTGCGGAAGCCCTCGTGACGCAGGAACACCGACATCGCCTTCAGGGTGGTGTCACCGGCCATGAAGCCGGGCACCAGGAGCACTGGGTCGTGGGCGGGAACGCGATGGCTTCCGGCGTACGGCAGGTGCGCGCGGGCGCGGCGGTCGGTCCTCGTGCGACGGATCAGGCGAGCCCCCTCGATGAGGGTGCTCGACTCGCGGGCGAGGGCGCGGACGCCGCTTGGACCGCCAAATCCTGCGGGCAACAGGAACGAACCGATCGGTGAACTCACTCGGTGACGGTAGCGTTACCGGTCAGTCACCTGCCGTATTTCCTCGAATGTTTTCGCCTTTCGCCAATTGGGGGCTAGTCATGTCCGTCGCCGTCTCGAATGAGCTGTTCGCCCCGGTCTCGACCGAGGTGGAGCTGTGCTACCAGACCTTCGGCAACCCGGGGAGTGACCCGCTGCTGCTGGTGATGGGCCTGGGCGGCCCGATGAACTGGTGGGACGCGGAGCTGTGCACGATGCTCGCCGAGGCAGGCTTCTTCGTCGTGAGGTTCGACAACCGCGACACCGGTCGATCGAGCCGCATCAAGGGGCGGGTGACGCGGCTCCAGCTGACCCAGTCCTTCTTCGGACACGGCGGCCACGTGCCGTACACGCTGACCGACATGGCCGCGGACGCCTTCGGGCTGATGGATCACCTCGGCTGGGACAGCGCCCACGTCGCGGGTGTCTCCATGGGCGGGATGATCGTGCAGACCATGGCCGTGGAACGGCCCTCACGGATCCGCTCCCTGACCTCGATCATGTCCTCCTTAGGCAGGCGCACGGTCGGCTGGCAGCACCCCTCACTGCTGCCGATGCTGATCGCCAAGCGCGAAGCCGGCCGCGATGCCTACGTCGCGTCCTCGGCGAGGATGTGGCAGCTGATCGGTTCCCCGGGGTTTCCCCCCGACGAGGAGAAGCGTCAGGCCCGCGCCGAGGAGACCTTCGACCGCGGCGTCTCCGCCAACGGCGTGCTGCGTCAGATGCTCGCGGTCCTCAACCAGGCCGACCGCTCCCGGGCCTTGACCGCACTGCGCATCCCGGCCGCCGTGGTGCACGGGGCCGACGACAAGATGGTCCACGTCTCGGGTGGTCGGGCCACGGCCGAGGCCATCCCCGGCGCGGAGCTCCTCGTGATCGAGGGGATGGGCCATGACATGCCGAGCGAGCTGTTCGAGACCTACACCGACGTCATCCGTCGTACGGCGGATCGCGCCGGCCGTGCCACCGAGTCCGGCCGGACGGCCTGATCCACCGGGTTCCGACTCACCGCGACGCCTCGAGTAAGTTACTCAAGTTTGACTTATTAGGCACGAGACGACCAAACCGTCCGCGTGTCGGACGGGTCGACGGGGCCGCACAACGCCCGACCGCCGCCGGTGAACACGCGTGCGTGGTCACCGACGGCGGTCGGGTGTGGCTGTGGGTTCAGTCGCTGAGGCGATCCCCCGTGTCGGCGTCGAAGACATGCACCTGGTGCGGGTCGGTGGTCACGTAGATCGTCTCGCCCTTGTGCACGGTGTCGCGGCCGGCCACTCGCACGATCACGTTGTTCGGCGCACCTTCGACACCGCTTGTGCCGTAGACGTACGCGTCGGAGCCCAGCTCCTCGACGACGGTGATCGACACCGGAAGCCCGCCGTCCTCGGCGGAGACCAGGCGCCACGACTCGGGACGTACGCCGACGACGATGTCGCCCTTCATCTTCTTGGCCGCGGCCTCGTCGACCGGGACGTGGTAGTCGCCGATCTTGGCCTTGCCGTCATGGGCGACGGCTGAGATCAGGTTCATCTGGGGAGAGCCGATGAAGCCGGCCACGAACAGGTTCACCGGGCGGTCGTAGAGGTTCAGCGGGGTGTCGACCTGCTGCAGGTAGCCGTCCTTCATGACAGCGACGCGGTCACCCAACGTCATCGCCTCGACCTGATCATGGGTGACGTAGACCGTCGTGACGCCGAGGTCGGCCTGCAGCTTGGCGATGTCGGTGCGGGTCTGCACCCGCATCTTCGCATCGAGGTTCGACAGCGGCTCATCCATGCAGAAGACCTGCGGCTTGCGGACGATGGCACGGCCCATCGCCACGCGCTGGCGCTGGCCGCCCGAGAGTGCCTTGGGCTTGCGATCGAGGTAGTCGGTCAGGTTGAGGATCCGTGCGGCCTCGGCGACGGCCTTCTTGCGCTCCTCCACAGGCATCTTCGCCATCTTCAGCGAGAACGCCATGTTGTCCGCCACCGTCATGTGCGGGTAGAGGGCGTAATTCTGGAAGACCATCGCGATGTCGCGATCCTTCGGCGGCAGCTTGGTGATGTCCCTCTCGCCGATGTAGATCTTGCCGTCGTTGACTTCCTCGAGGCCGGCGAGCATCCGCAGGGTGGTGGACTTGCCACACCCCGAGGGTCCGACCAGGACCATGAACTCCCCGTCCTCGATCTCGAGGTCGATGCCTGGGACTGCGGGCTTGTCCATGCCTGGATACCAGCGCTGGGCCTTTTCGAACGTGACTGTTGCCATGATTTATCTCCTCACCGGCAGGAACGTGCCGGACGATCCGTTGTAAGTGACGCTGGTCACACTGTCACATCGGCGGCTCGAGCACGAGCCCACGCCCGTCCGGCCGCCAGGTCAACTGCACCGGGTCGATCAGGCCGCCGACGAACTCGCCGTCCGGTCCCTGGTTGCGGAACGCCATGAAGTACGCCGCTCCGCGATCGTGGACGACCTTGCCGACGTACAACGACTCGTCGCTGAGCCGCACCGCGGCCGCTACGTCGACAGGTGATCCGGGGCCGTCGACAGGCACCGACCAGACACCGCCGGCACCTGCTGGGGCGCTGGGCATCTCGGTAGCGAGGCAGGAGAACAGCAGCACCCACCGGCCCTCGACAGGCACCACCTGGATCACCTCGAGCCACTCGAACAACCCGGTGGGGGAGCTGAGTGGTGGCTGCACCTCCCACCTCTCGAGGTCGTCGGAAACGGCATGCCCGACGACCCCGCAGCCAGGTGTCCCGACGGCGTCGCGTGCCGTGACGTACATGTGCCAGCTGCCGTCGCCCCCGCGCACCACCCACGGGTCCCGCCACGCCTCTTCCGGCCGGCGCTCGCTGGTGAGCTGGTAGTGCTGGGGGTCGGCACTCAGCAACAGCCCAGTGCGGCTCCACGTCGCGAGATCCGTGGACCTGGCCGCGCCGATGCGCTGCACCCGCCCTTCGTCGACGCTTGAGAGCCCGGTGGTGAACAACCACCAGGCCTGGTCGCCGCGCACGGTGCAGCCGGTCCACGAGGCGATGTCGTCGAAGGACGGCACCGCAGGAGCAGGCAGCGGATCCGGCCAGTGGGTCCAGGTCACCAGGTCAGCCGACACCGCGTGACCGACGCGGGCATGGTGGTGCCGGAGGTCCGGGTCGCCGAGGGACTCGGGGGCGTGCAGGTAGAACAGGTGATGACGGCCGGCCGCCTCGTCGTACGCCGTCCAGAAGTCCCAGACGAACTCGCCCTCGACCGAGAACGTCACGCGCGGCGTGACTCGATGTTCGCCGGGACCTGGCCGCTCACCGACGCACCACGCTCGAGCACCAGCGGCAGGCGGGTGATGCCCGTGGTCAGCGGGCCGGGTTCCATCAGGATCTCCACCGCCCGGGTGCCCATCTCCCTGAACGGGAGAGCGAGGGAGGTGAGCCGGGGCCGCAACCAGCCCGCCAGGTCCGAGCCGTCGAACGAGATCACCGAGACGTCGTCGGGCACGGCGAGACCGTACTCGGCCAGCGCCTGGTAGACCCCCATGGCCACGCGGTCGTTGAGGCAGATGAGCGCGCCCGGACGTGCGCCCATCCGCAACCATGCACTGACCGCGTTGTACGCCGCCGGTACGGCCCAGGGACACGACACGACTCCGTCGAGGGTCCTGCCCGCCTCGACCAGGGCCGATGTGATGCCGTGCAGGCGCTCGCTGCCCGCCGTCGACTCGGGAGTGGGATCCTCCCCCACCACGTGGACGGGCCCGTCGACAACCGCCGAGATCAGGTGCTCCACGGCCATCCGGCCGCCGGCCTCGTCATCGGGCAGCACAGCGGGCAGATCGAGGTCGGGGTCGACGCAGTTGAGCAGAGCCGTGCGGATGCCTCGCAGCTTCTCGGGCACGTGCACGAGAAGCTGCGAGGCTACGAGCGTCGCGTAGATGATCCCGTCCACCTGGCGGTCCACCATGTCCTCGATCAACAGCTTCTCCGCGGCCCGGTCCCCCATCGTCTCGCCGATCACGAGCAGGTGGTCGCACTCGCGGGCCGCGGCGCTGGCACCGGTCAGGAGCGGGCTCGAGAAGGCTCCACTGGCGACGAAGTCGGAGATCACCCCGATCGTCTGGGTGCTCGAGCGACGCAGGGTCCGGGCGCTCCAGTTCGGTCGGTAGTCGAGGTCGTCCATGGCGGTCTCGACCCGACGGGCGGTCTCGGCGGAGATCCGCATCTGCATCGACCGGCCGTTGAGGATGTAGGACGCCGTGGTGACCGAAACACCGGCGCGCCGCGCGACATCGGTGAGAGTCGGCTTCTTGAAGCGGCTCATTGTGGACACATCCCTCTCGCCGCGGGCATCGTGACCAAACCGATGCTTGACACGCCTCCGCTGGGACCGTTTAGGCTGCTGATTCGATTCAGCATGTGGTGTCGGTCACACTACGACGCGATTCACCCAGGTGTCCAAAAGCAAACGCTCCGAGGAGAACATGATGCGAATCCAATGGCGAGGTCGCACCTCGCTCGTGGCGGTGACTGCCCTCGTGGCCGCGTCCGCCCTGGCCGGCTGCGGAGGCGGTGGCGACAGCGGCAAGGACGACAAGTCGGTGACCATCTGGAGCAGCATGGACCCGCCGGTCAAGGAGGCTCTGGAGAAGTCGCTCACCACCAAGGCCAAGGCCGAGGGGATCACCATCAAGTGGTCGACGGTCGAGAACATCAACCAGACGATCATGCAGAAGATCCAGGCCAACGACACCCCGGACATCGCGTTCATCCCGCAGCCGGGCGTGGTGGCCGACGTCGTGGAGCGCGGCGACCCCACACCGCTGGACGACGTGGTGGACATGGATGCCCTCAAGAAGAGCATGACGCCGGGAACACTGGAGGCCGGGACTGTCGACGGCAAGCTGTACGGCCTGCTGACCAGCATGAACGTCAAGAGCCTGGTGATGTACCCGAAGAAAGCATGGGCGAAGGCGGGTTACGAGCCCCCGAAGACCATCGACGAGCTGAACACCCTCACCGAGAAGATCAAGTCCGACGGCAACACCCCGTGGTGCATGGGCATCGAGGACGGCGCCGCGACAGGTTGGGCCGCCACGGACTGGTTCGAGGACCTGGTGATGCGCTACGGCGGCCCCGAGGAGTACAAGAAGTGGGTCAAGAACGAGACCAAGTTCGACTCCGACGTCGTCAAGGAGGCCGCGGGCGAGTTCGAGAAGCTGATGTTCACCGACGGCAACGTCCTGGGTGGCCGCAAGGCCATCGCCAGCACCAACTTCGGTACGGCGGGCAACCCGATGTTCGACCCCGACCCCGGATGCTGGATGTACAAGCAGGGCACGTTCATCACCGGCTTCTTCCCGAAGAAGATCGTTGCCAACATCGACGATGAGGTCGGGGTGTTCGGCTTCCCGCCGGTCGAGGAGGGCGGCGAGAACCCAGTGCTCGGCGGTGGCGACTCGGCGATGATGCTGGACGACTCGAAGTCCACTGAGACCGTGATGAAGATGCTCGCGGAGACCGACCTCGGCAACGAGGCAGCCGGCAGCAGCTCGTTCATCTCGCCGCACAAGGACTTCGACGTGGCCAACTACCAGAACGAAGTGACTCGGTCCTCCGCACAGGTGGCCTACGACTCGACGGAGTTCCTCTTCGACGGCTCGGACCAGATGCCCGGCGAGGTCGGTGCTGGTTCGTTCTGGAAGGAGATGGTGGCGTGGATCAGCGATCAGCAGTCCCTCGACGACACGCTGACGAACATCGACTCCAGCTGGCCGTCCAGCTGAGGCGAGACCGATGACAGACGGCGGGGATGTGGGGCAGGCTGCCTCGCATCCCCGGCGGTCTCGTCCCCAGGCCTGTTCGGGACCCCGGTGTGCAAGGAAGGTGTGAACTGACGTGAAGGTGCTCAGCGCGATAATCACGGTCGCGGCTGGTGTCGGTGCCGCGCTGGCGCTCTACTGGCTGCTCAACAAGCTCGCGGAGCTGCTGCCTGGCCGGTGGGAGGGCCGGATCAAGCCGTACTTCTTCATAGCTCCGGCCTTTCTCGCGGTCGCCCTCTACCTGATCTACCCGGCGATCGTCACCGTGCTGAACAGCTTCCAGGACCGGGCCTCCGAGGAATGGGTGGGCTTCGAGAACTACACCGAGCTGCTGTCCTCCACGCCCTTCCAGAAGACATTGTTCAACACGGTGCTCTGGATCCTCATTGTCCCGGCAGTGACGGTCGTGGTCGGTCTGGCGGTGGCGGTGCTTGCGGACCGCCTCAAGCCCGGGGCGGAGAAGCTCAGCAAGACGATCATCTTCCTGCCGATGGCGATCGCCCTGGTCGGGGCCTCGCAGATCTGGGGCTTGATCTACGACGCCGCGCCAAAGGGACAGCCGCAGATCGGCCTGATGAACGCCATCTGGACCAAGCTGGGCCATGACCCGGTGGCCTGGCTCCAGCAATCCACCCTGCACTTCAACAGCATCCTGCTGATGGTGGTCCTGTTGTGGGCCCAGGTCGGGTTCTCGATGGTGCTGCTCTCGGCGGCGGTCAAGGGGGTGCCGGCGGACACGCTCGAGGCCGCACGCATCGATGGAGCCAGCGAGCGCCAGACGTTCTTCCAGGTCGTGGTGCCACAGATCAAGGGCACGATGATCACGGTCTTCGTGACCGTCACCATCGCAGTGATGAAGATCTTCGACATCGTCTACGTGATGACTAACGGCAACTTCAACACCAACGTGCTCGGCAACGAGTTCTACAACCAGCTGAACACCAACTTCAACAACGGTGCAGCTGCGGCGATCGTGGTCATCCTGATGATCGCCGTCATTCCCGTGATGGCCTACCAGGTGCGTCACTTCCGGGCCGAGGAGGCATCGGCATGAGCCAGGCAACCGACCAGATGGCTGCGGCCGCCCCGACCAGCAAGAAGCGACGCAAGGCGGCGACCAGCTTCGACGCCAACCCCGCCAAAGCCGGCTGGCTGACCCAGCTCGTCCTCGCACTGCTGTGCCTCGTGTGGATGGTTCCGCTGATCGGCATCATGATCACCTCGTTCCGACCGCGCGAGGACGCCGAGTCGTCGGGTTGGTGGACAGTCTTCGGCTCGCTGGACAACCTGACGCTGACGAACTACGACAAGGCCATCAACGGCGGCTCGGACATGGGCACCGCCTTCTGGAACAGCATGGCCATCACGCTGCCGGCGACCTTCATCCCCGTGCTGATCGCTGCCTTCGCGGCCTACGCCTTCACGTTCATGGAGTTTCCGGGACGCGACGTGCTGTTCCTGACCATCGTCGCGATGTTGGTCGTGCCCAACTACGTGGCGCTCGTGCCGCTGCTGAAGATCTACGGATCGCTCGAGATCAACGGCACGTTCCCGGCGGCCTGGCTGGCGCACATCGGTTTCGGCATGTCGCTGGCGATCTACATCCTGCGCAACTACATGGCCACGCTGCCCAAGACGATCATCGAGTCGGCCAAGATCGACGGTGCCAGCCACTTCCAGACCTTCTACCGGCTGGTGCTGCCGATGTCGGTGCCGGCGCTGGCGTCGTTCGCGATCTTCCAGTTCCTGTGGGTCTGGAACGACCTGCTGGTCGCGCTGGTGTTCATCGGGCCCGGCGAGAACGAGCCGGTGACCCTCGCCCTCTCGAGCCTCAAGGGCCAGCTGGGTCAGGGCTGGGAGGTGGTCACTGCGGGCACCATGCTCACGATGATCGTCCCGATCCTGGTGTTCCTGTTCCTCCAGCGCTACTTCGTCCGCGGCATGACCGCGGGCGCGGTCAAGGGATGACCTGTTCGATCCATGCTCTTCCCTCGTGACCCGCAGGCTGATCGGGCACGGACAACGGGCATCGAGCTGGTCCGCGAGCACGACAGGTTCCCCGTCGTGCTCGCGGTCGGTCTGCTCGGTGCCGAGTCCTCGGCACTGCCCCTCCTGCCCAACGGCCCCGGACTGCCCCTGCTCGGCGAGCACGCCCGTGGCCGGTACACCCGCCCACACCTCCGCGGTCATCGCGGGGGTGGCCGCGACTGGTCCACGAAGTTCGCGTGCTCCTCGAC
>Ga0209587_1001591_pt1 | contig 10565 bp, 7 predicted proteins | sample NGEPerD_2_FD_184512 | JGI IMG/M metagenome (GOLD analysis project Ga0209587, IMG submission 184512) | Arctic peat soil microbial communities from the Barrow Environmental Observatory site, Barrow, Alaska, USA - NGEE PermafrostL1-D... | ecosystem: Environmental > Terrestrial > Soil > Wetlands >... | reverse complement strand
CCTGCGTCTCACGGTCCAGCTCCGCCCACACCACGCCCGGTTCGGCGCGCACGGTCCCGGCCCCGGGATCGACGCGCACGCCCTTCATGGGCGAAAGGTCGAGCACCACCCCGTCATCGCAGGTGCCGAAGCCGGCGATGTTGTGGCCTCCGCCGCGCAGCGCCAGGGGCAGCCCGCGCGCCTTGGCGAGGGCGAGCCCGGCCCGGATGTCACCCACGCCGGCGCACCGCAGGATGACCGCCGGCCGGCGGTCGATGGAGCCGTTCCATACCTTGCGGCCGTCCTCGTACGCCTCGTCACCGGGAAGGAGGATCTGTCCCCGAAAGGCCGGCAGCAGCCCGGCCACGGCGGAGGCATCCGGCTTCCCGCGTTGAGCCACCTCGGTCATGCCTGCTCCTTACCTTCTCGGCCGTTCAAGGCGCCCGCGCGCCCGGGTGGCCTCGGCTGTTATCGCGGACCCGTGGCGAGCTGGGCCACGGCCAGGAGGTTGCCTTCCGGGTCGCGGAACCAGGCGCCGCGCTCCCCCTCGAGTTCATAGATGCCGTCCTGCCCTGTGGCGCCGGGCATCGTCAGGATCTCGAACTGGACGCCCATCCCGCGTAGATCAGCCACTTCCGCATCGATGTCGTTGCCCACAGGAATGGTCGCGCAGAGCCCGCGAGTCGCTGAGCATGCTGCCCCACCTCCCGCTGACTCCGGCCGAGGAAGGCCGAAGGCTTTCCCGAGCGTCCGCCTACGCCGCCCGGCCGTCAATAGCCGAGGTCGCCAACTGGCGAAAGCTACGGTCCGTCATGGTCGCAATCGTGTCCGAGAGGAACAGCGACCGAGTTGTCCTTCTGTCGATAGCCGGCCCGCGGACCCGATCACCCTCGCTGAGCGGTTCCTCACACTGCTAGCCCGAGCTTCCCCCTTATCGGGTCTGGCGGGTGGCGGCTGACCGGTTGCCAGGAGCCGAATAGGTGGTCTGACCTGGGCGATCGCCTGTCGAGGGTCCTTGCCTTTCCGACCACGGAAGCGTATGACCTAAAGCATGGCCAGCATCCACGGCAAGACCATCGGCGGGGAGACGTACTACTACCTGCGCGAGGTCGCCCGGGTAGGCGGCAAACCCAAGATCATCTCGCAGCGCTACCTGGGCAAGGCCGCCGAAATCGCCGCGGCGATGGACGGCGCGACGGTGCTGCCCGAACGCACCCGCCACATCGCGTTCGGGGCGCTGGCCGCGGCCTGGGGAATGCTGCAACGCCTCGACGTCGTGGGCATCGTCGACGAGGTCGTGGGGGCGCGACGGGCCGACGCGGCCGCGTCGGTGGGCACCTACCTGGCTCTGGCGACCGCGAACCGGGTGGTCGCGCCGTGCTCGAAGCTGGCGTTCGCCGACTGGTGGGCCACCACCGCCGGTGACCGCTTCTTGCGGCTGCCCGCCGCGGCGACCGACCATCGCCGCTTCTGGGACGCCATGGACGCCGTGTCCGCGCAAGACCTGGTCGAGATCGAACGGCGGGTGTCGGCTCGCGCGGTCGCCGAGTTGGGGCTGGACCTGTCGGCGTTGGTGCTGGACATGACCAACTTCGCCACGTTCATCGACTCGGCCAACACCCGCGCGCCGATCGCCCAGCGCGGCAAGGCCAAGCAGAAACGCACCGACTTGCGCCTGGTCGGCCTGGCGTTGGTCGTCACCCGCGACGGCGGCGTGCCGGTGCTGTCACACGCCTACGCCGGCGACCGGCCCGACGTCACCCAGTTCAGCGACGTGATCGACGAGCTCGTCGCCCGCTGGCAGACGCTGGGCGGCGACCCCGCCGACCTGACCGTGACCTACGACGCCGGGCAGAACTCCACCGTCAACCAGACCCACCTGGAAGCGTCAGGGCTGGGCTATGTGACCTCGCTGCCGCCGTCGAACCACCCCGACCTGCTCGCCGTGCCCGCCGCGAAGTTCAGCGTCGTTGACCACGACCGCTTCGGGGACCTGACCGCCTACGACACCACCGTGGCCGCCTACGGCGTCACCCGCCGCTGCGTGGTCACCCACTCACCGGACTTCCACGCCGCCCAAGCGCGTGGGTTCGACCAGACCCTGGCCAAAGCGCGGCGCCAACTCAAAGAACTCCAAGACCGCCTCGCGCGCGGGGCCACCCGCAAGACCGCCGCCGGGATCCAAGCCGAGATCGACGCCATCCTGGCGCCCCGCTGGCTCAAACGGGTCATCACCACCCACCTGACCGGCGACACCCCCGCCGACCGCCGGCTTTCCTGGCGCACCGACACCCGCGCCCGCACCCGCCTGGAAGCCGAGGTGTTCGGCAAACGCCTGCTGTTCACCAACCGCGACCACTGGCCGGTCGCCGACGTGGTGGCCGCCTACCGCTCCCAGTCCGACGTCGAAGCCGGCTTCCGGCAGCTCAAGGACCCCCAGGTGGTGTCGTTCTCGCCGATGTTTCACTGGACCGACCAGAAAATCCGCGTGCACGCCTTCTACTGCGCCCTAGCGCTGCAAGTCGCCCACCTCATGCGCCGCCACGCCGCCCAGCACCGACTGCCGATGAGCGTGCGCGAACTGCTCGCTGCCCTCGCCGGCATCCAAGAAACCGTGCTGCTGTACCCCTCTACCGGGGGCCGACCCCGCGCGCGCCGCATGATCACCGACATGACCCCCACCCAACAGCGACTGTTCGACGCCTTCGAACTCCAACGCTACGCACCCACCGCTTAGGTCATACACCGCCGCCACGGCAAACCACCCCCTGACCAGCAGGTTTACACCTCAACCCCTCGCTATCCAGGAAGGTCGGGCTAGATGGCGGGGGGTTCACGGCCTGCCTCCTCCAAGTTCGACGTGCGACTCGCTCTTGATGAATTGCTGTCTGCATGGCGTGGACCGCGCAGGGCGCCCACCCGCCTGACTGCAGCTCGAAGTGGGCCGGCAAGTTGTGCGACGGGGAGACGCTCGCTTCGTAGTCGTCGTCAATCCGCCGCGGCGGGGGCGAGCGCCCGGCTGGTCGGGGGATCGACCGTGCACCTCGCGATCATCTTCGTCACCGGTGCTCTCGGTGGATAACCCGTGGGACAGGGCACCCTGGGCGCGCCGGCCGGGCGGAGGGCTGAGGCAGGGTCCGGGCCGCCACGTGATAGTCGCACTCGTCGGCCCTCGCGAGTCGACGGTGGCAGCCTCGCCAATCGCCGCTGCTGGGAAGATCCGGACGCCGCTGCTCGCCGCAGAGCAGGATGTCACAGCGCTAGGGGATACTGGCCTCCGCGCGCCGGGAGGGCGGTGCCGGACTGGGAGGTTCTGTATGGCGCTGTACGAGCTCACGAGGGACGGTCTGAATCTGCGCACACCGGCGAGCTTCGCGACCCTGGCGTTGCGCGAGCGCCAAGACCTGCAGCGCTTGTTGCGCAACGACATCACAGTCTTGGACGCCGAGTTGTTGGTGCTCGCCGAAGAGTTCGGCAACTGGCAGGATGCACGTCGCCGCGTCGATCTCTTGGCCTTGGACAAGGACGGCCGATTGGTCGTCATCGAGCTCAAGCGCACCGACGACGCCGGTCACGCCGAGTTGCAGGCGTTGCGCTACGCGGCAATGGTGTCGCCGATGACCTTCGAGCAAGTCGTCGACACCTACGCCGCGCATCTGCAGCTCCATCGTGGTGAGGACGATGTCGATGCCCGCGCCGAGCTGTTGGCCTTCCTCGACGCCGACCCAGACGCCGATCCCGAAGAGCTCATCGCTTCTGATGTGCGCATCGTGCTGGTCGCCGCCGGCTTCGACCGTGAGGTCACGACGACGGTGTTGTGGCTCAATGGGTTCGAGGGCATCGACATCCGATGTGTACGTCTGATCCCCTACGAGCTGGACGGTCGGGTGTTGCTGGACTTGCAGCAAGTAATTCCCCTGCCTGAAGCCGCCGATTTCCAGGTCCAGCTACGACGCAAGGACGCCGAGCGCAAGCGGGCGCGCCGCACGTCTACTCGAGACCTCACTCGTTACCACATCGTGGTGGATGGCACGGTTTTGCCTGACGAGAACAAGCGCAACGCGGTCCGGGTGATGATCGAACAGCTCGTCGACCGCGGCGCGGACCTGCCGACGATTCGGGCGATTGTCGGTGCAGGCAAGATGTTGACCGTCGAAGGGCTCCACGACGACGGCGACGAGGTCGAGCGGGCGATCGTCGCGGCCTACCCCAGGGCCCGGCTGCGCCGGCTGTTCACCGAACAGCCCTTCCATCAAGACGGCCAGTCCTATGTGCTGAGCAAGATGTGGGGAGCGCAGACCGAACGCACTCTCGCCGCTCTGAGCGGCCGCTTCCCAGACTCCCAGGTTGCGTTCCGCACTGCGGTCTCTTGAGAGGCGGAAAGTCCGGTACCAATCGCGACGTGGGTGAAGAGAAATTCGACCCCCTCGCGATGCACAGCATCATCGAGGCGGCCTCGTGGCGGCTTTGCTCAGAGCTGGCGCGTCGGCATCCGAGCGCGGTGAGATTGGCGCCCTCGCCAAGGTCAACAAGGGCCACGGCGAGATGGTCGCCGCGACCATCCGCACGGTGTTCGCGCAACCCGACGCCGCCGCGGCTCGAACCCAGCTGCGCACCGTCGCCGACACGCTGCGAACCAAGTTCCCCCCTCGGCGTCGCGTGCGGCGAAGAAGAACCCGCCGATGCCCTCGACTCGTTCCATGTCGGCGTCCGTCATTCCGCGCTGACCAGGTCGCGGCGCAGCGCCGCGGCGGTGTGGGACCCCTCCACCCGCAGCAGCTCCGCCGGCGGACCCTGGAACAGACTGGGCCGCTGGTACGCCGAGCACCTGGGCGTCGCCGAGCCGCCAGCGACATATGAGGACGAGGACCAGGTGTGGCGCTAGCAGGCCGGCTTCACCGTGTTCGCCCCCTTCGGCGCCGAGCATGCCGACTCGCCCCACCTCGGCCCCACCGGCTGGGGCATCAACTTCCGCGTCCGCGACCTCGACGCCATGATCGCCCAACTCCGCGCCGCCGGTATTCCCGTCGACGTCGACCCCGAGGACTACCCCAACAGCCGCTTCGCCCAGCTCACCGACCCCGAGGGCAACGCCATCCAGCTCTGGGAGCCGCTTGCAAGGTGACTCTTGAGCTTGGGACTCTGCCTTCGGTGACCTCGCACGCTGATGACTGCTGTCGTTCCAAGGCCTATGACGCGGGGCTCGCCCTTAACAAGCACAGGAGTCGAAGGTGTGCAGGCGTGTCCGGGGTGTTCACCACGTCCGCGATCACCTCTGTCGCGTACGACTCGCGAAGTCTCCGCACGGTGTCGAGCAGGTAGTCCGGCACCCAGCCCACGGGTTCCCCTGAGCTGTTGTCCACCAGCAGGGCAAGCGGGTTCACGTCGTTACCGCCGTCGTCGCGGAGCGCGAGTAGGTCTCCTGCAAACACGGTGCCGAGGTGGGTCCCGTCGGGATCGGCGTGGCGGACGCCTGACGCCAAGAAGCGAAGCTCGACGCAGCCCGCGGGCGTCAGAACCGGCTCCGGTACGAGGTGAATCGTGTCAGTCGCTCGACCGCCGCCGCTCCGAGCAAGGATCTCCACCGGGTCCCCCGCATCGAGCCCGAGACGCTCGAGGTACACCGGGTAGTCGGGCCGCCGCGCGGACAGGACCCGGTTGCTGAAGAACGGGAAGAGCTCCGCCGAGGCATAGGTCCGATCAATCTCTGGGAAGGCGAGGAAGGGCTCAAACTCCGCAACCTCGGCGGCGGCATCGTCGTATCGAAATCGGTAGCCGTCCGCGCGCACCTCAAGTCGTCCGACCCTTGAGAAGGTCCTCCTCTGCGGGTGCTGCCAGACGACGAGGAATGCGCGTTCTCGTGTCGGGGCGGCGGGACGTTCCGGCCCCCGCGTGGCGGTCGTCTCTGCGGTGGTCATGACAGCTTCTCCAGAAGGCGATCCCGGTTGATTTGCAGGATCCGAATCGCGAACCTACCTGCCCACTGTGTCATCCGGTCGGCAGGCACGGCGGCGATGACGTCGGCCATGTGGTCGTCGTGCAGCTCTGCGAGCCTCTCGAGCAGCCACGACCGGGTGACCTCGGAAGCGGCGTGGAACGCCGTCACGGCCACCTCAACGAGGCTTGGATTTCCTTCGAAGGTGCGGCTGGTGCCGCGCTCGGTCCAAGCCTTGACCGTCCGGTTCATGTCGGCCGTCGCGAGGCGCTCCCGCCGCTCACCGTCGGTGAGCTGGAAGCCGAGGGATGTGCCCAGGTCGTAGCAGGGCGCCAGGTAGGAGCTTCCCCGGTACTGGAGCACGGCCCAGTTCTCGTGGTGCCGGTCGGTGTTGGCCACGAGTGCATCCAGGAGCAAGTAACTGGCGAATGCGTCGACCGCGTCGTGCAACGCTGGCATGGCGCCGAGCGGCGCGCGGTGCCCGCCGAGGAGTTCGAGGCAGCGTTGCGGGGTGTATCCGACCACCTCCCCCTTGGCCTTGAGCGGGTGACTGGGGTCCGCTCGGAAAAGCAGCTCGTTGCCGTAGGTCGGAGGGTGAGCCCGGTCTCGGACGAAGCTGGGCGAGATCACCCCCCGGCGTCCGTGGCGAGTGGCGAGTCCAATTTCAGCGACTGGCAGCCCCAGAAGGACGCCGATACGGGTGGCGACGTACTCCGCCCAGTCCTCCTCGAAGCACTCGGGATCGGCCGGATGGACCACGGTGCGGGTCCGCACCGGCTTGAAGATCCACGGGCGGCCTTCCGGGTCATCGGGCTTGACGAGCCATGTGCTTCCACGTGCTCCCAGGGGCTCGTCGGGGTCTTCCTGTTCGGGCCACTCGGAGACGTCGATAACGCAGGCGCTTTGCCTGGCGGCATCCTCCCCCGCACTGGAGCCGATGCTGTCGTCTTCGCCCCCTGATCCCTGTTCCGCCACGTCAGCGTGCTCGCGCGGCGCTGCGGACCGCGGCAAGAGGGATGGGTTCGTCGCCCTCCACGACGAGCGCGGCCCAGAAGGCCCAGCCGTCGTCGACGTCGGCGCCTAGCTCGTGCGCCGCCTGTGTGGGGCTGTCGTACACATGGGCGCCGAGGCGGAGCCCGCCTTCCTCAGTGATTTCGGCGATGAACTGCCGTTCGGTGTCGCCGCCGACGATCTGCGTGCCGGGCTGCAGGTGCCCGGTGAGGACGAGGTCCTCGAGGGTGAGCGCCTGGATATGGGACTCCGGCGCCGCGGCGGAGTCGACGGTGAGGTCCGGGGTGTAGCTAGGGTCGGCGAGTCGCCGGAACCCCTCACGGGTCACGCGAGCCATCATCTGCCGGCGCTGGGTTAGGAAGTCTTCGTACGCCAGCTCGGTCCAGTTCGGCGGCAGAGCGTGCACCAGGCACTGGTGCGCCAGCCGCTCGCCGGTGAAGCCCTTCTCGGCGCACTGCTGTGGCCAGTACGCCGATGGTGCGTCGTCGGAGATGGCGATGTTGGTGGACCATTCGACGAGGGCGTAGTTGGCGACCTGGTTGATTCGGCGCGTGCTGATGATGCCGAGCGGGCTCTTGAGGTAGCCCTTGGGGAAGAGGTGGTGAAGTTCCACGCCCTTCACGGTGCTCCGGGCGGGGTTGAGCCAGTCCCGCACCTTCATCGGCGACAGGAGTACCTCGGTGTCGAGGATGACCAGCGCAGCGAGGTAGCCGACGAACGCCGGTGCGCTGGTCGATGAGGTCACGAGCGCCTCCGGCAGGGAGACTCGCCACCAGTCCTCGGGCAGTGCCGCTTCAATCATCCCGTCGAGCGTCTTGAGGAACGCCGCCGCCCCACCCGCCTCCAGCCCTTCCAGCCGGTTGAGGTCGTTCTGGATAGACGTCTCGGGACTATTCGTGTAGCGCCCCGTAAGCAGGGACATAAACAGCCACCGGGCCATGACTTCCCGCAGCGGGTCGATGGCAACGTCGAAGCGGACCCTGCCCACAAGCCAGATCGCGTAGGTGTAGAGCAGCAGGTTGATCGAGGTCACCATCGCCCGCGAGCGAAACCCGGCGCGTTCGACCACCTTAAGGAACTCGTCCCAGTGCAGGGGGCGCAGCACCTCGGCTTGGGCATCCCGCAGCTTGGCGAGCGCCTCCGCGCGGGCGGCTTCGTCGATTTCGCGGGTGCGTGGGTCGCGTCCGCGCAACGTCTGGTAGGCGCCCTGGAGGCGCCCCCGGTTCAGCCCCAGCGCCACTTCGACGCGCAACAGCTGGCCGGCGTCCACGACGAAGAACGGGTTGTGCGGGGTCCACGTCGTCGTCTCGCCGGTGATCTGGGTAATGGTGGCCGGCGTGAACCGGCTGTTGCGGGCGAACTCCTCGAGCTCGGTGCGGCCCTTCTCCCAGAACACGCTCATCCAGGTGAGGATGAAGTCCGCGGCGGACAAGCTGACGCCCTCGCTGTTGATGCGCACGAACACATCCGCGACGGTCTCCCGGCCGACGTTCTCGCCGAGCTGAACGACCTGGAATAGGTAGCTTTGCAGCTGGTGGAGACGGTTGATGCGCGTCTCGATCAGCGTTTCGTCGACCTTCGCGTCGGGGTGTGCTTCCCGATATCGGGCGAAGAACTGCTTGCGTGCTTCGATCGGCGACTCGAACACGGTGGTGATGTCAGGAATCCACTCCACGGAACGCCGCACGATCGGCGTGGGCACGTCGAAGCGCTCGTAGACGGGGCTAAAGGCGATCACGATCCGCTCCTTGGAGTAGTCCTCCCGCCATACCTTCAAGCCTTTCATAACGGCGAACAGGCTCGTGAGCCGTTGCTGGCCGTCGACGACCTGCATCGCCACCTCTTGGCTGCCGTCAACGATCACGCGGGTGTGCCCGACGTCGCGGTTTGCCCAGAACATGAGCTCACCGACCGGGTAGCCCCGGTACATCGAGTCGACGAGATCCCGCACTTTCGCGTTGGACCACACGAAGGGACGCTGGATGTCCGGCAGGCGGATCTGCGCGGAAGCCACGCCGTCGACGAGCGCTCGGACGGTCCAGGGGTGGTGGCCGAACACGGCGGTGGTCATCTCTTCTGTCTCCTTAGCACCGGTGAACCAGACGGGTGGACCGCTACCAGTCGCTCCCACGGATGCGATCGTCCATGAGGATCGCGTACAGGTACGACGGCCCCTGCAGGCGTTGCAGCGGCACCGTCGAGTCGAGCGGCACGTGTGCGAACGCCTACTCGAAGTGAGACGGAGGCAGCGCCCGGGAGGTGCGGTCGGGCCACATGGCGCCGGAACGCACCTCGTAGGTGAACTTCCCCCCGCGGATTTGACGGAACGTCTCGCCGGCGTGCGCCTCGATGCGCTCGCAGATGTCGTCGAAAGCTACGTCAGATATCAGGCAGCACCCCCTCCGGCATATGCAGCCGAGGGCGTGGGCGAGGAAGGCGACGATGCAGGATCTCGGAGCTGTAGCCGCTCCGGCAGTGGCGGCGGCGGATCGGGGGAGACGTAGGTGGTTCCTTCAGCGGCGTGCCGCGCGAGCTCGTCGTACTTGGCGAGGATGAGCCGCTTGGTGCGCCAGTTCGGGTTGCCGTCGGCAAGCCCCTCTTCTTGCCGATCCTTCCGTGCCACAGTCGCGAAGGTGTCCATGACGTAGGACACATCGTCACGCGAGTAGCCGTAGACACGGAACATCGCCGCGTCGAGCTCCGTACGCCAAAACATGCGGCTGGAGGCCCGCCACGAGATGGGAGCGGCGTATCCCAGGGCGGAAGCCATGTCCTTAGAGCTTGCGCTGAGGGCGGCGGAGCGCCGCGCGATCCACTCCGCGAGATTCTGCTGTGTATCCCAAGGTGAAGCGTCCGCGAGGCTGGTAGGTGTTGGAGTGGGAAGCTGCTTGAAGGTGAAGAACTTCAGATGCGTGCCGCTGGACTTCTGGCGGACGATGAAGTCGAAGGCGTAGCTCGACCAGCAGCTCACCAAGAGCGGTAGCGCGGGCAGGTCTTCAGGGAACGCGAGTAGGGACCCATCCGGCGCAGCGAGCCTGGGGATAAGGGCTGTGATGCAGGTCCTGGCGTCCGTGGCTCGGCAGATGTCGCGCCACGACAGCATGACCCCGTGATGCCAGCCCTTCTCGGCGAGCTGGGGCTCGACCTCTCGACCTGCCACCCAGTAGCGGGGCCTGGGTTCGAAGTGGGCGTCGGTCAGCTCGTCGGGGGTGACGTCGCGGCTGGTGGTGTCGTCGATGTAGGTGGCCCAGCGGTGGTTGAAGTGGTGAAACATCTTCGCCTCGTACAACGGCAGCATGCGCGCGGCGTCGCGTTCGAAGACGTTGCCGGTGAGGGTCCAACCATCAGCGCGGAGCTGGTCGGCGGTGTGGAACAGGCCGGAGTCGTTCGCCATGTCGAACATCCGCATGAAGGTGATCCCCCACGGGTTGCCGTCCTTGCGGCCATGGTGGATGAGCACGGGATGGCGCTCGTAGACCCGTGTGGTGATCTCGGCGTCCCGGGGCGTGAGGAAGACGGGTGCGGTCTTGGTGTTGGGGTTAACGAGCGCGATCTGCTCGGGGGTGAGGGTGTAAGAGCGAGAGGCGTCGTCGAGCTCGGCGGTGTCGTGGACCATGAACGCGAAGCGGGCGGCGGGGGC
>Ga0209587_1001590_pt1 | contig 10566 bp, 11 predicted proteins | sample NGEPerD_2_FD_184512 | JGI IMG/M metagenome (GOLD analysis project Ga0209587, IMG submission 184512) | Arctic peat soil microbial communities from the Barrow Environmental Observatory site, Barrow, Alaska, USA - NGEE PermafrostL1-D... | ecosystem: Environmental > Terrestrial > Soil > Wetlands >... | reverse complement strand
CTTCGCTTTGAATACCGCTGTGTGGTTACGGCGGGGTCGTCTCATGCTCTTTGCTCCTCGGGCAATCTCTCGCCCATCGTGGCAGAGCTCCACTTATCCCGCTGTCCGATTTTGTGGGGCCACCTCTGACTGCGCCTGAAGAATTACGCCGAGCGCGATCAGGACGAGGACAAGCCGTTTACCAGCAAGGCGTTGCGCGAGTGTTACGCAGAGGGCGCGCAGCGGTTCGGCTGGGCGCGGCGCAGTTCCGAACCGCGCTCGATGCGCGACGGCAACCAGTTGGTCGGCTGGGGCATGGCGACCGGCGTGTGGGAAGCCTTGCAAAACCCATCGAGCGCCAAGGCGCGGCTGGACGCGCACGGCAAACTTCAGGTCGGCGCCGCCACCGCCGATATCGGCACCGGCACCTATACCATCATGACGCAGATTGCCGCGGAAACGCTCGGACTCGCCATCGAAGACGTGACGTTCAACCTCGGCGACACCTCGCTGCCGCAGGCGCCCATCGAAGGCGGTTCGTGGACCGCGGTATCGGTCGGCTCGGCGGTCAAGGCCGCCTGCGATCAGGTACGGGAGAAACTGTTTTCGCTTGCACGCGACATCGAGGGCTCGCCGCTTGCCGGCGCGCAGTATAAGGACATTACGTTCACCGGCGGCCAAATGTGTTTGAGCAGCGATGCTTCCAAAGCCGTCTCGATCCGGAATGCAATGGCCGACGCCCGGCTCGATCACATCGAGGAACAGGCCAGTGCCGAGCCCTCGCCCGCGCTAGATCAACATTCCGCATATACCCATTCAGCGGTGTTCGCGGAGGTGAAGATCGATGAAGCCTTAGGCACCCTGCGTGTCACGCGCGTGGTCAGCGCGGTTGCCGGCGGGCGGATATTGAACCCGAAGACAGCCCGCAGTCAGATTCTAGGCTCGGTGGTGTGGGGCATCGGCATGGCGCTGCAGGAAGAAAGCGTAATCGATCAAACCTTCGGGCGTTTCATGAACCATAATCTTGCGGAATATCACGTGCCGGTTAATGCCGACCTCCACGACATCGACGTGATCTTCGTTGCAGAACAAGACGACATTATCAATCCGCTGGGGGCCAAGGGCTTAGGCGAGATCGGCATCGTCGGCGTGGCGGCCGCGATCGCCAACGCGGTTTTTCACGCCACGGGCAAGCGCGTGCGGAATCTACCCATAACGCTCGATAAAATCCACGCCGGGTAAAATCCTTGACTGAATGAACTTACGGATTGCCGCCCCATACGCGTCTAGAAAGGACAACCACGCCCGCTTGCTGTTCGGGCACCAGAGCCACGTACGGCCAATTGCCACACCCGCGTCCCCACCAGGGACCGTGTAACTTTTACATTATTTTTACCTTTATACATCGGCGCAACCCGCGCCGGACATGCCCGAACGAACCCTGTTCGTTAAGCGAGTCCGGGCCAGTGGCACGGATTGTGTACTCAAGGTTTTTAATTAGACGCGGCGGAGTATCCACGGCGGCTTTATCGGGGAGACAATCATAATAGCACTCGACTACAACGGCCAGGCCAACGTCAAAGCCTACAACCGTCGCCTTGCGAATCTCATCCATGAAGGCAAAGCCAAACCGTCGTGGATCGTCTCGCACGACCTGTCGCTGGACGAGGCGCCCGATGCTTACAAACACTTCGACAACCGCGACGAGGGCTGGACCAAGGTCATATTGCGGACCGGCGCGGAACCATACATTCAACCATTAGGAGTAAACACATGAGTCAGCAGGACAACATCAAAACTCAGCAGATGATGGGCGACGCCATCAACAGCGGCACGCTCGAAGTTTTGCAGGAAGTCATGGCGCCAAACGTGGTCGACCACGACCCCGCGCCCGATCAGGGCGAAGGTCCGGACGGCTTTATACAATTCTTTACGATGTTCCGCACTGCGTTTCCGGATTTAAAAGTTGCCGTGGACCATATGGTGGCCGATGAGGATAACGTCGCGATTGCCTACACCGTCACCGGCACGCATCGTGGCGATTTCAATGGCGTGGACGCGACCGGCGAGCATATCGAGGTGCGCGGCATGCAGATTGCGCGTTTCGAAAACGGCAAGATCGTAGAGCGCTGGGGCAGTTCCGACGAACTGGGTATTCTCAAGCAGCTTGGCGTAAGCCCGGCATAAGCACGCATCAATTAATCGGGTGCGCGGCGCGTATACGCCCGTGCGCTTTGACTACAGGAGACAGAAATGGCACAAACTCTTCAAGGTAAAAGAATCGCAATCCTGGCGGCGGATGGCGTCGAGCAGGTTGAACTGGTCGACCCGCGCAACGCGGTGATCGAGGCTGGCGCCAAGGTCGATTTGATTTCGCTTAAATCCGGTAAAATCCAGGCCTACAACAGCGACGTTAATGCTGCCGACAGCTTCACCGTGGATCGCGTCGTTGCCGAGGCCTCGGCCGCCGACTACGACGCGCTGATCCTGCCGGGCGGCACCACCAACCCCGATCATCTGCGTCAGGACAGCGATGCGGTGCGCTTCGTGCGCGAATTTTTCGAGGCGGCCAAACCAGTGGGCGTAATCTGCCATGGCCCCTGGATGTTGATCGAGGCCGACGTAGTGCGCGGGCGCAAGCTCACTTCGTACCCGAGCCTGCGCACCGATCTTCGCAACGCCGGCGCGAACGTCGTGGATGAAGAAGTCGTTACCGACCAGGGCCTCGTCTCCAGTCGCAACCCGCACGATCTGCCGGCGTTCTGCAAGAAAATCGTCGAGGAATTCGCCGAAGGCAAACATGCCGAACAGGCGCGTAGCGCCTGAGCTGAAGTAACAGCCATACACTTCAGGCGAGCTGCACGCTTGACGTCGAGGGTGCGGCTCGCCTCAAAGCCGGTTTATGCGCAGCAATCTCCCTGTTGCACAATTTTGCTCCTTGTCGCTTCTTTAGTACCTGAATCCGCACGGGTGTAAAGCGCCAACACCGGATAGAGAATCGCGCGGATAAGCACGCTCGGCGAACCACGCGCTCTTCTCGCGGTCGGACCTGTCTACTTAAATGTCACGACAGCGTTATCGTCTCGGCCATAAAATCCGTCTTCTCTTCGGCGTATATTTCACTCATCGAAACGCTCGTCGCTTTCCGTTTCCAGCGCTGGACTAAACTTAAAGGTAAACGCCCAATGTTTTCAGGTATCACTATAAGCGGGGCGGTCATGGTCGGGGCCACCGCTTTGCTGATTGCTTGCGCGGATAACGCGGCGACGCAACCGGCGCAGGCGCCGCAGTCGCCTACCCCGGCGCCGGTCGAAGCGCCGATTGAAACCAGCGTCGTAGCTGACGGTCTCGAGCATCCGTGGGGTATGGAATTTTTGCCGGACGGTCGCATGTTGGTCACCGAGCGGCCGGGGCGGCTACGCATCGTCGACCGGGATGGAACACTTTCCGGGTCGCTTGACGGCGTGCCGGAAGTGTATGCTTCAGGCCAGGGCGGATTGCTGGACGTCGCGCTGTCGCCGGACTTCGAATCGGATTCTCTCGTGTATCTGTCTTACTCCGAGCCAGACGGCGATGTTGCCGGCACGGCGGTCGCGCGCGGCGCGCTAACGGCCAGCGGGCTGCAAAATGTGGAAGTCATCTGGCGGCAATCACCCAAGGTCAATAGTCCCAACCATTGGGGTTCACGCTTGATCCTCGCGCCTGACGGCACCCTGTTCGTCACCACCGGCGACCGTTACGACCGGCGCGAGGACGTGCAGGATCTCTCGACGACCATCGGCAAGGTCATCCGCATCAACGCCGATGGCTCGATCCCACAAGACAATCCTTTTGTCGATCAGGCAGGCGCGAAACCTGAGATCTGGTCATACGGACATCGCAATCTGCAGGGCGCCGCGATGCATCCGGAGACCGATCAGCTCTGGACCCTGGAGCACGGCGCGATGGGCGGCGACGAGCTCAATCACCCACAAGCCGGGTTCAACTACGGCTGGCCGGTGATTACCTACGGCGTCGATTACACGGGTGTCAGAATTGGTGAAGGCGTCGCCAAAAAAGGTATGGAACAACCCGTTTACTTCTGGGATCCGGTGATCGCGCCCTCCGGCGCTCTTTTCTACACCGGCGACGCGTTCCCCGACTGGCGGGGCGATCTATTCGTGGGCTCGTTAGGCGGAAGCGTGCTGGTCCATCTGGAGATTAACGGTGATCGCGTGATCAACGAGTCACGTTATCTCGACGACCTGGGTGAACGAATCCGCGATGTGCGGCAGGGCTCGGATGGGTTGATCTATATCATTACCGATGAGTCGAACGGCAAAATCATCAAGATTGCACCGGCCGATTAATCGGTATCCGCCAAATTATGTAGGGCGCGCCCTGGGTCCGCGGGCCGCTCTTTCGGTGTACGCCTTGCAGAACACGCGGTACGCACAAAATTCATTAAAACAAACTGGAGGCATAATGACCCACAATAATACCCTTTTCGGCAACCCTGGTTCAGTCCGGTGCGATGCGTGCCGAACCCTGTTAATGACGATTTGCTGCGCGATTACGCTGGCCGCCTGTGACAGCGGCGATCAGTCTCGCGAAGTGGGTTCCTCGCCCACGCTGGCCGCGCCGTTCGCCTCCGAGTCGGCGGTCAATTTTTCCAAAGTAATCGGCTGGCCCGAGAACATGACGCCAACCGCACCCGAGGGTTTCGAGGTGGAACGCTTCGCCGACAATCTCATAAGCCCGCGCTGGGCGTACGTGCTGCCAAACGGTGACGTGTTGATCGCTGAATCCTCTACCCTGCCCGATCGCGACATGTCGAAAGAATCCGCGCAGGGTTTGCGGCAAGCAGGCAGCATTCAGAAAAACGCCAACCGTATCACCCTGCTCCGCGATGACGATGGTGACGGCACACCCGATCTGCGCCGCGTGTTTCTACGCGGTCTCGATCAGCCATTCGGCATGCTGCTGGTGGGCGATGATTTTTATGTTGCCAACACGAGCGCATTAATGAGATTCGACTATCAAACCGGCCAGACACGCATCGAGAGCGCAGGCGAGAAGATTCTCGACCTGCCGGCCGGCGGCTACAACAATCACTGGACGCGCAACGTCATCGCCAGTCGCGACGGGCAGAAACTGTACGTGTCGGTCGGCTCGGCCACCAATGTCGATGAAGAAGGCATCGACATCAAGGACGGACGCCGCGCGACAATTCTGGAGATCAATCCCGACGGTTCGGGTCTGCAGGTGCTGGCGGACGGGCTGCGCAATCCCAACGGCATGGCTTGGGCGCCGGGCACCACTTCGTTGTGGACGGTCGTCAACGAGCGCGATGAACTGGGCGATGAGCTGGTGCCGGATTATCTGACCGACGCGCATCGCAACGCATTCTATGGCTGGCCGTACGCGTATTTCGGCAGTCACGAAGATCCGCGTCACGAAGGCGAGCGTCCCGATCTGGTGAGAAAATCTACCGAACCCGATTACGCGCTGGGCGCACACACCGCCTCGCTGGGCTTGCAGTTCTACACAGGCCGGAGCTTCCCGAAAACATACTGGGGTGACGCATTGATCAGCCAGCACGGCTCCTGGAATCGTGCCGAGATGGTCGGCTACAAGGTCATCAGCGTGCCGTTCGAGGACGGCCGGCCGGCCGGTGCCGTAAAAGATTTTTTGACGGGCTTTGTCGCCGACCGGGGCAAGGGCGAAGTGTACGGCAGGCCAGTGGGACTGGCGGTAATGAACGATGGTTCCGTTCTGGTGACCGACGATGCGGCGGGTGTGGTGTGGCGAGTCGCGGCGGACGAAAACATATCCGCGGCCGAGCGAACGGTAGTGGGTCTGCAAAGCCCGGAATCCGCGGTACAGATGGCAGACGGCGAAATCTATGTCTCCGAGATCGGCGCGTTCGGCAAGCCCGGCGATGGCGGGATAGCGCTGGTCACGCCTGACGGTCAGCGCGAGGACTATGCTGACGGCCTGGACGATCCCAAAGGGCTGGCCCAATGGGGCGAATGGCTTTACGTGGCCGACACGCAGGGCGTGTGGCGCATCGATCGCTTCAAGCGGCCGGTGCTGCTTGCCGGAGCTAAAGAGTTTCCCGAGAAATTCCGCTTGCTCAACGATCTTGTGGTAGCCGAGGATGGCACCTTGTACGTTTCCGACATGGGCAATCGCGCGCGCGGTGAAGGCGCTGTTTACGCGATCGATCAGACCGGTGTCGTCAAGCAGGTTTTCGCGGCCGGCGCGCAATCATCCCTAAAAAACCCTAACGGCTTGTTGCTCGAAAACGGTGGAGCCCTGCTGGCAACCGATTTTTACTCCGGCGAACTGCATCGCATTAATCTTGCGAGCGGCGCGACGACCCGGATCGCCGAAGGCTTGGGTTCGGCGGACGGTATAGTGAAAACGGCCGCGGGTGAAATCTACGTCAGCAACTTCAAGGATGGGGAAATCTTTCGCATAGCGCCGGGGGGCGATGTCCAGCCATTGCGAACTGCTGAGCGTTTCGACAACGCGGCTGATATCGCCTTAAGTCACGATGCCAACACCATCATCGTGCCGGACATGAATGCCGGCGAGCTTGCCTTTCTACCGGCAGAATAATATTCATCACCACCATCTGTGCGGCGCGGGCTTGATGCCCGCCGCACAGTCAGTTAAGAGATAATAAACAAGTCCAGGTACGCGTCGTTTCGAGCGGCCTTCAGCCTCAAGCGACAGCAAGGCGGGAGGCAATCCACAATAGCGGTAGATCAGCCAATCGCTGGCTTCCCACGTCGCTCGTCGCAATGACGAATACCTCAGTGCTGACTTCAGCTCAAGCAGGGCCTACGCGCGCGATCTCACAGCCACCGTGTCGCCACCGGCGCTGACGAACAGATACGCTGTAACCAGACCCCACACCGTATTGAAGATCAACACGAATACCGGTGTCAGCTCGCCCAGACCCAAGCCCAGCATGCCCGCGCCGAGCGCGTAAGGAAATACAATAAAACATTGCACCGCGGACGGCACCAGCCCGAACAGCACGCCGCGCAATGCGATGGAACCTTGCATCACAGGCAGCAGAAACAGAAACCCGAAGAGTCCGCCCCACACCACCATGCGGTACAGATCGCCCAACACTGGCGGTGGCAGTTCTACTCCAAAACTGCCGGTGATGCCCAGCAGGACGAAAAGCCAGAGGGTAAATATAGTGGCCAGGCCACCAGCGCTGCCCGCGGCGAATGCGACGGCTACAGGATTGAGCATTGAGCAACTCCTTGGATATTTAGCTTTAAGTGATCCTCCTCAATACGCGATAAACATTGCGTCCGTCAAGACAATTGGGAATGCGCGCGGATTATGGCCAACGGTTGATCATACTAGACGACTGGTCTAATATTGCACCATGACTCGCTCAGCAACACGCAGCGAACTTGTCCGGGTAGGCACGGAGATCATCGCGCAGCATGGTTTCAACACCACCGGCCTGAATGCGGTGTTGCGTACGGCCGGCGTGCCGAAAGGCTCGTTTTACTATTACTTCACCAGCAAGGAGGACTTCGGGCTGGCCGTTATAGAGAATTTTGCCGACGAATACGCAACCAGACTTGACAGTTTTCTTCTCAACGGGAAATTCACGCCGCTGCAGCGGATTCGCAATTATTTCAAAGATGGCGTCGCCAGCATGAACCGCTGCCAGTGCATGCACGGTTGCCCGATCGGCAACCTGAGTCTGGAACTCGCGGGACAGAACGAAACATTTCGCGCGCGTCTGGATGCGGTGTTTCGTGACTGGCAGAAACGCTTCGCCCGATGTTTCGCCGAAGCTATGGAGATGGGTGAAATCGCGGCGGACAGCGACGCGAAACAGCTCGCCGAATTTATGTTGTCAGGCTGGGAAGGCGCGATTCTGCGCGCGAAAGTCATGAAGTCGGCCGCACCCATGAAGGCGTTCGTCGAGGTGTTTTTCAACAAGGTGCTGGCTCAGGGGTAATCGCGTTCGTGATTTGCATTGTTACTAGTAGACTGGTCTCTTTTTTGCTTTAGTTGAGGGAAACGTGCGGATTTCGGACCACGGGTCGATATCGATCTAACTGGAGAATCATCATGAGTGAAGTAATCAAACTGCAAGACGCGACATTCGAGCAGGAAGTTCTGCAGGCAACCACCCCTGTGCTGGTGGACTACTGGGCCGAATGGTGCGGGCCCTGTCGGGCGGTAGCGCCCGTGGTCGAAGCCGCCGCCGCACAATACAACGGCCGGCTCAAGGTGGCCAAGCTGAATGTCGATGAGAGCGAAGGGATACCCGCGCGCTATGGCATTCGCAGCATCCCGACCCTGATGCTGTTCGTTAACGGCCAGGTGGCCGCGACCCAGGTCGGCAGCGTGACGAAAGGGCAACTGGACGCATTTTTGCAAGCGAACATATAAACGCTGGCGCGCAAGCCCCGCCTGTTAAGTCATAAATCTATAGGAGATATCCATGTCATCCGCGAATCCGCAACACGCCGCATCCGTCGAATCCGAAGCATCACAGACGAATCTTTTCACGCCGATATCGCTTGGGGATCTCACGCTTCCAAGCCGCATCGTCATGGCGCCGCTCACGCGCAACCGCGCGGGTCCCGGCAATGCACCGGTGGAACTCAACGCTGAATATTACGCGCAGCGTGCGTCCGCTGGACTCATCATCGCCGAGGCTACGCAGGCCTCGTGGCATAGCATCGGCTATCCCCACACACCAGGCATTCATACACCCGAACAGATCGCGGGCTGGCGCCGCGTGACTGACGCCGTGCACAAGGAAGGCGGTCGCATGTTTCTGCAGATATGGCACGTGGGCCGCATCTCACACCCGTCCATGCAGCCCGATGGCGGCCTGCCGCTGGCGCCCAGCGCTGTCAAGCCCGCGGGTGAGGCGATTACCTACGAGGGCATGAAACCCTACGTCACGCCGCGCGCACTGGAAACGAGCGAGATTCCGGCCATTATCGAAGAGTTTCGTCAGGGTGCGCGCAATGCCATCGAAGCCGGCTTCGATGGCGTCGAAGTGCATGGGGCGAACGGCTATCTGCTGGATCAGTTTTTGCGGGACAGCACCAATCAGCGCACTGACCGCTACGGCGGCACGGTTGAGAATCGCGCGCGGCTTATCCTGGAAATACTTGAAGCCGTGCTGGACGTGTGGCCGGCGCAACGGGTCGGATTAAGGCTCTCGCCCAGCGCGGTATTTAACGACATGAGCGACAGCGATCCTGAAGCCACGTTCGGCTACATCGTCAATGAGCTGAACCGGTACCAGCTTGCTTACCTGCACCTCATCGAGCCGGCGGAAGCCGACGAGAAAGCCGGCGCACCGCTGGTGCCAAGCAGCTTCCTCCGACCCATTTATCACGGCAGGCTGATGGTCAATGGCGATTACGACAACGACAAAGGCAACGCGGTAATCGCCAGCGGCGACGCCGATCTGGTCGCGTTCGGCAAGCGCTTCATCGCCAACCCCGATCTCCCGCGGCGTCTGAAGGAAAACGCGCCGTTGAACGAGTGGGATGAGGCATCGTTTTATGGCGGTGACGAACACGGCTACGTGGACTATCCGCCCCTGGACGAGGTCGCCTGACCGGCGACGCCGGTCTTTGTATTAACGTCTAACACGTTTTGCATTTTTTACAATCTAGAATCTAGATTCTAGATTGTAGAAGGAGTATGAAACATGTCAGGAATCAAAGATAAAGTTGTCATTATTACCGGTGCGAGCAGCGGCCTTGGCGAAGCCACCGCGCGGCTGCTGGCCGAACGCGGCGCGAAGCTGATGCTGGCCGCGCGCCGCGAGGATCGTTTGCAGTCATTGGCGGGCGATATCGAGGAAGCCGGCGGCACCGTGGCTTATCGCGTCACCGACGTCATCGATCGCGACCAGGTCGAAAAGCTTGCGCAAGCGACCTTGGATGAATATGGTCAAATCGACGTGCTGTTCAACAACGCCGGTCTGATGCCGCTGTCGCCGCTGGATGCGCTTAAAGTGCAGGACTGGGAGCGCATGGTCGACGTCAATATCAAGGGCGTGCTGTATGGCATCGCCGCGGTGCTGCCGCACATGCGCGAACGCAAATCGGGTCAGATCATCCAACATGTCCTCCATCGCCGGTCACAAGGTGTTCCCCGCGTCCGCGGTCTACAGCGCCACCAAGTACGCGGTGCGCGCCATCTCGGAGGGTCTGCGGCAGGAATCTAACGGTGACTTCCGCGTCATGAACATATCGCCCGGCGCAATAGCAACCGAGCTCACCAATACCATCAGCGACGCGAGCACGGCGGAGAATGTGAACGAACTCTACGAAGTGGCAATCGGCGCCGACGCCATCGCGAGGGCCATCGCCTACGCGATCGAGCAGCCGGACGACGTGGACATTAACGAACTGATTATCCGTCCGACCAAACAGCCGCTGTAGACTCACAGCTAATGGCGCGCTGATTTACTGCAACACAAAGCAAGGAGTCCCCAATGGTTAAAGTCGCATTGCTGGTTCGCCTGGAGGCGAAACCGGGCAAGGAAGCCGAAGTCGAAAAATTTCTGCGCAGCGGGCTGGAACTCGTCGAGCA
>Ga0209587_1001589_pt1 | contig 10569 bp, 7 predicted proteins | sample NGEPerD_2_FD_184512 | JGI IMG/M metagenome (GOLD analysis project Ga0209587, IMG submission 184512) | Arctic peat soil microbial communities from the Barrow Environmental Observatory site, Barrow, Alaska, USA - NGEE PermafrostL1-D... | ecosystem: Environmental > Terrestrial > Soil > Wetlands >... | reverse complement strand
AGCGCCAAATTTTGGATCATAACCTTGACTGGCTAATATTTTTACTCCATCCTTATCCGCCTTCAAACCAATCCCCTTTTTTTCTAAATTGCTCTTAATTTTCTTTAACATCAAGGTGGCAATCTTAAATATCTCATTTTCAGTTAAAGGTTTAAAAACTATGATACCGTCAAAACGATTTATAAGCTCCGGCCTCATTTGCTCTCGTAAATGCTTATCTATTAATTCTTGTTTAACAATATTTAAATCATCTTTAGCCTTAATACTATCTTGAATAAATTTAGCACCAATATTAGAAGTTGCAATAATAATTGATTCCGCAAAGCTAATTGTTCTTCCTTGGCCGTCTGTTAAACGACCATCATCTAACATTTGTAAAAATAAATTTAAGATATTAGCATCTGCTTTTTCAATTTCATCAAAGAGAATAAGGGAAAATGGTTTTTTCCGGACTGCCTCGGTTAAGTATCCCAGCCCACCTTCAGCATCCCCAATCATTTTCTTTATACTATCTTGGTGTTGATATTCACTCATATCCAACCTAATCATGTATTCTTCACTTCCAAAATAAATACTAGAAACAGTTTTTGCCAATTCAGTTTTTCCCACACCAGTCGGTCCTAAAAATAAGAAGCTAGCAATTGGACGACGACTATCTTTAAGTGAGGCACGAGCACGACGTAAGCTAGCAGAAACAGCCTTAACAGCTTCCTCTTGTCCGACTAATCGCTTTTGAATTTCACTTTCTAAATTAAGTAAAATACTACTTTCTTCTTCCTTAACTTTACCAGCCGGGATGCCAGTCATATCTTCAATTGCTGTAGCTACGTCATCTTTAGTACAGAATGGTTTTTCTGGGTTATTACGACTATTCTTAGCTGCTATTAAAGCTGCTTTTTCTAGTAAGTCGATTGCTTTAAGAGGAAGAGCCTTTTCGCGTAAATATCTAGAGGACATTTCTACCGCTTTTTCAATCGCGCTATAAACAATATAGACATCATACTTTGACTCCAAAAAACCCACCTTGCTCTCCAAAATTTGAATTGAGGCATTCTTATCAGGTTCATTTACACCCACCGCAGTCATTGCCGTACCAAGTGATTTATTTTCAATATAAGTTGAGTAATTTCTGGTGGTGGCTGTTGCTAAGCATAAAATATTGCCACGACTAATTGCCTCAGCTAACACCTCTGATAAATCTAGACTTTCGTTACTACCAGCGCTAATGCCGATAAGATTTTCAATATTATCAATAAATAAAATAATATTGCCCGAATGATTAGCTTCACTTATTGAAGCCAGCAATCTTTCTTGAGCCAAGGATGCGTCTGCTCCGGAAACTAAACGTGAAACATCAATTTCTACTAAACGCTTGTCTTTTAAAAATTTAGGAACATTTTCTTCTACCATCATTTGAGCCAGTCCACCAATAATCATGCTCTTGCCAACCCCATCTGCTCCAACTAACAAAACTCCATTATGTCCACCACTAAAATTTTCAAAAATAGAAATAATTTCTTTTCGTCTACCAACACATAAATCAAATCCACCGGCTTTAGCTTTTAATGTTAAGTCATAGGAAAAGTGATCTAAAGTTGGTGTAGCAATAGCCGTATAAGAACGATTCATGCCTGAGCCCGGTTTGAACAAGGATAAACTACGATAGTTAAGGTATCTATCTCTTAACTGCTTATCAACTCTAAACCAGGCAACTGTATTAGCCACTTTATCATTATCAATTTCTAACTCATACAAAATTTCAGCTAAAGCCTCGTCATACATAGAGCAAAAAATAAGAACAGTTAAAGTATCAATGCTTATCTGATGTTCATGATATGATTTTACAAAGGCGGAGATAAGAACAACTTCTAAACGCTCAGATATTTTATTTTCTTTAATTTTTATATCCTGAGCTGATTTTAACAAGCATCTATCTACCATAGCAACAAGTTTTTTTGCATCTACATCTAATCTAATAAGAAGGCTTTGAACTTTCCTATTTTTTAAAGATGCACGAAAAAAATGGATAATATCTGTTTCAGAATTCATTTTTGAAGCCAAAAGATAGGCTTCTTCTAAAACTAAATTAGTTTCCTTATCTAATGCTTTTTCCACATTAAAACGTTTACTCTCTTTTTTTTCTTTTTCAAAGAAACTATAGTTAATCCTTTTTGTATCCTTTCTACGTTGACTGAACTTATAAATAAGATACAGATCAAACCACAAAGATAATAAAAATATTGTTATTAAAATATTTGGATCTGTCCAAAAAAATAGAATTTCAATTGGTTCTTTCATTAAATCCGCTGAATTTAAATATAACCAAATTAATAAGGAGGCAAATCCAGAAAAAATAAAAAACCATGAAAAAAAACCAAGAATCTTATCTAAACTTCTTTTCGTCTTATCAATAGCTATGATTGATTTCTTTAAAGTCTTTTGTAGAAATAAAAATCGACCCAAAAACCAAGCACCCTGTCCACTACCAGCACTATCTTTTATAAATTCTAATTTTTGTTCATCTTCATTATACTCCATAAAATGATCCTAACTGGAAAGATAAAGCAATAAATAATAAAATTGGAAAACTAAGCCATATTAATATAATGGCTATATAAATTGCTAACCAAAATAATAAGATAAGGGCCCTAAAGACAATCTGCACCAATCTAATAAAAAAACTAATAAGTCTTCCAGCCCAGTCATTTTGCCCATACATAGGCACAAATATATTCTTTACCCAAATACGAAAACCGAGAGACCTCTCTCTTTCAAGCCAAAATCTCCATCCTTTGTTAATAGTTTCTATTAATCCCAAGCTATACCACCAAATTGGAAAATATAAAATCTCAATTATAGTTTTTAGGATAATTTGACTACTGTAAGTAAAAAAATTATGTTTGAGCATAAGCTAAATTATTACTGTTATTTTACCATAAATAAAAAATGATAACAATTAAAAAATTAAATAAATTATTTGAAAAAATTATAAAAAAACGACTTTTTAAGTATTGACAATTGAGAAATCTTATAATACTATACTATTAGCACTCTTATATACAGACTGCTAAAAGAACCCCTAAAAAGTTAATATAATAAGCATATGTTTAATAAATTTACCGATAAATCACAAGAGGTTATTATTAATTCACAAGTAATCGCTTCAAACTACGGACAAAGCAATATTGAAGCACTTCACATACTTCTCGCTCTTATTGAGCAAAATGAAGGCTTGGTTAAACCTATTTTAGAAAAAATGAAAGTAGATCCTGATTTAATTGAAGACAAATTGATATCTACTCTTAAAAATCTTCCTAAAGCTAGAGTAAATCCTGTCAGTGGACCTGTTCAAGCTGTTTCTGGCACTGCCGAAACAGCCGCCGTATTAGAACGTGCAAAAAAAGAAGCAGACGGAATGAATGATGAATTTATTTCCACCGAGCATATCTTCTTAGCTTTAGTTGGCATTAACTCTCCGGCACAAACTATTCTTCTTCAATTCAAAGTTGAATATGAAAAAGTAAAAAAAATATTAAAAGATTTGCGTGGTACACAAACTATTACCGACCCTTTTCCGGAAAACAAATTCCAAGTTTTAGAAAAATATACAACTAATCTTACCGAAATGGCCAGACAAGAAAAGCTTGATCCTGTTATCGGCCGAAATACTGAAATTAGACGAATCATGCAAGTTCTACTTCGCAGAACCAAAAATAATCCCGTATTAATCGGAGAAGCTGGGACAGGAAAAACAGCAATAGTTGAGGGATTAGCACAAAGAATTATTTCTGGTGATGTTCCAGAAAATTTAAAGAATAAAGAAATTATTACACTTGACTTAGGAGCTCTTGTCGCTGGAGCTAAATTTAGAGGTGAATTTGAAGATCGTTTAAAGGCGGTTTTACGAGAAGTTAAATCTCAAAATGAGCGTTTTATCATCTTTATCGATGAACTTCACACTCTAATAGGCGCTGGCTCTTCTGAAGGCTCCTCAATGGATGCCTCAAATATGTTAAAACCCGCTCTTGCGCGTGGTGAAATGAGAACTATTGGTGCTACTACAACCAAAGAATACCACAAATATATTGAAAAGGATTCTGCCCTTGAAAGAAGGTTCCAACCAATTCAAGTAACTGAACCCAGTATTGATGATACTATCAGTATGCTTCGTGGTTTAAAAGAAAAATACGAGGTCCATCATGGAGTCCGCATTACTGATAATGCTGTTATTGCCGCTGCCAAACTATCAAATCGCTACATCAGCGATCGTTTTCTACCAGATAAAGCAGTTGACTTAATTGATGAAGCTACTTCTTCCCTACGCATGGAAATTGATTCTATGCCCGATGAACTAGACCAATTAAAAAGATCAATCGGCCAATTGGAATTAAATAAGGCGGGATTAATGACAGGTGAGAATAAGAAATCTACGAAAATAAAAAAAATTAATCAAGAACTAGCAGAACTCAAAGAAAAGGCAAATCAATTAGAACTTCACTGGAATAATGAAAAAAATATTATATCTGAAATTCGGAAATCAAAGAAAGAAATGGAAGACTTGAAAATTAAAGCTGAAATAGCTCAAAGACAAGGGGCCGAACTAAATGAAGTAGCTAAAATAAAATACGGCTTAATTCCTGATTTAGAAAAAAAAATTAACAATCTTCAAGGAGAATTACTAAAAATACAAAAGAAAGGACAGAGAATTTTAAAAGAAGAAGTTGATGAAGAAGATATAGCTAAAGTAGTAGCTCGCTGGACTGGCATTCCGGTCAATAAGATGCTTCAAGATGAAATTAAAAAGCTAAGTGAAGCTGAAAAGAAATTGAATAAACAAGTAGTTGGGCAAGAAGTGGCTATTAAAGCAGTCGCTAACGCTTTAAGACGTTCTCGAGCAGGTATTAATGAAGAAAAAAAACCCATCGGATCATTCCTTTTTGTTGGTCCAACTGGCGTTGGTAAAACAGAGCTTGCTAAAACTTTAGCCAGGTTTATGTTTAATGACGAAAAGTCCTTAATTCGTTTAGACATGAGTGAATTTATGGAAAAACACTCAGTTGCTAAAATCATAGGTTCCCCGCCGGGCTATATTGGCCATGATGAGGGTGGACAATTAAGTGATAAAGTTAGACGTCGCCCATATAGTGTAGTTTTATTTGATGAAATAGAAAAAGCACATCCTGATATGTTCAACGTACTACTGCAAATCTTAGATGATGGTCGCCTAACTGACTCAAAGGGAAGAACAGTTAACTTCAAAAATACAATTATAATAATGACCTCTAACCTAGGAAATGAGGTGATAAAACAGTATTCGATTGGCTTTAGTGCTGATAATAGTGAAAAAACCAATTCAGAGATTAGAATAGATGAAATGAAAGAAAAAATTGATAACATTTTGAAAAAAAGCTTTAAATTAGAATTTCTTAATCGTATTGATGAAATTGTACTCTTTCGCAGTCTTTCTCGCGATGCTCTTGAAAAGATAGTTGACCTTGAGCTTAACAAAGTAGAAAAAAGACTGGCTACAAAGAATATCCATATCAAAATTGGAGCTAAAGTTAAAAAAATGTTATCTGAAAAAGGCTATGACATTACTTATGGAGCCAGGCCTCTTAAAAGAATAATTCAAAATCTTATTCTTGATGAACTAGCCATGGATATCATTGAGGGAAAAATTATAGAAGGAACAAAAGTAAGCATAAATTTGGATAAAACTAATAATGTTCAAATTGCCACAAATAAATAAGATTACTACTAAAAAGTATAATAAATGCTAATAAAAACCCCTTAAAAAGGGTTTTTATTTTTTTAAATTTAAGTTGCTTTAAGAATATATATATACTATAATTATAATCAAATAGAAATAAATAATACCATTAAAAAATTAGCAACATGAAAAAAAATATACCAACAATAATTGTTTTATTATTAGCTGGCGTTGTCACGCTTGGCTCAATTTCAAGCGCCAAGGCACAAAGTGATAATGACTTAATTTTTAATCCTAATAACATTATTTCAAACAATGAATTAATGGATGTAAATTCCATGAGTTTATTTGATATACAAAGCTTTCTACAAGAAAAGGGCAGTTACTTAGCAAGCTACCAAACAAATAATGCCTATGGCGTGTTAAAATCAGCAGCTGAAATAATTTATGATGCCAGCTTAAATAACTATAATTGCGATGGCGTTACTTTAAGTGAGGCTCCTACTGCTGAAGAAAGAGCTTTAAAATGCCGAACAATAACTACTATAAATCCAAAAGCACTACTTGTGCTTTTACAAAAAGAACAAAGTTTGATTCAAAATCCTAGCCCAACCCAAAAAGCGTTAGATGAGGCTACCGGCTATGGTTGTCCAACTGGCCAAACTTGCACTCCTTATTGGAAAGGGTTTGGCAAACAAGTAAACAGCGCCGCCTTACAATTTTTAAGCTACATGCACGAAGCAAACAAATATAATTTTAAAGTAGGCACAACTTATATTGCTAAAGATAGGTACACAATGTTGAAAAGTGTTGAAAAAGCAGTTAAGGATGGCAGCTACAACTCAATTGTAACTTCACCTAACTTTGTTAATATTACAATTGAAAATCAGGCTACAGCCTCCTTATATATTTATACCCCCCACATTTACAATGGAAATTATAATTTTTTTAATCTATATAATAAATATTTTTCAGAAGGTATAGACTCCCCTTCTTTACCAACAGTTCTTCCCAAAATATATCCCGATGGTTCTATCCTAAAAATAGCCGGTAGTCCTGGTATTTGGCTAATTGAGAATGAAGTAAAAAGACCCTTTTTAAACTACAGCTCTTTTATCTCAAGATTCTCTGAATCTCAAATAATAACCACTAAGCAAAGTGTTTTAGACGCCTACCCTGTTGGCGAAGGTATTAAGTTCCCTGACTATTCACTAGTTCAAATTCCAGACGATACAATCTACCTTCTAGTTGGTAGTGAAAAAAGATCATTTGATAGCCTCGCCACTTTTAAAGCAATTGGCTTTCATGAAAGTGAGGTTGAACAAGCCACTAATACTGAGCTCTTAGGTTACAACATTGGTCAATCAATTACGGCCACCTCAACTTATGTTACTGGCGCTTTACTACAAGATATTACAACGGGCGGAGTTTATTATGTTGAAAATGGAACAAAAGCTCCTTTGTTAGATAAGGTATTTTTAGAAACTAAATATAAAGATGAATATATAATGCGGGTTTCGCCTGAAATATTAAATACCTATACAAAAGTAGCTCCCATTCTTTTCTTAGATGGAACCTTGTTAAAATCTAGTTCATCTCCAGCCGTGTATCTTATCTCAAAAGGAGCCAAAAGAGCATTTTCAAGTGGTGATGTATTTATTAATTTAGGTTACAAGTTTTCAAATGTTATAAATGTTTCTTCACAGGTGTTGTATCACTACCCACTTGGTGAACCTATTCAATAAACAATATATGCCGATTATTAAAAGCTATCTTCTTCCCCATTCCCCTCTGCTTATCCCTGAAATTGGCAAAGCTAACCATAGTCTTTTGACAAAAACTAGTACCGCCTATCAAAATATACAGAAAGAATTAGTAGAAAAAAACATTGAAATAATAGTTATCATTTCTCCTCACAATAATCCACAATCAGACCATTTTTTGATAAACTGCGCTCCTGAAATGGATATAAGTTTTCAATATTTTGGCTACATTCCGCCAAAAACTATTGTAAAAGGTGCTATTCATCTTGCAGATCAAATAAAGAATGGCTTTAAAGACACTTCCTTACTACAATCGCTATCTGAAACCAGCCTTGACTATGGCAGCGGAATTCCTTTATACTTATTAACTAAACAGAATAAGGATCTTAGAGTTATTAACATAACACCGGCCGAAAACTTGGACCTCGCGGCACATTTTGATTTTGCTGAAAATCTAGCAAAAATATTAGACGATAGTCCAAAAAGAATAGCCGTAATTGCTTCTGGTGATCTGTCACATCGCTTAATGCGTAAATCCCCTGGAGGCTACTCGCCTAAAGGAACAAAATTCGATAATAAGATTATAGAATTTTTAAGCCACCCACAAACAGCTATCCAAAATATCCTCGGCCTTGACCAACGATTAATTAGAGATGCTAGCGAATGCGGACTAAAACCAATTACGATACTGCTGGGAATATTGAAAAATAAAAATTGGACTCCGAATATCCTAGCCTATCAAACGGATTTTGGTGTTGGCTATTTAAGTCTTGAATGTATTCTGGAAGAAAATAATACAGAAGAAGTAAATACTGACCCAAACGATAAAAGCGAAGTGATTTAACTTATACAACTATGAACGAAGATCACAAAAAAGAAAATTTTACATCTTTTTCGGAAATATTTAAAAACAAGAAACAACAAACTAAGCCGCCTGCTTATGCTTGGCAAGATTTAGCTTTAAGAATTATAAAAGAATTAGCAATCCCGAATTTTAAACGATCCTCCATATTTAAAATTTGCCGTGACTTACCAGCCACAGTTGTTGAACGAGCTTTTAACGACACTAAGGAGCTTTGTCAAACGGGAACATCGTGGAAGTATTTTTTCAAAATTATTGACACTGTTAAAAAAGAAAAACAAAAATAAAATATGCCTAAGATTTTAGATATAATATTACATCCCGATCCAATTTTACGAAAGATATCAAGGGAGATAAAAGATGAAGAGTTGACAAGCCCTAAAATTAGTCGGTTATTATTAGATATGGAACAAACTATGAAAAATAAAGATGGGGCCGGTTTAGCCGCTCCCCAGGTAGGACAAAACCTTCGTTTAGTTGTTATCAATCACAATGGCAAAACAATGTTTTTGATAAACCCCCGCATTACCAAAAAATCATGGGCTAAAGAACTTGAAGATGAAGGTTGCTTGTCGGTTGTAAACAAAAAAGGGGAAATTATTTGGGCCCCTGTTTCGCGCCACAAAAAAGTAAATTGTGTATATTTAGATGTAAAAGGCAAAAAAAAACATCTAAGTGCAGAAAAATCTTTAGCTAAGGCTATTCAACATGAGATTGATCATTTAGACGGAATTCTTTTTATTGACTACCTTAAAAATACGCCAGCCGATATAAAGACTAGCAGCGATAAGTAAACCCCAAGATATTTCTGTATAATATTTTGATAATAAGTGTTGATTATTTCCGATAAAAAAACCAAGGGCTGCTAAAAGCATAACCCAAAGAAATGAACCCAACGTTGTATAAAAAAGGAAAGAGCCAAAGGGCATTTTAGAAAATCCAGCCGGAATAGAGATTAATTGACGAATAACAGGAATTAAACGACCCACAAAAGTAGCTGAAGCAGAGTTATCTAAAAAGTATTTTTCTGCTCTTTTTATCTTCTCAGTATTGATTAATAAAAATTTAGCTAAACGATGGTTAGCCAATTTGTAAACCAATGGCCTTCCTAAATAAAAACCAAGGAAGTAATTAAATGAAGCTCCTACTATACTCCCAAAGAGGCCAGCAACAACTATCAACCAAATATTCATGGAACCTTGACTAGCCAAATAGGCGGCCGGAGGAATAATAATTTCAGAAGGCATGGGAATTAACGAACTTTCAATCGTCATTAATATCCCCACTCCGAAATAACCTAATCCTTGAGTAATTTCTAACAAGAAACTAATAAATTCACTCAACATAATTTTATTTTAAACTAATATAAATATAGCATAACTCTTGACTATGTCCAATTCAAATAAACATAAAAAAATAAGAACAATATTTATGGGAACGCCTGATTTTGCCTTACCGGGACTTAAGTCTTTAATAGAAGATAGTTATTTTGACTTAATCGCTGTATATACAAAAGCAGACAGACCAAAAGGAAGAAAGCAACAACTCGCATCCCCTCCTATAAAGCAATTAGCTCTGGAGCACGGTATTCCGGTTTTTCAGCCAGAAAAAATAAAAGCAGAGACAGAAAATATTAAAGCTCTAAAACCCGACCTTATTGTTGTTATTGCTTATGGCAAAATCATTCCCCAGGCTATATTAGATATACCAACTTATGGCTGTATTAATGTTCATGCTTCTCTTTTACCAAAATATAGAGGCTCAGCCTGCTTAAATGCACCAATTATAAACGGAGATAGAGAAACTGGTATTACCATTATGAAAATGGATGCTGGTATGGACACGGGGGCAATCCTTAGACAGAAATCAATAAAATTAAATGAATCTTCAAATTTAGAACAAGTTCACGACAAATTATCAAATTTAGCTGCCGATACATTGCCCGATACATTAAAAGATTTTATCACTGGGAACATCAAAGCAATACCACAAGATGAAAGCCAAGCAACATATGTTACAATGACTAAAAAAGAAGATGGTCATATTAATTGGGAAGAATCCGCTGAAAAAATAGAAAAATTAATCAGGGGACTTAACCCTTGGCCTGGAACTTTTACCCATGATATAAATGGAAAATTAATTAAAATATTAGAGGCTAAACTTGATTTAGATGATGATAATAAAGGAGAAATTGGCCAAGTTTATGAAAAAAATAAGGAATTAGCCATCCACTG
>Ga0209587_1001588_pt1 | contig 10583 bp, 9 predicted proteins | sample NGEPerD_2_FD_184512 | JGI IMG/M metagenome (GOLD analysis project Ga0209587, IMG submission 184512) | Arctic peat soil microbial communities from the Barrow Environmental Observatory site, Barrow, Alaska, USA - NGEE PermafrostL1-D... | ecosystem: Environmental > Terrestrial > Soil > Wetlands >... | reverse complement strand
AGTAGTATATCATTAAAATGCCTCTCCCAAAGAGGGTTTTAAGGAGGCCAAAACAGAAACAGGAGGCCCGAGGTCTCCTGTTTCCTTTGAAGTGTTCGTTTTATCCTTACTTCCGATCTATTCTTGACCATCCTACTCGTTAAAATGGCATAGGGGCGATCTTTGTAAAAAATAATGCGAACCCTTTCTGGCTGTTATCATCTTACGACCATAAAAACCTTTCCTTGCTATGTTTTATAAAGGACTGGAATACCAGGGTATTCCAGTCCTTAAGGGTATTCTAGCGTTCTTCGTCTAATTTGCCATTCGATGCAGAAACGTATCAGCTACGTAATTCATCGTGCCGTAAGACCAAAGAAATATTTAGAATACCACTTTATGGCCGCTAAGGCATTGCTGCTTAGAAGCCTAACATTTAAAAGAAACAGGAAACCGAAGTCTCCTGTTTCCCATGAAGTGCATAAAGCCCTTCATCATGATCCCAAGCCTTGCGGCGTGGAATCAATTTTTAAAAGAATCCGGGATACCGGAATATCCCGGATTCCTAGAAGATGTTATTCGACCCAATGACCACTTATACTGGACTCTACTTGAAATCATTGCTAAATCCGTTCAAGACTCAAAAAGTATAATGAGTGTCTGTAACCTCTTCCTTAACCTCGGGTTTTTGTACCCCCACGATTCAAAAACCCAACCTACTTATGTTTTCAAAGAACTTTCTCTTTTAATTATAACACTAAAATAAGGTGGAACAACGGGGTTCAAACTGACCTAGGTCAGTTTGGGAATATTTTTCAATTTTTTAACATTTTCGGCATGTATCCATTCATACAATCTGTCCGCATCTTCTTTTTTACAAAGTTGTGTTCTGGGGGTGTAACCTTAAGCCTCCCGTCGTTTCCCCGTAATCTCAAGTATTTGATCCGATAAACGATGGGAATGCCCCGAGCGTATAATTTGCTCGAAAATTCACTGATAAACTCGACTTCTTTGTATTCTTTTTGGTGGATGATACTTTTTACGCCTTCGGTAAATTGGTGCAGTTTTTGCTTGGCAAGGCTACCTTCCAACTCTTCGAAGGTGCCATGTATTAAAGCGGACTCCCAGTTGACCAAGGATTGGATCTCTTCTGCCACCATTGAGACCGATGGATTTTTTCGCATGGCATCGATTTTATGGCCTTCCGAAGTATAGCTTATGATGCTATTGTCCTCATGGTCAAAATAAAAGGTAACGGGAACCACATAAGGCCTCCCTTGCGATAGATAGGCCAAGTGCCCTTTATAATTGTTTCTAAGAACATTGGTGCTCTCGCTAATCGTTAAATCTGTCATTTTTTTGGTTTTTGAAATTACTGTTCTTTTTTTGTTCCTATTCATATCCATTCCACCAGAGGCAAGTCCCGTCGATAGTTCAAGGATGGGTTCTTGGGATAGAAGCGGATACCATACTGAAAGGCCCCCGTCATCGACGCCGTTGCCTCGCCTGTATAGACCGTTTGGTTCTTTTTGTTCGCTGTCGGTTTTAGTTCCTGTACGTTTCGGGTCTGAAACTGTCCATCCTCACCACGTTTGGAAAAGACAAGATCAACACCTATATCTTGAGGGGAAAGCGTGCCGAGATCTAAAATAACTTCCGCCTGAAACTTTTCGCCCAGTTCCAAAGGCTTGATGCCATCGGAAACCTGTACATCGACCACAGAAATTTTATCCCATCCCTCGTTGATTTTTCGGACCCATTCTACCCTATTTTTAATTCCCTCGTAATCGTTGTTTTTTAGCTTTTGCACACGTTCGTACATTTTATCGTAGTATTTTTTGGTGTACTCGTGCAACATTCGGGCGGTGGTAAAATTGGGGGCGATATGGGCAAAGGCATTTTTCACACGGGCGATCCATTTTTCAGGAATTCCCTGGGCGTTCCTTTCAAAGTATTCGGGCATAATCTCGTGTTCCAGTATATTGTAAATGGTCTCTGCATCGAAATCGTCTTGGTCTACGTTGTTTTCATAAATGCGTTCCTTGTCCAATGCCCAGCCGGAATCTTTGCGGAAGGCTTCGGCCCACCAACCGTCTAGAACACTAAAGTTCAAAGTGCCGTTGAATACCGCTTTCATACCGCTGGTGCCCGACGCTTCGTTGCCCCTTTCAGGCGTATTCAACCATAGGTTGCAGCCTTGTACCAGCATACGCGCCAAGGCCATATCATAATTTGGTATAAAAAAAATCTTGCCCGTAAACTCGGGCCTTTCCGATATTTCGATGATACGCTTTATCAAACCCTGTCCCATTTGGTCGGCGGGATGGGCCTTGCCCGCAAAAATGATTTTTACGGGTTTATCGGCATGGTTCAGCAATTTTGAAAGTCGATCGAGATCTCGAAATAACAGATCGGCACGTTTATAAGTGGCAAACCGCCTTGCAAAACCGATGATGAGATTGTCGTCGCCCAAGGCATTTACCGCCCCGTACATTTGTTTGGATGCCGAATGGAGGTCTTTCATTCCCAAAAGCAGCCTTTTTTTGAGGGCCGCGATCAGTTCTTTTTTCAGTTCTTTCTTGATATCCATTATTTTTTTGGCGGGCATATCCTTGACCTTGGCCCAAAGTTTGGGATTGGATACATCTTCTGAAAAGCCCGCCCCAAAAGTTTCCGTGAACAATTGCTGCCATTGTGGTGCGGTCCAAGTGCCCCAATGCACACCATTGGTCACATTTTGGATCTGTAGCTCTTCGGGCAGGAAACCTTTCCAAATGGGAGCGAACATTTTGCGTGTTACCTCGGCATGTATTTCACTTACTGCATTTATCTCTCCGGCCGAACGGGCCGCCAGATAGGTCATTGAAAATTTTTCGTCCGGGTCGGAAGATTTCAGTTTTCCAAAACCCAAGAACCGCTCCCATGGAATATTCATGGTCTGGGCAAAGTGGGATTGGTAACTTCTGAGCAGTCCCTCCCCAAAATGGTCCTGCCCGGCAGGTACGGGCGTATGGGTCGTAAAGAGGGTGGAGGCCTTCACGAACTGCCCCGCTTCTTCAAAAGTGAGATTTTCGTTGATGACCGATTTTACCATGCGGATCAGGCCCGTGAATGCGGTATGCCCTTCGTTGTAGTGGAACAGATCGGGCCGTATTTGCAGTTTTTCTATCAATTGCAGCGCGTTGAAGGCCAACAATAGTTCTTGACGAAAGCGGTTCTCATTATCGCCGCCGTATAGGTTATGGGTGATCTTTTTATTTTCGTCGCTGTTTTCGGGAATATCGGTATCGAACAGGTAGAGCGGAACACGCCCGACATCCATTCGCCAGACTTGGGCATTGATGACGGGGCCGCGCAAGGGTAGGGGGAGGATCAATCGGTCGCCGTTGGCATCGGTTACGGGCGAAATCGGCAACATCGTAAAATGCTGTTTATCGTAGTGCGAGACCTGTTCGCCGTGAAGGGTAAGCCCTTGGTTAAAATACCCGTATCGGTAGAGCAGCCCGAAGGCTACCATATTGCTATTTTGGTCGCTGGCTTCCTTGAGGTAATCGCCCGCTAAAATGCCCAATCCGCCGGAATAGATGGGGATGGATTCATGAAGGCCGTATTCCATGCACAGATACGCCACTTTAGTGCCCGTCTTTTCGGAAGCCTTGGCCATATAAGCATCGAAGATTTCGGAAATAGTTTCTAAACGGGACATGAATTCGGTGTCCTTTTCCAGTTTCAAAAAACGTTCGTAGTCCAATAGATTGAGAAGGGCAATAGGGTTGTGGCCCGATTCCTCCCACAATTCGGTATCGATGGCCGCGAAAAGTGCTCCAGCTTGGGGATACCATGTCCACCATAGGTTTTTGGCCAGTTTCTCCAGATTTTTTAGGCTATCGGGCACCTTGAACTTGACCATGGCACTTTTCCAGATCGGCTCGTTCGATGTTGCTTGAGGTATGTAGGGTTTTGGTGCCATTTCCCGTAAACGTTCAAACGTATGGGTGCGCAAGGCGTGGCGTTCCAAAGCCTGTTGATATACTTCCTGATAGTTCCCGATCAGATTCTTCCATAGAAAGGAGCGTGAAATTTCAAAAGCCTTTTCCCTTGCCTTCTGCATTTCCGTTTCATCCTTGGTGCTGAAATTAAAAATATGGTTGGTCATCTGCTCGGTTACGGTCCGGTCGTTGAAATCGGAACGATCAATGACCAACATTCCCGCTTTATAATCCTTCAGGTTCGATTTTACCTGTTGACCAAAGCCCGTTAAGGTAGTGGTTACTGTAGGCACATGAAAAGCGAGACTTTCCAAGGGGGTATAGCCAAAAGGTTCATAGTAGGAAGGAAAAACGGTCAGGTCCAATCCCATTAAAACCTCATAATACGGCATATTGAAAACACCGTCCCTTCCATCCAAATAGATAGGGGCATAGACGATATTCACTTTTGAGTTCTGCGTATTGGTCAGTCCGCTGTTCCGGATCTGTTTCAGTATGGCATCATTATCGGGGTCTTGAAGGTAATGCGTAAGTGCGATGGGCGCATTGCCCCTTGTGAAATTCCCCGTATCAATTCCCGACCACACTTCGGGTATTGCAATGGTATGTGCCGCCGGCACTATGACGAAGGCGATAATCTCTTTTTGTAGGTTTTCTTTGCGGTTCAAATCCGCCACCGCATCGATGAAAAGGTCGATACCTTTGTTTCTATATTCGTACCTACCGGTAGTCGCTACCAAAAAAGAATCTGCTGCCACTTGACGGCCCGCTACGGCAGAGGCGATTTTCAGCAGCTTTTCACGGGAATCTGAACGTCTTTTGTCCAGTTGGCCTGTATCCGGAAGAAACGAATCGTCAAAACCATTGGTGGTAACCTTGTCGACCGCCTTCCCCAGGAGTTGTTGGCATTCACTTGCCGTATTATCGCTTACGGTGGTAAAGGCATTGGCGGTAATGGCCGCTGTTTTTTCCAGGGAATGTTGGGCGGTCAAGTTGAAATCCCTGGCTACTTGATCGCCGTTGTAGGTATCGAACCTGCTGTAAAAAGCTTGTCCATTGCCACATAGGGCACGGCCGGTAAACGTAGCATGGGTAGTAAAAACGGTGGCGATATCAGGTAAGTTGTTTTCAAGATAAAGAACGCCGGCACCGGTCATCCATTCATGAAAATGGGCGAGAATTTCAATGACCTTACCGGAAGCCACACCGAAGAGGGCGGGTTCGGTATAATCCCATCCGCCTTTGATGGAATCCACTTTATTCTTTGTCCACAGTTCGCTGAAAATAGTGTCTTTTTTGCTAAAAAGCGGCGAAAAGTCAATGAGAATGGCGATGGGCTTACTGGGAATATCCCATCGGCCTACCCTGAATTTTAGACCGTCAGCTTTGAACTGTGTTTTCCAATCCTTAAAGAGTTCGGGGTCTTCCAGAAATTCCCTGTTCCCCGCTTCGCCTTTATAAAGGTCGGGACCGATCATGATAAACCGGTCGTTGAATTCTTGCCGCATCAATGGTGCCTTGGTCGATATTACGGTATAGATGCCGCCGAGCTTGTTGCAGACTTCCCAGCTTATTTCGAAAACGTAATCGGGAATTTTTGATGATTTTTCTTCGTCTTGCATTTTCTGATTTATTTTGAAGGATAAAATTAAAAGGCTTGGCAGGTATACGGAATGATGAAGATCAGTTGGAAGAAATAATTATGGGTATTTTGGAGAGCGGCCTGATTACCTTGATGAACATTAATTTTAACTATAGAGTTTAACATAACTTTTCTGATTTTTCCCGCATGGAACATTACATTAACTTTGACCATACCCTGCTAGAAGCATCCCCGAAACCAGCTTGCTTATGACATCTATTTTACTCATTGAGGATTTTACCGCTATACGGGAAGGTACCGCCGAACTTTTAGAACTGGAAGGCTATCGCGTGATTACGGCCAAAAACGGGAAAGAGGGACTTGAAAAGATCAAACGTATACCGCCCGATCTTGTCATCTGCGATGTGCGAATGCCTGAAATGGACGGACTGACCTTGCTAGGCAATTTAGGGGCACATCGAGACCTTAAAAGAATTCCCTTCATCTTCTATTCCGCCAAATCTGAAAAGAGGGACATCAAAACCGGATTGGATGCCGGTGCCGACGACTATTTGGTGAAACCCTGTGAGCTTAAAGAACTATTGGGATCCATCAAGAAATGTTTGCTTAAAGGAAAGTCAACAAGTTGATCGAATTTGGGAAACGCAAAGCTGCAATCACTCCCCAACATTCTTTTTATGATAGCTCAACAAGGGAACATGCCCTTTGCTCTTCATACGCTTGACCAAATCGTAATGATGTAGGTTTTTGAACAGGCCGTTACCTTCCCGTTCCAACATGGCGACCATATCCGGCTGGATTTCGGTGACATAATTTTGTAGGGTTTCGAATATATCCTTGCCATAGCGCAGGTCAAAGCGAAGGTTTTCATAATCGACCTTATGCCGCAACATGTTCTTGAACCATACCATTTGGTCTTCGCCGGTGTCCCCTTCCTTGGTGGATACATGTACCAAATGCACGTCGGCCTCGAAGGGTTCGGCCAGTTCCACCATTTTTTCGATGGTGAAAATATCCGCTCTCTCGAAATCGGTGGCATAGACGATTTTCTTGAATCCTTGAAAATCGGCATCCTCCGGCACGGCCAATACCGGGCTAGGTGCCGAATTGATAAGGGAGGTGGTGTTGCTTCCCAAAAGAGCCTTTCGGATGGGACTACCACCTTTGGTGCCTACAACGATAAGGTCTGCTTTTAGTTCCTTGGCATTTTTGATGATAACGTCAGCGGCGGGTTTGCCCTCATCGATTTTCCAAGTAATTTTTAAGGGTTCCGGCTCGTTCCTCAAATGTTCGGTGCAGAACGCGATCAGTTTTTCGCGATGGTCGCCGAAGGCCCGTACTTCCTTTCTTGAATAGGTATAAGAAACGGTACTTGCCAAGGTCAACGGCAGTTCGAAAACGTGCAATGCCATCAGCTCCGCATCGAGTTCTTTGCTTAGTGCATAACTGAAATGTAGGGCAGCCACCGAATTTTCTGAATAGTCTGTGGTATATAAAATCGTTTTCATCACTGCAATATTTTAAATAAAGCATAAAATTAAAAAAAGAAAATAGTGATGAAAATGACGGCAGTCAGTCGGCAATTATTTGTGGGAATGATTTTAATCATTTTGGATGAACGTTCAGTCGAGTATATTGATCCTTATTGATCCTTAAAACATAACCCTGATATTATGAAACAGCCGATCGTATTGCGGGGCAACAAGACTATTTTAGTGGAAACGCCTACTGATATAATTAAGATTTAAGGGCAGGAATAGGGGTGAATAAAAAGACAAACACGAAGAAATGACAAAGTTGAGACCCTTGATGAAATTCAAAAAATGAACAAAATAAAAATCCATTTCCTAGGTGCATCGGGTACGGTAACCGGTTCGAAATTCTATTTGGAAACCCAAGAACGGAACATCATGGTCGATTGCGGCATGTTTCAAGGCTTAAAAGAGCTACGGGAAACGAATTGGAAGCAGTTGCCGATCGACGTTTCCAAAATCGATATGGTACTTTTGACACATGGCCACTTGGATCATACCGGCTATCTGCCGCGATTGGTTAAAGAGGGCTTTCAAGGGCAGATCATCGGAACCGCCCCGACCTTGGCCATTACCACGATTATTTTGAGGGACAGTGCCAAAATTAATGAAGAAGAGGCTGAACGTGCCAATGCCGAGGGCTTTAGCAAACATACACCCGCACTACCGTTCTATTCATTAAAAGAGGCCGAGCGGGCCATCGGACTTTTTGTTTCCAAGGAAAAGGATGTTTGGATTCCGCTTTCGGAAAACATCAAATTCCGCTTTCGCTACAACGGCCATATCATCGGCGCCACTTTTATCGAATTGGATATATTCGGAAAACGGTTCGTATTTTCCGGGGATGTGGGTAGGACGGAAGACCTTTTGCTATCGTCTCCCGAACGGCCGAAATGGGCCGATTATCTGTTCTTGGAAAGCACGTATGGCCACAAACTGCACCCAAAAGAAGATGTTGAACAACTATTGGTGGATTTGATCCAAAGAGCGATCCATGAAAAGGGAAACCTGATTATTCCCTCTTTTGCGGTGGAGCGTTTGCAATCGTTGATGTACATGCTCTGGAAATTGTATAAAAAAAATCGTATTCCGAACATTCCCCTGTTCATAGATAGTCCGATGGGGAATAATGTACTCTCCGTTTTCGAGAACCATCCCGATTGGCACAAATTGCCGGTAAAGGAGTGCCGTGCGATGTGCGACCATTTCAACGTCATCACATCCTATAAAGACACTTGGGAAACTATCGATGATCCACGGCCCAAGGTCGTTATTGCCGGAAGCGGCATGTTAACGGGGGGCCGCGTGTTGACCTACCTAAAACAGATGATAGACCTGCCATCTACGACCGTTCTTTTGGTGGGATATCAAGCCGAAGGGACCCGGGGAAGGCAATTGTTGGAAGGCGCGCACGAAATCAAATTGTTCGGAAAATATATTCCCGTTAAGGCAAAGATCGAACACTTGGAAAGTCTATCGGCACATGCCGACCAATTTGGACTCTTGGATTGGTTGGGCGAAATCAAGAACTATCCCGAAAAAGTCTTTTTAATACACGGCGAGCCTTTGGCCTTGGATGCCTTTCGCGTTAAGATCAAGGATGCTTTCGGTTGGCAGGCCGACATTCCCAAACTTTATGATACCGTCGAGATCATGCTCTAACAACTGATGAATATCATTTAGAAATGTCGGTTCGGTAATTAACTTTATGAAGATTTAAACGCTATGAAACAGAACGATAAAGATACCCGTACAAAATCGGACCAGGCCAAAAAGGTAGAGGAGTTTTATTATGAATGCCAAAATTGGAAATCTAAACTATGGTTTATGCAGGACGAGACCATTTTTTTGGACGGCTTGTTGAACTCGTATGTTTTTGAACCCGACACCCCTAATTTGTTTGTTCGTTTGCAAGATTATTTGGAGCGATTGCAGAAAGCCGACAGAAAAAAACGAAAGATAATGCAACGGATAATCGAACATGAAAAAAAGCTTGTCGGAATATTCGATTGTAAAGATTACGCCTGTGACCTAAGTTTCTATCAAAAACATGACGTCCTCAAGGCTGAAGTTGTTAGCTGTGTCGAGGACTTTCAAAACCTGAAGGGAGAAATTTTCAATTATGCGGGAGGTATTCTTAAAAAAAGAAAGGAGGTATTCTTAAAAAAAGGAAGCCGAAAGAATAGGAAATAGTTCGCAGTTACGGTTTTTATGGAAAAAATAAACTCATAAGCTTTTTGATTTTGAACCTTCCTACGGCGGGCAGGCTTGACACTTGAACTTGCACTTGTATTCCAGACCTGACAAAAATCATATTCTATTCCCTTTTATCCCCGTAAATTAGTCGGGAATATTGTTTATGCTTTCTGAAAATAAACTCAATATTCCAATCGCCCAGTAACCGAACAGCGTAATACCATGAAAAAAACACTAATTGCAATGCTCGTGATCCTAATGTCATGCTCCGACACGTCGCTGGTAGAGAATTGGAAAAACCCTGATATCGTTCTGTTCCATGCCAATAAGGTATTGATAGTGGGGATGACGCAAAACGAAAACGCCCGGGTCGATTTCGAGACCCGGTTAAAAAAGGAATTCGATAAAAGGGATGTCGAGGCCATGCGTAGCATAGACCTATTTGATGTACGGTTTACGGATTCAAAGCGCACCGAAGAAGAACTCGATGATATGGAACAAAGCCTCCTCGAAAAAGACTTTGATGCCATTCTACTCACTAAGATAACGGGTTCCGAGAACCGGCAGTCATTTCGAAAGAGTGTGGCCCAATGGAGTAATTTTAAAGGGAGGTTTCGGGATGATTATTTACGAAACCAAGAGATCTATTACAATCCCGATTACTATGACGATTTAACCGTCTATAATGCCGAGACTTCGCTCTATTGTATCTGTGAGGGAAAAGAGCGTTCGCTGATATGGCGGGGAAGCATCGACATCATGGATCCCGGGAACATCGATAAAACGGTCAAGGAATATGTAAAATTGGTGGTCGCCGCGATGGAGGAACAGGATTTAGTATTCCATACCGATGCTATGTAGCACGCTGCGTTCGCGGGATAGGATATTTAAACTATAAAACGGGGGTAAAAACTTTGGCAAAACCTTCCTTTAGTCTATCCGGCCACGGCCTTTTTTGATGTTCTTGATACGTAAGTCGGTGGCTACCCTGACTATCCTGCAAAAAATCTTCCTTTAGTGCCATAACAACTTTTGGGTCGTAAATAATGGTGTTCGTTTCATAGTTCTGTTCAAAGCTGCGGACATCGATATTTGCGGTACCTACCGAGGCGACGGCATCATCGCCCAGCATGATTTTACTGTGCAGAAATCCATCAGGGAAAAGATAGATCTTGACCCCGGCCCTGAGCAAGGGTTCAAAATAGGAACGTACGCTCCAATTGACCAACCGGCTATCGTTCTTTTCAGAGATCAACAGACGAACATCGACCCCGTCCACCAGCA
>Ga0209587_1001586_pt1 | contig 10584 bp, 8 predicted proteins | sample NGEPerD_2_FD_184512 | JGI IMG/M metagenome (GOLD analysis project Ga0209587, IMG submission 184512) | Arctic peat soil microbial communities from the Barrow Environmental Observatory site, Barrow, Alaska, USA - NGEE PermafrostL1-D... | ecosystem: Environmental > Terrestrial > Soil > Wetlands >... | reverse complement strand
GAGATTACCCGAAAGATTACGACGACGAAAAAGCTGCTTACACGCCGGCATGGAATGAAATATTTACGGGTATAGGAAGAAAAACGGTTATCAACTTTGCAAGGGAATGGGCAGGTACCGCCGAAGCTACCAAAGGAAAATGTATGGTCATTACCGGTGCCGGTATCAATCACTGGTTTCATGGCAATTTGATGTACCGTGCGGCAATTCAGGCACAATTATTTACCGGTTGCAATGGGGTAAATGGGGGAGGAATGAACCACTATGTGGGACAGGAAAAACTGGCTCCCGTTGATTCATGGAGCGTCATCATGGCGGCAAAGGATTGGGTGAAGGCCAACCGTATGCAGCAAGCCCCTATCTGGCATTACATCAATACAGATCAGTGGCGATACGATGCCAATCAGGCACAATACAACTCAATTCCGGACAACAGCAAATACGGAAACATGCATACGGCAGATATGGCAGTGATGGCAGTCAGAAATGGATGGCAGCCATTCTACCCTCAGTATGATAAAAATAATTTTGAAGTAGTTGCGGATGCGGAGAAAAGCGGGGCAAAAACAGATGATGAAATAAAAAATTATATCGTTGATCAGTTAAAATCAAAAAAACTGAAATACGCCATTGCAGATTGCGACAACGAAATAAATTTTCCACGCAATTGGTTTATCTGGAGAGGCAATGCGCTGTTGGCTTCCATGAAAGGGCACGAATACATGCTCAACCATTATCTCGGTACCCACCATAACGATATTGCCGATGAAGTGGCCCGTGATCACGTTTCCGAAATTATGTGGAGGGAAGCCCCTAAAGGCAAAATGGATTTGGTGGTCGATCTCAATTTCAGAATGGACACCTCCGCCCTTTATTCCGACATTGTATTGCCAGCTGCTTCCTGGTATGAAAAAGCAGATCTCAATACAACCGATATGCATTCTTTTATCCATCCACTTTCTGCCGCTATTCCTCCGGTGTGGGAGTCTAAAAGTGATTGGCAAATATTCGAATTAATAGCTAAGAAAGTAAGTGAGTTGGCGCAGCAATTTTTACCTCATCCATTAAAGGACACCGTAAATATTCCCCTCTCTCACGATTCGATAGACGAAATATCCCAGACATCAATCAAAGATTGGGGGAAAGGAGAATGTGAACCAGTTCCCGGAAAATCAATGCACAAGATTGTAATGGAGGAACGCGATTACACCCAGATTTACAATAAGTATATTTCTCTCGGACCAAACGTTGGAAAAAATCCGATAGGAGCACACGGGGTTTCTTTCATGGCCGATGATGTTTATGAGGCAATGAAATTAGACAAACGCCACGTACAGAAAATCAATGGCGCAGAATACCCTTCCCTTAAAGAAGACGAAGAAGCCGTAAATGCGGTGTTAAAACTGTCCGCTCTTACCAACGGGAATTTAAGTGTTCGCTCTTATGAATACATGGAAAAGAAAACTGGGCTCGTATTGGCGGATTTGGCAGAAGGCAGCAAAGACGTGAGGATTGATTATAAGGATTTACAAGCACAGCCAAGACGTTATAATAATGCTGCTTTTTGGAGCGGTTTGATGAATGACGGCAGGGCCTATTGTGCTTATACTTATAATATTGATCGACTTGTTCCCTGGAGAACCCTCACCGGAAGACAGTCTATGTATTTGGATCACGAGGGATATATTGCCTTTGGCGAGCATTTACCCACTTATAAACCTTCGCCACTTCCATCAGTTTACGGGGATATCCGCAAAACAATGAATGACGGGAAGGCAAAAATGCTCAACTGCTTAACCCCACATGGCAAATGGCATATTCACTCTACTTATGGCGATACCTTAAGGATGCTTACGCTTTCAAGAGGTATGGAACCATGCTGGATGAGCGAAAAAGATGCAGAAGCTGTTGGCGTAAAAGACAATGATTGGGTAGAAGTTTATAACGATCACGGGGTGTATTGCACCCGTGCTTGTGTGAGTTCTCGAATACCGGAAGGAGTTTGCATTGTGTATCACGCACCCGAAAGAACCTATACTGTTCCAAAATCCCAAGAAAGAGGAGGAAGAAGAGCAGGTGGACACAATAGTTTTACCCGTGTACATATGAAGCCAAGCCAGATGGTAGGAGGTTATGGACAGTTTTCTTTTCATATGAATTATTGGGGACCGGTTGCACCCCAGCGAGATACACACGTGCTCGTCAGAAAAATGGATAAAGTAGAATTTTAAAAAATAATATAACAACTCAATACTATGGACATAAGATCACAAATATCAATGGTTTTTCATCTCGATAAATGTATCGGGTGTCATACCTGTTCCATCGCTTGCAAAAATCTTTGGACGGATAGAAAGGGTGCGGAGTACATGTGGTGGAATAACGTAGAAACAAAACCAGGAACTGGTTATCCTACAAAGTGGGAAGATCAGGAAATATACAGAGGTGGATGGGAAAAAAATGGAAACTCCGTATCGCTCAAGGGGGCTGGAAAGTTGAAAGGACTGAAAAACATATTTCACAACCCTTACCTCCCCGTTCTGGACGATTACTATGAGCCCTGGACCTACAAATACGAGGATCTGTTCACCGCCCCCGAAGGCGATGACCAACCCACTGCACGCGCTGTCTCCCTTGTAACTGGAGAACCCATTGACGTGAAGGCAGGGCCAAACTGGGATGATGATCTAGGAGGCTCAATAGATTATGCAAGGCAGGATGTAAATCTAAAAAACCTTAGCGTGGCAGAGCAAGAAGTTATGTTTCAGTTAGAAAGAATGACATTTTTTTACCTGCCGAGAATTTGCAACCATTGCTTAAACCCTGCTTGTGTCGCTTCTTGTCCATCAGGTGCCATCTACAAAAGAGGAGAAGATGGTATTGTGCTCATAAACCAACAAGTCTGCCGAGGATGGAGAATGTGTGTTACCGCTTGCCCTTATAAAAAAACATATTACAACTGGCACACAGGAAAATCGGAGAAATGTATTTTGTGTTATCCCCGATTGGAATCAGGGCAGCCACCTGCCTGCATGCACCAGTGCGTAGGAAGGATTCGATACTTGGGCGTTTTACTCTATGATGCCGATAGAATTGAAGAAGTGGCCTCTACTCCAAATGATCTTGATTTGGTTGATCGCCAGCTAGAGATATATCTTGATCCATTCGACCCTAAAGTAATTGAAGCGGCAAGAAAAAACGGGATAGCCGATTCAACTATCGAATCCGCTCAAAAATCACCTGTTTACAAATTTGTGAAAGAATGGAAAATTGCACTTCCACTTCATCCCGAATTCAGGACAATACCCAATTTGTTTTATGTTCCGGCACTTATGCCCGGAATGGCATCCGTTCAAGATGGAATATATGAAGAATCGAATACTCAGTTTCTATGGGGAGGGATTGACAACAATCGAATTCCGATAAAATATCTAGCAAATCTTTTTTCAGCCGGGAATACCGATAAAATTGTAGATGTGCTTAAACGCCTTATGGCTGTTAGGTGGCACAGAAGACAAACTACTGTGGGTGATGTAGCACCAGAGATTGTTGACAAGGCGATGGGTGAGATAAATCTTGATGGTGACACAGCTGATGCAATTTTTAGACTAACCTCTTTGGCAACATTTGACGAGCGGTTTGTAATTCCGCCCGCACACAGGGAAGAATCGATCGAAATGCTTGAAAACACTGCCGATGTAAAAGGTAATACAGGATTTGGATTTAAGGAAAGACCAAAGAGAGGGTGGTAAATAGAAAAAAGAACAGTTACAAATTGGCAGTATTCAGTGGCAGTTGGCAGTAGTGTTCAGTGTTCAGTGTAAAAAAGAGAATAGAGAATAGAGCATTGTACATCGGAAATTTCAAGAGAGAAAATAATCATCTCTTTTCTATTATCTCTATTCTAATTCAGCAATTATCAAATTATTAATATGAACTTATTCGCATGAAAAATAGAGATCACTATTCCTTGCTCGCAAACCTCTTTAGATATCCTGAGGCAGATTTTATGCTTCACTTGAAAAATAGCCAGGATTTTCTTGATGAATTTTATCCCGGCGCAGGAAATGAACTTCGACCGTTTTCCGAATATATGAACGGTTGCCGGCCGGATGATAAGCAGGAACTGTTTACAAAAACTTTTGATGTGCAGCCCATCTGCTATCTCGATCTGGGCTATGTGATGTTTGGCGAAGATTACAAGAGAGGTGCTTTTCTTTTGAATATGAAAGGGGAGCAACAAAAGATACATAATGATTGCGGCACCGATCTTGCCGATAATATTTGTAATGTCATGGATTTAATGACTATTTCAAATGATGATATATTTATTGAGGATCTGGTACGGAATATTTTTATCCCCTGCGTAAAAATGATGATTGCGGAATTTGAATCCGCAAGGGTTAACCTGAAATTGAAAGTCCTTCGAAAAATGCACAGGGCAATTATCCAGGAAGAACTCAACCACGGAAATGTTTACAAAAATTGTTTTACTGCTCTGCTTTCAGTTCTAATAACAGACTTCGGAGAAAAAGTAATAGCTCCAGAGGACGAAAATGTACTCACCTCCTCACACCACCGAGCTTTTTTCAACAAGAATTCCATATTACAACATTCTAATCATAAGCTAAACAAAGAGGCGCAAGAATATGCGTCCCTTCAAAAACTTGACTGACCATGGACTATCTATTATTCGTTGTTTTTCCGTATACCTGTCTAACCGTCTTTCTTATCGGCTCCATTTACCGGTATAAGTTCAGGCCATTCACGGTCTCCTCTTTATCTTCGCAATTTCTGGAAGGGAAAAAACTTTTTCTCGCGAGCCAGTTATTTCACTGGGGCTTGTTTATCCTGTTTTTTGGCCACTTGATTGCCTTCCTGTTTCCAGCTAGTGTTCTGTTATGGGACACACAGCCCGTCCGACTATTGATATTGGAAATAACCGCTTTCGTTTTCGGCCTCTCCGCTTTCTTCGGCCTCATGCTTCTTATTTACAGAAGACTTACAGTAAGACGGGTGCAGATTGTCACCAACAAAATGGATTTTGTGGTATTTATAGTGTTGTTGGTGCAAATTATTTCTGGATTGGTGGTGGCCTATACAAACCGTTGGGGTTCGGCTTGGTTCGCAGCATTCGTTACTCCTTATCTTCGCTCTATTTTTGTATTCGATCCGCAAATTGACGCTATTGTAAGTGTAACCTCGCTATCACTTAAAATACATGTGGTCTCTGCCTTTGCCCTTATCGGTTTTATTCCTTTTACTCGTTTTATGCACTTTTTGGTCTATCCACTTAATTATACATGGAGAAGTTACCAGCAGGTAATTTGGAACTGGAACCGGAAACGCATCCGGGTTTCCAAAGCACATCGCCAAGGACCCAAATCAAAGAACAACTAATTTATAATCTAAATAATCGATTATGAAAATCACTTCTCTCACCTCACCGAAATGGCAAGGCGTTTTATTGTGCTTTGTTCTATCGTTAACCGGAACGTACGCCCATTCGCAAAGTACAACGAGCACTGGGATAGATAGCAATGTGCTGTATATACTTGGCGGAGCGATACTTGTTGTCTTCATTACAACGATTTTTGTGATTCAAAAAATGGCTAACATTTTGGGCGAATATGGACTGCCATTATTCGATTTCGACTTTCACATTTTCAAAAGAATGACCGAATCCAGAAGAATGGTTGCCATTATTATGATTCTTTTAGTACTGTGGGGAATATATTTAGTGGTTACGTATAAGGTGCCATGACCGTGCCGGCTATTATGGGCTATGGGCAAATGGAAATTGGTGGCGGTTTATTCCCTCCATCTGGGCATCTAATTTTTTGTGAATCAAAATCGTAAAATATACATGGAGACAGTAGCAACGGGTAGATCGCATAGAATCTTGTTTTTTAACACACTTGCGTTTACGGTTTGCTTTGCTGCATGGATGACAAACGGTGTACTGGTCACTTTTCTTGTCAATAACGATATATTCAAATGGAACCCGGTTCAGATTGGTTGGTTATTGGGCGTTCCGGTATTGGTCGGCTCTATATTTCGTTTACCGGTCGGAATACTCACGGATAAATTCGGGGGCAAGTGGGTAATGGGGGCCATAATGTTCTTCTGTGCTGTTCCGATGTTCTTTTTATCGCAGGCAAATAGTTTTACATCGTTTCTTTTGTTGAGTTTCGGTTTTGGAATAGCGGGAAGCATTTTTGCTGCTGGGGTGGCCTATACCTCTTTGTGGTATCCGAAAGAGAAGCAGGGCACCGTACTAGGAATTTTTGGGATCGGCAATGCAGGAGCCGCTTTGACAACATTGTTTGCGCCGAGCATCCTCATTAAACTTACTGATAACGGGGCTGATCCAGAAGGATGGCGTATTTTACCGCAGCTGTATGCCGCCATGTTGGTGGCCATGGCCGTTATTTTTCTTTTGGTCACTAAAAACAAAAGAACCACCGAAGTAAAAACAATGGTACAACGCTTGGCACCTTTAAAAGAAATGAGGGTGTGGCGTTTCGGGTTGTATTATTTTTTTGTGTTCGGGAGCATTGTAACATTGGCACAATGGCTCATTCCTTATTATGTCAACATGTATTCCCTGTCCATTGTTACCGCCGGAATAATGGTTTCGGCTTTCAGCTTGCCTGCCGGGTTGATCCGAGCAGCTGGCGGTTGGCTTTCCGATAAAGTGGGTGCACGCCTTGTCCTTATATGGGTGTTCGGTGTTTGTATTGTATGTTTATTTTTTCTTTTCCCTCCACGCATGGAGATTCGGGCACCCGGACAGGGTATTATGGCTAGTAAACCCGGGGTTGTGACCGATGTTTCTGCCAATACCATCACAATAGATGACGTTGTATATACACTTCAGACTCAAAGGGGGGACAGTGTGCAAACTGAAGTCCGTTTGGGTATTTTCCACAATGCTGACGAGGATTTCACTGCCCTTCCCACCTCTTCCTTCTGGCAAGAGCCACAGGTTAAAAAGGACGATACAGTAAGTAAGGGACAATTGCTGGCAAAAGGGTTTACGCATATTTATTTTCAGGCCAATAAATGGATTTTCTTTGGTTTGGTCTTTATCCTTGGTATTATGATGGGGATAGGTACAGCGGCCGTTTACAAACATATTTCGGACTATTATCCCACAAGTATAGGAACGGTAGGGGGCATTGTGGGTGTAATTGGGGGACTTGGTGGTTTTTTCAATCCCATTTTTTTCGGTTTTCTGTTAGAGGGAACAGGGGTATGGACAACTTGCTGGATGTATCTTGCTGTGATAGCTATCATTTGCATCATCTTTCAACGCATTGCCATCAAGGCGACCAGCCTATCCGGGCAACAAAATAATTTGCACTTGCAAAATAAAAATGGCGAAGGTTGAATGCCATCTGTAAACTTTTCTATGAATAAAGAATTACAAAACGCAGCAGGCAACTTGTCCGATCGAACAAAAAATAATTTTTTGTTCGGGATGCAAGATTTAATAAAAAAATTGGCACCATCCTATTTTGCGATGGTCATGGCAACAGGAATTGTTTCAATTGCCTCCGATTTTTTAGGGATGCCGTTGATTGCCATGGGCTTGTTTTGGTTAAATATTTTTGCCTATGTGATTTTATGCGGTCTCACTTTTTTACGTTTCATACTGTTCAGGAAAGAGTTTCTTGCAGATTTATTCAGCCATACCCAAGGAGTTGGTTTTTTCACAACTGTTGCCGCTACCTGCATACTGGGTGGGCAATTTATCCATTTATGGGAAAATTTTGAGGTTGCAGTAATACTTTGGTATCTCGGAATTGTTCTTTGGTTGATTTTTACTTATACTATTTTCACAACCTTTACCATCAAGAAAAACAAACCACCACTTGAAGAAGGAATAAACGGTGCATGGCTGCTTGCCGTTGTCGCCACACAGGCACTCGCAGTTTTGAGTGCACAACTGTCCTTGCACTTTGAATCCTATAAGCTTATCATTAATTTCTTTGCTTTCTCCATGTGGCTTTGGGGCGGCATGCAGTATATCTGGATGATCTCGCTTATCTTCTATCGTTACACATTTTTTAAATTTTCTCCCGGGGATCTTTCCCCTCCTTACTGGATCAGTATGGGGGCGATGGCAATTTCAACCTTGGCGGGCTCATTGCTTATAATCAACACCCCGCATGCACCATTTCTACTTTCTACGCTCGCCTTCCTTAAGGGATTTTCCATTTTTTATTGGGCAACAGGAACGTGGTGGATCCCCATGTTGATCATTTTGGCCGGCTGGAGACATATTTACAGAAAATTCCCACTCACTTACGACCCCTTATACTGGGGAGCGGTATTCCCGTTGGGCATGTACACTGCTTGCACCTATATGATGGCCAAGGCGATGGATTTAGAATTTTTATTGCCGATCCCAAAATATTTTATCTATGTGGCATTGCTTGCTTGGGCAGCGACCTTTATCGGGCTGATCCGTAAACTGCTGAAGGATCTTTTTTATAGGCGACGGGAAATATGATAAATATCATTTTTCATCTCGATAATAGTACCGAAATTTAATCATTAGAATTCCCCGATGCTCTGCATCGGAGGTATTGGAGGAAAGTTTGAAAACGGATGGTTTTCATAAATGGTTAAAACTTTCTTCCGCTGGATACCTCGTGGGCTCTGCCCCGAGGTAGTTCATTAATAGACTCGTCATGGGTTCAATAAACATAGCACTATGATCAATACCGAAAAATCAGTAAAGCGAGAATTACCCCCTGAAATCTTAAAAAGAAATCAGACAAGGGAAAATTTGGATAGGGATAATACTAGGACAATTCCAAAGCCAGATACAGTATCAAAGAAAGATGGAAAATGGTTGAATGATATAGAAAATTCTCCTATGGATTCTCACGAAGAGCAAGGTAGGATTACCATGAAAAAGGAAGATGCGTCTGAAGCTGTAAAATTGCTTATGGATGAGCATAAAGTTGTACTGAAGGTAATCGGGGAATTTGAAAAAGGAATAGTGGCCTATAAAATGAATGGATATAAACTCACAGATGAAATAAATGAATCGTTCTCAAAATTTTTCAAATGTCTTGATGAAGAGCTCCTTCCACACAACAGAAAAGAAGAAAAGACTTTATTCCCGATTTTAAACAAAAAACTAATATTGGCAGGGGAGCACAGTAAAGGCAAAAATCCACTCACAGCTATTGATGTGATGGAAGACGATCATACAAAATTTATTCAACTTGGGGCACTTTCATTTAATTTGCTAGGATTAGCTACTCGATTAGTAGATAATCGTTCGAGGTTTTTTGTACTTGATACAGCTTATGATACCTCACGTGAACTGGTTGAGCTTTTAAAACTTCATATCTATCGTGAAGATGAAACGCTTTTTCCTCTCGCACAAAAATATCTCTCAGAAGAAGAGCTTAATGCTATTTACGAGGAGATGGAAAAACTTTAATTATGATAAAAGACCAGTTTAATCGAGTTCACGATTACGTGCGTATTTCATTAACGGAGCGGTGTAACCTTCGTTGTTCCTATTGTATGCCCGCAGAAGGAATCCAACTTCGTCCCCGTTCTGAATTTATGACTGCAGAAGAAGTGGTTAAAATGGCTAAGATTTTTGTCTCCCTTGGCGTAAAGAAGATCCGTCTCACCGGGGGCGAGCCATTGGTGAGGAAAGATGCAGAAGAAATTATTACAGGGTTATCCCGACTTCCCATCGAGCTTGCCATTAGTACGAATGGAATTTTGGTTGATAAGTATTTGGAGACATTTAAATCTTGTAGACTAAAATCTATCAATGTGAGCTTGGATTCCCTTAAAAAAGAAAAATTCAACGCTATTACCCGAAGAGACCACTTTGATAAAGTTATATCAAACATCAATCTATTGATGGAAAATAACTTCCATGTTAAAATAAACGCCGTAATGATTAAAGGTGTGAATGATGATGAGGTCTGTGATTTTGTTGAGTGGATGCGGGATAAAAATATACACGTTCGTTTTATCGAATTTATGCCTTTTGATGGAAATAAATGGGACTGGAGCAAAGGAATTTCCTTTAAGGAGATAATGACCAGAATAGAAAGTAGATATGAAGGTAATGTTGTAAAATTGGAGGACGCCAAGAACGATACGGCTAAAAATTATTCTATAAAAAATTACAAGGGAACTTTTGCTGTCATTAGTTCCGTTACAAATCCTTTCTGCGATACTTGTAATAGGATGCGCCTTACCGCTGATGGTAAAATAAAAAACTGTCTTTTTTCCGGAACCGAGACCGACTTGCTCTCTGCTATGAGGAACGGGGAAGATATTGTTCCCATGATCCTAGAATCGATTTGGAACAAAAAAGCCGTGCGGGGCGGAATGGAGACGTTCGAGGATTTTTCCGATTCTTCCAAAAATCAAAAAAATAGGAGTATGGTGGCCATAGGTGGCTGATTCTTTCTAAATAATTACATAAATGACAAAAAAAATGGAACCGATACTAGAAAACGGAATGGTTGAAACGGCATTTGATTTCTGGTTCAACGACCAGGAGCATATCCGCTCGCCTTTTCCAGTCCCCATCAG
>Ga0209587_1001585_pt1 | contig 10586 bp, 9 predicted proteins | sample NGEPerD_2_FD_184512 | JGI IMG/M metagenome (GOLD analysis project Ga0209587, IMG submission 184512) | Arctic peat soil microbial communities from the Barrow Environmental Observatory site, Barrow, Alaska, USA - NGEE PermafrostL1-D... | ecosystem: Environmental > Terrestrial > Soil > Wetlands >... | reverse complement strand
GGTGGTCGACACTGGCAGCGATGACTCCGCCGACCGCCGAACCCGCCGACCGCGCAGCCAGGGACGCCCCGCCGTCCGGGCCCGAGCACCCCGACTTCGGACCGCGCGGCTATCTGCCCGAGCGCGCCGCCAAGCGCGCCCGCAAGATCATGCTGCGCGAGCAGATGGGCCTGCAGTGGCCCGTCGCGGCGCTGCTGGCGACGCTGCTGGTGCTGGTCGTGGGAGGGCTGTACCTATGGACTCGGACGACGCCGCCCGGCGCGCCGTTCGTGGCCGCCGGCGCGATCGAGGCGGTCGATCCGCGCGGTGTCGGCACCATCACCGTGGGCGAGCTTGAGGTGCTCGTGGTGCGCGTCGGCGGTGGCGTGCATGTCCTCACCGGTGACGTCGCCGAGGTGACGACCTGTCCCAGCAGCAGGCGCCTGACCGACCCCGATGGCACCGTGTACGCGCTGACGGGTCGGGCACTGGGCGCCGGCGCGTCGCTCCAACCCGTGCCGAGCACCGTGTTCGACGGCGTGCTGTACGTCGCCGTCGACCCCGCCGTGTGGCCGCAACCCCCGCCGGCGGCCGAGGCCGGCACGGTCGAGGCGACCTGCTGAGGCGCGGGAGCACACTGGTTGCAGACCCGCAGAGGTGGTAGGAAGTTCCCGGCCATCGACACGAAGGGTGAGCCCGGATGCGGGAGCGGGCGGCGTCCGACGCCGAGCTGATCCGGCGCCAGGCGGCGGGTGCGGTGCGCAACCTCGTCCGCCCCGGCGCCTACCTCGGCCTGGCCCGCGAGGCCCTCGCCGGCGCCGGCCACGTGCTCGCCTACCCCCTTGGCATCGTCCCCCTCGGCCTCGTCCCCGCTCCGCGGCTGTCCACGCGCCCCGGCCCGGTGCCGCCGGTGCACCCCCTGCAGCCCCTGCAGCCCGTGCCGCCAACCGCACCGCGCAACGGACACCCGCAGCAAGGCACGCCAGTGCTGCTGGTGCACGGCTACTTCCACAACCGCAGCGCGTTCCTGGCGCTGAGCCGCTCGCTCCGGCGCACGGGCCTCCTCAGCGTCCACACCTTCGACTACAACCCGATGCTCAACAGCATGGGTCAGCTCGCGGCACAGCTGGCCGTCGAGGTCCAACGCGTGCTCGCGGCCACCGGCGCCGAGTGCTGCATGATCGTGGGCCACTCCATGGGCGGACTGGTGGCACGCTCCTACGTGCAGGACCTGGGCGGTCAGGACACCGTCGACACCGTCATCACCCTGGGGACGCCGCACCGTGGCACGTACACCTCCTACCTTGGGCCCGGGCGGGCGCTGGCCGAGCTGCGCCCCGGCTCCCCCTATCTGCAGGGGTTGGAGCAGACCGCTCGGCCGAGTGCGGTGCGCTGGATCGCCTACTCCTCCGACCTGGACGTCATGATCACCCCCTCGGTCAACGCCGAGCTGGCGCATCCGGCGCTGCGGGCGACGAACATCCGGCTGGACGACACCGGGCATCTGTCGCTGCTGGTGACCGGCCGGGTTCTGCGCGGCGTCACCGCGCAGCTCCTCCAGCGGCACCGGGATCGCCTCCAGCCGGTGCCTGCCTGAGATGCCCCCGCGGAGTGCGGCGCACTACCGTGGGGGCGTGCCCACCGTGTACGACCCCGACGGCCGAGCCTGGTCGGTCCGGCGCCGAATCAGCCCGCGCACCCCGCGCGACGCCTCGGTCTTCGACTGGGTCGACCTCTTCGGCGCCACGCCCCTGACCGACGAGCGGGCGGATGAGCGGACAGATGGGCGGCCGGATGAGCGGCCGGACCGATTGCTGTCACTGGGCCTGCTGACGGCCGCGATCGTCGCGGTGGTCGCTCTCGCCAGCCCTCAGCTGCTGGCTCGGGCGGCACCGCTGATCGCACTACTCCTGCTCGCCGCCATCGGCGTGCTGGGACGTCCGCTGCTCGGCGTGCCCACCATCATCGAGGCCTGGTCGGGGCCCGAGCGGGAGTCCAGCCGGCACATCGCCGTGCGTGCCCGGGGATGGGGCGCCGGACCGCGCGCCGAGCGCGACGTCTGCGCCGCCCTGCGTGACGGCTACGACTTCCGCTGAGCCCTTAGGCGGCCGGCCCGCTCCAACTGGCAACCGTGGGGTGGTCCTTGGGAACGGCGCCGACGCTGGCAGCGCCACCCGGCTCACCCAGACCCGTCACCTCGTCGCCGAAGAACTCCCGGTTGATGGCGGTGAACTGCTGCCATTCCGCCGGGACGTCATCCTCGTAGGCGATGGCTTCCACGGGACAGACCGGCTCGCAGGCGGAGCAGTCGATGCACTCGTCCGGCTGGATGTAGAGCATCCGGTCGCCTTCATAGATGCAGTCGACCGGGCACTCCTCGACACAGGACTTGTCCTTCACGTCGATGCAGGGTTCGGCGATCACATAGACCATCGGCTGCTCCTGTCCTCGCGTCCCGTAACGATACCCGGTTTTGCGCGCCGGGCTGCACGTGTCGGGCCCGCCTAGGACCGCACCAGCGGTGCGTAGGCCATCAGCAGCCGCTTGGTGCCGTACTCGTCGAAGTCGATGAGCGCCTCCTCGTCACCGGGACTGCCGACCAGCTCCAGGACGCGACCGGGGCCGAAGGTGGGATGCAGCACCCGGTCTCCCACCTCGACGTCGACGTCGGCGTCCTCCGGCGCCGCCCGACCCGGCCGGTACTGGCTGCGCACACCCACCTTGGCCAGGGCGCGCCGGCTGGCCCCGCCGCGTTCGCGCGGCCGGTCCTCCACCAGCTCCGCCGGCACCTCGCGCAGGAACCGGGAGGCGGGGTTCGCATTGGTGGCCCCGAACAGCGTCCGGCTCCACGCGCTGGTCAGATACAGCCGCTGCTGCGCGCGGGTCATGCCCACGTAGCACAGCCGGCGCTCCTCCTCGAGCTCGTCGGGGTCTCCCAGGCTGCGGTGGTGCGGGAAGACGGAGTCCTCCATGCCCACCAGGAACACCACGGGGAACTCCAGGCCCTTGGCGTTGTGGATGGTCATCAGCGTGATGCGGGCGCCGTCGTCGCCCAGGGCGTCCTGCTCGCTCACCAGGGAGACACGCTCCAGGAACTCCTCAAGCCCCGCGTCCGGCCGCAGCTCGGCGAAGTCCTCGGCCACGCTGGCCAGCTCCTGCAGGTTCTCCACGCGGCCCAGCGCCTCGACGGTGCGCTCCGCCTGCAGCTCGGCGAGGTAGCCGGTGCGCTCCTGCACCCGCTCCACCATCTCGCGCAGCTCCAGGTCGTCCTCGACCCAGGTGGTGCGCAGCGAGTCGATCAACTGCACAAAGCTCAGCACGGCGCCGGTGGCCCGCGCCGCCAGTGCGGGGTTCTCCTCGACACGCCGGCACGCCTCCATGAAGGTGCAGCGCTGGCGACCGGCGAAGACGTCCAGCGCCTCCTCGGTCTTGGATCCGATCGCACGGCGCGGCGTGTTGAGCACGCGCTTCGCGGACACGTCGTCGGCCGGATTGATCAGCAGGCGGAGGTAGGCGAGGACGTCCTTGATCTCTTTGCGCTCGTAGAAGCGCGTGCCGCCGATGATCTGATACGGCAGGCCCAGGCGGATCAGCACCTCCTCCAGCACGCGGGACTGCGCGTTGGTCCGGTAGAACACCGCGCAGTCGCCGTAGGCCGCGCCTTCCTCCTCGTGCAGCCGCTCGACCTCCTCCACGACGAAGGCGGCTTCGTCCTGTTCGCTGTCCGCGGTGTAGCGCACCACCCGCGCACCGCTCCCGACGTCGGTCCACAGGTTCTTGTCGATGCGCTGCGTGTTGTTGGCGATGACGGCGTTGGCAGCGTCCAGGATCGTCTGGGTGGAGCGGTAGTTGCGGTCCAGCGTGATGCGCGTGGCGTCGGGGAAGTCGCGCTCGAAGTCCAGGATGTTGCGGATGTCCGCACCCCTGAAGCGGAAGATCGACTGGTCGCTGTCCCCGACGACGCACAGGTTGCGATGCTCCTCCGCGAGCAGCCGCACCATCTCGTACTGGGCGCGGTTGGTGTCCTGCCACTCATCCACGAGCACGTGGCGGAACAGGTCGCGGTAGCGCTCCAGCACGTCGTCGAACAGCTGGAACAGCTCCACGACCTTGACCAGCAGGTCATCGAAGTCGAAGGCGTTGGACCGGTGCAAGCGCTGCTGGTAGAGCCGGTACACCTCGGCCACCTGCTGGTCGTACCAGTTCTGCGCGCGCAGGCCGAAGGTATCGAAGTCCACCAGCTCGTTCTTGGCCGCGGAGATCGCCGCCGCCACCCCCCGCGGGGTGACCTTCTTGGTGTCCATGCCCAGCTCGCCCAGGCACAGCCCGACCAGGCGCGTGGAATCCTGGGCGTCGTAGATGGTGAACGACGGGTCGTAGCCGAGCCGGGGCGCCTCGGCTCGCAGGATCCGCGAGCAGGCCGAGTGGAAGGTCTGCACCCACATCCCGCCCCAACGGCGGGTCGTGGGGACGCCGTCGGTGTCCCTCGTGATGCCGACGAGCCGGTCGCCCACCAGGGCACCGACGCGGCTGCGCAGCTCCCCGGCGGCCTTGTTGGTGAAGGTGATGGCGAGGATGCCGTAGGGGTTGACACCACGGTCGCGCACGAGGTGGGCGATGCGGTGGGTGAGCACACGCGTCTTGCCGGAACCGGCGCCGGCCACGATCAGCAGCGGCCCGCCGGCGTGCACCACCGCGGCGCGCTGGGCGTCGTTCAGATCTTCGACGAGCTCGGGGCTGACGACCGCCGGACGATGCGCCGGCAAGTCGTCGAACACGCCTTCTGCTGCCATGCGGGCGAGTCTATCGACGCCTGGGACAGCCTCCCGCGGACGTCGACAGCGGGCCCGCGGCCTGTGCAGATTCCTAGGCTGCCGGCTGCACGTCGACGCTGATGGTGTGGTGGCCGGTGGCGCCGTCGGGGGCGACCGGGGTGCGCTCGGCGGTCTGGGTCTGCCCAGCGCCATCGGTGGCGCGAACGGAGATCGTGTGCCGACCCGGGGTGGCGTCCCACGGCAGGACCCACTGCCGCCAGCTGTCGACGTCGAGTGGCGCCGCCAGGTCGGCCTGCGTCCAGGGGCCGTCGTCGATGCGCACCTCGACCCGTTCGATGCCCCTGGTCGGGGCCCAGGCGACGCCGGCGATCGGTGTGCGACCGGCCACCACCGTCGCCGCACGCGAGGGCACGTCGATGCGCGACTGGGTCTTGACCGGCCCCTCGCGCGCCCATCCTCGTGGGATCCAGTAGCCCTGCACCAGCTCGAAGGTGGTCAGCTCGATCGAGGACAGCCACTTGGTCGCCGACACGTAGCCGTACAAGCCCGGTACGACCAGGCGGGCGGGGAAGCCGTGCACGGCGGGCAGGGGTTCGCCGTTCATGGCCACCGCCACCATGGACTCGCGCACGTCCAACGCGGTGATCGTGGGGAAGCCGGCTGTGAAGCCATCGACGGACCGGCCGAGGATCTGCGTCGCGCCCTTCTGCACGCCGGCCCGGTCCAGCAGGACGTGCAGCGGCACCCCCTGCCAGCGGGCGTTGCCGACCAAGCCTCCACCCACCTCGTTGGACACGCACGACAGCGTGATGTCCGCCTCGATATGGGGCAGCGACAGCAGCTCGTCATAGGTCAGGGTGAAGGGCTGCTCGACCATGCCGTCCACCCGCAGCGACCAGCCGGTGGGGTCCACCTGCGGGACCCGCAGGGCCGTGTCGATGCGGTAGAAGTCCTCGTTGGGGACGTACAGGGGGGTGAGCCCGGTGATGTCGAGGCTTGCGCCGGGCGGCGCCGGCGGCGCCGGTTCCGCGGGCGGCGGGATGGACACCGCGGCCCGCAGCTGGCCGAGCCGCCGCCGACCGGCGAGCAGCTGCGCGCCCACCCCGCCGATGACGGCCAGCGCCGCCGCGCCCAGGGCGGTGCGCAGGAACCCGCGGCGGTCCAGGGAGCTCTCCGACCGCCGCGTCTCCCCTGCGACGCGGTCCCCCACCTCCGCCTTGCGCGCGGCGCGTAGCAGCACCATCAGGGCCCCGATACCGGCGGCGACGCCGGCCACGGCGGCCAGGAGCATGGGCAGCGCCAATGCTTCCGAGTCGGCGAGCGCCGCGGCGAAGCCCAGCACGCCGGCGGCGACGAAGCCCGCCACCGCCAGCGCGAGGCGGCGCAGCGCCACGACGCCCAGGACGGCGCCGAGAGCGCCGCAGACCAACAGGATGCCGGTCAGCAGGGCGGGCTTGTCGGCGCGCCCGAGGGTGGCGATGGCCGCCCGCTCCAGCCAGCCCGGCACGCTGTCGATCACCAGGTCGCCGACCTCGATGACCAGCGAATGGGCGCCTGGCACCAGCGCGGCGACCAGCTCTGCTGCCCCCAGGGCGACCGCGACCGCCAGCACGCCGGACAGCGCGGCCCTGCCGCGATCCCTGCGGGGCTGCGGCGTGCCGCTGCCGGAGTCCTCGGCACGGCCCATCACCTTCGTGGAGCTCGTCGACCTCGTTGCGCTCATGGAATCCATGCTGCGCACGACGTCGGCGGTGGATCCGTCCCCGGCCTCCATGGCTTCCCCGGCCTCCATGGCTTCCCCGGCCTCCATGGCTTCCCCGGCCTCCATGGGTTGACGGGCTCGAGCGTACGTCGGCGCCGCGCCGGCCGGTGACCATTTTCCATCCGTGGCGTCCGCGCCTTCGGCTACGCCTCCTCCACGGGCACCGGCGGCCGGCGCGCGATGTGGAGCGAGCCGATCGTGCGCTCGGTGGCGTCCTCGACGCGCAGCAGCCAACCCTCCACGTCCAGCTGCTCACCCGCATGGGGCACTCGCCCCAGCCGGTCCATGACCAGGCCGGCGACCGTGGTGTAGTCCCCGGAGGGCAGCTCGACGCCGATGTCGGGCAGGTCATGGATGGGGTAGAGACCGGTGACGGTGATGCTGCCGTCCGGGTGATGCTGCACGGCCTGGATGTCCGGGTCGGCCTCATCCCAGATCTCACCCACGAGCTCCTCCATGAGGTCCTCGACGGTGACGAGCCCCTCCGTGCCGCCGTGCTCGCTGATGACGATCGCCATCTGCTGCCGCTCGGCCTGCATCATGCGCAGCGCGTCCAGGCAGCCGACCGTCTCGGGCAGCGTGAGCGCCGGCTGCAGATGGTCTCTCACGCTGCCCTCGACGCCCATCAGGCCGCGCAGGTGCACGGTGCCCAGGACGTCGTCGAGGCTTGCCCCGTAGACGGGAGCCCGGGAGTGGCCCCGGTCCACCAGCAGTTGCGCCGCGGCGGCGGCGGCGAGGTCCGCGGGCACCCCCACCACCGCCGGCCGCGGCACCACGATCTCGCGCAGGGTCCGGTCGGCGAACTCGAAGGCACCGGTGATGATGGCTCGCTCCTCGTCGCTGAGCTCCGGCTGGAGGGCGACCATGTCGCGCAGCTCCTCCTCGCTCACGTCGTCGCGCTGCTTGCCGGGGTCCCCACCCACGGCCCGAACGACCGCGTCGCTGGACTTGCCGAGCAGCCACACCGCCGGGCGTGCGGCGGTGGCGATCGCAGCGAGCGGCCTGGCAGCCAGCAACCCCCAGCCCTCCGCGCGCTGCATCGCCACGCGCTTGGGTGCGAGCTCGCCGAACACCAGTGTGACGAAGGTGAGCACCAGAGTGACCAGGAATATGGCCGTCGGCCGAGCGGCGCCTCCCAGGGGGTCCAGCAGCTCCACAAGCGGCTCCGACAACGTGACTGCCGCGGTGGCCGAGGCGAGGAAGCCGGCGAGGGTGATGCCGATCTGGATGGTGGCGAGGAAGCGGTTGGGATCCCGCGCCAGCCGTGCCAGCGTCCGCCCGGCTCCTCCGCGCTGCTCCAGGCGGCTGAGCTGGGACTCCCGCAGGCTGATCAAAGCCATCTCGCTCCCGGCGAACGCCGCGTTCAGCAGCACCAGGACGGCGACCAGGATGATCTGCGAACCGAGCGATCCCGGCGAACCCATGGACCCCATGGTCAGCGAACCCCTTGCGATCGGAAGGCACCCGCCCGCCGACCGTGCGGGTGTGCGCATCGGCGAAGAAGCCTATCGCCGGCGCTGCCGGCGAAGCATCGCTCTCCGGCAGTCTCCGCTCGACCGGTGCGCCGCAAGGTTCCGCTTCGTCACCAAACCCTCGACGTCGCCGGAGGGCCGCAGCGGTCGTGTGCCGCGCGAGCCGTTGGAGCCGATGCCGCACGGTGTGGCGGTGGCCCGCAGCATCGGGCTGACAGAAGTCAGGAGCAGGACGGTGCAGTTAATCCAGAGCTCTGTGGCGGTGCGTCCACCGTCGCAGCGCGGCTGGGTGCTCGCGACATCGGCATCTCCACCTCCCGAAATAGCGCTTGCCTTATCATAAGGCTGCCATTATCATGCAGCCGTGTGGGAGATCGAGTTCACCGACCAGTTTGGTGCCTGGTGGCAGGACTTGTCCGTGGACGAACAGGAGGCGCTCGACGCTGCCGTGATGCTGCTCACCGAGGTCGGGCCTGGACTCGGACGACCCACCGTGGACACGGTCACCGGCTCCCGCCATCAGAACATGAAGGAACTCCGGACCTCGAACCTGCGGACGCTGTTCGCCTTCGACCCTCGGCGCACCGCGATCTTGCTCATCGGTGGTGACAAAACTGGACAGTGGAACGCCTGGTACGCGGAGATGATTCCGGTAGCCGATGATCTCTACGACGAACACCTGACGACGTTAGACGAAGGACTGATCTGAGATGCCCCAAACCCGTCACTACCGCGAGCTGCACGAGCAGGTGATGGCTCGCCCTGGTGCTGAGGAGCGACTGTCCAAGCTCCGTCAGGAACTGCTGGCCAAGCACGGTCTGGCGGCCATCCGCACCGCCGAAGGTGTATCCCAGCGGCTGCTCGCCGGCCGGATCCATGTGAGCCAGCCGCGGCTGTCGCAGGTCGAGCGCAGCGGGGACATCCGCCTGTCCACCCTGCGCAGCTACCTCGCCGGCCTCGGGGCCGAGGTGGAGATCACTGCCGTGTTCTCCGACGGCCGACGTGTGCTGGTCGAAGTCAGTGCCGACGAGTAGCCGCAGGAATGCTGCCCGTCCGTAGGGGCGCGAGCAGGCGGTCAACCCACCGGACGGCGGCCGACGCCGGTAGGAGCCCTGCGACATGCGGCGATGCCACACGTCCTGGCCGGGTGGTAGAGGTTGCGAACTGGCTCGGCCTCGCGGCCCCAGGACTCGCGGCCCCAGGAGTTGGACAAGCTCGGCCGAAGACTGGATGCGATCCGTGCGTATGACCTGTTGGTCTCCGCATTGGGCGACCACTCAGATCCGCATTTGGAGGACTACGTCGCGACCGCCCGGATGAGAGGCGCAGTCCTCGCGGCTCGTGAGGGGGGTCGAGAGGAGGCTGAGCGGCGCTTCGCGGACTTCTGGGATCGCCATAGACGTCTGGGATCGCCATAACAGAACCCGTGACGAAGAAACGGCGTTGCGAGTCGTCATCGGTACGGTCGCTCGCGCGTGGAACTTGAAGGCGCTGGGCCGGGAGTCGGAAGGCATCCAGCGGCTGCGGGACATGCTGGACCAGTTCGCGTCGTTCCCTTCGCAGCACGTCCAAGGCTGGGTGATGGACTACACGGCGACCATCGTCACGTTGGAAGGTCCTGAGAGCGAGAGGATCTCGGACGAGGAGATGGAGCGCTGGCGGGAGCACTGCGACTTCTGAGAAGCACCGCAATCCCGGGACGGCTGTGCCTTGGCCCCCGGGAATGGCGAAGGTGGCCAGGGCTGTTTGGAGCCGCTCCATCCACCAAACTGAAACAAGTTAGATATTCTCTCGCTGGGAGTGGGATGGGAGTAACGGCCCTAAATCATCGGTGGTCCTCAGCCCATTCGGCCAGACATGTCAGCGTGTCGAAGAGCCACGGGCCTCCGCCAGGGCGGTCGATGAGGTGCTGCACCGGATCGTCGGAGCGCTGCACGGTGTAGACGATCTGCGTCTCGATCGGCGCATCTTCTCCGCAATGGTCGCAGCGGATGAGCTCAGAGGTCCGCTTGGTGTCCGTGATCCGGACTGCGACGTGGATTGTGACGGCTTGCCGTCCCGGTTTTGTCCTGGGCCGCTGAGCTCATACCGCTCGCTGGTTGTAGCCCCGGCCCGGGCCGCCCAGTCGCGCGCTGCCATGAAAGTCGGTCAGCCCGGGCAGGCTGCTTGCAAATGTTATCCGCAAGCGATACAACGGTGAGCACGAGCCGCAGCAGTCCAGCGAACCGAGGAGCTCCCATGGAGAACCCGACCACGAAGATCCGCGCCCGGCAGGCGAAGGCCGGTGCCGACTCCACGGGAGCCGCCGGGGAAGCCGCCGGGGAAGCCGCCGGGGAAGCCGGGGCCGAAGGTGGGGCCGAAGGTGGGGCCGCCGCCGGGCGCAGCGCCCAGTCGCTGTTGCGCGACAGCGGATACGCCGCCCTCGGAACGCTCGACGTGACGGTCGCCGCAGCCCGCAGGCTGATGGAGCGTTCGAACAAGCTGCCGGACGTGGTCTCGGCGGCGCCGGCCGTGCTGCGTGACACCTTCGATTCGCTGCGCGACCGCGGCCGCACACTCACCGGCCAGATCAAGCGCGATCCCGAAGTCAAGACCGCC
>Ga0209587_1001582_pt1 | contig 10597 bp, 10 predicted proteins | sample NGEPerD_2_FD_184512 | JGI IMG/M metagenome (GOLD analysis project Ga0209587, IMG submission 184512) | Arctic peat soil microbial communities from the Barrow Environmental Observatory site, Barrow, Alaska, USA - NGEE PermafrostL1-D... | ecosystem: Environmental > Terrestrial > Soil > Wetlands >... | reverse complement strand
CTCCTTCAATATCCCGATGATCTGATCTTCGGTGAACCTGCTGCGCTTCATCTCTGGTCCTTCTCGTGGGGCCAGAGCCTACTTCAAACTGGATTAAGCACAGGGGGCAACGTCAGCGGAAATACACTTCGAGCCGTGCTGTTCGTTTCTGCGCAGTGTTCTTGCTAACGAAATTGAGGAGGGGCGCCTCTCAATTGGAAGGGCGCAGGAGATTGTCGGCGAACGAGTCGACAGCTTAGACAAATGATGATGGTCGACGCGAGCGCCGTGATCAATCTGGACAAGGGAAACGTTCTTGAGCTTGCACTGCAACACGGAATGATCGATGCGAATATCGAGGGACTGGTCTACGACGAATGCAAAATGCCTGAATGTCTCGATGCGCACATCAATAACGGCCACCTGACGAAACTGCCGGAGCAGCAAGTCGACGCCGATACCTTTGTAACCCTATTGGAGAAATATGGGTTGGGGTCTGGTGAAACTGAGTGCATCGCACTCGCGATTCAGAACAACTGTGCAATCGCGTGCGATGACAGGAGAGCAAGGACAGCTGCAACCGCTGAGGTTGGAGGAGACAACGTTACGGGGAGCCTTGGCATCTTGAAGAAGCTCGTCAGTGCGGGGCATCTATCGCGAAAGCAGGCCCATGACGCGTACGTGCTAATGCGGGCAAAAGGCGCGTTCTTGCCCGATGTCGCGGAGGATTTCTTTGAACCTAACGCCTAGTCGAAACGGAACGCGCTCTTTAGAATCTTGAAGAGCGCCAACCCGCCTTCACGATCTAGCTGGATAGACTGGCTCTTCTTGCCCGGTATCTCTCGCGTATCACGACCATAGCTATCGATCTGGACGAGCACGCGTCCGTCCCAGTCGATTACGGTGTAGGTCGCTTCGATCTCATCGTGAAGCGAGTTCCGATCCATCTTTTTCTCTGTGAACGATCGGATCAGCGCCATAGCAGTGCTAATTATCCAGGAAGCTGCGCAGCTTCCGCGACCGTGATGGGTGCTTCAACTTCCGGAGCGCCTTGGCCTCGATCTGGCGGATGCGCTCGCGGGTCACGCTGAACTGCTGGCCGACCTCTTCCAGCGTGTGGTCGGTGTTCATGCCGATGCCGAAGCGCATGCGCAGCACGCGCTCCTCGCGCGGGGTAAGCGAGGCCAGCACCCGCGTGGTGGTCTCGCGCAGGTTGGATTGGATGGCGGCGTCGATCGGCAGGATCGCGTTCTTGTCCTCGATGAAATCGCCGAGATAGCTATCCTCCTCGTCGCCGATCGGCGTCTCGAGGCTGATGGGCTCCTTGGCGATCTTGAGAACCTTGCGCACCTTCTCCAGCGGCATGGCCAGCTTCTCGGCGAGTTCTTCCGGCGTCGGCTCGCGGCCGATCTCATGCAGCATCTGGCGCGACGTGCGCACGATCTTGTTGATGGTCTCGATCATGTGCACGGGGATGCGGATGGTGCGCGCCTGATCGGCAATCGAGCGGGTGATCGCCTGACGGATCCACCACGTGGCATAGGTGGAGAATTTGTAGCCGCGGCGATATTCGAACTTATCGACGGCCTTCATCAGGCCGATATTGCCTTCCTGGATGAGATCGAGGAATTGCAGGCCGCGATTGGTGTATTTCTTGGCGATGGAGATGACGAGGCGCAGATTGGCCTCGACCATTTCCTTCTTGGCGATGCGCGCCTCGCGCTCGCCCTTCTGCACGATGTGCACGATGCGGCGGAACTCGGAGATCTCAAGGCCGGTCTCGGCGGCGAGCCGGTGGATCTCGGAGCGGAGCTCCTTCACCATGCCGCGCTCGTCATGGATGAAATCGGCCCAGCCCTTTTTCTTCAGGCGGCCGACGCGGCGCAGCCAGTTGGGGTCGAGCTCGTTGCCCTGATACTCGCCGAGAAAGTCGTCGCGCTTGACGCCATAGCCTTCGGCCAGGCGCAGCAGGCGGCCTTCATAGCCCATCAGCTTCTTGTTGATGTCGTAGAGGGTCTCGACCAGGGACTCGATGCGGTTGGCATTGAGCGACAGCGACTTGACCTCGGCGACGATCTCGTCCTTGAGAACCTTGTAGCGCTTCTCCTGACTGGACGAGAGCTGGTCGTTCTTCATCGCGCGCTCGACCAGCTGGTCCTGGAGCCGGCGGAGCTTCTTGTAATTGGTGGCGACGAGGTCGAAGGTCTCGAGCACTTGCGGCTTGAGCTCGGCTTCCATGGCGGCCAGCGACAACGAGTTCTCCATATCGTCGTCGTCGTAGTCGTCCTCCTCCTCTTTCTTCTCGCCGTCTTCGCCCTCTTCGGTCTTGGCTTCGGTCTTGGCTTCTTCGGCGCTGCCGTCACCATTGACGGCGGGCGCTTCGCCGGGCAGCGGCTGGGTGGCCACCTGCTTGGCGTCGGGGCCCTGATAGGTGGCTTCGAGGTCGATGATGTCGCGGAGCAGAATCTTGCCTTCGTTCAGCTCGTCGCGCCAGATGATGATGGCTTGGAAGGTCAGCGGGCTTTCGCACAGGCCGGCGATCATGGCCTCGCGGCCGGCCTCGATGCGCTTGGCGATGGCGATCTCGCCCTCGCGGGACAGAAGCTCGACCGTGCCCATCTCGCGCAGATACATGCGCACGGGATCGTCGGTGCGGTCGGTGGGCTCCTTGGTGGCGGTCTCGGCCTTGGCGATGGGCGTGGGCGTCACCACGGCCTTGCCCTCGGGGCCATCGGTGGCGCTCTCGGCCTCCTCGGCCTCGTCGGTGTCGACGACGTTGATGCCCATGTCCGACAGCATGGACATGGTGTCCTCGATCTGCTCGGAAGACACTTCCTCCGACGGGAGCACCTCGTTCAGCTCGTCATAGGTCACGAAACCGCGCGCCTTCGCGGTCTTGATCAGCTTCTTGACTGCAGCGTCAGACATATCGAGCACGGGCCCGTCGTGGGACTCGGCCGGGGTCTCAGTCTGGTCTTCGGCTTCAGCGGTCTTGGTTGCCATTCATGTCACTCCGAAGCGCTTCCCATGATGGGGCGCCGGTCTACTGCCTAGAGAGAGACAGGGGCCTCTCGCAATCTATTGTCGGGGACGCCCGATGGAAGGCACGTCCGAGAAGCGATTAACGGGCTGTCCCTTAATCGTCAATTAAGCATGACCCGGCATCTGCGCCTCGAGCTCAATTCAGGACTACTGGCGCCAACCCTCGGATCGTCTGCAATCTCCCAGAAAATACAGCTCAAAAAACCGAACGAGAGACTTTGTGACGGGCCGTTACTTTCGCTGTTCTGCCCTTCAGGCTCCGCAAAAATCGTCGGACCCATTGAAAATAGGGGCTTTTGGACGCGGGGTTGACCCTCGCGCTTTTCCGCCAATGGGGTCTCGCGCGTGGATCCCGCGCCATCTGCAGATCACTTGGCGAGGAGCGGCCTCCCTGTCAAGACCGCAAACTCCGTGCCAGCAAGGTTTTTTCTCGTGCTGGGCTCCCTGATTAGCCCACCGGAAGGTGCAAGATTGAGGCCGGGCCGGGGCCGGAGCGGGCCCGAGCCTAATGCCGCTTCTCCGGGCGGCGGCCCTGCTTCCAAGAGGACTTCTCGCGCATGACCTGCGCAATTTTCTCGTTGAACCTGTCGTTAAAGCCGCGATCCCCCGCGTCTTCAGCGACCTCGGTGCTCGCGGCGCTCGCAACCTGCTGCTGGAGCGTGGAGAACTGCTCATATTCGGCCTCGGAGACATTCGAGAGCTCCGTGGCGGCATCCCAAACTTCTCTCTCCAGGACCGGGAGCGCTCGCCAGCGGAACAGAAGCTCGGTAACTTGCGCCTCCACCTTCTCTCGGGGCGTGTCCGGCTGCAAAAATGCGACGCGTTTAAAGGGGCTGTCGCGGAACAGCCGCTCCAAGAGCTTGGCGTGCGGCCCTTGCAGCAGCTTCTCAACCAGACGCGCGCGGTCGATGTTGGGATCGTCGAAGATCGCCCGGGTGACGTCGCCGAGCAGGACCGCGAGCGGCTTGTCGTGCACTTCGACGCTGGCCACTTCCTCGGCAAACTGATCGAGCAGCCAGGGGTGATTGACGAGCGCCAGAGTAACGATGGTGGCGAAGCCGTAAGCGGACGACAGCGGCGTCATCTCGCGCCGCTCGAGCCTTCGCGCACCGTTGCGCGGCGCGGGTCCACGGTCGCGCGCAGGCCGCGCGCGCCACAGCGCGAACATCCGGTTCTTCACCTCCCGCGCATAATGGTCCTTCACCCGGGCATTGCCGATTTGACCGAGCAGAGTCTCAAGCCGCGCCTCGAAGGCGGCGCGGCGCTCGGGCGTGTCGAGGCTCGCCGCCGACGTCTCCCGCGTCCACAGCATGTCGATGAGCGGGCGCGCGGCGCCGGCGCAAGCTGCGAACGCGTCTGGCCCTGAGCTGCGCACGAGATCGTCAGGGTCTTGGCCTTGGGGCAGGAAGGCGAAGCGGAAGGAATGGCCTTCGCGCAGATGCGGCAGCATGCGGTCGACGGCACGCGCCGCGGCCGCCTCGCCGGCCTTATCCCCGTCGAAGCAGATGACCGGCTCCGGCGCCAGCAGCCACAGAACCTCCATCTGGCGCTCGGTGAAGGCGGTGCCGAGCGTCGCGACCACGTTAGCGAAGCCTGCCTGATGCAGCGCGATCACGTCCATATAGCCTTCGACCACGACCAACTCGCCCTTGTCGAAGGCGGGCTGCCGGGCGCGGGCGAAGTTGAAGACCATCGAGCCTTTGTCGAAGAGCCGCGTCTCAGGCGAGTTCAGATATTTGGGCTGGGCATCGGCTTCAAGCGCCCGGGCGCCGAAGGCAATGACGCGGGACTTGATGTCGAGAATGGGAATGGTGAGCCGGTTGCGGAAGCGATCATAGGTCGCGCGCCCGTCGTCCGGCTTGATGATCAGCCCGGCGTCGAGCAGCTGCGCCTCGGTGAAGCCTTGCTTGATGAGCGCGGACTTCAGCGCATCGCGCGACCCGGGCGCATAGCCGATGCGGAACTCATTGATGGTGTCACGGGATATGCCGCGACCTTCCGCGTAGCCAAGCGCCTCGCGACCGGCGGACGCCCGCAAGGCCTCCTCGAAGAATTTGGCCGCAGCCTCAAGCGCATCGAGCAGACCCAGACGCTCCTTCACCGTGCGTTCGTATTGCGGATCGGGGGCTGGCATGGGCACGCCCGCCTCGCCCGCCAGCCGCTCCACGGCTTCCGGGAAGCTCAAACCCTCCGTCTCCATGAGGAAGGTGAAGATGTCGCCGTGCTTGCTCGACGAAAAGCAGTGATAGAAGCCCTTCTGATCGTTGACGGTGAAGGACGGCGTCTTCTCCTTATTGAACGGCGACAGCCCCTTCCACTCGCGCCCGGCCCGCTTCAACGGCACGCGGCGCGACACCACCTGGCTGACGGGCAGCCGGGCGCGGATCTCATCCAGAAACGAATCGGAGAATTTCATCGGTTGGACAGTGGGCCCTAAATGGCAGGCGGCGCGCGTGGCGATTCGCGGTCATACCCATTATCCACCGGTTTGCGAACAAATTGGCAACGAACGCGCCTCGCGTGGCCCGGCGGCGGCGAAATGGCGGCTGGCCGGGACATGCGCAAGGTGGCATGAGAGGGTTGGCCCCCAAGGGAGAACTGCCTCATGGACGACCTCATCATCTATGTGCCGTTCCTGGTCATCGCCGTGTTCGCCGTGTGCGCGGTCTGGGCCATGCGCGGCAAGGACATCCCGAACCAGGTGATCGGGGTCGCAGCGCCACTCGCCGGCGTCGGCTTTCTCTATCTCTTCTCCGATTCCATGCCGGCGGTGGTGTTCGGGGTCGCGCTGATCGTCATCGGCGGCATAGCCTGGTATCGCGTTTGGCGCGGCCAATCAGGGGATGGCAGTGCCAATAGCCCGAAGTAAGCTTAGAGGGAGGTTCGAAGGCGCTTGATGGAGACGATCCTGGTCGCAGCCCTCGCCCTGTTCGCCCTGGTGGCGATCGTGGTGTGGTGGATGCTCGATATCGACATCGCCGACATCGTGGCCATCGTCGCTACGCCGGCCGCGGGTATCACCCTCATCTATTGGTACAGCACGCCACTCGCGTGGGCCGGCGGGCTGCTGTTGCTGGCGATCGGCGGCTTCGCCCTTTATTACCTGCTCAAGCGCCGCGCCGGGGCTCCGGAGTGAGGGGCACAAGAAAAAGCCGGGCAGAGCTTTCGCCCCAACCCGGCTTGTCGGCCGCTTCGCGCTTGGACTAATTGACCACGCGGCTGGCAGCCTTCGTCAGAAGCTCGCCGCGGTTGAGCACCATGAGCATCGCAGCTTTCGGACCGCAGGTGAGCATCACTTGCTCATCCCCGACGGTATCGACGTAAAAGAGCTCGCCCGGGTGCAGAGACATACGGACACGCGTCGAAGCGTGGCCGCCACCCGCGGCCGACGCATCGAACACCACGGCGCTGACGTCGCACATGTCGCCATTAGGCTCGTAATACGCGATGACGCGCTTGTCGCCGACCGTGGCGAGGATCGGCTCGTTCGGACCGACGGGGCCGAGATTGGCCCTATTGTCTTCCGCCGACACAGGCACGCCGCCGGACAGCAGCGCCGCAAGTGCGCCCGCGGCGGTGAGCGTTGAAAGTTTGGAATAGGTTCGCAGCATCTTAGTAGGCCCTCCAATTTCGAATCGTCAGCATGGAATCACTCCGTGCTGCATTGCAGCGAACATAGTGTTGCGTCGCGACAAATTCATGGTGCAGTGCAAGACATACTGCCGCGTGTCCCGCTGCCGCAGGATTTTTCCGATGACTCGATTTGATTTGTTGATCGTGGTGCAGTTTGCACAACACGCATGCAAGCGTGTGGCGTGCGCGACTCTAGGTCAGCTTCGCCTTCACCGCGGCGCTCGCTTTGCCGAAGTCCATCTGGCCCGCATAGCGGCTTTTGAGCGCGGCCATGACCTTGCCCATGTCGCGCACGCTCGCGGCGCCGGCTTCGGCGATCGCTTCGTCGATCGCCTTGGCCGTGTCCGCGCCGGACAGTTGTGAGGGAAGAAACTCGCGGATGATGACGATTTCCTCGCCTTCTTGCGCGGCGAGTTCGGCGCGGCCGGCGTCCGCGTAAATCTTCTGCGACTCCTCGCGCTGCTTGATCATCTTGGCGAGCAAATCGAGAATCTCGGCGTCGCTCGCTCTCTCAGTGCCCGCCGTGCGCGCGGCGATGTCGCGGTCCTTGATGGCGGCGCTCATCAGCCTCAACGTGGAGAGGCGGCGGGCGTCGCGCGCCTTGGTCGCAGCGTGCAAGGCGGCGGTGATGGTCTCGCGCATGGATTTCGCCACAGGTGTTCAGGGAAGAAGCTTCCAAAGTAGTCGACAGCGCGCGAGCACGCAAGCGAATTTGCCGGTCTAACCTATTGTTCTAACAAGAAAATATTTCGCCCTCTGGATTGACCTGGCATCGCGCCTGACGTAAAGAGCGGAGCTGAGGATGGCGGATAACGACGTCCTCGAAACCCGACCGAGCGAAACGGGCCTTGCCGCGCGACGCGGCCGCCCACAGTTTGCGCCAATGACCGACGATCCTGAAGCTCTGGCCGCGGAGGCCACATCCTCGCGCGCGCGGCGCGTCCGCCCGTGGGCCGACGAAGCACCCACCGCCGTGCTCGTCCTCGCCGACGGCACGGTGATCGAGGGGCATGGCGCGGGTGCAGTCGGCACGGCGGTGGGCGAGGTCTGCTTCAACACGGCGATGACCGGCTATCAGGAGATCCTCACCGACCCGTCCTATGCCGGCCAGATCATCACCTTCACCTTTCCCCATATCGGCAATGTCGGCGCCAATATCGACGACACGGAGACGGCGAATCTCGCCGCGGTGTCCGGCGTGCGCGGCTGCGTGATGCGCGCGGCCATCACCGCGCCGTCGAATTGGCGCGCCGGCCAAGACTTCGATGCGTGGCTCAAGGCCCGCGGCATCATCGCCATCACCGGTATCGATACACGCGCGCTGACCGCGCTGATCCGCGAGAAGGGCATGCCGAACGCGGTGATCGCGCGCGCGCCGGACGGCAAATTCGACCTCGATGCGTTGAAGCGCGAGGCGGCCGCCTGGCCGGCCATGCTCGGGCTCGACCTCGCCAAGGACGTCACTTGCGGCCAGAGCTACACCTGGGATGAGACGGCGTGGCGATGGGGCGAAGGCTATGGCCGGCAGGACGCGCCCCGCTTCCATGTGGTCGCCATCGACTTCGGGCTGAAGCGAAACATCCTGCGCGAGCTGGCCACGGCCGGCTGCCGCTTGACTGTGGTGCCGGCGACGACGACTGCGCAAGAGATTCTCGAGCGCAAGCCCGACGGGGTGTTCGTGTCGAACGGCCCGGGCGATCCGGCGGCGACGGGCGTCTACGCCGTGCCGGAGATCAAGACGCTGGTGAGCTCAGGCGTGCCTGTCTTCGGCATTTGCTTGGGCCATCAGATGCTGGCACTGGCGCTCGGCGGTGAGACCTCGAAAATGCATCAAGGCCACCACGGCGCCAACCATCCGGTGAAGGATTTCACCACCCACAAAGTCGAGATCACCTCGATGAACCACGGCTTCGCCGTCGACCGTGACAGCCTGCCCGAGACCGTCGAGGAAACGCACGTCTCGCTGTTCGACGGTTCCAATGCCGGGCTGAAGCTGACCGGCAAACCGGTGTTCTCGGTGCAGTACCACCCGGAAGCCTCGCCCGGCCCGCAAGACAGCCATTACCTCTTCACCCGCTTCGTCGAGTTGATGGAAGAGCGCAAAGCGAAGGGCTAGCGCGCCTCAGCGCCAGGCTTCGCCCACGGTGTCGGCGACCACGGCGCCCCGCTCTCCCATCGGCTTTTCCGGCCGCACGGTGGTGTCGCGCGCGGTCTGGTGCTCCATCTCCGCGTTGAGCTCGCCGCCCACCAGAATGACGATCACCGACAGCCACAGCCACATCATCAGACCGATACCGGCCCCCAGCGAGCCGTAGGTCGCGTCGTAATTGGCGAAGTTCGACAGATACCAGGAGAACAGCACCGAGCCCGCGAGCCAGGCTAGGGTGGCGAACACGCTGCCGAAGCCGAGCCATTCCCAGCGCGCGTATGTCCGGCTCGGGGCGAAGCGATAGAGCACCGTGAGCCACGCCACAACGACCACAAGCAGCCCCGGCCAGCGCAGCAGCGTCACGATCTGCGCGGCGCGCGACTCCAGACCGAACCAGGCGAGCACCAGCGGCAGTACGACCACGGCGCCGAGGGCGAGAATGATGAAGACCAGACCGCCCAGGGTGAAGGCGAAGGCGACAAGCGTCAGGCGCAGGAAGCTCCGTTTCTCGCGCTCGTCATAGACGACGTTCAGCGCATCGATGATCGCCTTCATGCCGGCATTGGCGCTCCACAGGGCGAGCCCGAGACCGAAGAGAAAGCCGAAGCTCAGCGCATTACTGCTGGTGCCGGCGAGCTGGGTGACCTGCTCGTGGATGATGGAGATGGTGCTGGTGGGAAAGACGCCGTCGAGGAGAGACAATTGCCCGGTGATGGCCGCGGGATCGGTGAACAGGCCATAGAGGGACACGAGGGCCGTGATCGCGGGAAACAGCGCCAGCAGCATATAGAAGACGACGCCGGCGGCGACGGCCAGCAGGCGGTTGTTCTGGATCTGGTTGAAGACGCGCCAGCCGATATCCATCCAGCCTTTGGCCGGAATGTGGTGCGGCTGATGGGCGTTGCGGCCGCGGCCCCGATCCCAGGCGCGGTCGCGCTGGAGGCTCTCGGGCTCTTGCGAGGGACGGACGCCCATGGCGCCGCCTTCGTTGTCTGGGGTCTCGTCGTCCACGGCCGAGTCTGGTCCGTGCGAAGGGTCCTGCCGCATCGGCGCGGGCCCTTGGTCCCGATCGGTCGAGGCTGCACTGTCGCGTGCGCCATCGCCGTCCGGAGGCGCCGGGCGCCGGGGTCTTATGGACTGCTCAAGACCATAGGCCGCCCCGATCAGCCCCGAGGCGAGCAGCAGGTCAAGCCAAAGCGGGGTATTGGCGCGGGGTTTGGTTGGCATGGGGTCCTAGACGGTGCGGAATGAGAAGTTAACGTGGCGAAGCCTCGAAAGTTGCACAAAAACGCCACTTTCCCGCCCGTGGACACCCCGCTTGGCTTCCCCTTCGGTAGAATCTGGTCTAAGACCCTCCCGGCTCCTGCACCGCGCAATTTCAACCGGTCCGCGTCCGCAGCCAGGGCCTGATGTCAGCCGAAAATGCCCAAACGCACAGACATAAAGTCCATCCTGATCATCGGGGCCGGGCCGATCGTGATCGGCCAGGCCTGCGAGTTCGATTATTCGGGCACCCAAGCCTGTAAGGCCCTGAAAGAAGAGGGCTACCGCATCGTGCTGGTGAACTCGAATCCGGCCACGATCATGACCGACCCCGAACTCGCCGACGCCACCTATATCGAGCCGATCACGCCGGAGGTGGTCGCCAAGATCATCGAGAAGGAACGCCCGGACGCGCTGCTCCCCACCATGGGCGGGCAGACCGCGCTCAACACCGCGCTGTCGCTGCGCAAGATGGGCGTCCTCGACAAATTCGGCGTGGAGATGATCGGCGCGCGGGCCGAAGCCATCGAC
>Ga0209587_1001581_pt1 | contig 10611 bp, 13 predicted proteins | sample NGEPerD_2_FD_184512 | JGI IMG/M metagenome (GOLD analysis project Ga0209587, IMG submission 184512) | Arctic peat soil microbial communities from the Barrow Environmental Observatory site, Barrow, Alaska, USA - NGEE PermafrostL1-D... | ecosystem: Environmental > Terrestrial > Soil > Wetlands >... | reverse complement strand
TGATAGTTCATTTAAACGGCCGTTTATCTGAACTATTTCCGATTTCAATGTCCATTGATTTTAAAAAGTTTAAATTGCCGTACTAAATTAGTAGTTGCTATTTTTACGTTTATTTAAACTTTCGAACCATGATTTTCGGATACGCCAGGGTAAGTACCTCGGACCAGTCGCTGAACCTTCAGATCGATGCCCTTCTCCAGGAAGGAATCGAGAGGAAGAACATCCATACGGACAAAATTTCGGGTACGGCCAAGGAAAGAAAAAGCCTTAATAGACTTTGGGACTTCGCCAGGGAGGGAGACACCATCGTGGTGTGGAAATTGGACCGGTTGGCCAGGAGCCTTATCCATTTCACCAAACTGATGAACGAACTCGAGGGGAAGGGCGTCAAGTTCAAGAGCATTACCGAACCTTTCATCGACACCACCAAGGAATCCTCCCGCTCCAGGTTCTTGGTCAACATGTTCGCCGCCCTGGCACAATTGGAACGTGATATCATCGTGGAACGCACCAAGGCCGGACTAGAGTCCGCCCGCATTCGGGGCAGGGTATTGGGCGCACCAAAGGGACTGAGCAAGAAAAACCAGCAGAAGGCCGTACTTTGCGAGGAGTATTTCAAGGAAGGAAGATTGACCGTCACCGAAATTTGCGACCGGTTGGAAATCTCCAGGGCGACCTACTATAAATATTTACGTGTCAGGGGGCTTCAAGGGAAATTAAGACCATACAAGTCCCTGAAATAGTTTTAGAACGTCATCACTATTGGGTAATCCTCACTTGACAATTATATCCTTTTAAAAAAATTATGAATAAGGATATGACTATAAGGAAATGTAATAAATATTCCCTATCTTCGTTTAAATGATAAATAGTTTTGTCAAATGATAAAAGAAAAAAATGTCAGGTCGCTAGAGAACCATTATGCAATGCTGGTCAATATCTTGGGCAAAAAGTTCATCCGGCAAAAAATAGAGAGCCCCTTCGATTATATAACCATTGCCTCCAAGGGTCTTAATGCCCATATTATCAGGAATTTCAGTACGCATTTCAAAATCCCACGGGATACTACGGCCGATTTCCTGAATGTATCGGAACCTACTGTGTATCGCTGGATACGTGAAAACAAAAAATTGGACCGGAACCTTTCGATCCAGTTGTTCGAACTTACCGACCTATTTTTGTACGGAATCGAAGTTTTTGAGAGCAAGGACAATTTCTTCAAGTGGTTGGAGCTGCCCAACACGGCCCTAGGGGGGTTGGAACCTAAGGAACTTCTTGAAATGCCCGGAGGGATTACCAAGGTGAAAAATCTATTGGGGCGTATCGAGTACGGTGTATATAGTTAAAAAATGATCGTATACCGTATAGCGAACAGCAAGCATGCATCGGATCTGAGCGGAACAGGGGCAGCGCTCTATCCAGGTCGATGGAACAAAATAGGGTCTGCGGTCCTGTACACGGGGATCAGTATGGAAATTGCACTTTTGGAGAACATCGTCCATAATCCACCGTTGTTCTATCCCCAACTTGATATTCTCACATTGCGGATACCGGACGATTCGATCTCGGAGTTCAGGACCAACGACCTGCCAAAAAATTGGTTTCAATTTCCGGCCCCGACGATTTTGTCGGAAATGGGGCAGGACTGGATAGAGGGGGGCGAAACGGTCGCCTTGAAGGTCCCCAGTAGCATTATCCGTTCCTCCAGCAATATAATCCTGAACTGTCGCCACCCCAGATATGGGGAAGTCGAAAAACTGGAACACAAAAAGTTTGATTTCGACCCAAGACTTATTAAATGATTAATTACTCGTCCTTATTGAGGATTGAAGTTGATATACGAGCAAAAACAGCAGACAGTGTCTGCTACATTCAGAATTAGTTCAGATTAAGGAATCTTTTTGCAATTAACAAGGGATTCTGCCTCAATTCGGGACCCACTGAGTCCCGAATTAGGCGAAAATGAGATATATGAGGTTAATTGAACGTGTAGAAAAATGGAAATCTCTCACGATCGTGCGAGCTTTAGAATCAAATATCGCCGTACTTATAATTAGCAGAAAGGATTGATTAGTCCATATAAACGAAACATTAATGGAGCTCACGCTTAATGAGTGTATCAGATAATTAGCACAAATTCAACATGACCGACTACAAGTCCATTTTCGAAGAAGCCGAAAAGACCCTCAAGAGACAGTCTTGGTTTTCGGAAGTGGAATTTGACGCCCAGTACGGACATTTCAAAAAAATTGAAAATAAAAAACGGACGGATCAAGAAGTATTCGAGCTGTTGGTAATGATTATTTTCTATTCTGGTTTCCGAGCAACCACAATCGAGCAAAAAGAAAAAATCATACTAGGCTACTTATCAGACTATACTAGGGTTGCGCTATTCAACGACAGTGATTTGAGTCGAATTCTTGAAGACACCAAAATGGTCAGGAATAAGAGAAAAATAGAGAGCTGCATATCGAATGCTAAAACGTTCAAAAACATTGTTGATGAACATGGCGGTTTCCAAAACTACCTTAACAATTTTACAGCAAATACTTCCTTTGAAAACTTAGTATTGTTAAAAGAAGAACTTCAATATCGTTTTGACTACTTAGGTGGAACAACGGTTTATCATTTTTTAACGGAACTTGGTTTTCAAGCTCTTAAGCCAGACAGAGTTATACTTAGAATATTTAAACGACTTGGATTGATAGAAAGTGAAAAACAATTATTAAAATCCGTTATATTGGGAAGAAAATTCTCAAAAGCCACCGAACAGCCTATAAGGTATATAGACATAATCTTAGTTAAGTATGGGCAGAAAGGGAAAAGTGAAAAATTCGGACTTGCAGATGGAATTTGTGTTGAGAAAAACCCTCGATGCAAAGTGTGTGGACTTAGCGAACATTGCGATTACTATCGTATGAGCACTAAAATGTTAAATGGTTAATATCAATTCGGTTGAAAGTTTAAATAAACGAATGATTAATTACAAATCTTAGAGAGAATGTTGCAGTCTATAATAGAAAATAAAAAAATAACATGTCTAAAGCAATAAGTAAATCTACAAGTACGAAATCTGAAAAAGATTGGTTAGAAAACATAAGTATTGCTTCTAAGATTGCCATTTGTCAATTTATAGAAGAAATGGTTCCATTAGAAGAATATGATTGTGAAGGATTGACCACCCTCTTAAAAAACAAGAATATTCCACCAGATATACAAGCATCATTCTTGCAGGTTCTTTATTTTAGAACCGAGTTAGAGTCAGAATCTGATCGGGGTGCCGCACTGCTTGCGTCCTCACATTTAGAAAATATGCTAGTGCAGCTCTTACGCAAAAAGCTAATTGGCACAAAAAAAGAGCAAAAATCAATATTTGATTATTCAGGACCATTAGGAACATTTTCATCTTTAAATATGATGTGCAGAGCACTAGGCTTGCTGACAATGGAAACTTGTAACAATATTGATATTGTTAGGAATATTAGAAATAAATTTGGGCATTCTCCCTTCAATATATCTTTCGAAAGCAGCCAAGTTTCGTCATTAATGTCAAATTTTAGAAATGAAGAAAATGCCAAACTTAGCAATCGAGTAAGATTTCAAAACATTGTACTGGATATATCAAGGAAAGTTGAGGCTGCGACAATTTTTAATCATAAGTATGCCAGTTGCATAGAATCTGAATTCCATCCCAGAAGGAAGAATTTCATCAACTTATTTAAGGATAATAGATTTTCTGTACCATCTAAACTTGCTCCAATGTCTAAATAAACGATGGCTTAAAAGCCGAGTTGCTGCTATCAGAATATTTAAGATATTAATAGATACGCCAAATGAAAATCGCCGTAATTTCCGATATCCACGATAACATCTGGAACCTGCAAAAGGCCTTAGCCATGCCGGAGCTACAGGCGACAGAAGCCATGCTGTGTTGTGGCGACCTTTGTTCACCGTTTGTCATACATTTATTGGGGCGGGCGTATTCCAGACCAGTCCATATTGTATTTGGCAATAACGATGGGGATGTTGCGGCTATCATAGGGAACGCAAAGAAATATTCGAATATTCACATTCATGGAGAATATTTTAGAAGTCTCTTAGGCGGGAGTACATTGGCCATGAACCACTACCCTGATAAAGCCAGGGCAATCGCAGAGAATGGAGGGTTCGACATCGTGTGCTATGGACATAATCATACTGTGGTAATCGATGAAATGGTCGGCGATACCTTGCTGATCAATCCAGGGGCAATCATGGGCTATCATGGAGGAGGGCTAAGAGATATCCCCGCAACTTATTTGGTATTGGATACCGACCTGCCAATAGCAGAAGTTTATCAAATTTGAACGGCGCATTACATAGCAATTTGTTGCCAAAGTCTAAATAAACGATGCCTATATTCACAAGTAGTTTATCAAATTGGAGGCATAAAGTCTTATTTTATAATCAAGTTGTTTGCAAAAAGAATATATGAGCCCCTACCAGTCTTCCGTACTCAAGAAATTCCAAGCTTCGCAAGATGAAGCGCAGATGCAACAAGCGTTTGAAGCTTACGGTAAATACTTCTTAGATACTTCCATTCAAGAGAACATCCTCAACAGCAAAGAGGAACAGTTTCAGGAAGGTTTCTTGCGCGAGCTGTTCGTCAATATTCTGGGATATATTATCAACCCCAATCCAGATTACAACCTCACTACGGAGCTCAAGAACATCAAGGATGCCAAAAAGACCGATGGGGCTATTCTGCAAGCTGATGGGTCTGCCTTGGCGGTAATTGAACTCAAAGGCACCGATACCAAAGACCTGGAGAAGGTGACCGAACAGGCGTTCAATTACAAGAACAACCAGCCTGAGTGCGTGTATGTGGTAACCAGCAATTTTGAAAAACTGCGTTTCTACATCCACAATGCTGTAGAGCATGTGGAATTCAACTTGTTCACGCTCACTTATGAGCAGTTCAAACTGATGTGGTTGTTGCTGCAGAATGATAACCTGCTGGGCGGTATTCCGCAAAAGGTCAAGGAAGAAAGCCTGTTGGAAGAGGAGAAGGTCACCAAGCGGTTGTACAAGGATTATTCGACATTCAAGAGCGACCTGTGGAACGACATGTGCCAGCGCAACCCCGAGACCGATGAACTGGAACTCTACAAGAAGAGCCAGAAGCTACTCGACCGTTTCCTGTTCATCCTCTTTGCCGAAGACAAAGGACTGCTACCGCCCAACAGCATCAGCGTTATTGTAGAACAGTGGAACAAACTGAAGGAACTGGACGAGTATAAACCGCTCTATGACCGCTTTCAAAAATACTTCGGCTATATGAACGACGGCTTTAAAGGAGCCAAGTACGAGATACACGCCTACAACGGTGGACTCTTTAAGCCCGACCCGCTATTAGATGCACTTATCATTACCGATGAAGTACTAGAAAAGCACGTGCTCAAACTCACCGAGTACGATTTTGAGACTGAGGTTGACACCAACATTCTTGGGCACATCTTTGAGCACAGCCTTAATGAAATTGAGAATGTCCGTGCGCAGTTGGTGGGGGAAGAAGTGGACAAGAGCAAGACCAAGCGCAAGAATGATGGAGTGTTCTACACACCAAAGTACATCACCAAATACATTGTAGATAATACCGTTGGCAAACTCTGTGAGGAGAAGAAGAAGGAGGTAGGCATTGACGAAAAAGAGTTTGCCAAAAATCGCAAGGGCAGGAGAAAGGACGTTCTTAAAATGCTGGATGCCCAACTGAAGGAATACCGAGAGTGGTTATTACAACTTACCATTTGCGACCCTGCCTGTGGCTCGGGGGCATTTCTAAATCAGGCCTTGGAATTTCTGATGGCCGAACACGGCTATGTGGACGAGTTGGAAAGCCAACTTTTGGGCTACGATCTCGTATTCCCTGATGTGGAGAACCACATTCTGGAACGCAACATCTATGGGGTTGACATAAATGAGGAAAGCGTGGAAATTGCCCGCCTGTCCTTATGGCTACGCACCGCTAAAAAAGGCCGTAAACTTACTTCATTGAGCAACAACATAAAGCGCGGCAACAGCCTGATAGACGAACCCGAAGTAGCTGGAGAACTTGCCTTTAATTGGCAGCAGGAATTCCCACGGGTCTTCGAGGAAGGCGGCTTTGATGCGATAATCGGGAATCCGCCCTATGTCGGGGAAAAAGGGCATGCGAAGGTTTTCGATGATTTGAAGAAAGTTCCGAAATGGAAAGAGTTTTATCGAAGAAGGTCAAACACATATTATTTCTTTATTAAACATGGTATTGACTTACTGAGAATGGGCGGGTTTCAAAGTTTGATTATACCTCGTGAGTTTATCTCGGCCGATTGGTCGAACAAAGTACGGAAATCCATTCTGGAAGAATCAAAAATTGAAGCTGTGATCGACTTTATGGAGTCAAAGGTGTTTGAAGACGCAGGAACGTCAAGTTTAGTATTGACCCAACGAAAAATCTTCAAGGTTTCAGATGATTACAGATTTGACCTCTTTTCAGTTAAGGAGAAGAAACTAGCTGATTTAGACTTTTTCATAAATCGTAATGCACGCAAATTCACTGTTTCAGCACTCGATTCCACCGGGGAAAAACCTTGGAACTTTTATCAAATTAAATTTACTCAGTCCGAATCTATTAAACCTCTTGGACAATTATTTGATGTCTCACAGGGTCTTGTAACAGGATCAGATAAGGTCACAAATAAACATCTAGTTGCTGGACTAGCTAAAGAAGTTCAGCTTGGTCGGGGTATTTTCATACTCAGAGAAGGTGTTGACATTACACATACGGGAGCTGAGACACTGCTTAAAATCAATGATAATTGGAAACCGCTAAATCAAGAAGAGGAATCTTTTGTAAAGGTTTACTTGAAAACCGAAGGACTACAAAAATGGGTTGTAAAAGAATCCGATACATATGTTATCTACGTGGGTTCGAGCATGCTGAAGGGAAGAATTAAAGACTATCTATTACAGTTTGCTCCGGTCTTATTGAATCGATCTACTACAATTAATGATATTGAGACAATAACACTGAATGAATTTGAGTCCTTCACTTTAGATGATATCAAAGCAAAATATAGCTCTGCAGGTTCGGTTCAAAAGATTATGAGGAGAAAGAGGTGGTGGTTGCCATTGTACGAGCGAGAATCAGTTCCCTTTGATGGTGCCAAAATACTTGTGAACACTAAGAATATGAACCGATTCACATTTTCAAATAAGGAACATTATTCTTCAGGAGGTGGTGCTGGAGGGCAGAATTACATTTATCCAAAATTAGGTTCCAAATACTTTAGGCAGTTACCTGAAAGAATATCAATAAGTGATTATGTGAAGTTTTCCAATGCTTTATTGAACAGTTCGGTTATTCAGAAATACATTAAGGATGGTTTTTATAACCAATTAAGTACAGCTAAAATTAAAAACATACCTATAATTCACATCTCCTTTTCAGATAAGGACCAGTTAAAACTCTACGACTCGATTGTATCAAATTGTAACAATTTGATAAGCATTACCTCAGACTTTCACAATTTGATTGACGGTGTGTTGCTGTTTCTTAAATCAAAATTTCCTCCGGAAGGGTGGAGTGGTTTTTTCGACTGGACCGAATTCGATTTCAAAGGTTTTTTGGCAGAGCTCAAAAAAAAGAAGGTCAAACTTACCTTAGAAGAAGAAGCGGAGTGGATGGCCTACTTCAATAAAAAGAAAGCAGATGCCAACGCACTTCAAACTGAGATAAGCCGCATAGACAAACAAATAGACAAAATTGTGTATGGGCTTTATGGGTTAAGTGATGAGGAGATTGAGATTGTGGAACAAGAAAAATAATTGAACAATAGGGCCTATAAATCATGACGCTCCCGTGCCATGCTTCATCCCCAAAACGTTGCTAAAGTTCAAATAAACGATAATATGAATTCGTATCCCGCAAAACGGCCAGAAGTATCTGGCCCCTATCTTGTTTCTATTAAAGACAGACTAGGAAAGGATGAGTACTACTTTAAGGCCATTTGTTTTTATAGTGTTAATACTGAGCTATGGTCAAAATACGATTCTTTCGATTTTGAAAATCCGGTAAAGGAAATAACAGAAAGTGAAGTGGTAGGTTGGATAAGTACCGGTGAAAGCTTTTTAGGATAAAGTTCAATTAAGCGATATTCCAAAACGTATTGGACAAAGGAAATATAGAACATGAAGACTTAGAATATGAATGATAACTTACAAATCCTTTTTTCCGGTGTAGTAACTATTTCTACAGTGGTTTATGCTTTCCTAACTTGGAAACTTGTCAAAGAGACTCGGTTAATGAGACACTACCAAAATACTCCAGATATCCAAATCTTTTTCGATCGTGGAGAGACTGCTAGTAAATATTTATACTTAAATATTATGAATCGTGGTATGGGAACGGCAATGAACGTCGAATTTGAGATTCTAAATAATTTGACTTCTTACCAAGATAAATACTTTAACGTTAAACAAAAAGGTGCAATAAAAAATGGGATAAGATTTTTCTATCCAAATCAGAGTTTCAGATACCTTTTACTGAATATAAGTCAGGATAACTATGAAGTCGTAAATTCTGAAAATTTAAAAATTGACGTTACCTATAGTGACATTTTTAAGGAAAAAATTAAAAGAGAATTTCTTCTATACCCAAGAGAATTCATGGGTATGGGTGTGCTCAACCCTCCAGATAATTATCTCGGGAAAATTGCTCATTATTTGCAAAAATTAGATAGCTCTGTAAAAGGTTTGAGAGAGTCCATTGATAATCTATCGGATGTGGATAAAAATAATTCATCGGTAGAGTAGGAAAAAAAGACCGCTTAAAATTGCAAAAGTCTAATTGAAGGCTTGAATGATTATAGTGTGCTATAAGTGGCCTTATGTCAAACAGGGACTGAAAAACGGCCGTTTAAGACACACATTAGTAATTATTGGATAGAACAGAGTTCAAATAAACGACAATTTCATCTCTTCATTGAAATAATGGTTAATCTCCTTTCTTATGTTTGTGAGGTTTTAGTGATGGCGTATTTTTAGGAGTCTCCTTATTATCTCGTTGACGCCTGTCTGGTTTTCCTGTTGAATCGGCAATTCTTTTTGGTCCTGGTTTAATTCCCATAATCTTCTATTTTATTAAATTTTTTATATATAGTGTAAGTTCACTAATAATTACCAAATATCACGCTAAAATGTCTCAAAATTTATTAACACCTGGCGGTATAATAAATAACTCCCGACCCACACTTATTGGTTTTATTTTGGAAAGAAAATTGGGGAATAAATAAAGTTTAAATAAACGATGACCTAAAGCAACCAATTTTCTTTATAGACATCTAATAACTAAAACTTTCACCATGAGAAAAATTTTGATGATATTAGGTCTATTGCTTGTTTGTGTATCCTGTTCCAATGACGACGACGACGTTATCGCTGCTCCAAATGGCCAGTACAGGGTGGTGGAAAAATTATGCTATTGCGCCTTTCCCGACGACGGCTCGATAGAATATTGGATTTTCGATCTGCCGTCGAATACCCTAACGGTGAGAATTGTCGACACGGAGGGCGAGCTCGTGGAACAAAGAGAACTTTTCTATGGAACAAAAGGAGCGAACCTTGTCCTTGGCGAGGGAAAGGAATACGTGCAAAATATGACGGATGGAAAACTTGAACTTGTCTACGTGGATAATCCCGGTCTCGCCGATGACGAGCTGACCGTCAGACTCTCGCTTTTTTGATTGGATATTCATATGGGATATGAATCTCATCGAGGGTGATGCATAAATTTCTATGACCGAAAATTAACCTGACCGTTTTTTACTAACAAAGTTCAAATAAACGATGGATATTAATGGCAGGATATTCGTTCAATTATATCGAGTTTCGATAATATACTTGTACTATATGCGAGGGATTGGAGGCCTTAGCGTACGTTTTCGCACCGTTGGGCTTCATACCCCATATAGCGTGAATATTTCTTGGAAAACAAGGTTATGTTAATAAATCGGTCCATGTCAAGTTTCGGTGCGATCGTTCTTCAGGAACATATCGGCCCTTTTGGGTTCATAGGTCTTTTTTACGAATCGGGAAAATCTCTCCCGATCGAATCCGTTCCGTAGCACGATGCCGATGGAATCAGATACGGGATCCATGGGAACTTTCAGGTACGAGTTCATTTCCACCTCGGCCACTTTGAAACGGCCGGATGCAAAGCAGTCAAAAAATCCCCAATAATCATCGTACGAACGGAGGTCGAATCCTTCGGCGAACTGACCGATACCGTCCTGCTCGATGTCAATGATGATGATATCCCCGATCCTGGGCAGTACCGGAAAATCGTTCACGAGTACAAAAGGGGTGTTCAACCTAATCCCTTCCCCGTCCATAAAATTAAAGTGTAAATGCACCATATCAAACTGTTTTCAAAGATTTTAAATAAATCGGTTTTCTTATAACGCCCCTGTTTACGCGTAGTTACCGCCATCGGACAATTTTTTTTCTTCCGGTACATCCCCCGTACGGGCAATGATAGTGAAATAACCGAAAACGGGAAAACGCATCCATATCAGTGCTTTTTATGATCGGCCA
>Ga0209587_1001580_pt1 | contig 10614 bp, 8 predicted proteins | sample NGEPerD_2_FD_184512 | JGI IMG/M metagenome (GOLD analysis project Ga0209587, IMG submission 184512) | Arctic peat soil microbial communities from the Barrow Environmental Observatory site, Barrow, Alaska, USA - NGEE PermafrostL1-D... | ecosystem: Environmental > Terrestrial > Soil > Wetlands >... | reverse complement strand
GCGCAGCTTGCGCAGGCGCAGGTGCGCCAGGTCGGGGCCGGGCAGCGCGTAGCGCCTCAGGTGCAGGCGGCCGATGCGCTCGTAGCCGACCTGGCGGAAGCGCGGGCCGAGCAGGTGGGCGGGAACCGGCGGCGCCGGGCCGTCGGAGACGAAGTTGATCTCGTGCACGTTCCATGCGTAGCCGTCCGAGGGCTGCACCTGGAAGGAGCCGGTCGAGAGGTAGTAGCGCAGCGATGCCGCTCCCAGGGTCCAGAGGACGGTCGCCCGCGGCGTCTCGGACTCCCCCATGCGCTCCGCGACCGCCTCCCAGTCGGGCCGATGCAGGCTCGGCGAGAAGCTCGCCCAGAGGCTGAAGCCGAGCGAGTAGACGACCAGCACCGCGGCGAGGACCGCGCCGCCGCGCCGCGCCCGGCGCAGGGTCAGGCCGATCGCCACCGCGACGAGGAGCGGCGCCAGCGCCGGGATCAGGTTGCGGGCGAGCACGTAGTCCTTGCCCGGCACGAGCAGGGCCAGGGCCAGCGGCACGACGACGGTGGCGGCCGCGACGGCCAGCATCAGCCCGCCGGCCCGCCGCTCGCGAGGCTCGCCGCGCACCGCGAGCAGCGCCAGCCCGGCAAGGGCCGCGAGGAGGGGGACGACCGCCGGCAGCACCGCCTCGGGGCGGGCGACGATGTGGCCGGTCTCACCGACCGCGAAGGCGACGCCGGTCTCCCAGAGGCGTTGGCCGAGGCTGTGATCGCCGATCCACTCGGCGTGGCCGAGCGACATCTGGTGGATCGCCAGCGGCGCCAGAGCAAGGCCGGCGAGGACGACGATCCAGATCCCGGCCAGGGCCTGGCGCCGGCGCCGCCAGAGCAGCCAGAGCGCCTCGAGCGCGATCGGGAAGATCGCGAAGTAGTGCGTCGCCAGGGCGAGGGCGGAGAAGACCCCCCAGAGCGTCAGGTCCCCCCTCCGACCCGCGGACGTGCCGTCCCCGGCGGGGGGCAGGGCGCGGACGAAGTAGAGCGCGGCGGCCGCGGTGAAGAGGACGAGCAGGGAGTAGCCGCGCGCCTCCTGCGAGTACCAGAGCAGCATCGGGTTGACGGCGACCAGCGCCGCCGCGACCAGGCCCGTCCAACTCGCTGCGCTGTTCCTTTCCCCCGTATCACCGGGATAAGGAACAGCGGAGCGGGGTTTTGACAGCTCGGCGCCGAGCAGGTAGGCGACCGGCACCGTCGCCACGCCGGCCAGGGCGGAGAACGAACGCAGGCCGGCCTCGCCCGTCCCGGCCAGCTGTGTCCAGGCCCAGGCCAGCGCGTAGTAGAGCGGCGGAGCCGACTCGCTGAAGCCGACCGCTTCCATCGCGTGGATGAAATCCCCGCGCAGGATGCGGCTGGCGGTGACGATCTCGTCGTGGTGGTATCCCTGCGTGCCGAGCGTGACAAAGCGCAGCACGGCGGCGAGCGCGGTCACCCCGGCGACGATCCAGAAGACCCGCGAGCGCGCCCGCACCGCCGCGCGAATCGCCTCCAAATGCCCCAACGGGCTGCCCCTGCCCAGGGCCCCGGCCGCCTCCATCGTCGTCCGCCCTACTTGAGTGCGGCCTCGAGCGCCTTCGAGACCTCGTCGACGTAGACGAACTCGAGCCCGCTGCGCTCGTGCTCCGGAATCTCGGCGACGTCTCCTTCGTTGCGCTCGGGCACGATCACCCGTTTGATCCCCGCCCGCAGCGCCGCCAGCGACTTCTCCTTGAGGCCGCCGATCGGCAGCACCTGGCCGGTCAGGGTCACCTCGCCGGTCATCGCGACGTCGTTGCGCACCGGCCGGCGGGAGATCAGCGAGGCCAGCGCCACCGTCATCGCCACGCCCGCCGAGGGGCCGTCCTTGGGCACCGCCCCGGCCGGCACGTGGATGTGGATGTCCTGCTTCGCGAACCAGTCCTCGTCCAGCTCGGCGGCCAGGTCGCGCCAGTGGCCGCGCACGTAGGAGAGCGCCGCCTGCGCCGACTCCTTCATCACGTCGCCGAGCTGGCCGGTGATCGTCAGCTTGCCCGAGCCGGGCATCGCCGTCGCCTCGATGAAGAGCACGTCGCCGCCGGTCGGCGTCCAGGCCAGCCCGGTGGCGACGCCGGGGTCCTTGGTGCGGCGGCGCTGCTCGGCGAAGACGCGGCGGCGGCCGAGCAGCTCGCGCGCCCGCTTGGCCGAGATCTTCACCTTGCCGCCCTTGCCGCCCTCGGCGACGTCGCGGGCGACCTTGCGGCAGATCGTGCCGATCTGGCGCTCGAGGTTGCGCACGCCGGCCTCGCGGGTGTACTCCTCGACGATCGCGGTCAGGGCGGGGTCGGCGAACTCGATCCGCGAGGGCTTCAGGCCGTTGGCGTCGATCTGGCGCGGGACCAGGTAGCGGCGGGCGATATGGCGCTTCTCGTCGAGCGTGTAGCCGGCCAGCTCGATCGTCTCCATACGGTCCTGCAGCGGCCCGGGGACCGTGTCGAGGACGTTGGCGGTGGCGATGAAGAGGACCTCGGAGAGGTCGAAATCGAGGTCGAGGTAGTGATCGCGGAAGCTGTCGTTCTGGGCCGGGTCGAGCACCTCGAGCATCGCCGAGGAGGGGTCGCCGCGGAAATCGGCGCCCATCTTGTCGATCTCGTCGATCATGAAGACGGGGTTGCGCGAACCGGCGTCGCGCAGGGCGCGGACGATCGTGCCGGGCATCGCGCCGATGTAGGTGCGGCGGTGGCCGCGGATCTCGGCCTCGTCGCGCACCCCGCCGACCGAGATGCGCTCGAACTCGCGGCCCAGCGCCTTCGCGATCGAGCGACCGAGGCTGGTCTTGCCGACCCCGGGGGGGCCGGCGAAGCAGAGGATCGGGCCGGGCGAGTCCGGCTTCAGCTTGCGCACCGCGAGGTACTCGAGGATGCGGTCCTTGACCTTCTCCAGGTCGTAGTGATCGGCGTCGAGCACCTCGCGGGCGTGGGCGATGTCGAGGTTGTCCTCGGTCCGCTTCGACCAGGGCAGCTCGACCAGCCACTCGAGGTAGGTGCGGATGACGCCGTGCTCGGCCGCCGCGGGCGGCAGTTTCTCCAGCCGCGAGAGCTCCCGCTCGGCGGCTTTGAGGGCCTGCTCGGGCAGCTCCGCCGCCTCGATCCGCTGGCGCAGCTCGTTGACCTCGGCCTGCTGCTCGTCTCCCTCGCCGAGCTCGTCCTGGATCGCTTTCAACTGCTGGCGCAGGAAGAACTCGCGCTGGCCCTTGTCGATCTCCGACTCGACCTGGGACTGGATCTGGCTGCCGAGCTGGACCACCTCGAGCTCGCGGGTGAGGATCTCCGAGAGCCGGCGCAGGCGCGCGGCGACGTCGACCTGTTCGAGCAGCGCCTGCTTCTCGCCGGTCGGGATGCGCAGCGCGCCGGCGATCAGGTGGCCGAGGGCGGCGGGATCCTCGATGTTGGCGACCGCCATCTGCAGCTCCTCGGGCAGGTAGGGGATGTGCTCGACGATCTCCGAGAAGGTGCGCTGCACGTTGCGGGTCAGGGCCTCCAGCTCCGGGCCCTCGACCACCGCGTCCGGCAGCTCGGCGATCCGCGCCACCATGTAGGGCTCCTCTGCCACGTAGGGGCCGACGCGCACCCGCTGGGCGCCCTGGACGAGGATGCGCAGCGTCCCGTCGGGCACTTTCAGCATCCGGGCGACGATGCCGACGACGCCGACGCCGAAGAGCCCGTCGGGGCCCGGTTCCTCGTCCTCGGGGTCGCGGGCGGCGACCATCGCCAGCATCCGGTTGGCGCCGAGCACGTCATCGACCAGCTTGATCGAGCGCTCCTGCCCGACGGCAAGCGGGGTCAGGGTCTCGGGGAAGGTGACCGTCTCGCGCAGCGGCAGCACCGGCAGCGCGTCGGGCAGCGGCTGGTTGGCGCGGATCGCGTCCTCGGCGTCGAGCTCTGACTCGACCACTTCGAGCACCGGCGAGCCCTCCATCGCTAGTCGCGCCCGATCGGCACGCGGCGGGTCGTCTGCGAGGGGTCGCGCAGCGGCAGATCGATGCGCAGCACGCCGTCCTCGTAGGTCGCCTTGGCCTGGTCGACGTCGACGCCGACCTGCAGCTCGACCACGCGGCGGAACGGCCCCGAGGGAATCTCCACCTGCTGGTAGACCCGCCCCTCGGTCTCCTGCAGCGGCCGTTCGCCGACGATCGCCAGCTGCCGCCCACTGACCTCGATCCCGACCTGATCGAGATCGACCCCGGCCAGATCGACCTTGACCACAGCCCGCTGCGGATCGCCGCAGTAGTAGACGTCCACGTTCGGCGAAAACCCGCTGCTGCGGCGGCTCACATACGTCGTCCGCCCCCAGGCCCCACCCAGCATCTGATCCATCTCCCGCCTCATGCGGGCGAAATTCGCAAATACATCTCGTTCAGGCATAGACGCAAAACATAGCCGTCCGAGGGGGCCAGCCTACGTAGCGTTTGGCTGAGTGGCCCAGCGAGGTGGGCGCATCAGGAGGACCGGCTGGCGCGGGGGGACGAGACCCTCGGGGCGGTCCTGGCGGAAGGTGGTGCAGGGCTCCTCCAGCTCGAGCGCGCAGAGCATGTTCTTGCGGAAGTAGCAGTCGTCGCAGGTCGGGGGCTTGGGCTTGCGCGGCACGGCGGGGATCTTGCCAATCTCGTGACGCTTTCGTGACGCCTGATTCCGCAAAGCGCAACCTTCTTGACACAGACTCTTTACATCTTCCCCGCGTCTTGCGGGAGTCGGCGCCGGGCGTCGCTACCATTGGGCACGAATGGAGGCTCATAAAGTGCGCACCGAGAAGCTCGCAGCCTCGCCGCAGCTGTTCGAGAGCGACTTCCTCAACTTCTTCTCGCGAGTCCACCCGGCGATCCCGGCGCTCGTCTTCGTGCCCGTGATCGTGGCGATGGAGTGGCTCGCGGCCGGCCAGGGGCAGGCCGCCTGGCAGCTGCTCCTGCTCAGCCTCGGCGGGGTCGGGATCTGGACCCTGACGGAGTACTGGCTGCACCGCCTGATCTTCCACTGGGAGCCCGACAACGCCCTCGGGCGGCGCATGCACTTCATCATCCACGGCATCCACCACGACCACCCCAACGACAAGATGCGGCTGGTGATGCCCCCCGCGGTCTCGATCCCCCTGGCGGTGCTCTTCTTCCTCGCCTTCACGCTGATCTTCGGCACGCCGACGGCCTACCCGCTCTTCGGCGGCTTCATCGCCGGCTACCTCTTCTACGACTACACGCACTACTACGTTCACCACTTCGTACCCAAGTCGGACCTGGGCAAGCGGTTGCGTGAGCAGCACATGCGCCACCACTTCCAGGACCACCGCTTCGGCTACGGGGTCTCCTCGCCGGTATGGGACGTGGTCTTCCGCACGCTGCCCAGGCGGCGGGGGTGATCGTCACAGCACCACGCGCACAGCGACCGGGATGACTTACATAGTCCTCACCTCCGTCGCGGCAGGTGAAATCGGCGTAAGTAGTCAGGTTGTAGACGGCCAATGTGTCCAACACTTTGTTTGCGCGTCACTGTGACTGTGCAACACTGCGGTACGTAACTCCCCCTTAGTGACCCGGCCGGCGCAATGCGGACCGGATGAAAGGAACCAAATGCCAAGCACCACTCATGTACTCGACGAGGCGCGCGACCTAGTCAAGAAGCGCCTCGCCGAGCTGGACGACGAGCGCAAGCGCCTCGAGCGCGCCCTCGCCGAGCTGGGCGGGAAAGCAACCGGCCGCGGCGGCCGTTCTCCCGGTCGCCCCCCGGGCTCGGGCAAAAAAGCCTCCGGCCGGAAAAAACGCCGACGGCGCAGCGGCACCCGCGCCGATCAGGCTGTCGCCCTGGTCGAGGGCAGCCCCGGGATCAGCGCTTCGGATATCGCCAAGCAGATGAAAATCAAGCCGAACTACCTCTACAGGGTCCTCGGTGACCTCGAGAAAGAGGGTCGGGTTAAGAAGAAAGGGCGCCAGTACTACCCGGGGGCGAAGTAAGGCGGTCCGGCAGGGCCTCCACTTAACTTTTTCCGAAAACAGGCGGCGGCCGTCCGAGACGGTCGCCGCGGAAAAAGTACAAGACGTTCCGGCCCTACCGGACCGCCTTTATACGAGGCCGAGGCTGCTGACCGCCTGACGCTCTTCCTTCAGCTCGGAAATGCTGGCTTCGATCCGGGGCTGAGAGAAGTCCGGAATGTCCAGGCCCTCGACTATTTGCCACTCGCCGTTCGAGCAGCTGCAGGGGTGGCCGGCTACTACGCCCTCCTCTATGCCGTAGGAGCCGTTGGAGGGGACGCCCATCGAGACCCAGTCGCCCTCGGGCGTGCCGAGGACCCAGTCGCGGACGTGGTCGATCGCCGCGTTGGCGGCGGAGGCGGCGCTGGAGGCGCCGCGGGCGTCGATGATCTCGGCGCCGCGCTTGGCGACCCGCGGGATGAGCTCCTCGCCGATCCAGGCCTCGTCGTCGATCGTGTCCCAGGCACTGGCGCCGTCGACCCTGGCGTTGACCAGATCCGGGTACTGGGTGGTCGAGTGGTTGCCCCAGACGGTCATGTTGGTGACGCTGGAAACCGGCTTGCCGAGCTTGTTGGCGAGCTGCGCGATCGCCCGGTTGTGATCGAGGCGCATCATCGCGGTGAAGCGCTCGTGCGGGACGCCGTCGGCGTTCGACATCGCGATCAGGCAGTTGGTGTTGGCCGGGTTGCCGACGACCAGCACGCGGACGTCGTCGGCGGCGCCGGCGGCGATCGCCTCGCCCTGGGGCTTGAAGATCCCACCGTTCGCCTCGAGCAGGTCGGCGCGCTCCATCCCCGGACCGCGCGGCCGGGCGCCGACGAGCAGGCCGACGTTGCAACCATCGAACGCCTCCCGCGGCTGGTCGAAGATGTCGATCTTGCGCAGCAGCGGGAAGGCGCAGTCCTCGAGCTCCATCGCGGTGCCCTCGGCCGCCTTGACCGCGTCGGGAATCTCGAGCAGGCTGAGCTCGACCGGCGTGTCGGGGCCGAGCATCTGGCCGCTGGCAATGCGGAAGAGCAGCGCGTAGCCGATCTGGCCGGCGGCGCCGGTAACGGTGACTTTGACGGGGGTGCTCACGTATTCGTCTCCTGAAGTTGTGGTTTGGCGTGGTGGTGTCCCTACGCCGCCATCGCGCCCTGGAGGCGCTCGTCGATCGCGGCGAGGAACTCCTGCGTGGTGAGGAACTGTTGGTCCGGACCGACGAGAAGGGCCAGGTCCTTGGTCATCTTGCCGCTCTCGACCGTCTCGATGCATACCTGCTCCAGTGTCGCGGCGAAGCGCGAGACGTCCGGGGTCTCGTCGAGGCGGCCGCGGGCGGCGAGCCCGCGGGTCCAGGCGAAGATCGAGGCGATCGGGTTGGTCGACGTTGGCTTGCCTTCCTGGTGCAGGCGGAAGTGGCGGGTCACCGTTCCGTGCGCTGCCTCGGCCTCGACCGTCCTGCCGTCGGGGCTCATCAGCACGCTCGTCATCAAGCCCAGCGAGCCGAACCCCTGGGCGACGGTGTCGGACTGGACGTCGCCGTCGTAGTTCTTGCAGGCCCACACGTAGCCGCCTTCCCACTTCAGCGCGGCGGCGACCATGTCGTCGATCAGGCGGTGTTCGTAGGAGATTCCCTTAGCCTCGAACTCGGCCTTGAACTCGCTCTCGTACACCTCTGCGAAGAGGTCCTTGAAGCGACCGTCGTAGCGCTTGAGGATCGTGTTCTTGGTCGAGAGGTAGACCGGGTAGCCGCGCTCGAGCCCGTAGCGCATCGAGGCGCGGGCGAAATCGCGGATCGAGTCGTCGAGGTTGTACATCGCCATCGCGATGCCGCCGCTGGGAAAGTCGTAGACATCGAGCTCGACCGGCTCGCCGCCGTCCTTCGGTGTGTAGGTCAGGGTCAGGGTCCCCTCGCCGGGGACGACCATGTCGGTGGCGCGGTACTGGTCGCCGAAGGCGTGGCGGCCGATCACGATCGGCTTGGTCCAGCCCGGCACCAGGCGCGGCACGTTGGAGATCACGATCGGCTCGCGGAAGATGACGCCGCCGAGGATGTTGCGGATCGTGCCGTTCGGCGAGCGGTACATCTGCTTCAGGCCGAACTCCTCGACCCGCGCCTCGTCCGGAGTGATCGTCGCGCACTTGACGCCGACGCCGTGCCGCTCGATCGCCTCCGCCGCCTCGACCGTGATCCGGTCTTCGCTGCCGTCGCGGCTCTCGATCCCGAGGTCGTAGTAGACCAGCTCGAGATCGAGGTAGGGAAGGATCAGCTGCTCTTTGATGAACGACCAGATGATCCGGGTCATCTCGTCGCCGTCGAGCTCGACGACGGGATTCTTGACTTGCACCTTCGCCACGACGCGCCACCCTAGCGAGACACTCGCTCCGCTGTTCCTTTCCGCTGCTATATCGGGATAAGGAACAGCGGAGCGGTGTCTACGTGCGAGAATCGGGCTATGGCCACCGCCGAGCGGCGCACCGCCCAAACGCACGAGGTCTTCAACCAGGCGACCCCGCTGGAGGACTACAACTCCTTCGACGCCGACCGCGTCCTCGGCGAGGCGCTGCAGCGCGAGGGCGCCGGCTGGGCCGAGGAGAAGGCGCGCGAGCTGGGGGCGATCTGCGGCTCCTCGCAGACGATCCGCTGGGGCTTCGAGGCGAACGAGAAGAAGCCCCAGCTGCGCACCCACGACCGCTACGGCCACCGCGTCGACGAGGTCGAGTTCGACAGCTCCTGGCACGACCTGATGCGGATCGGCGTCGACCAGGGCCTGCACGCCGCGCCCTGGCGCGAGCCGGGCCCCGGCGCCCACGTGGCCCGCGCGGCGATGTTCAACCTGCTGATGCAGGCCGAGAGCGGCGTCGGCTGCCCGATCTCGATGACCTACTCGGCGATCCCGGCACTGCGCAGGCAGCCCGAACTGGCCGCGGAGTGGGAGTCGCGCTTCCTCTCGCTCGACTACGACGAGCGCTCGCTGCCGGCCGAGCGCAAGCGCGGCGCCCTCTGCGGGATGGCGATGACCGAGAAGCAGGGCGGCTCCGACGTGCGCGCCAACACCACGGTCGCCACGCCGCTCAACGGCGGCGGCCCCGGGGCCGAGTACGAGCTGGCCGGCCACAAGTGGTTCTGCTCGGCGCCGATGTGCGACGCCTTCCTCGTCCTGGCCCAGACCGACTCGGGCATCTCCTGCTTCCTGATGCCGCGCTGGACCCCCGACGGCGAGCGCAACGGCTTCCAGATCCAGCGGCTCAAGGACAAGCTCGGCAACCGCTCCAACGCCTCCAGCGAGATCGAGTTCCGCGGCGCCTGGGCGCGCATGGTCGGCGAGGAGGGCCGCGGAGTGCCGACGATCATCGAGATGGTCAACCACACCCGGCTCGACTGTGCGATCGGCGCCGCGACCGGGATGCGGGCCGGCGTCGCACAGGCGCTCAACCACGTCGCGCAACGCGCCGCCTTCGGCAAGGAGCTGATCGAGCAGCCGTTGATGCGCAACGTGCTCGCCGACCTCTGCGTCGAGTCCGAGGCGGCGACGATCGCCGCGATGCGACTGGCCCGCTCCTACGACGAGGTCGCCGCCGGCGACGAGGACGCCACCGAGTTCCGCCGCCTCGCCAACCCGGTGCTCAAGTACTGGATGTGCAAGCGCGCCCCCTGGCACGCGGTCGAGTGCCTCGAGTGCCTCGGCGGCAACGGCTACGTCGAGGAGTCCGGCCTGCCCCGGCTCTACCGCGAGGCGCCGCTGGCCTCGATCTGGGAGGGCTCGGGCAACGTGCAGTGCCTCGACGTGCTGCGGGCGATGGTCAAGAGCCCGACCTCGGTCGAGGCCTTCTTCGCCGAGGTGCTCGAGGGCGCCGGGGCCGAACCGCAGCTCGACGCCTACGTCGCCGCCCTGCGGGCCGAGATTCCGGGCGACATCGAGACGATCGAGGCGCGCGCCCGCCGCATCGTCGAGCGGATGGCGCTGGCCCTGCAGGCCTCGCTGCTGGTCCGCTACGGCGACCCGGCCGTGGCCGACGCCTTCTGCGCCTCGCGGCTATCGGGCGACTGGGGCAATGCCTTCGGGACCCTGCCCGCGGGCACCAACTTCGGCCGCATCATCGAGCGACACAAACCGGTTTCCTAGAGAGCTCGGAAACGGGCTCTATCAGGTTGCGTCGCGCAGCGCTCGGCCGACCTGCTCAGCCGTGATCACGCCGCTCAGCTTGCCCTCCTCGTCGACCGCCATCACGGCGCCGAAGCGGCGCATGGTGCGGTTGGCGAGCAGCGAGTCGAGCGGGGCGTCGTCGCGGACCTGAAAGGTGCCGTCGTCGCTGTCGCTCTCGATCAGCTCGGAGATCAGCGAGGTGGTGCGGGAGGTCTCGGGGACCTCGTCGGCCTTGTCGCGGATCACCAGGCCGAGGAAGCGGTGGGCCGCGTCGACGACCGGGAACCAGGACCAGCGGTAGCGCAGGAAGTACTCGTCGAGGGCCTGCTCGACGCTGAGCTTGCCGGGAATGGCCACGGGTTCGCGGTCCATGACGTCGGAGACCGTGAGCTCGCTGATCCGGCTGGTGATCTCGGTCTGGGCGGTGGCGGCCCGCGCCGAGCCGTTGACGACGAAGCCGATCAGGGCCAGCCAGACGCCGCTGAACAGATAG
>Ga0209587_1001578_pt1 | contig 10620 bp, 9 predicted proteins | sample NGEPerD_2_FD_184512 | JGI IMG/M metagenome (GOLD analysis project Ga0209587, IMG submission 184512) | Arctic peat soil microbial communities from the Barrow Environmental Observatory site, Barrow, Alaska, USA - NGEE PermafrostL1-D... | ecosystem: Environmental > Terrestrial > Soil > Wetlands >... | reverse complement strand
CGTCGTCGTCGTCGTCCCCGTCGTCGTCGTTACCGCTGCCGAGCTTCTCCGGTCTCGGCTTCACGACCTGAACCTCACCATTATCCCCGCCGCTCCCAATGTCGTCATCCCCACTGTCGTCCCCGTCGTCAGCCCCGTCGTCAGCCCCGCCGCCGGCACTGTCACCGCCATCGTCGCCCCGTGCCGACGGAGGCGCCGCCAGCTGAGGCGACTTGCCCTCCTTGGGTTTCGCATTCTGGCCGGGACTCGACTTCCGGGACTTGGTGCTTTCGTCCGAGGGGGCGTCCGAGATCACGATGGGGTCGCGTTCTGCAGGCATGTCGGCCTGCGAGGTCGCCAACGTGCCGACCACGTAGGCGCCCACGGGCAGGGTCAGCAGCAGTGCCACCATCACCTTCCAGAACGTTCCCACGGCACATAGTCTGCCGTTGGATCGTGGGACCAAGGTAAGACCAACATGAGAACGCTCTTATGTAGCTCTCCTGACGTATCCGGGCGCGGTGTTTGATGATGCGTGTTTGCAGGTCGACGAAGGCGGGGATGCCGGCGTGGGTGATCTGCGGCATCGCTGAGCCGAGCGGGTCGAGATCGGCGACATCCTGATCGAGGGCAAGCGGGGGCTGGATACATTCGCGAGCCCGATGACCTCGACCGAGTTCATCGGATCCGTCTGACCCGGCTCGAGTACGCTGGCGCTCGACCGCCGGAGATGGTTGCTCGGTAGGCTCACGTCCCATGGCTGCGACGCTGCGCAACGTGACGGGCTTGATGGACCAGATGTACCACCCGTCCTGGGCCGACGAGTGGGACGCGGTCGGTCTCGTGTGCGGCGACCCTGCCCAGCCGGTCAGAAAGATCATGCTGGCCGTCGACCCGGCGCCCGTCGTGGTCGAGGAGGCCGTTGCGTGGGGCGCCGACCTGGTCGTCGTACACCATCCGCTGTTGCTCAAGGCCGTTCACTCGGTTGCCGCGGGGTCACCCAAGGGCCGGGCGGTGCACGACCTGATCTGCAACCGCTGCGCACTGTTCACCGCGCACACCAACGCCGACGCGCCGGAATACGGCGTCAACGAGTCGCTCGCGCGGGCCCTGGGCATCCAGGATCCGGCCGTGATCATGCCGGACACCGGGGACGCCCTGGACAAGCTGGTCACCTTCGTGCCTGTCGAGGACGCAGAGAGGATGCGGCAGGCGATCACCGACGCCGGGGCAGGCTCGATCGGGGACTACGACAGCTGTACCTTCACCACTGAGGGGGTGGGTAGGTTCCGCCCGCTCGACGGCGCGAACCCCGCGATCGGACGGGTCGGCGAGCCCGAGGTGGTGCTCGAGTCGAGGATCGAGGCAGTCTTCCCTCGGGTGAAACGCCGTCAGGTCGTCGCGGCGATGTGCGGTGCGCATCCCTATGAGGAGCCGGCCTTCGACGTCTTCGAGATGGCCGAAGTCCCGGGGATCGCGGCTGGTGAGCGGGGAACGGGGCGGATCGGGAGGCTCGCGACGCCGGTGCCCCTTCGCGAGTTCGCCGAGCAGGTGAGTACGGCGCTGCCGGCCACGGCGCACGGCGTACGCGTCGGAGGTGATCCGGAGCGGATGGTCGAGACTGTGGCCGTCACCAGTGGGGCAGGGGACTTCCTGCTCGAGACCGTCCTGGAGACGGGCGCCGACGTCTATGTCACCTCCGACCTGCGCCACCACCGGGCCGGTGAGTTCCTCGAGCACGACGGGCCGGCGTTGGTGGACGTCGCGCACTGGGCGGCGGAGTGGACCTGGCTCCCGGTGCTGGAAAGGAAGTTGCGCGAAGCCATCGGCCGGCAGGGAGATACGGTGGAGACCCGGGTGAGCACCACGTGCACCGATCCGTGGGCCTTCCGGCTCTGAGGATCTGTGCCGTCTCGCCATCGGTTCCCAAAGCGCACATCTGAGGAGGCCAGTGAAAGCCGACGCGTTCGCCCAGCTGATGCTGTTGGAGGTCCAGGAGCTCGACTCCAGGCTCGACCAGCTCAGGCATCAGCTGAGCAACATGCCCGAGTCGATCGAGCTCGCAAGTCTCGACCGGAAGCGCACCGAGATCGACGAGCGGGCCCGCGATTCCACGATCCGGGTAGCCGACCTGGTGCGCGAGCAGAAGAAGGCCGATGCCGACGTCGAGCAGGTCAAGGCCCGCCGCAAACGCGACCAGGACCGCATCGACCAGGGACTCATCAAGAGCCCCAAGGACTTGGAACGGATGCAGCACGAGGTGGTTTCGCTGGATCGTCGGATATCGAGCCTCGAGGACACCGAGCTCGACGTGATGGAGCAGCTCGAGACCGCTCAGGGAGAGCTCGACGTGCTCACCGGCCAGCTCACCGAGATCGATGAGCGGATTGCGTCCACGCTCGGGGCACGTGACGAGAAGGCCGGGAACGTGAACGCGCAGCTAGCCAAGGCCGAGGTGGAGCGACAGGAGGCCACGTCGGGTCTTCCCGAGGACCTGGTCACCCTCTACAGCAGGCTGCGCAAGCAGAAGGACGGGGTAGGTGCAGCTGCGCTGCGCGCCCGACGATGCGGGGGCTGCCGGCTCGAGCTCAACGCCTCGGACCTTGCCACGATCGGCAAGGCGCCCAGCAACGAGGTGCTGCGTTGTGAGGAGTGCAACCGGATCCTGGTGCGCACCTCGGAGTCCGGCATCTGATGGACCAGCAAGACCAGCACCAGTCTGTTCTGATCGAGGCCGACGGCGGTTCGCGTGGGAACCCCGGCCAGGCGGCGTACGGCGCCGTGCTGATGGACACGCCGACACGGCAGGTGATCGCCGAGCGCGCGGAGTGCATCGGCGTGGCCACCAACAACGTCGCGGAGTACCGCGGTCTGATCGCGGGACTCGAGCTGTACAACCAGCACGCTTCCGGGGCCGCTCTCGAGGTGCGGATGGACTCCAGGCTCGTCGTCGAGCAGATGTCGGGGAGGTGGAAGATCAAGCACCCCGACATGAAGCCGCTCGCCATGGCAGCGCATCACCTTGCCCCGTTCGGAACCACGTTCACGTGGATCCCGCGCGAAGAGAACAAGCACGCCGACCGTCTCCTCAACGAGGCACTCGACGACCAGGCGGGCAGGCCCTCGAAGAGGACGCGCGCGTCGCAGGTGGCAGCGCCTGGCTCTCCGGCCGGGGTCGTCGAGACCCCTGTGGCGCGGAACAGGGTTCCCGGATGGAGTCGTGACCTCGACACGCCCACGACCGTGGTGCTGGTGCGCCACGGCGAGACAGCGCACACCGCGGAGCACAGGTTCAGCGGCCGCGGCGGCCATGACCCCGGGCTCAATGCGGACGGCCAGGCGCAGGTGCGCGCAGTCGCCGACTGGCTGGCGCCGCTGTCCGATGAGATCGACGCGATGGTCAGCTCGCCGCTACGGCGTACTCGGGAGACCGCAGAGATCATCGCGGACCGTCTGGGACACCGGTTCGAGATCATGGACGGCCTCGCGGAAGCGGCGTTCGGCACCTGGGACGGCCTCACGTTCGGTGAGGTGCAGCGGCAGTATCCCGACGACCTCGACGCCTGGCTCGGTTCGACCGACATCGCGCCCGGTGGTGGCGACTCGTTCATCGAGATGGACATGCGGGTACGTGGGGCGCGTGATCGCATGCTCGCTGCCTACCCCGGCAAGAGCGTGCTCGCGGTCAGCCACGTCACGCCGATCAAGCTAATGGTCGCGAAGGCGCTTGGGGCGCCCCTCGATGCGGTGTACCGGATGGAGCTGGCGCCGGCGTCGGTGACAGTGATCTCATGGTTCGAGGACGGGACGGCGTCGCTGCGGATGCTGAACGCCCGACCGATGGAGACGGCGTTCATCGGCCGCTGATGGCCCTGATGGCCGCTGATGGTCGCGCCGGGAGGTGCGGAGCCGGGCTGGGTTGTCGGCCCCGCGCCAACCTATGCTGACAAGGTTGGCCACTACCAAAAAGGAGTGATCGCTCGTGCCGAGACGAGTCGTTCGGGTCCACCATGCCGACGGGGACACCCTGCGACGCGGGATCTCCGGGATCCAGACGGAGCTGGACGTGTCCCCCGAGTTCGACCCGGACACCGAGGCGGCCGCACAGCATGCGGCGCACAACCCGAGGTTGCCCGAGCTCGACCGGACCGACGTCGCGTTCGTGACGATCGACCCCGAATCCTCGCTGGACCTGGATCAGGCGATGCATATCGAGCGCGACAGAGGGGGCTACGTCGTCCGCTACGCGATCGCCGATGTGTCCGCGTTCGTCGAGCCGGGAAGCCCGGTCGACGTCGAGGCGAACAAACGCGGGGAGACGTTGTACGGCGCGGACTCCAAGATCCCGCTGCACCCCAAGGTGCTCTCCGAAGGAGCGGCATCCCTGCTGCCCGACGAGGTGCGTCCGGCGTTCTTGTGGACGATCAAGGTCGACGACTCAGGCGAGGGCACTGACGCCTACGTCGAACGGGCACTGGTGAGGAGTCGCGCCAAGCTGGACTATGAGACCGTCCAGAGCCAGCTGGACGCAGGTACGGCGGACGAGATGCTCTCGTTGTTGCGTGAGGTCGGTGAGCTGCGCCTACGACGGGAGGCCGCCCGGGGGGGCGTCTCGCTCGCGCTGCCCGAGCAGGAGATCGATATCGACGGCGACAACTGGTCGCTGGAGTTCCGCAGGATGCTCCCGGTCGAGGAGTGGAATGCGCAGATCTCCCTGTTGACCGGGATGGCGGCTGCCTCGCTGATGGTGTATGCCGGGGTGGGGCTGCTGCGTACGCTGCCGCCGCCGGGCCCACGGGCGGTCCAGCGGTTGCACCGCACCGCCAAGGCGCTGAGGATCAACTGGCCTGCCGAGCAGCTGTACCCCGAGTTCATCCGGGCACTCGACCCGTCCAAGCCGAACCACGCCGCGATGGTGCTTGCCTGCACCCAGCTGCTGCGGGGAGCGGGGTACGTCGGGTTCAACGGCGCGGTGCCCGAGCAGCCAGTTCACTCGGCGCTCTCCTCGGAGTACGCCCATGTCACCGCTCCGCTACGCCGGTTGGTGGACCGCTACGCGTTGGAGATCTGTGTGTCGTTGTGCGCGGAGTCCGCGATTCCGGGCTGGGTGTTGGACAAGCTCGAGCGGCTGCCGAAGACGATGCAGGACTCGGGGCGCAAGGCCACCCAGTACGAGCGCGAGATCCTCGCGCTCGTGGAGGCGGCCGTGCTGCACAAGTCGGTCGGCAAGACGTTCACCGGCGTCGTCGTACAAGTGGACGACAAGGACGCGACCAAGGGCGACGTGGTGATCCAGGAGCCGGCGATCGAGGGGACCGTGGCAGGGTCGAAGGAGCTGCCGTTGGGCACCGACGTGCTGGTCCGGCTCGTCGAGGCCGACGTGTCGACGCGCAGGGTTCGGTTCGAGCTCGCGTGAACCACTACTGTGGTAGGTGGATGAGCTGGCTGGACGACCGCGTGGATCGGTGGGTATCACTGGTCCCCGAGGAAGGTCCGGGCTCCGTAGGGCACGGTGGTGGGCAACTCCCACCCGGGGTGACCCGCGGGACAGTGCCACAGAAAACAGACCGCCGCAGCGGGTTCGCCCGGTGCGGTAAGGGTGAAACGGTGGTGTAAGAGACCACCAGCGTTCCGGGTGACCGGAGCGGCTAGGCAAACCCCACCTGGAGCAAGGTCAAGAAAGATGTCGTTTCGCAGGCATCTGCGCGAGTGTTCGAGGGCGGCCCGCCCGAGCTCGCGGGTAGACCGCCAGAGGTTGTCGGTGACGGCAACCCTAGATGGATGGTCGTCGATCGCGTGGCCGTGAGGCGCGCGGGACAGAACCCGGCCTACAGGCCAGCTCATCCGCTTTACCCCGTCTGATGCGATGAAGGAGCGGGGCCTCCGCTCCTCGTGCGTCCCCGGCGGATGCTGGGGGTGTACTCACGTCAACGACGAAGGAGGCCCCTGATGTCAGAGTACGCAGGGCAACAGTTCGTTGGTATCGATCTGCACCGCCGACGCAGTGTGATCGTCAGAACGGCCGAGTCCGGGGAAGTGCTGGAGTCGGTCCGGATCCTCAACGACGTCGAGAGCCTGGAGCGGGTGATCGCGCGTGCCGGGGAGGATCCCGAGGTGGTGCTCGAGGCCACCTACGGCTGGTACTGGGCGGTCGACGCCCTGCGGGAAGCGGGCACGAACGTGCACCTGGCCCACCCGCTGGGCGTGAAGGCCTTCGAGTACCGCCGGGTGAAGAACGACTTCCGAGACGCCGCCGACCTGGCCGACCTGCTGCGGATGGGTCGCCTCCCGGAGGCATGGATCGCGCCCCCGGCGACCCGGGAGCTCCGCGAGCTGGTGCGGCATCGGGCCAAGCTGGTCGCGCTGCGCTCGCACTGCAAGGCCGAGGTCCACGCGGTGCTGGCCAAGTGCGGGATCCAGGTGCTGATGAGCGACCTGTTCGGCCTCGAGGGCACCAAGTTGCTGGACCGGCTCCGGCTGCCGGCGCCGTATGCGGCCCGGATCGCGTCGCTGCGACGGATCATGGGGGACCTGGATGTCGAGGTCGACCTGTTCACCAACCTGGCGCGTGAGCGGCTGCGCGCCGACCCGGGCTATGTCGCGGTCCAGCAGATCCCCGGCATCGGGCCGATCCTGGGTGCGGTGTTCGTCGCCGAGGTCGGCGAGGTGACCAGGTTCAGCAACGCTGCCCAGTTGGCGTGCTGGGCCGGGTTGACTCCCAAGCACCACGAGTCCGACACGCACGTGCGCCGGGGGCGGATCACCAAGCAGGGTTCCCGGCTGGTCCGGTGGGCCGCGGTGGAGTCGGTCAAACGCATCGGCGCGCACACCCGGGTCGGTGCCCTGCGCGACCGGGTCGCGGCTCGCCGAGGCGGCAACATCGGCGCGGTCGCGGCCGCCCGGCAACAGGTCGAGTACGTCTTCTACGCGCTGCGCGACGGCCACGTCCGCGCGCTCCAGCACCCAGCACGGGAGTCGGCATGACCGGCTCCCGAAGATTTCCGGTCGGTCGCGGGTCGTGCAGGTCATGACCCCCACGGACATTCCGGTCCGCGGCGAGGTCGCGCGTTCTGATTGACCCCGACCGACCGGACGCGGCGCACCCCATCATGCCGCCCGGCCACGACCACACGACCGATCACGCGGCGAAGGGATGACCGAGCAGCCACCCGGCCTTGCTCCCAACCGGCACGCACCGGCCCTGATGTGAGCCACGTCCACCACAAGCACTCCCCGAGGAGACCCACGACCAAGAGCCCTCGACAACTCGCACAGCATGCGCCGAACGGCGTCGGCGTCAAGGCCCTCCGGCCGCTACGCGGTCACTACGCGGTCGGGCTCCGCCCGAGCCCTGACCCTCGACGCCTCATCAGCGCGCCCACAGGCCGGGTCGAGGGCAAGAAGAAGGACCAGCCAACCCTCTTGACCGGCCCCGCTCCTTCAGGGATGACCTGCACAAACGCGGTCAAGAACGCTCGCCAGTCCCCGCAGAGTCCCCAGGAGCCGCAGTCTCCGGATCGGCGGTGTCGGAACTCCTCGACGAGGTGGAGGACATTCGTAGTGCCCAAGACCTGCATGAGTTGCTACGTCGGCGGGGGTCCTCGATCGGGTTGAGTACGGTGTACCGCGCGTTGCAGGCGCTCCTCGACGCTGGTGAGGTGGACGGACCGCGGACCGCGGACGGCGAACGATGCGCTGGTCTAGGTCTGGGGAGCCAGGGCGATGTCCTGGGATCAACGGGATTGCCGGGAAATGAACGGTGTGCGCGGGTTGGGGAACTCAGTCCCCGAGGGTCCGTCCTACGTCTTGTAGGCGACAATGACGGCGGGACGAGCGAAATCGTGGCTGTGCGGCCAGGTGCTGGACGGGTCGGCGAAGTCGGCACCGTCGGTCTCACCAGGGTGCTGTACCGCGACGAACACGGATAGCTGGTCCTCGGAGATCAGTGGGCCGCACGCATCAGCGCCGATCGGGACGGTGAGGAACTGCTTCACGCGGCCGCGCTCCGGCCCGGACACGGGCACGCGGAACAGCCCGTCGTTCGATCCCAGGGCGTTTCCGTCGGTCGCGATCCACAGGTTGCCGTCGCTGTCGAACGTCACGTTATCCGGACAGCTGATCGCACTCACCTGTTCCTTGGGGTAACCGGCGAAGTACGTCTCCGGTGCCTGTGGGTCCCCGCACACCAGCATGAGGTTCCACCGGAAATGCTTCGCGGTGTGGTCGTTCGATGACTCGCTGATCTCGAGCACGTAGCCGTTCCGGTTGCCGGGGACACGCCTCAGCGGGGCGCCCAGGTGGTCCCGCACCATGCTCGCGCTCACCGGGTTCGCCTCGTCGACGGGAAGGGTGTAACCACGTTTCGCGTTGTTGGTCAGGGCGCAGTAGACCTTGCCGTTGACCGGGTTGGGCTGGATGTCCTCGGGCCGGTCCATGCGAGTGGGCGAAAGCTTGTCCGCCGCGAGCCGGGTGTTCGATCAGCACGTCTGCGACCGACATTCCGTCCACGTAGGACCGTCGGTGTGAGGTCAAGGCAAGCCAGTCGCCGGTTCCGTCGTTCACCCCGTCACCGGTCCCGTTGCCGGTGAAGCGTGCGACGTACAAGGTTCCTCTCGTCAGAAGCGTCATGTTGTGCCGGCGCGCCGCATCGGTGCCGCTTGCGTCGAACCTGTCCCTGGAGACGAACTTGTAGATGTACTCCCCACGCTCGTCGTCGCCGAGATAGCAGACCGCGTGGCCGGACTCGGCGATCGTGATGTTCGCCCCTTCATGTTTGAAGCGACCGAGCATCGTGTGCTTCCGCGGAGCGGAGTTGGGTCGGAACGGATCGACCTCGACGATCCGACCGAAGCGGAACGGCTCGTGCGGCTCGCTGGAAAGGTCGAAACGCGGGGCGACCTCCATCCAGCCACGGCCGCGCCCGTTGATCCCGTAGCGGACGTACGACGCCGTGTAGTGGCTGTCGAGCTCCCCGGACCTGTCGAAGTATCCGTCGAAGTTTTCCTCCCCGCTGAGCACCGTTCCCCAGGGTGTCATGCCACCGGAGCAGTTGCTCAGGGTGCCGAGCACCGTCCTGCCATCTGGGTCGTCGGTGGGCTGCAGCCGCGGATCGCCGACGGCCGGGCCGGCGAGCAGGAACCTGGTCGTCGCGGTGATCCGGCGGTTGTAGCGCGAGGTCGCTGGGTCGGACCGGCGCCAGGACGCCCGCCGATCGCCACGCCGACGCTGGATGGCGACGACGGAGAGCCCGACCGAGGCCATCGCGATCTTCTTGGCCTTCCTACTGCTGTAGGTATTGGAGGGGGAACATCAGGCGCGGGTTGGTGTACTCATGGTTGGCCACGAGCAGCGCCCGGCGATCATCCAGGGGCAGCACGCCGACGTAGTCGCAGTTGTAGCCGAACTGTCTCGAAGCCGAGGCAGTTGTCTGCCGCTCCACGTCGAAGGCCGGCGCGTCACTGGTAACCGGGTCTCCCCACGCGACCACGACGTCGTGGGTGAATGCCTGGGGAAGGGTCACGGCGTCCCGGACGTTAGGTGCGACTGAGCGGAAGCCCGTTTTGCCCAGCCGCGTCTCACCGGCGCGCACGGTCGCGGCGGAGGCGATGCCCGGAGGAGTGGCGAGGCCGCCGAGCACGAGCGCGCCGGCTACCGCCGCACTGGCCTTGAGGACGGAGCGTCGGGCGATGGTCTCCTCGACGAGACCTCGGAACTGCGGGTTGCCGGAGATGTTCGCCTCAGGCTTGTCGCAGGCGTTGCCGCAGCGGTACTGGCAGGTCATCGCGCTGCGCGCGCCGTGCGGGCCGGTGGGAAGCAGGGAAGTCGGGGAAACTGGCGGGGCGCCACGTCCGCTCCTCGTCGAGATCGGTGGTCGTTACTGTGGTGACGTCAGGACGCCACAGTAAAATATTCTCCGACAGAATGGCAGCAAACGGTAAAATAGAGCAAATCGGTCAGATGCGCTACAACGGACTTGCCTCGGCGGCGAGGCGATACTGGGGCCGTCGGTTCGTGATCGCTTCGTAGGTGAAGATGGCGAGTGCCAGCCAGACGAGCGCGAAGCCGATCCAGCGAATCAGGGTCATGGGCTCGTGGAAGGCGAGTACGCCGAGGACGAACTCCAACGTCGGGATGAGGTAGACCGGCACGAGATCACCGACCTCTGCGTGCAACTCCTCGGCGTCAATGTAGGACGCGTCACGGCCAGCGGGTGTGGAGACGACTGCGACCGGGGTGGTTCGCTTCGTCGAGTTGAGCAGGGTTGAGAGCGTGCGGGCAGCAGCCACGCTGTCAACATGCTTCATCTCGCTCACGGTCGACCCTCCGAGTAGGAGACCAGTTTGGCCGAGACGTCCGACAGACAGCGGCTGAATCGGCTTGGCGCGCTCCTGCCCGCGGATGTCTGCCGCACGACGAGGTAGCAGTTTGGTCCGTCGATGAACCGTGCACGCTCCCTTTTGAACTTTGGCTGGCACGCGCAGCGCCGTCGGGTTCCATGTGCGAGGGGAACCGAGGGAGCTGTACCTCACCGCGAGGTACTGGGCGTAGTGCCTCAAGTCAAGATGCCCGCGAAAGTGGATCGGTGCCTCAACTGAGAATGCCCGCGAAAGCGGGTGGGTCAGGAGGCCTTGATCCGGATGC
>Ga0209587_1001576_pt1 | contig 10625 bp, 6 predicted proteins | sample NGEPerD_2_FD_184512 | JGI IMG/M metagenome (GOLD analysis project Ga0209587, IMG submission 184512) | Arctic peat soil microbial communities from the Barrow Environmental Observatory site, Barrow, Alaska, USA - NGEE PermafrostL1-D... | ecosystem: Environmental > Terrestrial > Soil > Wetlands >... | reverse complement strand
CACTTCTCGGTGTTGGAAGGCAAGCATCCTCAACCGGGGAACATGCAGGTCAACCCCGCCAAACAGCACCTGGCAGCCCGTCAGCTGTCAGAGCCCGTCAGGCCATAGCCCGGAAAGTCGGGCTAGCTCCCGGGCCTGGCGCTACCCGCCGCCTACCCCGCGGCCTGGCCAGCGGTCAGCAGGCCGGTGAGGAACTTGCCGGTGTAGCTGCCCGCGACGCCGGCCACATGCTCGGGGGTCCCCTCGGCGACGATCCGCCCGCCCCCCGAACCGCCCTCAGGTCCGAGGTCGATGATGTGGTCCGCGGTCTTCACCACATCCAGGTCGTGCTCGATGACGATCACGGTGTTGCCCTTGTCCACGAGCCGGTGCAGCACCTTCAGCAGCTTGTTGACGTCGTCGAAGTGCAGCCCGGTCGTGGGCTCGTCCAGGATGTAGACGGTCTGCCCGGTGGCGCGCTTGCGCAGCTCGCTCGCCAGCTTGACCCGCTGCGCCTCGCCGCCGGAGAGCGTGGTGGCGGGCTGGCCGAGGCGCACATAGCCCAGCCCCACATCGTTGAGTGTCTCCATGTGCCGCGCGATGGAGGGCAGGTTGGCGAAGAACTGCAGCGCCTCCTCGACGGACATGTCCAGGACCTCGCTGATGGCCTTGCCCTTGTAGTGCACCTCGAGCGTCTCACGGTTGTAGCGCCGGCCCTTGCAGACCTCGCAGGGGACGTAGATGTCGGGCAGGAACTGCATGTCGATCTTGATCGTGCCGTCGCCGGCGCAGGCCTCGCAGCGACCGCCTTTGACGTTGAAGCTGAAGCGGCCGGGCTGGTAGCCGCGCACCTTCGCCTCCTGCGTCGAGGCGAACAGCTTGCGGATGCGGTCGAACACCCCGGTGTAGGTGGCCGGGTTCGACCGCGGCGTTCGCCCGATGGCCGACTGGTCGATGCCGACGACCTTGTCGACCAAGCCGAGCCCCTCGATGCGGGCATGCCGGCCGGGCACGACCCGGCTGCCGTACACGTGGCGCGTCAGGCTGGCATGCAGGATGTCGTTGACCAGGCTCGACTTGCCGGATCCCGACACGCCGGTGACCGCGGTGAAGAGCCCCAGGGGGAAGCGCACGTCGATGTCCTGCAGGTTGTGCTCGCGTGCGCCGCGCACCACCAGCGCCGGTCCGTCGGCGTCGTGTGGCCGGCGCCTTTGCGGCACGGCGATCTCCTTCGTGCCCGCCAGGTACTGACCGGTGATCGAGCGCGCGTTGCGCTTGAGCTGCGCCAGGGTGCCGGAGTGCACGACCTCGCCGCCGTGCTCCCCCGCCCCCGGACCGATGTCGACGATGTGGTCGGCCGCCTCGATGGTGGCGTGGTCGTGCTCGACGACGATGACCGTGTTGCCGAGGTTACGCAGGCGGATCAACGTCTCGATCAGCCGCTCGTTGTCGCGCTGGTGCAGGCCGATCGACGGCTCGTCCAGGACATACAGACAGCCGACCAGCCCCGAGCCGATCTGGGTGGCGAGGCGGATCCGCTGCGCCTCACCGCCCGCCAGCGTGCCGGCGCCCCGGTCCAGGGTCAGGTACTCCAGGCCGACGTCCAGCAGGAAGCGCAGCCGCGCCCGAACCTCTTTCAGGACCTGCTCGGCAATCATCGTGTCACGCTGGTCGAGCTGCAGCCCGGTGAAGAAGGCCTCCGCATCGGCGACGGACAACGCGCAGGCCTGGGCGATGTTGCGGCCGCCGACCGTCACGCCCAGGACCAGGGGCCGCAGCCGCGCCCCGCCGCAGGCGCTGCAGGGCACCTCGCGCATGTACTCCTCGATGCGCTGCCGCACGATCTCCGACTCGCTCTCGGAGTGCCGGCGCAGCAGCTGTGGCAGCTGTGGGATCACGCCCTCGAAGCTCGCGTCGTAGCGGCGCGGACGGCCGAAGCGGTTGGTGTAGCGGACGGTGACCTTGTTGTCCTTGGTGCTCTTGGCACTCTTGGCACTCTTGGCACTCTGGGCTCCCCTGCCGTTGCCGCCACTGCCGTTCGAGAACCCGTAGAGGATCACGCGCCGGTCCGCGGCAGCGATGCGGCGCCACGGGGTGGATGGGTCGAAGCCGAGCTTGTCGGCTACCGCCGCCAGCAGCTGGTCGTAGTAGTTGGACTGGCTGCCGGTGCTCCACGGCAAGACCACGCCCTCGAGCAGCGACAGGTCCTCGTCGCCGATGATCAGCTCCGGTTCGACCTCCAGACGGGTACCCAGCCCATCGCAGGTCTCGCAGGCGCCATAGGGAGTGTTGAACGAGAAGTTGCGTGGCGCGAGCTGGTCGAAGGAGAGCCCGCAATTGGTGCAGGCGAGGTGCTCGGAGAAGGTCAGGACCTCACCCGTCACGGCCTCGTCACCGGGGCCGGGGACGATCTCGACGGCGGCGATGCCCTCGGCCAGCTGCAGGGCCGTCTCGATCGAGTCGGCGAGGCGTCGTCGGATGCCCGGCTTTGCCACCAGGCGGTCGATGATCACCTCGATGGTGTGCTGCTCATAGCGGGCCAGCTCAGGGGGATCGGCCAGGTCGACGACCTGTGGCTCGGCCGTTCCGGAGGTCACGCGGGCTCGTGCGTAGCCGCGCGTGGCGAGGTCGCCAAGGAGCTTGTCGTACTGACCTTTGCGTCCGCGCACCACCGGAGCCAGCACCTGGAAGCGGACTCCGTCCGGCAGCTGCTCGACCTGGTCGATGATCTGCTCGGCGGTCTGGCGCTGGATCGGCTGGCCGCAGTTGGGGCAGTGCGGCTTGCCGATGCGCGCGTACAGCAGCCGCAGGTAGTCGTAGACCTCGGTGATCGTGCCGACGGTGGAGCGCGGGTTGCGGCTGGTCGACTTCTGGTCGATGGAGATCGCCGGCGACAGTCCCTCGATGAAGTCCACGTCGGGCTTGTCCAGCTGACCGAGGAACTGGCGGGCGTAGGCGGACAACGACTCGACGTAGCGCCGTTGCCCCTCGGCATAGATGGTGTCGAAGGCGAGGCTTGACTTGCCAGAGCCGGACAGGCCGGTGAAGACCACGAGTGCATCCCGCGGGATCTCGAGGTCGATGTTCTTCAGGTTGTGCTCGCGAGCGCCACGGACGAGCAGCGTGTCGCGCTGGGAGGTGTTCGACACCAGCGACCCTTCGGGGCAACAGGCAGGTTCGATAGGACTTGCGGGGAAGGGACCGGGCATTCATCCCCAACCAGTGCGGGGTCCGGTTCGGGTCCAGTGCGGGGTCCACGCGACATGGTAGCGCCGGCCTGGAACGGCACATCCGAGCCGCGAATGCGCGCCGGTCACCGCGCTGCGTGCCGCGCAACCACAACCGCGATCACGGTGGTGGAGGGTGCGTGCGCCGGCTGCGTCCGCTGGCGCTGGTCCAGGTGCAGGCGCCGGTGCTGGTGTCCAGCTCGACCTGCCATCGGCCGGTGGTGACCATGGTGTGGTGAGCCTGGCACAGCGGGATGGTGGCGCCGAGATCGGTGTCGCCTCCAGCCGCCCAGGCCTGTTCGTGGTGCGCCTGTGTCCAGGAGATCGGCCGGTCGCAGTCAGGTCCGCGGCAGTGCCCGTGCACCGCTTCCAGCACGGGTCGAAGCCAGCCCGGCAATGTCCGTTGCGTGCGGCCGACGTTGACGGGACGCCACGGTCCCAGTGTGAGCACCGCGGTGATCTTGGCGCCCTCAGCCAACCGGCGAGCCTCTGCCGGGTCAATGGTGCCACCGAAGCGCAGCCGCGGCGACCGCGTGGCCGCGGCGTCGGCACCGACCAGCGTGGCGATGTCGACGACAGCGAGGATGTGCGGCTTGTTGCTCTGCACCACCGGAGCGTCGCCGGCGTCCAGCAGCCGCCGCGCGACCGCATCCAGGGCGTCGGCCTGCCGCTGGCCCTTGCTGCGCCGTCGCAGCACGGGCGTGTCAGGTGGGTCCGGCGTCTCGTAGGCGTCCAGCAGGGTCTTCAACGCCTCGCCCGCGAGGCAGTCGAGGGCTCCGGCCGGCTGCCACAACCCGTCCAAACCGCGGGACAGCGAGAACCACCGCCGCTCGTCGGGTCCGGTCTGCAGCAGCGGCGGCGTGTCGGTGCCGTCGGCATCGACGATGTCGGCGACGTGTCGCACCGCCCGCCTCACGTCCGATGGGGTCCCCTCCAACGCCAGATCCACCAAGGTGTCCTCGACGGTGGCGATCGCCTCGGCCCGACGCGGCACCATCCCCGACGTCACCGCCGTCACATGCGACCACGACACCGCCCCGCCCTCCAGCACCCCTCGGAGCCGCGGGAGGCGCCGTAGCCGGCGGGCCGCATCCGCCATCGCCGCTGCCTCGCGATAGTCCATCCGGTTCCGCCCCCGCAGCCATGACGCGCAGGTCACCGCACCATCGCCGCGGTAGACCTCGCGAGCATCGGCGCGCTCCACCACCCGCAGCTGCTGACCCATCAGCCGGCCCATGAGGTGATGCACCCGTCCAACCGCGTCGGCCAGCACCTGTTCGCTCTCCTCGACCAGCTGCACCGATCCCAACCGGTCGATGGCCGCATCCAAGCCCGCCAGCGCCTCCTCCAATGGCGAGCCAACCTCCGCTCCGGTGGCGGCCTCAAACCCGTCATCGCCGTCCGGGACGTCCCGGGTGCCACTCACCACGTATGCGGGCGCGGTTTCGCTGGCCATCATGGAGAGGTTCGGAACGAGCGACGCCGACTCCTCGGCATCCCACTCCAGCTCGTTGAGCTGGTGGAGCTGCCAGTCGGCCGTCATGCTATCGAACATACGTTCGATCTTAGCGGAGAACGGCGGGGCAAGCCAGCATCTCATCCGCGACTGTGGACGCCGGCTCGCCCGTGCCGGTTGCGCGGGGCACGGCGCCGGGTGTGACAACCCGGCCGCCGTGCGAGGATGCAGCGGTCACCGACGAGGAGGACAGCTCATGACCTACAGCGGACACGTCGAGACCGGCGGCGAGGCCATCAGCCGACGGGTCAGCCTGGCGGGGGGTGCCGTCGTCGAGATCCGCAAGCTCTCGGTCGGCTCTTTGGACAACAACGTGTACCTGCTGCTGGACGAGCAGTCGGGCCGGGGGATGCTGATCGACGCCGCCGCCGACGCCGACCGCATCCTCGCCGAGGTCCGCGACCACGACCTCGCGGGCATCGTGACGACCCACGGGCATCGCGACCATTGGCAGGCGCTGGCGCAGGTGGCCCAGGCCACCGGCGCGCCGACGTGGCTGCACCCGGCCGACTCCGACCAGGTGCCGATGGTCACCACCAACGCCGCGGAGGACGGCGAGCGCATCGCCTTCGGCTCCGCCGAGGTGACGGTGATGCACACCCCCGGGCACACCGAGGGCTCCATCTGCCTCCTGCTCGAAGGCGTGACCGCCACGGACGACGCCGGCCGCTACCAGCTGTTCAGCGGCGACACCCTGTTCCCCGGTGGGCCCGGCAAGACCAGGACGCCGGAGGCTTTCCGGCAGGTCATGGCGAGCCTTGAGCAACGCATCTTCGGGCTGCCGGACGAGACCTGGGTCTACCCGGGCCATGGCGATGACACGACCCTCGGCACCGAGCGCCCCCACCTCCCCGAGTGGCGCGCACGCGGGTGGTAGCAGACGCCCGCCGTGCCGATGACCCGCGGGACGCGCCAGAGCGCTTGATCGCCACGCTTGCGAACGGCATTGGACAGCAGGCGCTACCACACGGCTTCGGAGCGCGCCTTCAAGAGTCACCCACCGTTGCCGAACAGCGAGCGGATTCTGGACTCCGAACCCGCAGGTGCCACAACCACGACGATGTCTCCGGCGTGGAGCTCGGTCTCTGGTGTTGCGGAGACGAGTTGGCTTTGGCGGTCGATGCTGACGGCGACGCAGCCGGGGGGCCAGGGCGCGTTGGCGACGCGTGTGCCGGCGAACGGGGACTCGGGATCGATGGTGGCTTCCATGAGGACGGCGGTGCCGGTAACGCCGGTGAGGAGGCGCAGGGCGCGGCGCAGCGCGGTCTGGTAGCCGCCGATGATCTCGGTCATGGCGATGACACCGAGCACCCGGTCCTGTTCGATGACGGGGATCCAGTTGACGCCGGCGGAGACCATGGCGTCGAGGGCTGAATCGAGGCTGGCTTCGCTCGACACGGTGGGATGTGCAGTGTCGGCGGCGGCAGCGGCGGTCGTGGTGTCATCGGCGTCGGCCGTGTCTGCGCTCAGCACGCCGACATAGCGGACGCCGTCGAGGACGGGCGCGCTGAGGGTGTGGGCGGCTCGGATGGCGGCGCGCGCGTCGGCGAGCCTGGTCGCGGCAGGGATGAGAAGGCGCGTGGGACGCATCACCTCGCGCACCGGGGTGGAGCCGAGGAGGGGGAGCCCGAAGCGCGCGCGGTGGCCGGGCGCGTCGGCGCGGCTTCGGAGCTGGCCCTCGTAGATGGAGTCGTCGCGGACCACGACCGCGGCGAGGCCGATGGCGATCATGGCGGGAGGCAACAGGGCGAGGCTGCCGGTCATCTCGGCGACCATGAGCATCAGGCCGAGGGGGGCGTGGGCGACGCTGCCGAAGCAGGCGATCATGCCGACGACCATGAAGGGTGCGGGCAAGTCGGGCATGCCGGGTGCGATGTCGTGGAGGATGCGCCACACGCCGAGGCCGACGAAGCCGCCGATGACCATGCCGGGCCCGAAGATCCCGCCCGAACCCCCGCTCCCGATGGACAGCGAGGTCGTGGCGATCTTTATGAACGGCAGGAGGAGGATGACCCAGATGGCGACGTCGGGGAGGCCGTCGAGCATGCCGCGCTGCAACCAACCGTAGCCGGTGGCCAAGGACTCGGGAAACGCCAGGCCGACCAGTCCGACGAGCACCCCGGCCGCGGCCGGCTTGAGCATGGCCGGGCCCGGGAGCCGCTTGGTGAGCGCGACGGTGGCGTAGAAGCCCCGGGCGTAGAGCCGCCCGACGAGACCGGCGGCGATCCCGAGGAGCGCGTAGTAGACGAGCTGGATGGGATGATCGAACTGCGGCGTGTGCAGCGTGCCGAAGATGGGCGCGAAGCCTTCGACGGCGCCGAAAACGGAAAACCCGACGATCGACGCGACGAGTGACGGGAGCAGCGCGTCTGGTTCCAGGTCGTCGCGGTAGAGGATCTCCGCGCCGAGCACCGCTCCGCCCAGCGGCGCCCGGAAGATGGCACCGATGCCCGCGCCGACGCCGACGGTCACGGCGATGCGGGCGTCTTGCGGGCTGAGATCGAGGCGGCGGGAGAGCATGGACCCGAACGCGGCGCTGATCTGCGCCACCGGTCCCTCACGTCCGGCGGAACCGCCCGATCCGATGGTCGCGGCCGACGAAAGGAGCTTGATGAGCGTGACGCGGCCGCGCATGGCCCGCGGATTGTGGTGGATGGCGCCGATCGCGGCGTCGGTACCATGCCCTTCGGCTTCGGGGGCGAACCGGAACACGAGGATGCCGGAGATCAGACCGCCGAGGCCCACGACGAGCGGGATGGCCCACGGGCGGGTGAACTCGCCCGCCGCCAGCCGGTTTCCCTCACCGACGGGCAGGGGCGGCTGGTAGCCTCCGACGCCCTCGAGGAGCAGCTTGGACGCATACTCCAAGGCGGCGATGAACACGATGGCGGACACCCCGGCGACCACGCCGATGACGGCACCGAGCACCAGCCACTTCCGCAGGTAATCCCAGTCGCGGACCTTGACGGCGAGCGTCGCCAGGAGCCCGCCGCCATCAGCCACGGTGGCCACCCGCTGTCGCTGAGGAAGGTTGGTCGGTGTCACCCGAGACGAACAAGGTCGCGTCCGCAGTTTCGCCCGCCGCCGTCGCAAGCGCGGTCAGCCCGCGGATTGCGTCGGGCCGTTGCGCAGCCGACATGCGCGCCACGATGACGCTCACGTGCCATCCCGACGCCGGCCGGCCCCGCTGTCGCCAGCATCTGGATCGCCCTCGCTGGCCTCCGGCCCGACACGACGTGCCATCTCACCTCGATCCTGGTCGTGCTGACACCATCCTGGGCCGCCGCCTCCACAACATCGATCCCCGACGCCTCTGGGTCGGCGTCGGCGTCGGCGTCGGGGTCGCGCTGGCCACCACCCTCGCGCTCGTCGGGCGCGACGCTACCACCGAAGTCGTCATCGCCATCGCGACCGCGGCCGTACTCGACCTCGTTGGGCTGTGGCGACGTGGCGGACCAGACGCACGAACCCGGCCCTCACCCAACAGCATTCAAGTCATTCGAATAGGAGGTCAGCCGTTCACTGGACCATGAGCAGGAGAGGGCTCCGAAGCGGCTCTGGTCATCTCGATCATCCTGGCGTTCGTGCCACGGAGCCGCGTCCAGAGGCGCAAATGGTCGTTGTGGAGCTGCGGCCGCGATTGCCGTCGTAGGGATGGCCGGCCGATTGCTGCACATCACGATGAGGTAGCTGCCCTGAAACAGCAGCATCGACATGCGGCGGCTGTTCGATGTCACCGGCTCGGTGATCATCATGTTCGCCGCGGGCCTCGTCGCCCTAGGTCTATCCGGGTCAGGGTGACGACACGGCGCTCCCCCGTGGAGCGGCCGCGACTGCCGGAATGGCGCTCCCGCGGCTGGTAGGCCAGGAGCGGGAACCTCGCCCGGACCGTCGGCGCGCTCCGTCAGACGGTACCGAGGCCGATGCGCATCTCGGCGTTCAGCACGGCGCCGGCCTGCCCCCCGGACCGCTCACGCAGCATCCCGTCGAGCACGTGCCGCACCTGGGCACGTTGCTCGTCGGACAGCCCGGCGGTCAGCTGCACCGCGATCGGATTGCTGTTCAGGACCACGTCGAGGAGGTCGTCCACCGAGTCGAACCGCATCGCCCACGGCATGCTGTCGATCGAGACCCGGTCGAGGCCGGCGCCCTCCAACGTCCGCCGGAACGTGGCCGGATCGGCGAGGCGGAACGGCGGCAGCGGTTCCGTCGGCGGAGGGATGACCTCCGGGACGATGGCCCGGAGAGCGCCGATGAAGAAGGCGATGAACTCGACCTGTGGCAGCGGCCCGAAGGTGACGATCATCAGGCTGCCGCCGGGGCGGGTGACCCGCACACACTCGCGGACGCCGACGTCGAGGTGCGGGAACAACGACACACCGTTCAGCGACATGGTGACGTCGAAGGTGTCGTCATCGAGGTCGAGCGCGGCGCCATCGCCGACCCGGGTCTCAAGCGTCACCAGCCCCTCGCCGCGGGCTCGTGCGGTGAGGCGTTCGATCATCTCCGGGGCGATGTCGACGGCCACGACGTCGGCGCCCGTCCGGGCCGCCGGGATGCTCAACCCGCCGCTGCCGGCGGCCACGTCCAGGACCCGCACCCCGGGGCCCAGTGCCAGCCGCGACAGCACCTGCTCGCCGAAGGCGATGGTTTGCGGGGTCGTGTGCCGGTCGAACCCGTCGGCGATCGCGTTCCACGCGTCGCGGATCTGGACCGGGTCAGGTCCCTGGGGGCTCATGCTCGTTCCTCCTGTTGAAGGTGGTCTCCAGGGAGTGTCTGCGTGCTGGCGGTGGCCGGCTTCGGGCGAAACACCCATCCTCGCACCGGGGCCGATGTGGGCGATCTTGTGCAGACGCCGGTCAGGCCAGATGGTGCTCGTAGGCCCAGGCGGTGGCGGCGGCGCGTGACCGGATTCCCAGCTTGGTGAACATGTTGCTCAGATGGCGCGCGACCGTCTTCTCGCTGATCACCAGCGTGTCGGCGACCGCGCGGTTGGTCGCTCCGGTCGCGACCAGCCGCAGCACCTCGACCTCCCTCGGCGTCAGCCCGCCGGGTGCTGCCGGCTCGGGCCGGCGCGAGAGCGCGTTCGCGCGTTGCAGGGCCGGCGCGGCCCCCAGCTGCTCGAACACCCCGCGAGCCGCTTCGAGCTCCATGTCGGCGGTGTCGTGGTCGTCGAGCTCGCGGCACGCGCGAGCCATGAGCAGACGGACCCGTGCCGCGTCGAAGGGCGCGGCGAGCTCGTACCAAGCCCGCCATGCCCGTCGCAACGACACACACGCCTGCGTCGCCTCCCCAGATGCGAGTCGCACGGCGCCCCGGCTCTCGGCAGCCACCGCCTCCAAGAAGGGGAGTCGAAGTCGACGAAGGAGGAGTCGAAGTCGACGGCGATGGCCTCGAGCTCCTCGACGCCGGCCTCGGCGGCATCCAGGTCGCCGGCGGCGAGCAGGATTTCGACGTAGGCGGCCACGAGGGGTGCGCGCTGTACCCGACCCCCTTGGGCCACTTCGACCTCACGCCGGATCGCTGCCGCGGCGGCGTCGAGCCGGCCTTCGGCCACAGCAGCGCCAGTCCCGGCTGTACGGGATGCCCCCACTCGCCGGCCTCCCGGTACGACTCCGCTGCCCGGGCGAACTCGCCGCGCAGCCGCATGAGCTCAGCCCGCTGATAGCGCGCCATTCCCATCACCGGATCGCCGGGCGTCTCGGCCAGGTGGCCGCAGGCGCGCTCGACCTCTTCCATCGCCTCCGGCCATTCTCCGTGCAGCTGCATGATCTCACTCGGTTTCCGCACTTCGCGGAGGGCTTTCAACTCGATTTAGCGTTTCCAGCCTTCAGCGGTGCGCATGGCCTCCAACGACAGCGTTTCGAGCTGGTGGGCGAGGTCGCGTAGACGCCGTCCGTTGT
>Ga0209587_1001575_pt1 | contig 10636 bp, 11 predicted proteins | sample NGEPerD_2_FD_184512 | JGI IMG/M metagenome (GOLD analysis project Ga0209587, IMG submission 184512) | Arctic peat soil microbial communities from the Barrow Environmental Observatory site, Barrow, Alaska, USA - NGEE PermafrostL1-D... | ecosystem: Environmental > Terrestrial > Soil > Wetlands >... | reverse complement strand
GCAGGTGCCGGATGATCTGTTCGGGTGTGTGCTTCTTCCCCTTCGGCATGGCTCTGGTCCTTTCTCGGCTCCAAGGGCCGGGTCAGGACTCTCATTCTACGTGGTACGGCTGGCGGGGGGCATTCCATCACCACCTCCTGCCGTAATTTGATCACGGCTTATGGGTGGCGTCAAAATTGAAGAGAGCAGTATACGAGTTCACCACCTTGGGCCGCTCAGCGGGGCTGCTTTTTCAGCAATCTGCTAGCGGAAACGGAAACTATCCTGAAAGAGAAAGCCTATCCCATTGCATTCGGTAGCCATAAGACAGCCGCCGGGAACATAATCATTATACTAATAGTCATAAGCACTAACACCACGAATGGCCAGATACCCCTATAAATCTGAACCAGCTCGGTACCTGCAGGCGCAACACTCTTTGCAACAAATAGATTAAGACCAAAAGGTGGCGTGATTAACCCTAACTCTATATTGACCATCATAATCAATGCCCACCATATCAAATCAAATTGCAAGGCCTCCGCGATAGGCAAAAATACAGGAATTACTATGAGTATGATAGATACTGGATCCATTAACGAGCCCAGAATTAACACAACAATATTCATAAGTATCATAGTGGATAATGGCGTTATATCTAACCCAACCACCGTACGCGTAAGCCCATCTGCAATACCACTAAGCGCCAATATCTGGCTAAATGCCATCGACGCCATAACGATCAGGAACACCATACACGTCACATTAAGTGTATCAAGCAACGCTTTTCTGCACACCACAAACGTTAACCGTCTGTATATCGCTGCTAGCACGAACGCCATAAAGGCACCAACGGCCGCTGCTTCTGTCGGAGTTGCTAGGCCAACGAAAATGCTACCCAACACGGAAACTACTATAACTAGAACTGGCACAAATCCCAGCACAGCCCTGAATCGCTGAAGTCCAGTGGCAGTTACCACATCATAGCTCGGGGCAATTTTCGGGTTAAGCACACTTGCGATTACGATAAAAAATGCCATGAGGCATGCCAAAATAATCCCAGGCACAATTCCACCGATGAGCAGCTTCCCGATTGGCAGCCCTGCGGCACCTCCAAAAATGATCATCAAGTTGCTGGGAGGTATCAGAACAGCAAGGCCTCCACTTGCCGCTATTGAGCCGAAAGCCAGCCATTTAGCATAACCTCGCTTCACCATTTCAGGGCCCAGGCTAGACCCTATGGTTGCAACGCTTGCCATGCTTGATCCACTCGCAGCGCCAAACACCGCCCCCGCCGCCGTCGCAATAACAGCCAATCTCCCCGGAATCCTACCAAGCAGCTCCCCCAAGGACACATACAACCCTTCCACGAGTCCAGAATAGTAAAGTACAGTGCCCATAAGAGTGAAAAGAGGTACTGCACTGTATGTAAAAGATGATACACTCTCATATGCTGTGCTCGATAAAACACGAAGTATGCTAATGTCTCCTCTCGAGTATATAAGGAATGCCGCTAGATTTGTTACACCGAATGCAAACGCTATCGGAACATTCGCCAATAATAAACTGAAGAAGACAATAAAGATAATTATCGCAAATAGCCACCACTCCATCATCCACACTCCTAAACATAAGCCTAATACTTATACTCAGCTAACGCTACTATGTTTAGCCGTAATCCCCTCTATTGCTTGCATTAAACTCGTTATGCTTAGAAATAGAAAGCCTAGAAAAATGCTAATTTTCGCAGGTGCCATAGGCAGACCAGAGGCTACCGAAAAAGTATGGCCCAAATCCGATATTACAAGGCGCCATCCTGACCAGGTTATTATTATGCAATAAGTCGCACATAACAATCCTGTCGCTATATTGACGTATCTCCGTTTTCTCATTTCTAACCTAGCGACTACCAGATCGACACTTACATGTCCTCCCTCCAGCAAAATATATGCAGAACCCAACATGACTATCCAAGTGTTAAGGTACGCTCTGACAAAATCAGAAATCCATATTGTCGACCTATCAAACATATATCTAGCAACAGAGTCATAGACAATTAGCAGCATCATAATAACTATCGCAAGCATTGCAATATATGCCATGACAGCCATTACACGTCGCCAAAAGCGTGTAACACATTGAATACGACCTATATTCATGGCATGCCCCCCGGTGTTTGTCAAGACAGTTGACGCGTCAACCTACGCAGCTTTGTTTAACTCCTGCATGTCGTTCTCCGGGTTCAGCCAGACCTGGTCCGGCAACGCCCAGTTTATAATCTCACCGGACCAACGATCCGGACGTCGCGCTTTCGCGGCTTCACAAACCTGCTTACGGTGCTCGAGGATCACTTCGGCCTCGCCACCATGGCGCTGCTGCGGCGTCGTGAACTGCAAACCGCTGTGTTTGTCCTCGGTGTTGTACCAGCGGGTGAACGACAAGACCCACGCTCTGGCGTCTTCGCTGCCCTTGAAGCCATTGACGGGATAGCCGGGCCGTTCTGGCACGTGCGAAACAGCGACTCCGGGAAGGCGTTGTCGTTGCTCACCCGCGGCCGAGAGTACGAGGGTGCCACGCCCAAGCGGTACAGCGTCTCCAGCAAGGTGGCCCCCTTCATAAGGCTGCCATTATCCGAATGCAGTACCAACGGCCGGGCGCTAATGACTTCAGCCAGACAGACCTGGTGAATGAGTTTGGCGGCCAGATCGCCGGCTTCCGTTTCATGCACTTCCCAGGCCAGGATCTTGCGGCTGTACAGATCCAGAATCAGGTACAGGTAATAGAACAGGCCCCGGGCCGGGCCCGGCAACCAGGTAATGTCCCAGCACCACACCTGGTTCGGGCCGGTGGCGCAATGCGTACTGAGCCGTCCGCCGTTGCGGGGCCGTGCTGCGACCCCGGTGGTGTTGCTGGTTGGCAGCCCGCAGGACCCGGTAGAAGCTCGATTCCGAGGCGAGATAACGGCCCTCATCGGCCAGCGCCGGGACGATCTGGCTGGGCGGCAGGCTCCGATACGTATCGCTGTTCGCCACCGCCAGGATCTCATCATGCTCGGCCGGACTCAACTTGTTGGCCGGGGCCGGCCGTTCCGCCTCCGGTCGCCGATCCGAGACGACGTCACCGCCCCGGGCCCAGCGCTGATAGGTCCGTACACTGATTCCCAACACACCGCACACACCTTATGGCGCCGTGCGCCGGCGGTGACCGCTTCGTCGACCAGCGCCACCGCCTGACATCGGTCCGTATGCCCGATCTGCGTCCTCGTCGTCTCCCCAGATCGCCTGGGCTTTTTTTGGAGCACCAACAGCGCCGAGGTCTCGGCCAGCGCCTTGTCTTTACGCCGCAGCTCGCGCTCCAGGCGCTTGATCTGTTGACGAGCTTGCCTGGCTTGTTGGCACTGCGCCTGGCTCTGGACCGCCTCATCGGCGTTGGCCTGCAGACAGGCTTCGCGCCAGGCCGCGATCTGTTCGGGATAAAGGCCCTTCTCCCGGCAATATTCACCCAGCTGGGCCTCGTTCATCGACGCGGCCTCCAACACCACCACAAACTTGTCGGCGGACGACCACTGCTCCGAATTCTTACCATCTGCCAGCACGGCGAACCCCTCTAATCTGGCTTGCTTGCGCCAATTGTACAACGTCGCATCGGAGATCCCGGTCTCCTCGGCCAGCTTGGGAATCGAAGTGTTACGCGGCGGCATCATCTTCTCAATCACCGCAGCCTTTCACTCTTCGGAACAACGGGGCATCACACTCACTTCGCCCCCTCCTTTCGACAAGAGGCCACAACTATCTTGAGAGAGGAGGCCCCTTGCGCCACTAGAATGCCCCTACTCTCCGTACTACCCGCAATGAGAGACCGTTGGTCATGATGGTAGAGGGTGCCCGGCTGCGAAGCGGCGGTCCACAAGTTCTCTACACGTACACTTTGTTGAACGTTGTCGTTCTTGTCCGGCGCCTCGACACACTCTCTCACCGCTCTATCTATGACGCAGGCAAAAATGCCGCACGTCTCCTTGCCGATCCTTACCCAGAAATTGTCCTACATTCTCAGGACACTCCTCTCGCCGCATCGTGGCTCGCCAATCCGCTTCGAAGTGGCATTGCTTGACACAATCACCGTCTAACCACACATACCCTCACTTCACTCCATCAGCTATATTCAAGCATCAGCCCACGTAGACACATTGCACCCTGGCCCAACCAACGAAGCAACCACCACACAACCTATCCTTAGCCTCCAAAGTTAATACATCCTACAACATAATTAGAACACATACGGCTCCACTAGTTCCTTCAGCTGAGGACCATACGCCGGAGATTCCTCCACTATGTAATCCAAGTATCCGGTGCGAAAGGCTTTCCCCAACTTTTCCTGCTCTTCCTTCGTAAACTCGATAATCTCGACCCCATCCTCCTCCACATATTTGTCGATCGCCGCTTGTTCCTTTTCTTCACACCACCCATACTGCCACTCTTGAAAAGCCTTAGATTCACTATCTAAAAACGTCTTCGTCTCCTCAGACAAATCGTCCCACGTATCGCTACCTATAAAGAATCCCGACGCTGACTCTGTGAAAGGAGGTAACGTTATATACTTATAAACATCACGTTCCCCTAACCCAATCCGATCCATTGCCGTCCCGATCACCGCATCCACCACACCTTGCTCCAAAGAGGTAAACACCTCGGTCGATGGTATGGTAACAGGAGATCCCCCCATTGCTTCTATTCCTCTGGCCGAAGGCGTACCAATCGCACGAACCTTAAGGCCTCCCCAATCCGTGCCATCGACCGGTTTCGTACTCAACAACTTGAACCCACGCACAGCCAATGCCAAACCCAGCATTCGTACTTGCGCCTTTTCTTCCATTATCCCATTCAGCTCGTCCATTACGTCTGTTTCAGCAAGCGCCTGCTTGTACTGCTCTCGATCTGGCTTAATCGAATCCAATACCCCCATCTCCGGTACAATACCGGTGTAGTAATCGACCGACGTATACGCCATATCTATCGTCCCACTACCCATAGCCTCAAAAAGTTGTGTCGCCTGTACCACTTCAGGCCCACCAGTCTTCTCTAGTCTTACTGGTATTCCCTGCTTTTCCGCAGCCACATTTACAGTATCAATGTATTCATGATACAAGAAATCCTGGTCTGACTGCAGGGGCCAAGCCGCCACCACCTTCAGAGTTACAACATCCATCTCCTCTTCCGTACCTGTATCACCCGTTACCGCTACATCTTCCTGCTGAGAGCTATTCGCCTCATCCGGTTGTCCATCCTCAGCACCAGAACATCCCATCCCCATTACAACTAATACAGCAATACATATCCCTACGCCTAACCAGGACAATACCGGCGCCCGTCTTACCTTACCGCCTGCCATAACTACCTCTCCCTCCATTGAAGAACCAGCGCAATTTGTATCCCACTACCACATATATCCTTAATGCATCACCTGCCCACCGTCGACATTTATGGTTTGCCCGCTAATAAAGTCGCTAGCACTAGAAGAAAGAAACATTACAGTCCCAACCAAGTCCTCAGGGACCTGATTCCGCTTGATGCATCGTTTCTCGGTAATCGCCTCCAAGTATGCAGGCTCCGAACTGGCAACCTGAGTCTCACTCAGCGTCAAACCCGGCGTAACAGCGTTGACATTAATCTTATATTCACCAACTTCACGAGCAAGTGCACGCGTAAAACCAATCACTGCTGCCTTGCTTGTAGTATAGTGCAAACGATTGGGAGTTCCGTCAAGCACGCGGTTCGACGAAATATTGACTATTTTTCCCCTGCCCCTTTCTCGCATATATGGAAATCCTTCCAAACAACACAGAAATACACCCTGCACATTAACCGCCATCACACGCTCCCACTCATCAAAAGGTATGTCAATCCAAGACCTTCTAGGCAATACACTCATAAGCGATGCATTATTAATCAGGACGTCGATACCTCCAAACACATCGGCTGTCTCCCTCATCAAATGTGCCACACTACTTTGATCCGCGACATCTACCTTGCGGGCTATAACACTTCCGCCATCGTCTCCAACTTCATCTGCAATCCCTCTAGCAGCCTCGATATCAATATCCGCCGCGACAACACGGCTGCCAGCGCGCCCAAACGCACTCACATAAATGCTTCCTATCCCTTTGCCCCCCCCTGTCACCACTACCACCTTATTCTTAAGGTCCTCGTACATCGCTCTATCACCCCGTTTTCTTTGCATCCACTATGGCTAACCACCATGCAGAGAAACTAATAATGTTATCTTATCTGCGGCACTGATAGTTGTTTCTCTAACTTCGCCCAACTCTATTAGGCACCCGTTAATTAGTACTCGATAACCCCCCCCCCGTATATCTTCCGTCCGCATCAAAAAGGTATGCTGCCAGTGCGAGCCTCGCTCTTCCGAGCATCTCCAAAGCAGCACTCAAGCCAATTCCCTCATCATAACCCTTGCAACACGCCCTCTCTATCCTCTCCCCGCCGTCAACCGGGGGCCGCAGTTCAAAATTGATATAGATAACGGCATTCCGCCCTATAGGCCCAAAAGATACGCGGGATTCTCACATGCCATCTGTCGCAACGCGTCTTGGCTGAGCCCTAACTCTTTCAGTGATGCCAAAAACATTTGCATCATAATAGGTCCCGGAGGATTATATGGAAACGCTACGTCGGACGTCAAAAGCGTTTGCTCCGCACCAACCTGGCTAACTGCCTCACGTATCTCGTCGACGCGCACATGCTGTAACATAGGAAATGTCAATATTGCAGTGTGCTCAATATAGGCACCGAGATCAGCCATATCCTGCATCTCCTCTATTGAAGCACCAACTGACCTGCTAAGCGGGTGTGAGAAAACAACTTTCTTGAACCCAATCTCTGCGGCCTCGACCGCTATGCACCTACTATCATGAGGCGCTAGATGCCCCGTACACAATACAAGATCATACTCTTTGCACAGCCGAATAATTTCCTTGACCGCCGTAGTTAACTCCCCGCTTGCGTCTGTCGCCTTTAGTCCTCGTTCCTTCTCTGCCTCTATACCAGGAACATACTTCATAAACGTTCGACTAAATCCTTCTCGCTTAAGATCATTCAAAGCGTTCCACGTAGGCATCCATACAACTTTAGCTCCACTTCTTGCGGCTGACTCCACAATCCATGGGCAAATACCGCCCATGTTACTATTCAGAATGATGCCGCCATACAACCCAATACCTTCGACGAATTGGGATACAGTTCTAGCTACGCCCATCGTCGGCCACAGAAATGGCTTAAGCGCCAGAGCCTTCATCCCCATCTCCACTGCAAGCTTGGCGGTCGACACATCGTCGACAGGCCCTGGGACTATTTCAGGACTTGCATGGACATGTAAATCTATACACCCCTCCAGCAGCGACTCCCCCACACTTCCATATGGAACATATGGCATGCCTGTGATTGTCATAACACATCCTCCTCAAGCATATTTGTCAACAAACTCTTTGATGCCGAGCCTACTAAGCGTCGATAACTCGGGATGACCTTCCCCCAGCTCCCAACCAGCACTACTGTAGAAGTCATCCAACAAAGCAGCTAGCGGCACCGTGCGCCCCTTATTTGGCCCTTGTGGCATAGGCTCACTGACCAATCTATAAGGTAGACGGTCTCATCTGCCCGTCCGAAACCTTCACGGACATTAAACGCTCGTTCCAGGTTCAGCACCCGCTCAGCAACTAGCCTGAATTCGCCAGCGTCTACTTGACCAGCAACCACACCGCTAACGGCACAGGCTAATAATTCTTCCCCCAAAGGGTTCGTAGCGAAGGTGCAGAGGATGGCACAGTCATACATTATTCGCGTAGCCGCAGCCGACAACAAGAGCTCTCCCTTACCCTTGATCTCAAAATCGCGTATCCTCCTTTATCTCCTTCCGGCATGGGGCACCTAAATCGTGGTGACACCCGCCCCGGTTACTTAAGGCGTATTGTAAGGCCTGTCCATATGCCCCCGCGCCTCATACCCGCCGAACTCCAATCCTTTGGCATGCACTGCAAACCGTTCAGAGCCTTGACCAACCCTTTGCGCCGCCGACATTACACCACCTTCAAGCACCTCTCCCCAATTCCGTTTGTGCGCTATGTCCCCGATCAACTCCAACAAACCATCCGCCGTGCCAAATTCTAGCCCAGCCAATTCAACTTCCTCCGAGGTGATGTAACCCGCCTCATAACACTCCATACTAAACCCAAGGACAGCACCAGTGCTCAGGAAGACTCCTAATGCGTATGGCGTTGCCTACTCCCCCAGGCCACGACTTCCTCCACCACCCACCATATTCCCCCTGTTCCGACTATCGGACTGCCGTTTCACTGACGCATTTTACGATAACAAGGGGATGCGGAGGTGTCAACACCTGTCGCACCCTACTCGTTTCAAGCCTTACCCTTCTTCCCAGGCAGTGAGATCGGGAGGCTCCAGTGGGACGTCTCCGGAGGAGAGGCGTCTTTCTGCCTCTCGAGCGGCCACGAGCGCGGGCGTGCTCGGGGTCTATGACCACGTAGGCAGGAACACATAGCTTCGCTGGTGCTGTGCGATCATGCGGCCCTCCAGGAAGATGCGGACTTCCTTCGCGGAGAGCGGAATCTGTACCCGTCGGCGCGCGAGACCCGGAGGCACGGAGTAGTCGGCGCCCTGGGACGCGGACAAAGACGTCCTTTCTCACCCGCAACTCATAGTGCCGGTCGGTGTCGGGAAGCACCTCGGGAAGCCAGCCAGAAGGCAGTTCACCACCGTCCAAGCCTACTCCACCATGGCACCAACCCGACGGTGGTAACGGGCGTAAGCGACCTCCCGGGTCCAGCCGTCCCTGTGACCCTGAAGATCGGCCAGGGTCTTGCCGACGGAAAATACGCAGGCATGGGCGACCGAGTGGGATAGCGTTGCCGCAAGCCCCGGACCCCGTGTGTGGCCTTCTTCGACCGGAAGATCCAGAGGAGGCTGCCACCAGGCCAGCTACACGATCTCCCCGGGTGGTAGCTGGTGCGCTGGTAGGCGCGGACGGCCAGAAACTCCGGGCGCACGTTAGCCAGATGATCCCTCAAGATGGTGATTCCACCCCCGTGGCCCTTCTTCCGTATATGCAAAAGAATGACCGTGGCCAGTGTACGCTCGTTCTCATCAAGGAGGGCTGCTATCTGCTCCTTATACGGGTCAACAAGCGAGCCCTTCTTGCGACTAGCGTACGTCGTCGGAGGGTCCTTCAGCGGAAGAAGCCGGTAAGCGGTGGTCCAGTTCATACCAAGCTCCGCGGCTGTCTGCCTTATGGGTTTGTTCTCTCGGCGAAGTCACCACACCTATGCACAATCATGCACAGCTATACCGGGCCTCCTCCCCTCTGCGCCCTTTTTCCAGGACGCAAAGGGTCTCGCAGAAACCTGAACCGTTCCAGCACTGCCCAGTTTTTGACCGGTGTTGATACCCTTCTTTGTGATCGCCACCCAGAACCCTCTGGAACAGTGAGGTGCCTTCCCGCTTCCAGAATCACAGCGGCACCGCTTCTTCATGTCACTACGCAGGGACTACCCGGCGCGAGAGGTGGAAAAAGACCTCTCTTGAGACGTATGGATACAACGGAGCGCATCAGGGCCTGGAGGCAGCCATTACAGCCGAAGACTTAGTTCGCATACTGGCCCGCATACCCCGAGTCACGACAGAAGACCCCCTTCTGGACTATGTTCTGGAGTTGGTCTGGTCTACCCGACCGCCTAGCAGGGTGCTGAAATACGCCATGGATAGTACTCACTCGTGACCCTCTCCCTCTATCTTTCCGGACTCCGATTTGATAGATTTTTCCCTGCAAATCATGATAAAGGGAGACACTATGCGGGGAGATGAAGAGGGGCACGAGGCCTTCATCTTGTTCGAGAGCCTGGAGGACCGCGTGCCTCCCGATCACCCCCTGCGCTCCATCCGCCGCCTCGTGGATGAGGCCCTGCGGGAGATGAGCCCTCTGTTCGACTCCCTCTATGCCGAGAAAGGGAGGGAAAGGGAGGGTCTCCATCCCGCCGGAGTGTCTCTTGCGTGCCCTGGTCCTGCAGACCCTGTACGGCATCCCCTCGGAGCGCAAGCTCTGCGAACACCTGGAATACAACCTGCTCTTCCGCTGGTTCGTGGGCCTGCAGTTCTCGCAAGGAGCGTGGCACCCCACGAGCTTCACCAAGAACCGGGACCGTATCTTGACCGCCGACGTGGCCGATGTCTTCTTTGAGAAGATCCCGGGAGAGGCAGAGGCGAAGAAGTTCCTCTCCCGGGAGCACTTCAGCGTGGACGGCACCTTCAAGGAGGCGGCCGCCTCCTTGAAGAGCTTCCGACCCAAAGACGAGGGAGATGACCAGGACGGCGGTGACACCCCCACCCGGGGCCCAGGCAGAAACCCCAAGGTCGACTTCCGCGGGGAGCCCCGTTCGAACACGACCCACGCCTCCCGGACCGATCCCGAGGCCCGTCTCGCCCGCAAGGGCAGGGGCAAGGAAGCCAGGCTCGCCTACGCCGGACATATCGTGGTGGAGAACCGGAACGGCCTCATCGTCGACTGCACCCTCACCAAGGCCACCGGCACGGCCGAAGAAGATGCGGCTCTTACGCTCCTCACCCGAGAACGC
>Ga0209587_1001574_pt1 | contig 10638 bp, 9 predicted proteins | sample NGEPerD_2_FD_184512 | JGI IMG/M metagenome (GOLD analysis project Ga0209587, IMG submission 184512) | Arctic peat soil microbial communities from the Barrow Environmental Observatory site, Barrow, Alaska, USA - NGEE PermafrostL1-D... | ecosystem: Environmental > Terrestrial > Soil > Wetlands >... | reverse complement strand
GCTGCCTTTTGTCATAAATGATTCCAAAACACTCGAAAAATTCACCTTTGTATAATCCTGTACTCATAGGTAATCCTCCCTTTAAAAACACTTCTGAGCACAGTATATATTTTTTGCTTATGTTTTATCAGTATGACCCCATCCATATTTACCATATATTGTCTTCATGAATTCGCCGTGAGTTGTAGACGGATATGGCAAATCAATCAAACTTAAGCTTACTGTCAAAGAACCAGGGCCAATCGCTCAATACTCTACTCACTTTGACTCAACCCAAATCAATCGAACGGAGAACATTCGCCTTGCGGCAAAGGCTCTCGATGGAAAACTATTTTTAGATTCAGAAATAGCACAGGAGCTTATCTCCTAATCCATAGTTTCGTAGAAGGAAATACCTTAACTTTTCAGCTTTATGCAAAGGCAGAGAATTGATCAATTTACGGCATCCTCATGGGTACAGCTTCTTTTGAATATGAGTTATAAGGATTTTATAGTAAATAGTTATCTTGCTCTCTGCATTATACATTATGACGATGTTGTAAGGGCATTTGTCTTCGTCGGAAAAATTGAGTAATCTCGGTTCTTGAGGTAGCCAAGTTACGACGAAGTACTTGTCGTACTTCGTCGTAACTTGTTATACCAAATAGGTTTTTGAAATTTATTTGGTATATTAAATAGCAACAAAAGACAATTTGCGTGCATTTCATACAGAAAAGAATATAGATGTGGAATAAAGAAACGAAGAAATGGAAATACAATTCATTATTTATAATAGTAGGCAACAAGGCTAGAGGGGTTATATAAAATACCCTCTAGCCTTGTTGTTTTGTTTTATAATAGTTAAAGTATAACTAGATTATTTAAAGGCAGGCGGTTTTTCTTTAAAGAACTTAGTTTTATAGGCTGTATAGACGAGGCCAATGGCAAGCCAACTGAAGCCGACAACTTTGGCTTCATTCTGAAGACTCATCCAGACATAGAAGATGATAATGAATCCTACGACTGGCAGCAGGAGGAATTTGAACAAGGAAGCCAAATCTCTTTGCTTGCCCCTGATCACGTAGTGGTTTACGACAGAAACATGCAAAAACATGAAAGCAGTCAGTGCCCCGAAGTTGACCATAGAGGTCAGGAGGTCCAGGCTGAGAAGAGCACCGATAGCGATAGAAAGCACGGCCACAAACAAAGTGCTCATATAAGGGGTCTGATACTTCGGATGAATTTTACCGAGGAAGGCAGGCATCATCTTATCACGGGACATGCTGTAGAGCAGTCGGGAGATTGCCGCCTGACACACCAGCCCGTCACCGATACCCCAAGCTACAGCTGTGCCAAGTGCGACCAAGATCCTGAGCCAGTTCCCTCCGGCTATTTGAGCGACTTCGTAGAATGCAGTGTCAGGGTTTTGGAACATGGTGTGGTCTGGGATGAGCAGTCCAGCCAGGTAAGTTTGAAGGACGAAGAGTCCGCCGACGAGGATCAAGGCGGTCACAGTGGCTCTACCAACGATCTTCTGGGGCTCTTTGGCTTCTTCAGACAAGGTACTGATAGCGTCAAAACCCAGAAAACTTAAAACTGCCAGTGAAGTAGCCGCCATGACCATATCTAGATTGAAGCCTTCCGGTTTCCAAATAGGGTCCATGGTAAAAGCACCCTGTCCAGCACCTTTTAATACTGCCACAAAGGCCAAGACAACAAAAGCAACCAGGACGAACAGTTCGAAAATTAGCAGGCCGATATTGGTTTTAGCGGTAAGTTCAATCCCACGGAAGTTTACTACTGTGTTAATAATTACAAAGACGGCAATCCAGCCCCAAAAAGGTAAGATGGGCAAAATTTCCTGCAGAGCATAACCAGCGACTAGGTAAACTAAGGCAGGGGTAAGAATATAGTCCAGAAGCAAGGACCAACCTGCAATAAAGCCTACATAGGGGTTAATCCCCCGGGAAGCGTAGGAGTAGACGGAACCGGCCATCGGAAAGGCACTCGACATTCTGGCATAGCTCAGGGCTGTGAAAATCATGGCTATAATTCCAATGATATAAGCCAGGGGAGCCATCCCGTTAGAGACATCGACAACATATCCATAAATACCCATCGGGGCGATAGGGACCATGAAGATCATTCCGTAGAAGAGAAGGTCCTTAAACGTGAGCGCTCGTTTCAGCTCTTGCTTATATCCAAATTCCTCTAGGCTTTTTTCATCCTGTTCATTTGACAATTTAAATCCACCCTTTCTAAAAACAAGTTCAACGAATACCAAGTTGATTGAGAACACTTAGGGGCATAGAAAATCGAGCAGTTTTTAGAGGATCGACGATTTGACAGATCTGAGCGTTACCGGCGGCACTCATCAACATGCCGGCTTCGTTGAGACTGAGAGAACTGCTCCGGGTTATGAATTGCGCCATTTCAATGGTCGCTGTTTCGATCGCTTGATCGAGGGTTAGCGCCGAAGCAATAATAGCCAGTTCTTTATCTGTCTGTACTACCGGGTTACTGATTTCCAAGTTATCGACCTTGCGGATGATGACATCCACCTCGCCGGATACTTCGACTCCTGAAACCATGATTTCCCCGTCACCCATGGCGGCGTGCAAATCTCCAAGGGCCAACAGACCGCCGTCTACTTGGACTGGCAAATACAGGATAGCCCCAGGTTTGATTAGGGTACAATCCATGTTGCCACCGTGACTTCCTGGAGTCCCGCAGGGTACGCCGACTCCTTCTGGGGAGATCCCAATGACCCCAATCATGGGCGTTATTGGTAATTGTAAATCCTTAAAGTAGGCGAGGTCTCCTTCGATCGGGATAATCAGAGTTTCCGATTGTTTGATTAGGCTACCCAGTACACCGGCTTCTGGGGCGGCAACCATTTTACCCGGGGTTTTGACCCGAATCGCCTTAATGGTTACAGAGATAACATCCCCTGCCTTTATGCCGTTCAAAAAAATCGGCCCTGTAGCAGGATTGACCCGCTCAAAGTCAAGAATTTCAAGAGCATCCTCAGGGCGATTAATCTGCTCACTAAAGCAGTCAAGCGTTTCAATAGTAAGTTCACAAGGTAAATCGACTTGAGCAACGGGTAAGTTATTTTTGTCCAAGGCAAAGAAATGCGTGTCCTTAGAGATGAACATAACAGTGATTCCTCCTTTTCAATCTACTACCTGCATACGATTTAACAAAAAAACAAAGCCTCAATAGTCCTCAGCTTTGAAACCTTTCTTACCCAAGAGCTTCATGATGATCATGTAAAACAGGCCTATACTTATCCAGACAAAACCCAGTTCTTTGGCCAAGAATCCTAGACTCATCCACACATACCCAATAATCGAGAAACCGATGATGGGAAGAAGAAGATGGTTAAAATAATCTCGACTCTTCTTTCGGACGATAAAATGATTAATAACGGTTACATGGAGGATGAGGAAAGCGGACAATGCACCAAAGTTGATCAGGGATGCTAAGTCGCCGATTTCAATTCCGGCTATAATAATCGTTAGGGTAATTAAGGAAACAAGGAGCGTACTAACATACGGAGTCTTATACTTAGGATGGATTAGAGCAAGAATAGCAGGTAATTTATGGTCGCGAGCCATACTAAAGAGTATCCTAGAGATAGCTGCTTGAGCAACTAGGGCGTTGGCAATACCCCAGGCCAAGGCTGTTGCAACACTGCTTAGTCCTGCGAGCCACTTTCCTCCCGCTATTTGGGCAATCTCATAGAAGGCACCGTCCAAATCCTGAAATGAAGTATAATCAGGAACGATCAGTGACGCCAACCAAGTCTGAAGGATAAACAGACTCCCGATGATTGGAATAGTTAGGATAATCGCCTTCCCCACAATTTTTCCGGCAGAGGTTCGATCACCTTTCACTTCTTCCGTTAGGGTGGAGATGGCGTCAAATCCTAGGAAACTGAGCACGGCGATCGAGGCAGCGCTCATCAGCAGGGATAGATCGAATTTTTCGGGGTTGTAAAAGGGTTTAAGAGAAAAATGGGCCTCATTTATATGAAGATTTACTGCAGTAAAACCAACCAAGAGGAAGATTACAAGGACGATGATCTCCAAAGCGACAATGACTTTATTTGCTTTAGCCGTAATCTCAATGCCTAAGATATTAATAACGGTGTTTATGATAACGAAGACAATTACCCAAGATACCTTCGGTAGGATCGGAATCATCGTATGTAAAGCGGTTGCACTTACTAAGTAAAGCAAAGGTGGAATCATCATATAGTCAAGCAAAATAAGCCAACCAGCGATAAAGCCGATATGTTCATTAATTCCTCGCTGGGCGTAAGAGTAAACGGACCCAGCAACAGGGAAGACTTCTGCCAGGCGGGCATAGCTTAATGCTGTAAAAAGCATTCCACTCATCCCAATTAGGTAAACCAGAGGAGTCATGCCTCTGGAACTACTGGCAACATAGCCGAAAATCCCAAAGGGTGCAATAGGGACCATGAAGATAATCCCGTAGATTAATAAGTCACCAAGAGTTAACGAACGCTTAAGCTCTGCTTTATACGCTGTTTGCTGCATTGTACTTTCACCTCAAGACAATTATTACATAACGATACAATGCTGCTTAATCTATATTATATCAGTAGAGGCAGCACCTCATTTGCAAAAATTTAACCATTTTTTATAATTTTCTGCATTTTTACAAGTATACTGATGATCACTTGTACGACAATACTCAGGCCTAGACAGAGGATGGGTGTGTAAAAATAGCCAAACCTTAGATAGATGAAGACCCCGAAGATTAAGGGTATTAGGCCACTATAAGCAACAAATCGGTGGGGGTGATTGGTCCTGAAAAGGGTTATCAGATAGGGGACGACCATGGAGGCATAAACAATGCCTAAGACAGAGATTACCTCGATCAGAGAACGGTGAAGCAGGAGTAGGAAAAAAGCGCCGACGAGAAGGTTCATTAAGAGTGAAAAAATATAGCCTCGTTTAATCGGGCTCGTTTCCTCTTTGAGGTGATCAGTCTCCCGGAATTTAAAATAGAGTAAGACGGTACTGAAAAGATTGAGAGCATAGGACGATAAGACGGCGGTCAAGACTGTGATTATATATAAATTAAGCAAAATAATCGAGTTATTTCTCTCCAAGACTTGGAGGATGTTATTTCCTGTGAGTATAGTTTGGGACATGCCGTAAATAGTAATAGACGAGTATCCCGTGGATATGGCGAAGACACAGAATATCGTAATCAAAAGGATGGAATACTGCCGTTGCGGCTTAAGCCGGCAGACACAGTGCCAAAGGGAATAATCCAGGAGGTACTGGGACGTCAGGATAATAATTCCAGTCAGGAGAATGATAGTCCATTCAGAAAAGCTGAGTGGGTGAAGAGGGATAAGGACAAGATCTCGGTAGGTGGTAGAGACGCCTTTTTCCAAGAAGACCGAAACGGTGATCAGGGCAGTGGTGAAAAAGACAAGGAGCATCTGAGGTTTGGCTCCCTTGTTCAGGGCTTCAAAACCTCCAAGTCCCGAATAAATGAAGGAAAAGATAACAATAAAGAAAATGATTCTATAACTTGCTTGCAGAAAATAGGGGCCAAGTAAGTATTTTAAGGCTGCTAACTGCAGGAGCATGTTCCCTAAATTAATGCCCAATAAGACCAATAAATGATATTTGTAGCTATAGGTGTCTGATTGTTTACTTAATAAATCATGGATACTTTGATTTGTCTTCTTTTTACGAAGTTTGTAAACGATTAAAACATAAATAAGGAGACTGACCAAGACCGTGAGGGCTAACGCTATTCCACCCATAACACCGAAGTGGAGGACATAAATAATGGCAAAGGCGAGGAAATCCCCGGAAATGAGGCGCGACAGCAAGAGGTTGGTACCGGTGCTCAATCCCCCAAATCCTGATCGTCCCTCCGAGTAGACTTGCAGATTTGGGAAGGATCCGATATGGGGAAACAGAAAAAGAATCAGGATTATCCCTAGATATAAGGGGATATACCAGTTAATCATAACGCCCACTCTTTAGTTCTTTGTATTTACTGGGGGTTAAGCCCTCGTATTTCTTAAAAATGCTATTAAAGTAGTTTTGACTTTGAAAACCCACGACATCAGCGATCAAAGCCATGCTATAATCTGGGTGCTTGAGAAGTAGAGACTTAGCCTTTTCTATTCTGTATTTCATGATATAGGCAGGAATGCTGAGTTCCATTTCATCCGAGAATTTCTTGCTTAAATAAGTTGGGCTAACGTGTACGGTTTCGGCTAGGCTTTTCAAGCTGATCTTTTGACTGAAATCCCGGCTGATGACCTCTAAGACTTGTTCAATGACGATTGTTTTAGACAGAGAATACCCACTGCGTTCAATGAACTTCTTGATAGCTTCGTCTAATTCGCTGGCAATAATGGGCTTGACTAGATAATCAACGACGCCTAATTTGATCGATTTTTGCGCATAGGCAAAGTTCTGATAGGCAGTAGTGATCACAAAGCTCAAATCGGGATTTTCCCTCTTCAGCGTTTCAATAAGCTCTAAGCCTGAGGTGCCGGGTAGATGGATATCAATAAAAGCCAGTACAAACTTTTGTTTTCGGGATAGTTTAAGAGCTTGGGAAGTTTCCTCGGCACAATGAATCTCCCAGATAGGCCATTTCTGTTTTATCATGTGAGTGAGCTGTTCCAGTTCCAACGGTTCATCATCGACCACTAATAGCTTCATAGTTTCACCTCCGGAGTGTAGGGCCAGACTATGCCAGCCTCTGTCATTTCTTCTTTCCTTTGAATCGTTAGTTCCGTCCACATATCAAAGGTGATTTCTAATCGTTTACGAAGGTTTTTCAAGCCGACACCGCTCGGTCGGTCGGCCTCCATTCTAAGCTCAGGCCCGTTGTCTAAGACGATCAGGGAGGCCCAGTTACCCTGCCGATGCAAGGAAATTTCCAGATACTTTTTACCTGTCTTTTTGTCCAATCCGTGTTTAAAGGCGTTTTCAACCAAGGTTTGCAGGGTGTAGGGAGGAAGAAGAGTATCGCTGGCCTTGGAGTCGATTTGTATCACAGTTTGGAGCTTTTCTCCAAATCGTGTCTTTTGAATACGGAGATAGTTTTCAGTATGCTGTAACTCTTTCTCAAAGGTTACAAGCGGTTCTTTTTCCATATAGTTGTATCTTAGAAAAAGAGATAGATCTTCGACGGCCTTGACCGAGTCCTCTAGGCGTCCTAATCTTCCCAGACTGGTGATGGCATTTAAGGTATTAAATAAAAAATGAGGCTGGATCTGTTGGTTAAGTTGCATGAATTGGCTTTGCTGTAATTCATGCTCGAGACTCACTCGTTTGTTTTCAATCTCTAGAATGTTAACTTCCCTTTCTAAGAAGGATAAAAGAAGGATAATGACAAAACCAGTGACAGGTAAGAGTGTGCCCACCATAAGGGTCAGAGAGAAGAAATTATAAGAAATCATGTCTTTCACCCAATCCCTATTAGCCATTAGAGGCTTAATAATCAGATACTCGTTTCATTCTGAATAGGCCCGCTAAATACACTGTTGTTGCTTTAGTATTCAAGACAACTGTTTGAAGTCCTGCTTGTATAGGGCGCTAATACAAGGATTAGTCTACGCACACTTGTAGAAGAGTGAGTCTCGCGATTGAGATAAACGCGGGACGAGGGGATAGGGCATTGTTTCATGTGGGAACGGCAATTTCAAAAGGGGTTCGCTTAGTTATTGTCTATTGCCTGACTTAGAGCGTTTCTTTGAGTTGTGGGTATAGGTGAAATTTGGATTCTTATTAGATAAGCAGTATAATGAATAAAATTTGCGTGAATGCGAGAAGTGGCCAATATGCGAAAGATTATCCCGCACTTATGGTTTGACAAAGAAGCCGATGAGGCATCAAAAGTAAGAGGAGATTAGTATGGAACGGCTCGAAACACTACTGAAAAATGCCAAGAAAACCATTTCTGATCAGGAACTCCAACAGATCTTCCATGAATCGGATTATAACCTCTTTCACACCGAAGTTGAACGATTAGTAGAGAGCGGAGTTCTGATTCCGGTGAAGTCTTCCAAGAGGAATGGACGCTTACCGCCTCTCTTTAATAAATATCGAATCATCAAACCGCAAGACGATCATAGTAGTTACCTAGAGTCGATTCGTCGTCTTAATCCGGTTTTGAACCTATCCGGCTATTTGCAAAGACCAGACTTATATAAACGGCATTTGGAGATTGTAGAAGGAATCAGTCGGTATGTATGGCATGCTCAGGATTTATTAAATTCGCCCATGTCGCGCAAGGAACGCTCCTTCTCCGTGTGGGGCCGGGAGAAGTGGTTAGATGAGCATATGGCCTTAGTAAGAGAAGTGCTTAAGTATAATCACTTAGACGAGGATTTTCTTAATTATTATGATACACCCGAGCCTTTTTTTGAATATCGGCATGATCGTGGCGAGCCGATGACCCTCCTAGTGATCGAGAATAAAGACACTTGGTTTACGTTCAGAAAGCTGATGCAAGAAACTGGGAATAATTGCATTGAGGGCACGATCATTAATGTACTCCTATATGGGGAAGGAATGGTGATCTCGATTGGGAAGGGATTCGTCTCTTTTTTCGTACTTGAGAAGCTAACCCGTCCCTTGAACTGAAACCTTTCTCTTCATTATACCGTCTGATGCTCGAACTGGCGAAGACGGTGGAATTGCCAAAATCCCTCGATCAAAGAGGGGTTGTTGGACCACTCCCCGAATTTCTATCCTTAGAAACGCTTACCGGCTTATGTCTTGATCGAGTGGAAACTAGACGGAGGTGCTGGCTATCTACTGACCGGTATTGGTATGGTGTCGGCTGAAGTTTCTGGCGTTGAGGATGAGAAAAACAGAGTCAAGTATTTCACCTTCACTTCCAAATATAACAGCGGGAATTCTTTCGATATCGTAAATATCGAGCTCGTCAAACAAAGCGGTAGTATCCTAGAAATAAAGCCCTTTAAAGACGCTCGGGAGATGATGGCCGATAAGGAGAAGAAAGATCCCTATCTGTTTGGCTGTTTTTACGATGACGATGGGGACCGTTACAGAAAACGTCTGGCAGAATTCGGAATTGCTCAAGATGAGTGGAAAAATATCATCGCCAAAATCAATGATAGCGAAGGCGGTTTAGACGAGATCTTCCAAAAGTATAAAAACTCCAGCCAATTGCTCAACGAATGGATCATCAAGACGATCGAGAAAGTGATCTTTAAAGATCGTTCCGAAGCTCGCCGACTAGAGGACATGCTGGCAGGCTTAGTGCGGGAGGTCGTTGAGAACGAACAGTTTATCCAAGAAAAGAAGGTTCTGGACGAATTCTTGGAGGTCTACGGAGAGCAAGTTGCGGCTTTAGTCGAAATGCTGAACGGCTTAGAAGAGCAAAAACGCATCGGAAGCAAACTTGCTGCCTTAGATCGTTATTTAAATATTGAGACCACCGTGCTCCATGAAAACCACGACGATCATAAGCAGGCCTTAGAAACTCTTCAAAAAGAAAAGCAGCGGATCTACTTAGAGGAACGTTCCAATACATATTGGTTGAGACGTGAAGAGCATACTTTGGCAGCTTCAAAACTGGCCTAGGCCGAACAAAGGAGTCAGGAAAACGAAGACAAGCTAGAAGCGACCAAGCAAGCGGGAAAAATAATGCAAGCCGCTGGACTGAGTGCTGAACTACGACAAAAAACTGCCGAGCTTTGCGGGATCCACGAAAGGCTGGTCGCTTCTAGGTCACAATACGAAACGGATGAGAGGATGAGTAATCTAGAGTATTCCCTCAGAAAATTAGCTCAGGAAAGCTTAGAGGTGCTTAAGCTAGATTTGGCGCGCTTAAGTGAAGAAAAAATAACTCAGACTAATTTATTGACTCAGGTCAAGCTTGACTCCGAAAATCTGGATCAAAACCTACTCAATTATGCGGGAGAGCAAGGTGGCCTTCAGCAAGAGACGAAACATTATGACACTCAGGAACGGGCCCTTAAAGCCAAGCTTAAACTCAACCTAAGTAGAAACTTGCTTGGAGAATTGTCCGAGATTGACATTGAGAAGACCAGACGAGAACTCAACAAAACCCAGGCGGATTTACAGATTGAGGGCCAAAGACGGGTTGAGGAAAGAACAAGGCTGGAACAAAAACAACTAGAGACGGACCAAGAAATCCAAGGGTTACAAGAAGCAAACTTGAACGAAAAGAACGTCCTTCAAGGATTAAAGCGAGAGATGACTGATTATGAGCAACAGGAAGAGGAGATTCAAGGGATTCTCCAAAAGTTTGGAATTGACGTTGATCTCCGCTTCGACAAGGAACATCTACACACAACCTTTAATCAACGACTTAAAACCCTAGATCAGCCGCTCCAGGAAGCGGTGCGAATCCGAGACGATGCGACGGAGTCTCTTGCTTTGCTAAAAAACGGGAGACTGCACATCCCGGAAGAACTAATCGCACTTCTCGCCAAGCAGGATATTCCCTATGACACTGGCGAAACGTACCTGCGCAACCAATCCCCGGAAATCCGGCAAACCTTGTTGGCAAGAAATCCAGTCTTGCCTTATGCTCTGATACTCGCAAAAGAGAACATTGCACGCCTAGCCGAGTCTATGAACAGCCTAACTATGC